>JAESFH010000168.1_pt1 | contig 45486 bp, 47 predicted proteins | sample 9269381 | NCBI WGS metagenome assembly JAESFH01 (sample SAMN14504062, study PRJNA617094) | algae metagenome | isolation source: Aphanothece sp. CMT-3BRIN-NPC111 and co-occurring heterotrophs from well... | place: USA: Clark Mountains Wilderness, California | collected 2010-04-18
AGGCCGATGTCTCTCTCGTGCCCCATGCGTCGCCGCACAGAGCCGCAAGGACACCGCCGCCTGCGTTTCTCTCTCTCAGTCTCAACTTGTCAAAGAGCAAAAGCACTCGTCGAAAGAGCACCCGGGCCGCCCCGCCGGGGAAGACCCTCCGGAGGCCGCGCCCTCAAGCGCCGCCCCGTCGATGAACCCTATCTAGCCAATCCCGATTCCAATGTCAACAGCAATCGACAAGAAAACCAAAGACCATTCCCGTATTCAGATGCGCAGACAGAGAATAGACAAAGCAATCCCGCTCGCAGAAACCTGAAGGTTGCTGCGCTGCACGCCCGCCAGACCCAAAAGGACCAGCGCCGATCACAGGAAAAACCAGAGGAGCCACAATCCATCCCAGACATATCGTCCAGAACAAGAGGCTCATGATGACCCAGAGGCGCCCCATCGCCCCGAGCCGGGAGGCTGGGTGCGAACATGATCGCCGGAACTGGGAAATGGCCCTCGCACGAACCGCGGAGGCGCCGGAGCAGGGCTACATAATCGATTCCCCGTGCGTTGCAAGGGGGATCGACGACCTCGCCGCGAACCCACCGTCCCGGTGCGTCGCGGGGGCGACCGCTGCAGAAGCCACAGGTGCAACTCCGTAAGGCGGATATGGGGGCCCGGCTCCGCCTCCGCAACCCCGCCGGAGGCCGCCCGGACGATGGAGCCCGTAAAACGCGACGCACCGGACATCTGGCCCGATTATCGATATTTTGCGGATTCCCAGCCTGTGCTACGCCTGGCTCGAGGGGAGAACGAGCCGTCCATGAACGAGCACAACATTCGGGTCACGACCGCGACGGTGGTGTACGACCGCATCCGCGACGACATCATCTCGGGGCTCCTCGCGCCCGAGCTGAAGCTCAAGGTGGAGTTCGTCTGCGACCGCTACGGCGCCGGGGCGAGCCCCGTCCGGGAAGCGCTGAACCGCCTGTCGCAGGACGGGCTCGTGGAGCGGCGCGACCAGCGCGGCTTCTACGTCGCGCCCGTGAGCCTCGAGGAATTCGCGGAGCTCGTGAAGACCCGCTGCTGGCTCGAGGCCATCGCGCTGCGCGAGTCCATCGCCCACCGGACCACCGCGTGGGAGGAGCGCCTCGTCCTTGCCTTCCACCGGCTGTCGCGCACCAAGCGCTCCCTCGACGACGCCATGTACCTCGTCAACCCGGACTGGGAGGACCGGCATCGGGAGTTCCACCAGGCGCTCATCGCCAATTGCGGCTCCGCCTGGCTCCTCGGCTTCTGCCGGGAGATGGGGGACCAGGCGGACCGCTACCGCAAGCTCGCCGCCGCCCGGGTCTATCCGCAGCGCCAGGGGCCGGACGAGCACCGCGCCATCCTCGACGCGACGATCGAGGGCGACACCGAGACCGCGGTCGCGCTCCTCGACGCCCATTACCGCAAGACGCAGCGCATCATCGAAGAGGCGTTCCGCGGCCGATCCGATTAAGGGCCTCCGGCACGGAAAAAGGGCGCGCCGCGGCGCGCCCTTTCGCAGAACGGGATCGCGCGGCAGGAGCGCCGCGCACCGGGAGCTACACGACGCGGACGGTGAGCTCGCCCACACCCTCGACGACACCCCGCATCTGATCGCCCCGCTTCACGGCGCCGACGCCGGCCGGCGTCCCCGACATGATGATGTCGCCGGGCGCCAGGGTGAAGTAGTCGGAGAGATAGGAGATCATTTCGGGGATCTTCCAGATCATCTGGTTGATGTCGCCCTTCTGGCGGGTCTCGCCGTTGACCTCGAGGGTAACGGCCCCTTGGGTCAGGGGGCCGACCTTCTCGGCCGGCACGATCGGGCCGCAAGGCGCGGAATGCTCGAAGGCCTTGCCGATCTCCCAGGGACGGCCGAGCTTCTTGGCTTCGCCCTGCAGGTCGCGGCGGGTCATGTCGAGCCCGACCGCGTAGCCGAACACATGGTCCATGGCCTTCTCGACCGGGATGTTGGTCCCGCCGCTCTTCAGCGCGACGACGAGCTCGATCTCGAAATGCACGTCGCTCGTCTTCGGGGGATAGGGGAAGTCCTGGCCGGCGAGGAGCAGGTTGTCCGGGTTCTTCTGGAAGAAGAACGGCGGCTCCTTGTTGGGGTCGTGGCCCATCTCGATCGCGTGCTCGGCATAGTTGCGGCCGATGCAATAGATCCGGCGCACCGGGAAGGTGTCGCTCGAGCCCACGACGGGCAGGGACGGCACGGGAGGAGGCGAAATCACGTAACCCACGGTCAAGTCCTTCTTGTCGTCAAGTGCGGGAGGAGGGGAGGGGGCCGACCCGCCGCGCGGGCGGGATCGATGCCTCGTCAGCTGCGGGAGGAGGCGAAATGGTCGACCCTCCGCTCGATGGCGCCGAATGCCATATCGATCAGGAAGGCCAAGGTGAAGAGCACGATGAGCAGGGCCCACATGTGCTCCATGAGGAAGTTCGACGAATAGATCTCGAACAGGCGCCCGAAACCCACCACCGAGACGAGGAGCTGCCCGATGATCACGCCTTTGACGGCGCGCAGCAGGCCGAGACGGATGCCGGTGAGGATCTCCGGGAGAGCCGACCAGACGTAGATCTTGGCGAAGGCCTGCCACTGCGACGCCCCGTAGACGCGGGCCATCTCGACGAGCGAGGGCGAGATCGCATGGGCGCCGGCGCGCGCATCCAGGATGATGATCCAGATCGCGAAGATCACGACCGTGAGGATGATCGTGGTCTCGCCGAAGCCGAACAAGGCCATGATGACGGGCACGAGCGCGGTGAGCGGCGCACTGATGAAGGTGTTGACCCAGGGCAGCAGCATGCGGTCGAGGATCGCGGAGCGGCCCATCAGGATGCCGAGCGGCACGCCGACGAGGATCGCGATGCCGCAGCCCCACAGGAGGGTCCGCAGCGTGATCGCCATCGCCTCCCAGAACGAGCCGTTGGCGGCGATCTCGACGAGCTTTTCCAGGGTGCTCGACAGGGGCGGGATGAGGATCGTGAGGCCGAGCCGGCCGACGATCTCCCACAGCACCGCCCAGATCACGAGCGACGCCATGGCGGGGATGCGATAGCCCTTGAACTCCATCGCCGGGCCCTCAGTCGAGATAATGCTTGAGGGTCTGCCAGATCCCCTCGACGGCATCGAGATAGGTCGGATGCCGGCGGATCTGGTCAGGCTCGGAGGCCCGGGGGAGATCGATGTCGATGATCTCGGAGACGCGGCTCGGCCGGCGCGAGAGCAGCACGATCCGGTTCGAGACGTAGACGGCCTCTTCGATGCTGTGCGTCACGAACAGGAAGGTCTTGCGCTCGGTCGCGACGAGCCGGAGCAGGTCCTCCTGGAACTGGCGCCGGGTCTGCTCGTCGACGGCCGAGAACGGCTCGTCCATCATGACGATGTCGGCATTGACCGCCAGCGCCCGGGCGAGACCCACGCGCTGGCGCATGCCGCCCGAGAGCTCGTGCGGGTACTTGCGCTCGAACCCTTTCAGCCCGACCTCGGCGACGTATTTCTCGGCGATCGCCTCCCGCTCGGACCGCGGCACGCCGCGCAGCTCGAGCCCGAAGGCGGCGTTGCGGATCACCGTCGCCCAGGGCATCAGCGCAAAGTCCTGGAACACGAAGGAGCGCTCGGGGCCCGGCCCCGTGACGCGCTTGCCGCGCACGAGCACCTCGCCGCTCGTCGGCTGCAGGAGGCCTGCGATGATCTTGAGGAGCGTGGTCTTGCCGCAGCCCGAGGGGCCGAGGAGCGAGGTCAGCTCGCCTTCCGGGAAGGAGAGGCTGATGTTGTTCAGCGCCTCGACCCCGCCCGGATAGATCTTGGAGATGCCGCGCACCTCCACGATCGGGGCGGTGGTGGCCGGATGGGGGGGCGGAGCCGAAGGCGCGGCGTGGATGGCTGTGACGGTCATAGGTGGTCCCGGTGTTCAGGTATCGACAGGCGCGGGGCGGTCGGGAGGCTGGATCGGGTCATTTCGCGCGCCGCTTTTCGGGACGCAGGAAGCGCTGCTCGATCCACCCCAGGAACTCGATGAACAGGACCGAGATGACGATGACCGCGGCGATCGCGGCATACATCTTGGGATAATCCGCAATCGACTGGCTGTAGGTGATGATGTCGCCGACGCCCGTCGGAGTGACGAGAAGCTCGGCGAGAATCGCGCCCACGAACCCGGCCGCGGTGCCGAGCCGGAGCCCGGCGAAGATCACCGGCGTGGCCGAGGGCAGGATGATCTTGCCGATGAGCTGCGCCTGGCTTCCCATGAAGCTCTGCCCCATTTCGAGGAGCGAGCGCGGGGTGTGGCGCACCGCCTTGAACGAGTTCAGCACGATCACGGGCAGGGCCATGATGCAGACCACGAACACCTTGGTGGTGTTGCCGATCCCGTAGGCGAGCACGAGGAGCGGCACGAGTGCGGCAAGCGGCGCCGCCTGCATGACGATGAAGACCGGCACGCCGAACCACTCGGCCTTCTCGCTCAGGCCCATGATCACGCCGAGCGCGATGCCGAGGGAGGCCGACAGGGTAATCCCGATCGCGAGGGGCGTCAGGGTGATCCCGAAGGCGGTGATCAGGGTCCCGTCGAGGATCATCCCCACGAGCGCGACGAGGGTTTCCGAGAAGGGCGGGAACGACGGACTGATCGGCAGGCGACCGGCATATTCCCAACCCGCGAGCACGATCGCGAACGAGAGAAGGCGCAACGTGAGCGGGTGCTGCAGGCCGGCCTTGAGCGACGGGCCAACGCCCGAGCTCGCCGCCTGGGTCGGGGTGGGGCGCACCCCTTCAGCGATGAGAGCCATCGAGCAACCTTTTCAGACATCAACGGGTGTCCGGCGGCCCCGAGGGACCGCCGGCGAGAGGCCGCCTTTAGCTGCCGATCTTCTTGCGGGCGCGCTCCAGCGGGCCGAAGTTCCAGAAGTCCTCGACCTTGAGCTCGCTCGGGTTGCCGGTCATCTGGCCCGCCTGGGTGTAGAAGGTGAAGTCCGCCTTCACGGCTTCGGGCGTGCCGCCGCTCTTCTCGAACACGCCGTTCTCGACCGCTTCCTGGTAGAACTTCGTGACGTCGGCGAGCAGCTCCTTCGGGAGATCCTTCAGGAGGTTACGCTTCGCCCGCTCCTGCTCGATCAGGCCCGGGTTCTTGGCCATCTCCTGCCAGAGCTTGGCGAATTCCTCGACCACGATGTCGACCTTGTCGGTGTTCTTCTCGATCCAGTCGGTGCGGGCGAAGAGGATCTCGTCGCTGGCCTTCTCGTCGAGGCCGGGCAGCACGTGGAACCGATCGGCGGCCTTCGACATCAGCAGGTTCTTGTTGGCGAGGTCGACGATGGTAGCCTTGATCTGACCGTTGATCATCGCGACCACGCGGTTCTCCGAGCCCGGAACGTAGTTGCGCTGGCCGAACTTGATTCCGTTCTTCTCGGCCAGGATGTTGCCGATCGCCTCGGTGCCGGTGCCGCGGGCGTGGAAGGTCATGGGCTGCCCGTCGAGATCCTTCCAGGTCTTGTAGGACTTGTCGGCGACCGCGAAGAACACGAGGCGCGTGACCTGGAACAGGCCGCGCAGGGGCGCCTTCGACTTCTGCGCCACGGAGTAGGGCGTGCCGATGCCGAGATCCGCCTGGCCGTTCACAACCGCCTGGATCGCGAGCTCTTCCTTCGCGAAGGAGGTGAGATTGTAATCGACGCCGCGTTCCTTCGCGCGCTCGAGCGCGATCAGGTAAGCAAGGGTCTCGACGGAGATGGTGTCTCCCAGTGCAACCTGCACTTTCGAGCCTTGAGCCGCGGCGGGGGCCGCAAAGGCCGTGGCCGTCAGGACGGCGCCCACCGCGGCGCCCAAAAGGCTTCTCAACAAGGTCATGGCCGACTCCTCGGTTATCGTTTCCTCATCGCCGGCCGGCGCGTTGGTCGCGCATGCTTTTCTCCCGGCGGCTTGCAGAATAAATCTTTTCCCCCAGGTGTAAACTTTTTTATCGATAAAATTCAAAGCTGGCCGGGGTTACCGGTTCGCCAGAGGTGACGTTGCGCCCGCGCACGGGTGCAGCCACTTCGCTTCCGTTTCCGGCTCCGTGACCTCCGCGTCTGCGTATCCAAGACGCCGCGATGACGGCTTGTCGGCGCGTGTCGGCGGTACGACGGGAGTCCGGGGCTCTCTCGCGTGAGGGAGCCCGCATGCCGGCCGGCCTGGCGAAAATCTGCGCCGACGCGTCAGGCGCAGAGCCGATGGTTCCGGAACGCTGCACCCGGGAGAAGACCCTCCTGCTCGCCGGGGCGCGAGGCGTCCTCAATGCTCGCCGCGATACACCGGCTCCGGCTGCGTGAAGAAGCCGTGCAGGATGTGGTAGACGAGCTGGTAGTTCTTCTGCTGGAACGACGCGTGCGCGATCCCGGGCATGACGGCGAACTGCTTGTCGGGGTTGGGCAGGAGCGTGAAGAACTCCACCAGATCCTCGAAGCTCGCGATGCCGTCGTACTCGCCGCGCATGACGATCGTCGGCACGGTGATCCGGTGCGGATCCACCACAGGCAGCTTCGAACACATGTCCACGTAGGTGCCGGTGGGCATCGAATCGTCGAGGGCCAGGATGGCGTCCGCGAACGCTTCGACGACGGACGCGTCGGCGGTGCCGGGATGATCGCGGTTGAAGATGCTGTGCACGAAGGCGCGGTCCACGGGCCGGCGGTTCTTGGCCAGGAACTCGGGCAGGCGCTTGGCGCGCTCCGCGAGGGTCGGGCTGCCCTTTCCGGTCCACACGAAGGCGTCGAGCGCAAGCCTCCGGACCCGGTCCGGATGGCGCTGGGCGAAGAGCGCGGCGCGCAAGGCGCCGGACGAGATGCCGTAGACCAGGAACGGACCGCAGTTCCGTTCGCGCAGGATGTAGTCGGTGGCGGCCGCGAGATCGTCGGCGCCGTTGGCGATGTCGCTGTTGATGTCCCGGTGCTTGTCGGAGCGGCCGTAGCCCTCCATGTCGACCGTCCAGGTGTCGAAGCCGCGCCGGGCGAACCAATCCATGACGGAGGAATCGGGCCGGCCCGGCACCGTGAGGTCGAAGGTCGGCTGAGAGGCCATGGAGGATCCGTGAACGAACAGGATCGTGCCGCGGGTCTGCGGCTGGGCCACGGCGGGCTTCTCCCAGAGGAAGAGCCGTACGTCGCCCTTGTTCGTCCAGTGCTCGCGGCCTTGAACCGGCGTTTCGTTCGGCATGGCGTTCGTCTCCCTTCGGCCGCCGGCGCGCGGCAGCCGTGATTGCGTCCTCACGCCGGTCAGGGCCGGCGTGAGGACGTAAAATTCTGGATCCCGCGTCGGCTCAGGCGAAACGGTTCGACATCGTGCCGATGCCCGAGATCGAGATCGTGACCTCGTCGCCCGCTTTCAGGAACTTCGGCGGGCTGAAGCCGAGGCCGACGCCCGCCGGCGTGCCGGTGGCGATAAGGTCGCCGGGGCGGAGCGTGAGGCCGGCCGAGATCGTGGCGATCAGGTTCGGGATTGTGAAGATGAGGTCCCGGGTGTTGGCGTTCTGGCGCAGCTCGCCGTTGACCCAGCACTTCACGTCGAGGTTCTCGGGATCGAGCTCGTCCGCCGTGGTGATCCAGGGCCCCATCGGGCAGAAGGTATCGAGCGCCTTGCCCATGAGCCATTGCTTGTGGTTGCGCTGGCGGTCGCGGGCGGTGACGTCGTTGATGATCGTGTAGCCCCAGATGTGCTCGTAGGCCTTCTCGGCCGGGATGTCGCGCCCCGCCTTGCCGATCACGAGCGTCAGCTCGGCTTCGTAATCCACCGCCGACGTGACGTGCGGGTGCAGGCTCACGGTGTCGCCGGGGCCGATCACGGCGCTCGGCGGCTTCGAGAACACGGCCGGGTACTCGTCGATCTCCGCGCCCTTGACGGCGCCGGCCTCGTAGCCGCTGCCCGCGAATTCCTTGGCATGGTCGCGGTAATTCTTGCCGACGCAGAAGATGTTGCGGCGCGGGTTCGGGATCGGGGCGAGGAGCTTGACCTCCGAGAGGGGGAGGCCGGCGCCGCCGCCCTGGAGGGAGGAGCGGATCTCGTCGTAGCGCTCGATGAGCTCGACCATGTCGCGCACGGCCGGGGTCAGGGGGCGGATGAGCGAGGCCTCCGCATCGACGATGCCGATGGCCTGGGTCCCGTTGTGGGAGAAGCATGCGAACTTCATCGTCGCTCCAAATGGTTGACCAATTGGCCGGCATGGTAGGAGCTTCCGCTGAGGAGTGTCAACCGTGAACGTCCGCCTTCGAGCGGCGAGTGGTTGCCGAGTGGGTCAAATTGGTCTACCAATTCAACCATGACGGAGTCCCAGATCCTCAGGCGGCGCGGCGATCAGGTTCGCCTATCCCTCGTGCGCATGCTCGAATCCGGCCGCTACCCGGCGGGCGCGAAGCTGCCGACGGAACGGGCGCTGGCGGAGCAATTGAACCTGCCGCGCAGCGCCGTCCGCGATGCCCTCGCGGGGCTCGAGGCGGAGGGCGCGATCATCCGCATGGTGGGCAGCGGCACCTTCGTGTCGGGCACGCCCGGGGGAGCCGCCTCCCGCCCGGTGCCCGCGCTCGTGACCGATGCGAGCCCGACCGAGATCATGGAGGGCCGCCTCCTCATCGAGCCGCGCCTCGCGATGCTCGCCGTCGCGCACGCGACGGCCGCCGATTTCGAGCGCATGGACCTCTGCAACCGCAACGCCGAGCGCACCGACAGCTTCGAGGAGTTCGAGCACTGGGACGCGGCGCTCCACCAGGCCATCGCGGAGGCGACCCACAACCGGCTGCTGATCGAGCTCTACCGGGCGATCACCCGCGCCCGCGACCAGGCCGATTGGGGCGAGCTCAAGCGCCGGAGCCTCAGCGCGGAGCGCCGCGCGACCTATCGCGAGCAGCACCGGCGCATCGTCACGGCCCTGCGGGCCCGCGACGGCGCCCGCGCGGAGGCCGAACTCGTCGCGCATCTGCGCGTCGTGCGGGACAACCTGCTTGGCTTCTGACCGCACCGCCGGCACGATGGGCCGGCCCTCCGCCGCCGAACACCCTCCATGCTGATCACCACACCCCTGCTCATGGGCTTTCTCGCGCTCGTGCTCGCGACCTCGTTCCTCGCGGGCGTGCTCGGGATGGCGGGCGGCATGATCCTCATGGGCGTGCTGCTCGTGTTCCTGCCCGTGCCGACCGCGATGGTGCTGCACGCCGTCACGCAGATGAGCTCGAACGGCTGGCGGGCGCTCCTGTGGGCGCGCTACATCGCGTGGCCGATCCTGGGCCGCTATGCGGTCGGGCTCGCCGTCGCGCTCGCCGGATTCGGTCTCGTCCGCTTCGTCCCGGACCGCGCCCTCGTGCTGCTGCTCCTCGGCATCACGCCATTCATCGTGGTGCTGGTTCCGGAGCGCTTCGCCCTCCGCGCGGATCGGCGGGGCGGGGCCGAGCTCTGCGGCCTGGTCTGCACCGCGCTGCAGCTCCTCTCCGGGGTCTCGGGCCCGACCCTCGACATCTTCTTCGTGCGCACCGCCATGGACCGGCGCGCGGTGGTGGCCACCAAGGCGGCCTGCCAGGTCGTCACCCATCTCTCGCGGCTGATCTATTTCGGCGGCCTCGCCGGGACGGGCGACGATCTCGGCTGGCTCGTCCTCGCGCTCACCGTGGTGACCGCGATCGCCGGCACGAGCCTGAGCCGGGCGGTGCTGGAGCGGATGACCGACGTGCAGTTCCGGGTCTGGACCCAGCGCCTCGTGATGGCGATCGGCGCCGTCTATGTCGTGCAGGCGATCGACGCGTTTCTGCGGGGCTGAAAACAGTGATTCAAAAGAAGCCGGCGCCGCGCAGCACCGGGGCGGCCTCCGGGCTCGCGATCAGGGCGAGGAACGCCTGCGCGCCCTCGCGTTCCGACAGAGCCACGGCGCCATAGGCGGTCTCGAGCCCGTAGGGTTCGGGGAACAGGCCGAGATAGTCCACGTCGGGCTGCGTCAGGATCTCGGTCGCCTGGCTCACGGCGATGTCGACCTCGCCGCGCCCCAGCGCCGTGACGGCGTCGACCCCGAAGGAGAACATCCGCAGGCGGCTGCTCAGAGCCTCCGCGAGCCCCATTCGCTCGATGACGGTCCGGAAGTGCCGGCCTGCCGTCGCGCCGCGCTCCGGGTCCGCGTAGCCGATCGATCCGACCCGCAGGAGCAGGGCCCGGAACGCCTCCCCGGTGTCGATCGGAGCGGGGCCGAGGCCGCGCCGCCCGCCAAGTGCGATTCCAGTCTTGCCGAGGCTCACCGCCTCGCCCCGTCCGAGGCCGCGGGCGGCCACCATGGCCAGGGCCTCGGTGCTGAGGATCACGACGTCCGCTTCCTCTCCGCCGATCACCCGGTCGCGCAGGGCGCCGACCGTATCGAAGGCGGCGTCTAGCCGCCGGCCGGTCATCGCCTCGAAGCGGCCGGCGAGCGTCCGGACCACGGCCTTGGCGGCCCCAGCGACGAGAACTCGCACAGGCTCGTTAGCGGCACCGGCGGCGAGGCCGCGGGCAGGTTCGGCAGGGGAGGGGGCGTCGGCCATTGGGCGTTCCTGTGGGCGGGGATCGGCGGCGCTGCGAGGGATGTGGACGATCCGTTGGAGCCTGGGAGGTGCCTGTACCAGGACGGCATCGATCCGCAACGCCAATCGCTCCTCGACCGGGACGCGGGGGCTGCGCTAGCCTGACGAAACGCAGCCCGGATCGGCGGCAGGAGAAGGCTTCCAAGGGAGGATCGTGTGGAGCAGCGGCACTTAGGCAAGGCGGGGCCGCGGGTCCCGGCGATCGGGCTCGGCTGCTCGGGCATGATCTCCGATTACGGCGTTCCGGACGATGTCGAGTCGGAGGCCACGATCCAGCGGGCGATCGACCTCGGCGTCACGATGTTCGACACCTCCGATGCGTACGGCGCCGGTCGCAACGAGGAACTCGTCGGCCGCGGGATCCGGGAGCGGCGAGACGCGGTGTTTCTGTGCACCAAGTTCGGCAATATCCGCGGTCCGAACGGGGAGCGCGGCGGTGTCAATGGCAGGCCCGACTACGTGCCGGTCGCCTGCGAGGCGAGCCTCAAGCGTCTGGGGGTCGATGTGATCGATCTCTACTACCAGCACCGGGTCGACCCTTCGGTGCCGATCGAGGAGACCGTGGGGGCGATGGCCCGCCTGGTGGAGCAGGGCAAGGTCCGGCATCTGGGCCTCTGCGAGGCCGGGCCGGAGACCATCCGGCGCGCCCATGCCACGCATCCCCTGGCGGCCGTGCAGATGGAGTACTCGCTCTGGACCCGGGATGCGGAGGCCGAGATCCTGCCCCTGCTCCGCCGCCTCGGCATCGGCCTCGTGGCCTATAGTCCGCTCGGGCGCGGCTTTCTCACCGGTACTTTCCGCAGCCGCGAAGACCTCATCCCGACGGACCGCCGGCACGCTCATCCGCGCTTCCAGGAGGGGCATTTCGAGCGCAATCTCGCGCTCCTCGATGCCATCAAGGGGATCGCCGAGGCGAAGGGCTGCACCCTCGCGCAGGTGGCGCTCGCCTGGGTGCTCTCCCGCGGGCCGGATGTGGTGCCGATCCCGGGGACGAAGCGGCGCTCGTACCTGGATCAGAACGTGGGCGCGCTCGGGGTGACGCTGGGCGAGGCCGACCTTCGGGACCTGGAGGCTGTCTTCGCGCCGGGCATCGCATCGGGTCCGCGCTACCCCGAGAAGCAGCTCAAGGGATTGGGGATCTGAACCCCGGCCTCAGATCCCCAGGCGCTTCATCTGCGGCTCCGGGTAGCGCGTCCCGGCCGCCGCACCCGGCGCGAAGGCTTCGTCGAGGGCTGCAACCGTTTGCGGCGAGACCGGCAGATCCACCGCCTTCGCGTTGTCCTCCAGCCAGCGCCGCTGCTTCGTCCCGGGCAGCGGCACGACGAAGTCCTGCTTGGCGAGGAGCCAGGCGATGGCGAGCTGCGCCGGCGTGCAATTCTCCCGCACGGCAAGCGTCTTCAGCGTCTCGACGAGGCGAAGGTTGTGGGCGAGGTTGTCGCCCTGGAACCGCGGCATGTCCCGGCGCCGGTCCTTCGGCCCCAAGGCGTCGGCGTCCGTGACGAGCCCGGTCAGGAAGCCGCGCCCGAGCGGCGCGTAGGCCACGTATCCGATCCCCAGCTCCCGGCAGACGGGAAGAAGCTCAGCCTCGGCGTCGCGGGTCCAGAGCGAGTACTCGGTCTGCAGAGCCGCCATCGGGTGCGTGGCATGGGCGCGCCGGAGCGTTGCGACTCCAGCTTCCGAGATCCCGAGATGCCGGACCTTGCCCTGCTCGACGAGCCGCGCCATGGCCCCGACCGTGTCCTCGATCGGCACGGACGCATCCACGCGGTGGATGTAGTAGAGGTCGATCACGTCGACCCCCAGGCGCTTGAGGCTCGCCTCGCAGGCGACCGGCACGTAATCGGGCCTGCCGTTCACCGCATTGCTGCCGTCCGGGTTGCGGATGTTGCCGAACTTCGTCGCGAGCACGACCCGGTCCCGGTGGCCTTTGAGGGCGCGACCGAGGAGTTCCTCGTTCGCGCCGAAGCCATAGGCATCCGAGGTATCGATCAGGTCGATCCCGAGCTCGACCGCGCGGTGCACCGTCGCGATCGCCTCCGGTTCGCTCGGCTCGCCGTAGATCGGCGTCATGCTCATGCAGCCGAGCCCGATCGCCGAAACCTCGAGTTCACCCAGCCGACGACGCTTCATCCCATCCTCCCTGTTGTTTTGACCGACGGTGCGATCCGTTCCGGCCTCACGATGCCTTGTGACTCAGGCGACGGCTGCCGGGATGTGTTCCGGCCCCGATGGTGCCCGCTCCAGCCGGGCGACGGCTGCCGGGATCATGGCGCGGCCCCTTCAGGCCGAGCGCTTGCGCGGCCGGGCTTGCAGGAGCCGCTCGTCCTCCTCCTCGAAGAGTTGCCGCTCGAGAAGGTTGCGCTCCACGGAGAAGAGGTGAGCCCGCATCGCGGCCGCGGCACCGCTCATGTCGCGGTCCTCGATCGCGGACACGATCGCCTCATGGGCCGCGAAGCTGTGGTGGTCCGGGGCCGGACGCGTGCGCTCCCCGCGCAGCCGGCCCCAGCTCACCGCGCGCCGCACGGCGCTCAACGTGTCGAGCAGCCCGAGCAGCAGGGAATTCTGGGTCGCCTCGCCGATGGCTCGGTGGAGGTGGTTGTCCCACATCTCGTACTGGCGCCAGGTCTCCGCCTCCCGCGACCGCACGAGGCAGTTTCGCATCTGAGCGATCTGGCCGGGCGTGGCGTTGAGCGCGGCGAGGCGTGCGATCTCGGGCTCCAGGGCGAGGCGGGCCTTGATGACTTCGGCGGGGTTCGTGCGCCGCACCATGGCGGCGACATCGGTGGTGATGTCGAGGGGACGGTTGCCAAGAAACGTGCCCTTGCCGACATGGCGCCAGAGCCGGCCCTCGGCCGCAAGGGTCGCGAGCGCCTTGCGCAGCTCCGCCCGGGAGACGCCGAGTTCGGCCGCGAGGTCGCGCTCCGGCGGCAGGCGGCCGTTCTCCGGCAGCCGCGCCTGCGCGAGATAGGCGCGCAGCTGCATCAGCACGCCGACGCCGCTCATCTCCTCCCGGTCTTCCGCCATGGTGACTGAGCCCAATCCAGAATTGGTTCACACGAACGCGACCGGCCCTATCCCTCCAAGTGCCTTGACACAGGCCGGTCAGTGCGGATCAATGTCAACCAAGAGAAGATTGGTTGCAAGTCTACGCCAGGCCGACCCCGCATCAGCTGCGGCCAGTCCCGTCGCCCGGCCTGGCGGTGGGCGCATGGATTTCCGACCGCACCAGCTCCTGCGGCGTCCGCGGGCTGTGAGCGTTCAGGTCGGAGACGGCCCGCACTGAAGACCGGCGCGTCGGCCTAAGGCCGGGGCGCGGACGACGAACAGGCGACGCCGGCTGGAAGACCGGTGCGCAAACCCGGGAGAGAGACATGTCGACCATCAAGATGTCGCGGCGCGCGTTCGGATTGGGGGCCATGGGAGCAGCCGGTTGGCTCGCGAGCGGCGGCTCCGCGGCGGCCCAGAGCGGCAAACCCTACCCTGAGCGGAACTTCCGGGTGATCATCCCGACCGGCCAGGGCGGCGGCGCCGAGCGCCTCGCCCGTCCGTTCGACGATGCCTGGTCGAAGCATCTCAAGAAGCAGTTCGAGTACAGCTTCCATCCCGGCGCCGCCGGCCAGGTCGGCTACGAGCTCTTCGTCCGGCGCAGCCCCCACGACGGGCACCACCTGCTCTTCGGGAACATGGGTCCCGAGATGATCATGTACGCGGTCCAGAAGCCGAATTTCCGCTTCCCCCAGGACCTGATCTATTTCAGCCGGATGGATATCGACGACAGCTGCATCTTCGTGAAACGGGATTCGCCGCTGAAGGATCTCCAGGCCATCGTCGACGCGGCCAAGAAGCGCCCCTTGAACGTCGCGGTGAGCCGCATCCCGCACCCGGCCTCGATCGGCATGCTGGCGCTCGGCGACGCGACCGGCGCCAAGTTCAACCTCATCCCCTATGGCGGCGGCAACCCGACCTATATCGCCGTGTTGAACGGCGAGGCCGATATCGGCGCGCTGCCGATCGCCGGCGTGCTCTCCATGAACGACCGGCTCAAGGTGGCGGGCGTGTTCAGCCGCGAGAATATCTTCGCCAAGCAGACCGAGGACGCCCCCACCGTGAACGCGGCGTTCGGCACCAATATCCCGGATCTCTATTCGTCACGGGCCTGGGCCGTCCACACCGATTGGGCGGATGCCAACCCGGCCCATTTCGACATGTTGCAGAAGACCTCGGAACTCGCCCACGCCGATCCGGTGTTCCGCGACGCCTACGAGAAGACGGGCTCGCCCCTGGAGGCGCTCAAGTACGGCGACCGCAAGACCTGCACCGACTACGCGGTCGCCATGGTGGAGCTCGCGCAGAAATACGAGAAGGTGCTGAGCGCCCAGAAATAGCGAGAGCCCGCGAGGGTTGCCCGGCGCGGGTGGGCCCGCGCCGGCGCCATCTGCAACAGCTCCAATCCCCCGAAGGCATTCATGAGCGAACAGAACGATGATGACGCCGGCGGTGACGAGCGGCCGGCGCTCGGCGCCGACCTCATCATCCCGCTCCTGGCCGCGGGGCTCACGATCTACTTTCTCGTCAACACGGCGGGTCTGGTCTGGGAGGCGCGGGCGAACGGCACGGTGATCGGCGTCGCCCTGCTGATCCTCATCGCCCTGCAGCTCTTCAGGATCGGCCGTCGTTTGTGGGCCGGACACGCCACGCTGGGGCTCGGGAGCCTCGTGGAACGTTCGCCCGTGCAGGCGCAAAGGCTCGGCCTGCTCGCGGTTCTGGCGCTGTTCATCGCCACGATCCCGTGGGTCGGCACTACGCTTGGCCTCTTCCTCACGATGGCGGCCTCCATGTGGATCCTCGGGGTCCGCGACTGGCGCGCGCTCCTCGGCGTCTCGCTGGCGGTGGCCGCGACCGTGTACGGCCTCTTCATCCTGCTGCTCCAATCGCGCCTGCCCGTCGGACCGCTCGAGGCCGCCCTCGGGCCGCTCTTCGGAGGAGGCTGATCTCACGCAGGAGATCGGCAGACGTAATCGGGATCGTGGCCGCACCGCCGCCGGGCGCGGCCACCTGTGACATGACACCGGCCGGACGAGCTTCTTGATGACAGCCACCTCGCTTTCCAGCAATCTCCGGCAGGTCGGCCGGATCGACATCCCGGGCGGCGGCCAGATCGTCGTCGACCGGGGCTTCGCCTATGTCGGCCACATGAAGCCCCCGCACGGGACCAGCATCGTGGACGTGCGCGACCCCGCCAATCCGCGCCTCGTGACGACCCTCGAGCTGCCCGACGAGACCTCCCACACCCACAAGGTCCGCGTCGTCGGCGACATCATGATCGCCAACGTGGAGCAGAACGACCGCCACGCGCTCCGCCGTGGCGCGGCCCTGCCCGAGGTCGAGGCGCGGCTGACGCGGGAGCTCGGCCGGATGCCGGAGGCGGGCGAGCTCGCGCGCGCCCTCAACGTGCCCGAGAGCCTTCTCCCGCGCCTGCGCCACACCCTCGCGCACGGCTACCGCGACGGCGGCTTCCGGATCTTCGACGTGTCGGACAAGGCCCGCCCGCGGGAGCTCGCCACCGTGCGCACCGGCGGCGTCGGCGTCCACCGCTTCGACATGGACGAGCGCTACGCCTACATCTCGACCGAGATGGACGGCTTCGCCGGCAACATCCTCGTCGTCTACGACATCGCCGATCCCGCGCAGCCCATGGAGGTCTCCCGCTGGTGGCTTCCGGGGCAGCACCTCGCCGGCGGAGAGACCCCGACCTGGAAGGGGCTCAGCCATCGGCTGCACCATGCGCTGCGGTTCGGGGACGAGCTGTGGGCCGCGGTCTGGTATGCGGGCCTTCGCGTGATCGATGCGTCCGACATCACGAAGCTGCGGACGGTCGGCGCCTTCAACTACCATCCCCCGTTCCCCGAACCCACGCACACGATCGCGCCCGTGCCGGTGCGCTGGCAGGGGCGTCAGGTCGCGGTCGCGGTCGACGAGGAGCACGAGCACCGCAAGGGCCAGCTGCACGGCGGCCTCTGGTTCCTCGACGTCGAGGACCGCGCCGACATCCGGCCGCTGTCCATGTTCCACGTGAGCGAGCAGGATTCGCCCTTCAGTGGCAAGGGTCGCTTCGGGGCCCATCAGTTTCAGGAGCGGGTCGCGGGGGACCGGCTCTACTGCACCTGGTTTTCGGGGGGCGTCCGCATGATCGACATGAGCGATCCGACGGCGCCGGAGGAAATCGGCTGGTACATTCCCGAGCCGGCCTCGGGCCAGGACAGCCCGCAGAGCAACGACGTGTTCGTGGACGAGCGCGGACTCGTCTACGTCATCGACCGGAACGTGGGGCTCGAGATCCTCGAGCCGTTGCGCTGAGAGTCGTCGGCGCGGCGGAGCTTCAAAAATAAAGCCGACCCGGAGCGATCAGGGTCGGCTGCATCGATCGATGGATGGCAGGCCAGCGGGCGCCCGCGTGGCCTCTGGCGCCGGATGGGCGTCCGCCGGCTTCGGCGTCTCAGCTGTCGAGGAGGTGGGGGAACTGAGCGAGCGTGGTGCGCTCGAGTTCACGCGCTTCGGTCCAGACGGTCGAGATAAGGCGGAGGGCGGTGAGAATGATCATGACTGGCGTCCTGGTGTTCCCGTTTCGTTAGAAGGAACATAGGATGGCTTGTTGCAGCGCGGTAGATGGGTCAGCACGGCTTACATATGCTGCAAACGCATAGCTGCGACTGCCAAGCTGTTAAAAACGTGTTAAAACGCTGGGCGCTCGCGCCGGCCAAATCTGCTTTCCGGGCAGTCCGATTGGCTGTCCGCCGGGAACCTTCTATCGGAAAGCTGCACGATCAGGGGTTTCAGCGGTGCAGCAGAGCGTCCCGCGCGACCCCGCCCGCCGGGCCGCCGCACGGGCGGTCAGAAAGGCGAGCGCGGTCCCGCGGCTTGCCACCATGCGCTGGTGATGCGCCCAGGGAATGCTCCCGCTGCGCAGCCCGAAGAACACGGGCCAGAGGGCATCGGGCACCCGATCGCCTGATTTACGGGCGTCGACCGCCCGCGTCCTCTCCATCAGCTCTGCGAGCGGAACCGCGAGCTCCGCCGCGTCGTCCGTATCCTCGCCTTCCAGGCAATCGCACATGGTCCCGTCCATGCGGAGATCCGATGCTCCGCTGTCCTATGCTTCGTGGCCGGCGCACCCGGTGCCGTCCGCAGGGCGATCCGGTGCCCCGTTGTCTCATGTTTCGTAACCGGCCGCAGCGCTCTGCGCCAGGACGCCGGATTTGCGGCGGCTGCGGATCGCGGGGAGCACCAGGGTGGCGAGCACCATGAGCCAGAGCACGTTCCCGAGGCCTGAAGAGAACAGCACCGTGAGGTCGCCTTGGCCGACCCGCAGCGAGCGCAGCAGGTACTGCTCGAACAGCGGCCCCATGATGACGCCGACGAGGATCGCAGTCACCTCGTAGCCCGTCTTGCGCGCGATATAGCCGATCACGCCGCAGAAGAGCGCCAGGCCCATGTCGAAGATGTATTCGCGTTCCGAGAAGGCTGCGATCGTGATCATCGAGAGGATGAGCGGCACGAGGAATCGGTTGGGGATCCAGACCACGCGGCTCATGTAGCGCGCGAGCGGCAGGATCATGAGGATCATCAGCCCGTAGCAGACGAACATCTGCATGTAGATCGAGTAGACGAGCTCCGGACGCTCGATGAACAGCCGTGGTCCGAGCAGGATGCCGTGATAGGTGAGCACGATCATCATGATCGCGCCCGTGGTCCCGCCCGGAATGCCGAGCGCCAGCACCGGGATGAGGGTCCCGGAGGTGACGCCGTTGTTGGCGGATTCCGGCGCGATAACTCCCGGCGGGTGACCGGTGCCGTAGAGCTCCGGCGTCTTCGACGATATCTTGGAATAGTGATAGGCCAGGAACGCCGCGATCGTCGAACCGGCACCGGGCAGGATGCCGATGATCAGCCCGATCACCGAGGTCCAGACCGTCTGCCACCAATACCGCGCCGTCATCACGAGGCCGTCGAGCGTGTCGACCCAGCGGGCGTTCTTGGCGGCCGTGAGCTCGTCCGAGCTGACGATCGTCTCGGTTTCGATCATCACGAAAGCTTCCGAGATCGCGAACAGCCCGATCAGGATCGGAACCAGCGGCACGCCGTCGTAGAGCTCGAGCAGGCCGAAGGTGGCCCGGCCCGTCCCGAAGATCGGGTCGGCCCCGATCGCTCCGATCATCAGGCCGAAGGCGCCCGCGATGAGGCCGCGCAGCATGTCCTGCGCGGCAATGGCGGCGATGAGCGTCAGGCCGAACACCATGACGACCACCATCTCGGTGCTGCGGAAATAGAAGCCGAGCTGGCCCAACGCCGGCAGCAGCACCATGGCCAGGATGGTGGTGAGGAGACCGCCGAAGGCCGACGCCGCGAAGCACAGGACCAGCGCCTGCTGGGCCTGTCCCTTCTTGGTCATCGGGTAGCCGTCGAGCGTGGTCGCCGCTGCGCCGCCTTCACCCGGCATGTTGAACAGGATTGCCGGGATGCCGCCGCCGAGCTGTGTCGTGCAGTAGAGCGAAATCATGAAGGCCATCGCGGCCTCGACGCTCATCTCCAGCGTCAGCGGCAGGAGAATGATCAGCGTGTTCTGCGCGGAAAAACCGGGCAGGATGCCGACCAGGATTCCGAGCAGCATGCCCGGGATGATCACCCACCACAGGGACAGCGACTGAGCGAAAACATCGTAGATCAACGCGCTTGAAACGAGCATGTCGGGCCTCGACGGCGGTTTGGCGACGCGAAGGGAATCCAGCCGCCGGAATCTTGCATGCAAAGGAAAGATGGCACGCTTTTGCGCACGGCGAAACCGCGCCGATACGGGATTGTGCACGGTCGCGCGTCGCCGTATCACGCGATCGAGTGGAACCGAAGCAGTTCGTCGAACGAAGGTCCCGCTCTCCGGGAGTCGGCGTGCACGATAGAAGGGCGGACACGACATGCGTATCGCAATCATGGGATCGGGGGGCCTCGGTGGCTATTTCGGAGCGCGGCTGGCGCTGGGCGGAGCGGACGTAACCTTCATCGCCCGCGGCGCGCATCTCGAAGCGATGCGAAGCCAGGGACTGGCGGTCGAGGGGCCGGAGCCGTTCCACCTCCCGCAGGTGCGAGCCGTCCAGGATCCGGCCGAGGCCGGTCCTCAGGACTTCGTCCTTTTCGGCGTGAAACTTTGGGATACCGAGGAATCGCTCCGGCTGATCCGCCCGATGGTGGGACCCGAGACCACGATCATCTCGTTCCAGAACGGCGTTCTGAAGGACGAGTATCTGCGCGCCGCCTACGATCCGGCGCAGATCATGGGCGGCGTCGCCTACATCGCGACCACGATCGACCGGCCAGGCGTCATCCGCCAGACTGGGCCGCTGCAGCGCCTCATCTTCGGGGAGTTCGACGGCTCGCGCTCATCCCGTGCGGAGGCCCTCCTCGAAGCCTGCCTGAAGGGCGCGATCAAGGCGGAGATCAGCCCCGATATCCGGCGGGATATCTGGCAGAAATACGTCTTCCTCGTCGGCATCTCGGGCACGACGACCACCATGCGCTCGCGCATTGGCCCGATCCGCACCAACCCGCAGACCCGAGCCTTCCTCCTCGACGTGATGCGCGAGGTCGTTGCGGTCGGGCGGGCGCAGGGCGTGGACCTGGACGAGGATTACGCCGAGCAGCGCCTCGCCTTCGCGGACGGCGTCGCCCCCGACATGACGTCCTCGATGCACCACGACCTGGAGCGCGGCAACCGGCTCGAGGTCCGTTGGCTGTCGGGCGGCGTCGTCTCGCTCGGCCAGCAGGTCGGCGTCCCGACGCCGCTCAACCGCGCGATCTTCGACATCCTGGCGCTGCACGCGAATGGCCAGACCGGTTGAGCGCGGGCCGACACGCGGTTTCCCAAGCGGGCGTCGCGTTTGCTCCGTGCGGCGAGCATTCACTCCGGAAAGCCGACGCTGAGGCAGGTCGGCTTCAGCATCGGGACGTGAACCGCATCGCCTGGCGCTCGCAAGCCGCATGCGCCGGGCCGGGGTCGTTCTGAGCCTTCACTCCACCTTGCCGATCACCTGGACGGCCTTGATGAGGCGTGCGCTGTCGGTCTCCACGAACCGCGCGAACTCCGCGGCGTCCTGGTAGGCCGGCGGGCTGCCGGCATTCTCGAACACCCGCAGGACTTCAGGGTCCGTCATCGCCTGCCGCATGCCGTCGCGCAGACGCGTCATCACCGGCTCGGGCAGGCCCTTCGGGGCGAACAGGCCGGCCCAGATGTAGAACTCCACATCCGGATAACCCTGCTCCTTGAAGGTCGGCAGGTCCGGGAAGCTCGCGACCCGGGTGGCGCCCCAATTGGCGAGAACCCGCATGGCGCCCGAATCCACATGCGGCTTCAGGACGCCCGGTGCGGAGGCGAGCGCCTGGATCTGGCCGGCGAGCAGTCCCGTGACCGCCGGGCCCGCGCCGCGATAGGGCACGTGGAGGAGCTTGATCCCCGCCGCGCTGGCGAACATCTCCATGGAAACGTGGAGCGTGCCGTAGGGTCCCGAGGAGCCGTAGGGAATCTGCCCTGGCCGTTTCTTCGCGTCCTCGACGAAGTCCTGCAGCGTCTTCCAGGGCGCGGAGGCCGGGACCGCGAGCAGGGTCGGGTCCGCCAGGACGCGTGCCACGGGCGCAAGCTGGCCGACCTCGTAGGCCGGCTGCCGCCCGAAGAGCCGGTCGGCCTCGGGCAGCACGGCAAGCGAGGAGAGGGTCATGAGGATCGTGTAGCCGTCGGGCTCGGCCCGGGCGACCGCCGCATTGCCGATCGACCCGCCGGCGCCGCCGCGGTTTTCCACCACGACCGGCTGACCCAGGATCTTCTCCAGGGATGCCGCAATGGGGCGCGCGGCGAGGTCCGCCTGCCCTCCGGGCGGGAAGGGCACGATCATCGTGATGGTGCGCGTCGGCCAGGCGCCTTGCGCGGATGCGGGGCCGATCAGCGGCAGCGCCGACACGAGGCCTAGGCCTTTCAGCACGTCGCGGCGTTTCATGGCGTATCCTCCATCGGGTTCTCGGCTTTGCCCGGGAGTGTGGCCCGATGTGGAGGGCTTGTCACGCGGCCGGGCGAGTCTCGTCTCCCGCAAACGAATGCGGCGGACCCCACGCGGGATCCGCCGATGACGAGGCTTCGCGGAGCCGAATAAGGCCCGGCTCCGGAGTGGCTATCGCGTCAGCTCTTCACGAGCGGGCAGCCGCCTTCGTTGATCGGCCGGAAAGCCTGCTCGATCGGGATCGTGGAGACCAGCTTGTAGAGGTCCCATTCACCCTTCGACTCGGACGGCTTCTTGACCTCGAACAGGTACATGGGATGGATCTTGCGACCGTCGGCGCGGATCTGGCCCTTGCCGAAGAGCGGATCGTCCGTCGGCATCTCCTTCATCTTGGCCATCACCTTGGCGCTGTCCTTGTCCTTCAGGGCCTCGACGGCCTTCAGGTAGTGCAGCGTGCCAGCATAGACGCCCGCATGCACCATGGTGGGCATCTTGCCGCCGTTGCGCTCGGCGAAGCGCTTCGAGAAGGCGCGGGTGCCGTCATTGAGGTCCCAGTAGAAGGACTCGCTGAGTACCAGTCCCTGTGCCGTCTGCAGACCAAGAGCATGAATGTCTGAGATGAAGATCAGCAGGCCCGCGAGGCTCTGCCCGCCGCTCACGATGCCGAAATCGGCCGCCGCCTTGATCGAATTGATCGTGTCGCCGCCCGCATTGGCGAGCCCGATCACCTTGGCTTTCGAGGATTGCGCCGAGAGCAGGAACGAGGAGAAGTCGGTCGCTGAAATAGGGTGCTTGGTGGACCCGAGTACCTTTCCGCCCGACTTTGTGATCACCGCCGAGGTGTCGCGCTCCAGGGCATGGCCGAAGGCGTAGTCGGCAGTGAGGAAGTACCAGGTATCGCCGCCGCGTTTCACCATGGCGGAGCCGGTGCCGTTGGCGAGTGCCCAGGTGTCGTAGGTCCAGTGCACGGTGTTGGGCGAGCACTGGCTCCCGGTGAGATCCGAGGTGCCGGCACCAGAATTGATGTGAATTTTGTTCTTATCCCGGGTGAGCTGATGGACTGCCAGGGCCACTGACGAGGTGGGGACGTCGAGGATGACGTCGACGCCCTCCTGATCGTACCACCGGCGCGCGATCGTGGCGCCGACATCAGGCTTGTTCTGGTGATCGCCTGAAATGACCTCGGCCTTGATGCCCTTCTCGGCGGCCTTGAAATCCTCGATCGCCATGCGCGTGGCAATCACGGAGCCCTCGCCCGCGAGGTCAGCGTAGAGGCCGGATCGGTCGTTCAGAACACCGAACTTCACCGAGAGCTGCTGGCTCAGGGCAGGCGTCGCGAGACAGAGCAGCCCCAGTGCTGTGGCAAGTGTATTGATTCGCATGTGTCATCCTCCGATGCCCCCTACGGCTGCTTTTGCTTCTTTTCGTAGCAGATAGGCTGCCGCCGGTGGTCTGGGCTTGGCCTGTCGGATGTAAGGTTAGAGGGAAGCGAGGGCGGCCGCTATAAGGTTCGTAAGGCCCCTCGTGTTGTAGAACTCCTTCCGCTCGCATGCTTGTGCCTCTGACTCGAGGCTCCCAAGGTGTCGCCGAGCCGCCCGAAGTCAAGGTAGATGGCTTGCGCAGATCAATAGCTTACACAACACTGCCTCCCCAGGAAAATTCCACAGACCGTAATTCGGCCCTCCCATCCATATCGAGACAACTGGGCGGTTCTATGCAGTTCCAATCCACTTCCTAGACAAGTCGTGGCAGCTCGCGATACGCAGGGGCGGCTGTCATTACTGCTATATCGCGTCCAGCAGATCCCGGGGTCCCCAGGTCCCCGTCGCCAACGTGGAGGGATGACGTGCTACCGGCAGGCCAGTCATATCATGAAGTGCTCAATGCCTTCAGGTGGGAGGTTCCGGAGTTCTACAACATTGGGGTTGATGTCTGCGACAGATGGGCTGAGAGCGAGCCGGACCGGCTCGCCCTTACCTTTATTGACGAGAGCGGCGCGGCCCAGGACTACAGCTTCGGCGATCTCCGCGACCTTTCAAACCAGCTTGCCAACCTGCTGACTTCGCATGGCGTTGCGCAGGGCGACCGCGTCGGTGTCCTGCTCCCCCAATCTCCCGAAACAGCGTTCGGCCACATCGCCGTTCACAAGCTCGGAGCCATCTCGATCCCGCTCTTCGTGCTCTTCGGCGAGGAAGCGCTCCAGCATCGTCTCGCCGATTCAGGAGCGCGGGTCGTGGTCACGGACCAGCACGGGGCAGCGAAGCTGTCAGCCATCCGAGCAACACTGCCCGATCTGGAACTGGTTCTTAGCGTCGATGGAGGTGACGGGTCGGAGGACCTCTACACCGGCCTACGGAGCCGCCCGACAACATTCGAGGCGGTGCGAACGCGGGCGGACGATCCAGCCATCATCATCTATACCTCGGGCACAACAGGATCGCCCAAGGGCGCCCTGCACGCCCACCGCGTGCTCCTGGGACACCTCCCCGGCGTCGAGATGAGCCACGACCTTTTCCCCCAGTCGGGTGATCGTATCTGGACACCGGCCGATTGGGCCTGGATCGGCGGATTGCTCGATGTGCTTCTGCCCGCTCTGCACCACGGGGTTCCTGTCGTGGCGCGACGCTTTCCCAAGTTCACGGGCGAGGCCGCCTTCGACCTGCTCCAGGAGTACGGCATCCGCAACGCCTTCATTCCGCCGACTGCGTTGAAGTTGATGCGATCCGTACCTGATGCGGAGCAGCGCTGGCGTTTGAACCTGCGGAGCGTGGCGAGCGGCGGCGAGTCTCTGGGAGCAGAACTCTTGGACTGGGGCCGCCGTGTCCTGGGCGTGACGATCAACGAGTTCTATGGTCAGACCGAGTGCAACATGGTGGTCTCCTCGAGCGCTAGGCTGATGAAGCCACGCCCCGGCTTGATGGGCAGAGCCGTGCCGGGGCACGAGGTCGATGTGATGGACGCTGCCGGGCGGCGCAGCGCCGACGGAGAACTCGGCATGATTGCCATTCGCCGTCCGGACCCGGTGATGTTCCTGGGCTACTGGAACAATGCGGGCGCGACACAGGACAAGTTCGTTGGCGACTGGCTTGTCACGGGCGATACTGGGATCCGGGAGGAGGATGGCTGGTTGAGGTTCGTCGGGCGAGACGACGATGTGATCACCTCATCCGGCTACCGCATCGGCCCTGGCGAGATCGAGGACTGCCTCATCCAGCATCCCGCCGTGTGGATGGCTGGCGTTGTGGGCAAGACCGATCCGGCACGCACCGAGATCGTGAAAGCGTACATCGTGCTAAACGAAGGCTTCGCGGCCTCCGACCTGTTGAAGGCAGAGATCGCGCAACATGTGAGAACCAAGCTTGCCGCGCACGAGTACCCGCGAGAGATCGAGTTCGTCGCCGACCTGCCGATGACGACCACTGGCAAGGTGATCCGACGCGTACTTCGACAGAGGGCTTCGCAAGAACGGGGCGGCACCGGATAGTCCTGCGCATCCGCCGCGATGGGGCGGCCTCGCGCAAGCGGACTCGGCCTCCGTTCCGGTTGCCTGTACAGGCCGCAAGTGCCGCTCGTACACGAGCCCAAGCGGCCCAAATCGTCGTAAGCTGCAGTGTTCTGGAGAGCGGACCATCTCGTGATCGCTTCATACGACAGCTCAGTCTGCGGGATGGAGGATGGCAGTAGCCTACCAAATGACCGCTTTGGGTCGATTGTGTTGAAAAACTCCCGGGCGCTGCTGCGTCGGTCTATTACTAGGGTCTGTGCGCCAGACTAGGCTAAGCATCCTGCACGCCGAGCACCTGAAAAACAGCACTTGCGAAGTTTTGCAACAAAATCGGTCAAACTCGGCAGTTCAGCATGGCTGTTTATTAGTCTGCCTATCGTGGAAGTGCGGATGTTAAGTCTACTTCCGCCTCGTGCCGAGACTGGACCTTGTGGGCGCGCTCGGTTAGGTCGCCTTCGCGCCCATCTCAGCTGTTCCGCGTGCTTGATACCGCTCCAAATTCCGGACATGCGTTCAGCCTGCCATTCGGCGTGATCCGACGACCCTCAGATGCTAGCATTGAGGATAGGACAGGGCCGGTTTTGACCGGAAGCGGGCGAAAGCTGCCGAGGCTATGTAGCTGCTGTAGAGTCGGTCACGATGCGGACTGCATGCTGGACATACATTCAGAGAATTGAACGTGACATCCACTTTTAACAGCATCTCAGGCTACCGAGCATTGCTTGCACTTGTGCTCGTGCTGGCAGGTATACCAGTTCAGGCTGCTGAACCAACCAGCGAGGCCGCTCATAGGCCAGTCTCGCTTAACTCGAGTGTAACGCAAATCGCCCCTGGGCATCCGGCTCCAATGCGCCTTGGGACTTCTGACGCATCTACCTTCTTTTCGACCGTTCGAGTTGATGAGCGGACCACGGTCCCTGTGATCGGTAACGGGGATCTTTGGCCCTCATGTTGGAGTGATGACGGGGCCCTCTACACCGCCAGTGGCGATGGTTGGGGAATGGATGCTGAAATGCGGGTCTGGGAAGACCTGAGGGTCAGTCGGATCGATGGCACGCCTCCGGCTCCCTTAGACGGCAAGTCTCTTGCAAAAGGAGGTGAGATCGCCAGCGTGTGGTCCGGACCTGGATATAATCGGAAGCCGACAGGAATGGTGTGTGTGGGTGGAGATATCTACCTAGCAGTTCAAGACCTCTCGTTGGACTTCGAAGAAGCACCGGCAGCCTCGATTGCGCGTTCGCGGGACAAGGGCAAATCGTGGACTTGGGATCGGAGCACGCCCATGTTCTCGAAATCAGTTTTCACGACTGTGATGTTCCTGGACTACGGACAGGGCAACGTGAACTCCAAGGACGGCTTGGTGTATGCTTACGGGATAGACGGTAATTGGCGCTTTTCAACACGCGCTCGTGATCCGGAGCAGCTCTACCTTGGCCGAGTGGAACCAGGCCGCATCCAAGATCGCGCGGCGTGGGAGTTCTTCGCCGGGATCGATGCTGCTGGGGAGCCTATTTGGAGCAGTGACATTGAAGATCGGAGCCCGGTATTGGAGGACCGAATACGGATCTTTATACAGATGGTAGTGAGCCACCCTGCCTGGCCGGGACCGATGCCAAGGATCGCGCAGGGTGGCGTGTTCTACAATCGTCCGCTTAACCGCTACATCTACACATCCTGGACACGCTTCTCTTGGGAATTCTACGAAGCACCAGAGCCGTGGGGCCCTTGGCGCCACTTCTTCAGCAAGAACTTCGGAGTATATCCATGGAGCGAGGCAAAACATGGCGGTTACGCGCCTACCGCTCCGACAAAGTACGTAAGCGCAGACGGCAGGAGTTTTTATGTCCAGGCGAACACGTTCCTTGGCGGAGTTCAGCGCTATGGCTTTGCATTGCGGAAGGTTGATGTCGAACCGCGGGTGCCGATGGAGAAGGTTGATGCTCCACATCCAAGCTCGCTGGTGCATTCTAGCCTAGAAGCCGTCGCTATCAGCTATAGCAACCACTTCGGCACGCCAGATATTCTGAATGACGGTCTAATTGCGGGCCAATCAGAGGACAGCTGGAATGGAGAGTCTAAGGAAGAGGACTATTGGGGTTACACTTGGCCACAACCTAATAATTTGAATTGGCTTGAGTACGCCACTGGACATATCACGCCGAGTGGAGGGTGGTTCGATAGCCAGATCAGAGTTCAGGTTCGCCAGCACGGAAAATGGCTCGACGTCAGTAGTGCGTGTTCGACGCCGCAATATCCCGGCGCAGGTGCGACAGCAAATAGTACATACGTTTTTGCTTTTGAGGATACGTGGGGAGATGGTATCCGGATCATCGGGCGCCCGGGCGGGGAAGGACGGTACACATCCATCGCGGAGCTCACGCCTGCGTTCAAGGAAGGGCAGTCGCGTCCTTGTAGCCCGTAGCGTGCTGGTCAGAAGGGGGGCGTCTTACACGGCGAGCATCGAGCTATCGGATGTCCGCTCGTGGCACACTCCGGCCGGACCTGAACAAATAGGACGGGGCGGCATCGATTCGCAGCAGCCAGCCTCAACCAATGGCAGCTTTTCACGATCCCTGTCCCGAAAGCCGCCAGTCCGCTTTCGGCCAGCTTTGGTCGCTGCGCCTGCTCCAGCATGACGTCCGAAGAGACATAGCGAGTGGGTTCGGTCCCAAGGAGTCGGCACGCGCAATGGGCCTTAATCTGGCTCGCGCGTGTCGTTGAGGTGGATCAGTTCTTCATCGCTGTAAGGGCACGGATGCGACCAGGCGAAATCCCGCTGGAGCGCCTGGAATCCGAAGCTCATCTCGACTCCCCACTCCTGCCCGAGTGCAAAGATGCCTCGGTCAAGGGTACCTGCAAGATTTGGGACCTATATACGTGCGTGACCCGCAAGCCGGCCTATGTTGTAGATCGGCGCGGAAAGTTGACCCCAGCCGTAGGTTAGCTATGTGTCTGACAAGCAAATGCAAATCTCCGTCTAGATGGGGTCACGATCGGCGCCGATCGTGACCCCTACTCGGCGAAAACTTCATAATGGCTGCAGGCCCTTGCCCCCGTTTCCGCTGGGGTCGATCTTGGAAGCCGATCCAGAAAATAACTATAGCCACGCGCTTCAATCATGTTTTACCGACCGAGCGCTACCAGCTCATGCCAGACCCACTCTCGCCCTTTCAGCACGTCGTCATGCTGCGCCGGACCGACCCGGAACACGGCATGGCGCGCTTCTACTCCCTGATGATCGAGCGTGACCTGTTCAGGACCGTGCGCCTCGTGCGCCACTGGGGCCGTATAGGAGCTATGCAGGGGCGCGAACTGGCGCAGGGCTTTCCAACCGAGGAAGAGGCCAGAGTGGCGCTGGAACGGCTGGCAGCGGCCAAGCGGCGGCAGGGCTACCACGATCTATAAGGGCGGTTCAGCTTAGATGGTCCGCAGGTGTGCGGTTCGCCGTCGTTCAGCGCGTGAAGACGGTCTTGCCGTGGGTCTGACCTTCGATCATGTCGCGGAATGCCTCGCGCGCCTCGGTCATTGGCACGACCGATCCAACTTCAGGCTCAATGTTATTTGAGATGATGAACCGCATCATGTCGTGCATCTCGTCAAGCGTACCCATGATGGTGCCGCGGATGTCGAACTGCTCGACAAAAATTTGCACCAGATTGGTCTCGGCGAGGTGGCCCGAGACGATACCGTTGATCACGACGACGCCGCCGCGTTTGACGGACTTCAGAGTGTGCTCCCATGTCGCCGTGCCGACATTGTCGACCACTGCATCAGCGCGACGCGGTAGCGTCTCACCATGGCGGAAAATCCGGTTGGCACCAAGACGCTCGGCGATTTCGGCGCCCTTGTCGTTGCGGGTCGTGACCCACACTTCGAAGCCGGCCGCCCGACCCAATTGGATGAGCGCCGTCGACATGCCGCCCGAAGCGCCCTGCACCAGCAGCGTCTGGCCGGGCATCAGCCGCGACTTGGTGAAAAGCGAGCGGTAGGCGGTCAGCCAGGCCGTCCCGAGCAGCGATGCGTGGAGCACCGACAAACCTTCAGGGATGAGCAATGCGTTGCGCTTTGGGACAGCGACATAGTCGGCCATCGTCCCGGGCACGAGCTCGCTGAAGATATGCCAATGCGGATCGATCGTCTCATCGGCTTTCCAGTCGTCCGACCCCATCACCGGATAGATCACGACGGGCGTTTCATCGTCGAGCAGGCCGGCGCCATCGTTACCTAGGATCATGGGATAGGGCACGGGCTTATCGTTTACGAGGCCGCGCAGGGTGAAGACGTCATGCCGGTTCAGGCTGGCATGCGTAATCTTCACGCGCAGCCAGCCCTCCTGCACGACGGGGTCTGGCATCTCGCCCACAACAACGGAAGCAAGTGGATCGTCCTGATTGGGTTCCTTAGCATAGACGGCTAACATAGTTGCTCCTTTCAACGGGCTTGAAGCTTGGTTTTTGGCGGCCGGGATCAGCGACGCTGAAACAAGCCGCACCGCCCGCGAGCGGGATAGTGAAACGCGAGTGCGTCGGGCGTGCTGGTCTTGTCCTGCGCGCCTGCGGCTGAGACCGGCCATGGCAAGATGGCAGTTGACGAAGCAGGATCGTCCTACCGTCTACTTTTGGGTGTCAGGTGGCGCCGAAAGCATCCAAGAGAATGATCGTTGACGATGCCGACCGCCTGCATCCACGCGTAGGTGATGGTCGGCCCGACGAACTTGAAGCCGCGCCGCTTCAGTTCCTTGGAGATCGCTTCCGACAGGGCCGTGCTCGCAACCCAACTCTTGCCGTCGCCAGGGATCGGGGCTCCATCCGTGAAGGACCAGCAGAACGCCGCGAAATCCTCGCCGCGCTCCTGCATGTCGCAATAGATTTGCGCGCCCTTGATCGTCGCTTCGATTTTGGCGCGCGCTCGCACGATGCCGGGGGCCGCCATCAACCGCTCGATATGCCGCTCGTTAAAGGCGGCGACCTTGACCGGATCGAAATCCGCGAAGGCGGCCCGAAAGGCCTCACGCTTGCGCAGGATGGTGATCCAGGAAAGCCCTGCCTGGAAGCCCTCCAGCATGAGCATTTCCCACAGCATCCGTGAGTCTCGTTGGGGGACGCCCCATTCGGCATCATGATAGTCCCGCATCAGCGGGTCTTCCTGGGCCCAGATGCAGCGCTCGCAGAATGAAGCTTCAGGCATGGCTATACCGTCCTGATCGTGCCGCCATCGATGACGAATTCGGCGCCGTGGATCGCAGCAGCACGGTCGGAGGCGAGATAGGCGATGAGGTCGGCCACCTCTTCAGGCTCGGCGCCGCGCCCGATCGAAATGCCGCCCAACGCATCGAGCACGGACTGACGCGCGTCCTCGATCGTGCCGCCGTTGGCAGATCGGAGCATTTCGAGAAAGTCGCCGGTGGCCTCCGTCATGATCCAGCCGGGCGAGACGGAATTGACCCGTACGCCCTTGGGACCAAGCTCTTTTGAAATCGACTTGCTGTAGGTCCTGAGCGCAGCCTTGGCGGCGGCATAGCCGGTTGTCGATTCAGGTAGCGGCAGGACAGACTGGATTGACGTGACGTGCACCACGTTGCCCTTGCCCCGCTCAAGCATCTGCGGGATCAGCAGGCGGTCGAGCCTGACCGTCGCGAGCAGGTTGAGGTTAAGCTCAGCGAGCCAGTGGTCGTCCGTCAGCGCGGCGAAGCCACCCGCCGGCGACGACGAGCCCCCAACGACATGAGCAAGAATGTCGATCCCGCCCAGCCGCTCAAGCCCGGCCTTGGCAAGCGCCTCGCCGCCCTCTGCGGTCGTAAGGTCCGCCTGAACATACTCGACGCCCTCGATAGGGTCCTTGATCGCACGGGCGGCGGTGATCACGCGCGCTCCGCCGGCTAGGAAGCGCTCGACCGTGGCGCGGCCCAGACCCTTCGTGCCACCGCTGACGAGCACGCGCTTGCCGGCGAACTCGGTGGAGTCTGCCTTGATGCTCATACCGTGGTCTCCAGGCTCTTGATGGCGCCATGCACCAGCGTGAAGCGATAGGTGAAGCGGAGCGGGCTGCCGGGGAAATCGCCATGGGCGGGACCTTCGACCACCACCTGACCGTCTTCTTCCCGAATAGTGTCGGGGGTGAAGATCGCCTTTACCGGGACCACTTCATCGTCGAACAACTTGCGGATCGCTGCCTGTCCCTCGAAGCGCTTGCCGTTGTCGATGAAGACGGCATCCTTGAGGAAGGGCTTCAACATGCCGTCCACATCGAGACGGGCGTTGGCCTCGATATAGACGGCTATTGGCTCGGGTAGGTCGATGGACATTGCTTCTCTCCATTCGGGTTGTGGAGCTGATCTAGGACCAGAACTGTCTTGCGATAATCGGCTTGATCCTGGATGAGACATCCCCGAAAACGGGACAATGAGTTCGTTCGACCGAGTGGCTTCGACGGCAGCTTCCCATTGGAATGCTCGCTCGCAGATGACCTCGGGAGGCATGCGCGGTTGGAGAGGAAGACAAGTTGCGCGGCACCAGACTGGGTGATCTCGAAGCCGTTGCGGCGATCGCTCACCGAGGCAGCTTCAGGGCCGCGGCCGATGACTTGCGGGTCTCAACTACCGCGCTCAGCAATGCGATCGGCAAGCTGGAAGCGGATCTGGGCGTTCGCCTGTTCAACCGTACCACGCGCAGCGTATCGCTGACGGAAGCGGGTCGAAACCTGCTGAACGCGACTTCGCCAGCGCTCCAGGATATCCAGGCCGCACTGGACGTTGCCCGTGGTCAGCAGTCCACGCCGTCCGGCACGCTACGCATCAACGCGTTCGCCACGGCTGCGCGTTTCATCCTGCCAACACTCATCCTGCCATTCCTTGAGCGCAACCCAAAGGTCCATATCGACCTGATCACGGAGGGCAACCTAGTCGATATCGTGAAGGACGGTTTCGATCTCGGCGTGCGGGTCGAGGGACTGGTGCCGATCGACATGATCGCAGTGCCCGTTGGAGCGCCGATGCCCTTCGCGGTGGTGGCCGCGCCGAACTATTTCGAAACGCATCCGAAGCCCCGCTCCCCCGCCGATCTGATGGTACATCGCTGCATCCGCGCGAGGCTTCCCAAGGGGACGATCTACAAGTGGCGGTTCGAGAAGGACGGTGAACATATCGAAATCGATGTCGATGGTCCCCTGACACTTGATGAGCCCGGCCTTGTCCGAACCGCCGTCCTTGAAGGCGCTGGTCTCGGTTTCCTTATCGAGCCGGACGTCACCGCCGACATAGCCGCCGGAAGGATGGTGCGAGTCCTGGAGGACTGGACACCCCCTAGGCTGAGCATTGCGATCTATTATCCTAGCCATCGCAATCTAACGGCCGCGCTGCGAGCATTCGTGACAGCCGCACGGCAGCTGGGCGGTCGCTGATTGCACAACGAAGCATACAGGACGCGACCGATGACAACCGACCACGACAGTCGCTGTAGCTGGGCAGAGGGCGATACCCTGATGCGCGTCTACCACGACGGGGAGCGGGGTCGGAATTTTGAACGACCATGCAGTTGATTGTTTCTGCAGAAGCCGGGACGCCAGGCGGCAGACGTAGACCGGCATACGTTCTCACCCTGACAGATGTCCAAACCGGTGAGCAGAGCCCGAGCGGGGTCAGGATTGCCCGCTGCATCCGTCGATCGGCGGCAATTTCACCTAGCCTGCCCGACCTGCAGCAGTTTAATGGTGAGCTTCCTTCGCTGTGTGCACTGGGAGCTCGGCCGGCGCCTCCGCCCCGATTAGCGGGCACAATCACCGTCGGAACGTCCGCTTAGCCACTTTCGGCTCGCAAAGCTGCCATTCCGCTATCGGCCAGGATCGGCTGTACGGCTTTGCGCCCATTCCGGTCATTCCGCCGGTCCTGCCGGCTACTCCAAAGCGGACATGTTGCGACGACGCGAAGGGGCGAGTGTCAGACGGGACTGGCCGCAGGCGGGGCTCTCCAAACCAAGTCATCGTCGTCCGGCCTTCACGACCGGCGCCTTCGATCGTCCCGAATGTAGTCCAGGAGAGCCCGCAGCTTCGGTGCCACGTTCTGCCGGCTGGGGTAGTACAGGAAGAACCCCGGGAAGTATGGGCTGAACTCCTCGAGCACGGGGACGAGTTCACCGCGCCCGATGTAGGGCCGGAACGACTCCTCCAAGCCGAACGTGACGCCTCCTCCCGCGACGGCTATGCGGATCATGAGCGCCATGTCGTTGGTCGTGACCTCCGGCGCGACGTCGACCACGAAGTCCCGGCCAGCTTCCGTGAACTCCCACCGGAACGGCGCTGTACGGGGTGCCGGACGCCATCCGATGCAGCGATGGGCGGCCAGCTCGCGCGGGTGGGTTGGCGCACCGCGGCGCGCCAGGTAGGACGGGGCGCAGACGGCGAGCTGCCGTTGGTCGTCCGAGACGGGAAGCGCGATCATGTCCTGCTCGACGACCTCGCCGAGCCGCACCCCTGCATCGTAGCCCTGCGCGACGATGTCGATCTCCTCGTCGCTCACGAGCACGTCCAGCTGGACATCAGGGCAGGCCTCGGCGAAACCCGCCAGGAGTGGGCCTGACAGGAAGCTCTCCGCGATAGAGGAGACGACGAGGCGCAGCTGGCCACGCGGTCCTGCCCCAAGGTGACGTGCCGCCTCCATCGCGGCCCGGATATCGGCCAGGGACGGCGCGATCTCGGCATAGAGGCGCTCACCGGCCTCTGTGAGCCCCACGCTCCGGGTGGTGCGACGGACAAGTGCCACGCCCATCGCGTCCTCGAGCCGACGGATCGTTTGGCTCACGGCCGAGCGCGTGACGCCGAGACGATCCGCGGCCGCCCGGAAGCTCCGCTCCTCGGCGACAAGGGTGAAGGTAGCGAGCGCGTTCAGGTCTGGGGCCATTGGTAAGCCAATCTAACCAAGGCGTCGAGCAATGGCCAGCTACCGGTGACAAGGCCTGCCGCTCATCTTCTCCGTCAGGAGCCCACTGGAGCGAGGCAGCCTCGCACCTTCGGGCTCATGAACGAGGAGGTTGAACCATGACCTTGAACAAGACAGTGCTGGTGACAGGGGCCTCAAGCGGGATCGGCGTCGGTATTGCCCGCGAGCTCGCAGCCGCCGGCGCCCGGCTGATGCTGGGGGCACGCCGCACCGACCGCCTCGAAGCGCTCGCGGAGGAGCTCCGGCGCGCAGGAGGTTCGGTCAGTGCGCGTCGTCTCGACGTCACAGACCGGGATGACGTCGCCGCCTTCGCCGAGGCCGCCCGGCGGGCGTTCGGACAGGTCGACGTGATCGTCAACAACGCCGGCGTGATGCCGCTGTCCCCGATGGCATCCCTGAAGGTGGACGAGTGGGACCGGATGGTCGACGTCAACATCAAGGGCGTCCTCTACGGGATTGCAGCAGTCCTCCCGGAGATGACCGCCCGAGGCTCGGGCCACATCGTCAACATCGCGTCAATCGGCGCGCTCGCCGTTTCGCCGACGGCTGCGGTCTACTGCGCGACGAAGTTCGCCGTGCGCGCGATCTCGGACGGCCTGCGCCAGGAGCGCCGCGACATCCGCGTCACCTGCATCCATCCGGGCGTGGTGGAGAGCGAGCTGGCGGACACGATCACCGACCCCGCGGCGGCCGAGGCCATGAAGGCCTACCGTGCCGTCGCCCTGCAGCCCGACGCGATCGGGCGGGCGGTGCGGTACGCGCTGGAGCAGCCCGAGGATGTCGACGTCAACGAGATCGTCGTACGCCCGACGAAGGCGCCGCACTGATGCGCGCGTCCGTCCTCGCCGTCGCGACGAGCCTCATCATGGCTCTTGTCACACCTGTCCTCGCGGAGAACCCGATGACGCAGACCACGCACCCTTATGCCGGCCTCTGGGTCACCGATGATGATCGGGTCCGCCACGAGCTGCTGCCGAACGGCCGCTATGTCGAGGCGCGCGGCAGGCGCGAAGGCGCTTACCGCGGCCGCTACGAGGTGAAGGGCACCCACATCGACTACTGGGACGACACCGGCTTCACGGCCGACGGCGTCTTCGTCGATGCCGACACGCTCCACCACGGCGGAATGGTGCTGCGCCGGCGCGAGCGGGCATCTCCTGCGCCCACGACCCGATAGCCCACAAACCGGCACCGACCCCTGCATCGCGAAGTCGCCCACCCGCCCCTCCGTCTCTGTCCTTAGAGGAGAAGACGATGTCGACATTCCTGCCGATCCAGCTTTCAGTCTCCGCTCGCCGGCTCGCCTTAGCGGCGACTATCACCATGTGTGCGGCCTCCTTGGGCTACCGACCTCCCGCGCCTGTCACCCTGCAGACCATGGTGCGGCAGCTACCCACACCAGCCGCTATGCAGTAGTCTCACTGAACTCGGTCCAAAAGCCCGGTCAGGCCATGAGTCAAGACAACCAAATCGGTCACGAGTGCCTTAGCGTCTGGCGACCATGTGTTCGGGACCGCTTCAAGCGTTGCTAACTGGGACCAAAAAGTCGAACGGCATGTCTCGTCTTTTGGGCCTCGTGGGGGCGTTCATCGGCAGGGGCTCGTCGTGTGGGCCGCCGCAGATTTCCAGAAAATTTTCTGGCCTCATCAACCCGCCCGAGACCACCCTCGACCATCCAGGAGCCGGTCGGAACTCCCTCCGACCAGGTGTGCTCGGAGGGGCTCAGGATGGGCTGTATGTCTCGTTTGGTTCTAGACCTTGGCTGTATGGCGTCTCAGAATGCCGAAAATCGACCCATATAAAACGCGGAAAGTGTCTCATCGAGCTGTCTCTGTGGGGTATACCCGTGCGTGACATCCAGCTGAAGGTCGATGTGGCCTATTAGGTCGCTAGCCGCGCTCGCATGACTGTGGGTGATGGCGGTTTAGCACTCGGCCTGCACGGGACATCGTGCACGACAAGCGATCGCAGGTCATACCCTTACTTGCATCATCCGCCAGGCTGTCAAGAACTTGCGCATTTTTCGATTATATAATATTAAACTCAAATAAAATGGAACTCTCAGGGAGGAAGCGATGACAAACATCGAAAATCCAAGACTATAAGCATGTTCCTGCGGGCTCTGTGGGGCAGGCAAATGGTTGCTGCCAGCCCCTCAAGCTACAAAGCTCGCTAAGTAAATGAACAGGGCGGACCAAGGGTTCATAATACTAATTAGCTACTACCGTTGTCTGGGTAGGCAAATCTAACCAGAAGACGAAGCTCCCTATCCGCTGCTTCCGGAGGAGACAAATCGAGGAGGGGCCGATGGCTCCACCCCATGTCCATGGCGAGATCGTAGCCTTACTTCCCCGAGTACGCCGCATGGCGTTGATGTTCACGAGGTCCGCGGATCTCGCCGATGACCTCGTACAAGCGACGGTCCTGCGGGCTCTCGACTGCTTGGACCAGTATCAAGCTGGTACCCATTTGGACCGCTGGCTTTTTTCTATTCTCAGGACCACGTGGCTCAATACACAACGATATGCCGCACGCAGGCCATCGGAGCCGCTGGAGGAACATCGAGCCCACTTAATGATTGATGGAGTTCAGGAAGTCGAGACGAAAATCGCACTCTCAGAGGTTTGGAGCGCTTCGCTGCGCCTCCCCCCTGAGCAACGCGAGACCCTCTACTTGGTGTGTGTCGAAGGTTTTAGTTACAGCGAGGCTGCTGAGATGCTGGGTCTGCCTCTTGGTACTGTGATGAGCCGGCTCTCTCGAGCCCGGGTCGCTCTTTTGGCGATGGCCACAGAGGCTGATGCAGAGAACGTCAAGGCGTTTCCAACGAGGTGTGCAACCGATGCAAGAGCCGGTCGATGATATCCTGCTCTGCGCCTATGCGGATGGCGAGCTAGACCCGGAGACCGCCCGCGAGATCGAGACGCTCGCAGCGCAGAACCCTGCCGTGCGGCGTCGGATTGCCCTGTTACGCGAGTCCCGCGCCCTCATGCACGCGGCATGGTCGCAGCCTCAATATACCGACGTGCCAGGCCCCCTTCGTATATCAACCGAGCGAGCGGTGTTCGATGCGCGACGCCGGGCAGCGATCCTCTCATGGTCGCACCGAGCTCTTGTTGCCGCTGGGCTCCTCATTGTTTTTGCCCTCGGTGCCGCCACCATGCGCATTATCGAACACGGGACGGTTCTGCCGCCCGATGGAGTTGCAGGCGTTTTGCAGGAGGTTGCCGAGTACCATCCCGTATATGCGAGGGAGGTCGAGCACCTCGTCGAAGTCCCAGCGTCGCGACGCGAGCACATCGAGGAATGGCTGGGAGCTCGTGTGGGTCTGAAGCTCCGGGTTCCGGACCTCAGTGCCCAGGGCCTGACGTTTCAGGGTGCCCGCTTGGTTGCCATTCATGATCGCGCCTTGGCGCAACTCATGTATACCGGTGAAAAGGACCAGCGCGTTGCGCTGTGCGTCACAAAACTCGCTGGCAGACCGTCCGAGACGCCGCAGACCCTGGTCTACGATGGTCTGAAGCTTCAGGGGTTCAGCAAGGGTGAACACGTGTTCCTGGTCGTTGCCCCTGCCGACGAGCCTGTTGTCGATCAACTCGCAAACGAGGTGGCGTCTCTTCTCGTCCGTTCCTGAATGGAGAGCTTACCGAGCGAGTTGGCTCGATAAGTGGGCGACGTAAGGAAACGATTGAGGAGCGGAGAGGAGCATTCGCTGGCCCGGCCAGCTGCCGGCCTCGCCGGCATTCTGAATGGCATGCGCCACCAGCCTGTCTCCCATTGAAAACGCTAAAACTGACAGACGCGAGATAGTGGGTGTTGTGCGCCACTTCTGGTGGACGCTTACGTCAGACCACCCGCACGACGCCGCTGGTCAAAAAATTCTCGATGACATGGAATAATCCTCACGTCGTGGTGTTCCCAACACGAAAGCTAATGGGGGAGCGCCATGATCACTGGGGCGGACCTTCTGACGGCGACCGCCGCGACGGTGGTGCTCTGGGCACTGAGTGGATCATTGGCCGTCGGCCTCGCGCTCGTACTCGCCAGCGGCTCCCTCAGCACCAGACGCATGTCATACCTTATCGCCCGCGGGGTTGTTCACCTGACCCGTGGCGTTCCGACCAGCTTGTTCGTCATATTCGCGGGGCTTGCCACCATGAGGCTCGGCTCCGGTGGAAGTTTGCCGGTGATCTTTCCCGGGACACCGCCCGGTTTTCAGATGCTGGCGTGGAGCATCACGTTGGCGCTAGCCCTCGGCTCTGCTGGACACCTCGCAGAAATCTTTCGAGCATCTTGCCTGGCGTTGGGCGAGGCGCGGCTGCAAGAAGCCCGGATTATCGGCTGCGGTCCCCTGTCGTATTGCAGGCTCGTGGCACGTGAGTGCGCAGCGGTCGCCCTACCAGCCACCGGCACCCGTCTAGTGCATCATCTGCACAACACGGCTTTCGCGGCACTCTTCCCCGTGACCGATCTCTTCGGGGCGGTCCAGAGCAATGCGGTCGTCACCTTCCAGGTCTTCCACTACGCCCTCTTGGGGTGTGCCATCTACATCGGCTTGTCGGGTCTGACTTGGCTCCTGTTCCGTGGGCTAGAGGCTGTGTTTGCACCCCCGAAGAACAAGCTCGAGCGGAGCGGAGTGCTGGCATGGTCGTGAACTTGCTCATCGGAGTCCCAGGTGACAGACCCGGCGGCCTGGTTCTGAGCATCATCTACTTCCTGTTAGCGGGTGGGGCAGCCCTGGTGTTCGGCTACCTCTACGGAATGATCGGGGTCGTGCTGCCCCGTTCCAGCCTGGTTCTGCAGGGGATTACGGCGGTGCTGCGCGGGATCCCTCTGCTGCTGCTCGTGTTCCTCCTCGCTCACGTTCCGCATCTCTCGCTCGGGGTAGCGGGCTTCCTGGCACTCCTCGTCTATTCCGTTGCCCATGTCGGTGAACTCTTGCGGTCGTTCCTGGTCGCATATCCGGCCACCGCGGCGGATCAAGGACGAGTGATGGGCCTAACCCTCACTCAGGATTGGCTCGGCCTCCGGATCCCGTGGACCTTCTGGCGCGCCTTTCCGGCTCTTCTCACGCATTGGGTGTCCCTTCTCAAGGACACGGGCGCCTTGGTCATTCTCGGCATCGGCGAGCTGACCACGGTGGCAAAAATCCTTGGCGAGGTTGCGCCGACCCTTGAGGCCTGGATGACGGTGCTCGTCACGGCATCGGTGCTCTACCTCGGAGCGACCATGGCTCTGATCAAAGGCGCTCCGTTCCTCGCGGGCAAAGCCGTCGGACTTCTTCGACGAGACAGCGGGAATGAGGCACGGGAAGCCCGAGCCTGGGCGTGACCGGTGCAAAGAGGGAGGACAAGCATGTTGGCAAGAACATGGGGACTTATTCAGTCCATCGCCCTGGGAAGCGCCCTGCTGTTCGGGGTTGGCGGAGAGGCTCTTGCTCAAAAAAGCGTGCTCGAGATGGTGAAGGAGCGCGGCGTCCTGCGAGCCGGCATCCGGGTTGACAACCCGCCGCACAGCTTCATCGCGCCCGACGGCCGCTGGCAGGGCTTTGACGTGGATATTGCGGAGGCGATTGCGGAGGAGCTTGGGGTCAAGCTCGAAAAGGTGAAAGTCGACGAACTCACACGCATCAGCTTCCTGCAGAACGGCCAAATCGACATCGCGGCGGCAAGCATCAGTCAGACGCAGAAGCGCCATCAGCAGATCGACTTCAGCCAAACCTACTTCTGGTCGAAGCAGACTTTCCTGGTCCGGAGCGGCGAGGCGAAATCCCTGTCTGACCTCGTCGGCAAGCGTGTGGGCGTCAGCCGCGGCAGCCATGCCATTGGCAACTGGCGGGATTGGCTGACCCGTAAAGGTCATTCATTCGACCAGTCCCTGATTGTGGAGTTCGGCAACAAACAGGCCGGTGTGGAGGCGGTCCGCCAGGGAGCAATTGCCGGCTACGCTGAGGACTATGAGGTCCTCGCCAGCTTCGCAAAGAACGTGCCCGCGCTGGCGGTGCTCGATGGTGAAGCGATTGGCATGAAGCAGGACGGGATTGGGGTTCGCGAGAACGACTCGAAGATCCGTGACGCCGTCAACTTCGCACTCCAGAGCATCGCCAAGTCGGGAAAATACGAAAAGATCTACAACACATGGTTCGGCCCAGACTCCACCACTCCAATGCCAGAAGCTGGCGAAATCGAGATCTTTCCCCATGGCTGACGATATCACCATCAACCTTGTGGACGTCAGCGTTCACATCAAAGACGTCCGAGTTCTCGATGAGGTCTCGTTCGTGTGCCGCGAAGCCGAGTGGGTTCTCCTGGAGGGTCCAAGCGGCTCGGGCAAGTCCACGCTGCTGCGCGTGATCAACGGGCTTCGTGTACCGACCACTGGACACATTGAGGTCCTGCACTCCTCCATCCCCGGTCGCACCCGGCGCGAGGCCAGGAATGTCTGGCGCCGGACCGGTACCGTCCTGCAGGACGTTGCGCTGTTCGAGACCAAGACCGCTCGTCAGAATGTCGAGCTGGCCTTGAGGTCGTGCGGCCACGACAGACGTGAGGCCAGTGCGCAGGCGATCCACTGGCTCGCCCGGCTTGGCCTCGGGGACAAGACCGAGAGCTATCCCTGCGAACTATCAGGCGGACAATGCCAGCGGGTTGCTCTCGCTCGGGCGCTCGCGAGCCGGCCCAAGCTCCTGATCATGGACGAGCCCACGTCAGCCCTCGACCAGGAGACGGCGCGGATCGTGCTCCAGTCCATCCGCGAGCTCGTCGATAGCGGGACCACGGCCGTGGTTTCGACCCACCGCGTCGATGAAGTCGCCGATCTCTGCGACCAGCACATCGCCATACGAAATGGTCGGCTGTGGGACGTCAAATCTCGATTGAGCCCGACCCAAAGGCCGCACCTGGTCACAGATCATGTGGCAGGTGTGGCCCATCTTTCATGAACCTGGGGGCATCCTTTCAAGAGCGGAGAAAGACTATGCATATGCGAGATCAGGAAGAGCGTCGCTTCGCCGTCAACATCAAGCACGACAAGAACTACCAGTTCGTGTCGCAGGCCAGCGAGGATGGCGTGCTGCACGGTGAGCCGTTCCGGTCCGACGAACCCGATCCTGTTGGCGATGACGCCGGACCGGCGACGCCTTCCCTGCTCGGTGCAGCCCTGGGCCACTGCCTGTCAGCGAGCCTGCTCGAAACGATGCGGCGTTCTCGGCTCGACGTCCGCAGCCTCGAAACCGAGGCGGTAGCGGTGGTGAAGCTTGGTCCGGAGGGCCTCCCCCGGATTGATCACGTCGACATCGTGCTCCGCCCAGTCATCGGGGAACGCTCGCCGCGGGCTGAGCGGGCTGAGGAGGTCTTCCAGAACCATTGCACGGTGACGTGCTCAGTGAGGAAGGGGATCGACGTCCGCGTGAGCGTGGAATGGGCGTTCGAGGAACAACCCGCGGACGCAACGGCCTGAGGGCCAGCGGATCAGAGACAGCGAGGCTGCTATGAGCGAACGGACATTGAGAGGCCAGCTCGGCTGGTTTGACCGGTATCTTCCAATTTGGGTCGCGGGATGCATTGTCATCGGAACCATCCTCGGGCATCTCTTCCCCTCGCTCTTTGCAGCCCTGAGCCGGATCTCTCTCAGCCACGTCAACCTGCCCGTGGCCGTGCTGGTCTGGCTCATGATCTATCCCAGCATGCTCCAGATCGACCTCCCGGCAATCCGGGGGGTCGGTCAACGCCCTCGCGGCATTGCCGTTACCCTGGTTGTTAACTGGTTGATCAAGCCGTTCAGCATGGCCGTGCTTGGCTGGCTCTTTCTCAAGGTCGTCTTCGTCGACCTGATCGGGATCGATCTTGCCAACCAGTACATGGCTGGTCTGATCCTTCTGGCTGCTGCGCCATGCACCGGGATGGTGTTCGTGTGGAGCCACATGGTGGAAGGCGACCCCGCCTACACCCTGGTTCAGGTCGTGCTCAACGATCTCATCATGTTGGTCGCCTTTGCGCCTATCGTCATCCTGCTGCTCGGACTGACGGAGCTGAGCATCCCCTACGATGTCGTGTTCATGTCGGTGTTGATGTACCTGGTCGTTCCCCTTGTTGCCGGGCTGGCCACGCGCGCCGTCATCGTGCGGAGCAGGGGTGTGGATTGGATGCGCGATGTGTTCATTCCACGCATCAAGCCATTCACAACTGCTGCCCTGCCTTTGACGCTGGTCATCATCTTTGCGTTCCAGGGCGAGATCATCCTTGCCAAGCCATTGCATATTCTGCTGATCGCGATACCGATCCTGATCCAGGTCTACCTTAACGCTGGCGTAGCCTATGGGCTCTCTCGTCAAGTCGGCGTTCCTTATTCGATAGCGGCGCCTGCGGCCCTGATTGGCTCAAGCAACTTCTTTGAGCTCGCTGTTGCGACCTCGATTTCCATGTTCGGGTTATCGTCCGGCGCGACCTTGGCGACGGTGGTGGGCGTGCTTGTGGAGGTGCCTGTCATGCTCTCGGTCTGCAGCGGCTGTCGGCGCAGCCGCTCATGGTTCGAAGGCCCAACCTCCACACTCAGCAGGGCGGTCCAGGAACAACCGGTCGCTGGTCCATAGGAATTCGCGCACGCTCTCAAGACTTGAGTGACAAAGTGTGACGATCTGAGGCCGATTGCGGCTTGAAGCATGTGGGTTGATCTTCTGATCTGCAGAAGTGCTTCAAGCCTCTGGAGAAGGATTGATGCCTCTTCATCAGGGGGATACCAGTATGGCTATCTTCTCCTGTCCAGTGTGCGGCAGTCACGCCTTCAGCCTGTCAGCTGACTTCAAGCAAGCGCAGTGTGTGCGCTGCAAGGTATCGCTCGGGAGTTGGCAGGACCTCCGAGCCAAGATCCTGGAGAACCTATCCCCCGCAGCCTCTCCAACTAGCTCCGACGGAAGGCACCAGCATGACCCTGATGCGAAATCCGCCCTACCGATGTTATGGAACGCGACGACCGATTGTTGCGCGAGGGGGCGGCACCTCGCACGCGCAGGGGCGACCCCTCGAAAGCTGACGCAGGTAAGAGCCTTTGGGGGTTCGCAGTCAGACTCTTATAGTCTGGGTTGCCGATCTCAAGCGGCGCCTGCGTCTGCAAACAGCCCCTCTCGGCTGAGATCGACAAGTGCTCGAGTCGCAGCCCGTTCCGAGGGAGACATAAGCATATCCTCGAAAAAATATTCTTACGAGTTAGCTAAAAATAAACTTCTTATCACAAAGAGGAAAAATTATTTATAAATCATCAGAGGTTCGTGTGACATTTATCAGATTTTCCTTGTCAGTTTATTATCAGATTACTTGGGTCATGCTTCTCCTTAATAAGAAAGTAGAACAGGAATGTAAATCGCCAAAGGCATTAGCAAGGGAGGATACGATATGGCTGAAATTCAAGGCACAAATGGTAACGACATCATCGTCGGCACGAACGATGCTGACATAATCGAAGGTCTGGGTGGAGCTGATAACATCAGAGGAGAAGGCGGGAATGACGCCATCCGAGGCGGTGATGGTAACGACATCATCAGCGGTGGTGCTGGTGACGACTTTTTCAATGGTGGTTTGTCAGGCGGCAACGGCAACGACACGATCAGTGGTGGAGATGGCCGTGATCGCATCGTAGGCGGAGCCGGCAGCGACACTCTCAGCGGCGACGCAGGCGATGATCGAGTAGCCGGTGGCGCGAGCAACGATACTGTCTCCGGTGGTGATGGAAATGACGTTCTCGATGGAGATGACGGGAACGACGTTCTCTCCGGCGGCTCTGGCAACGACGAGTTCTTCGGCGGCGATGGCAACGATCAGATACTTGGGGATGCCGGAAGTGACGAACTGTTCGGCGAAGAGGGTGCAGACTTCCTATCCGGCGGCACGGATGACGACGAGCTCGAAGGAGAGGAAGGAGCCGATACTCTCGAAGGCGGAGCGGGCGACGACCAATTCAACTTCTTCACCAGTGCTTCCCAACCGGACTCGACCTTCGCGGCCAGAGACGTGGTGCGCGACTTTGAGGGCGCCGGTGTGGATGGTGGTGACGAGATCCAGCTGACTGGGGACTCCTATGCCTTTGCAGGGGAGGTGAACATCAATCCACGGGTAGGCGCAACGCTCGGCGGTGCCGGCGATGGCATTACACAGCTCTTCTATGCTCAACAGGGACAGTCAACCTATCTGATCGCAGACGAAAACGACAACGGCCGGCTGGATGCGGACGATTTCACGGTCGAGTTCCAGGGGCAGCACGACATCACGGTCGACGACTTCGACAACACCGACTTTGTGACTGCCGGCACGAACGGTGATGATGTGATCTCGGGCACCGAGGACAGGGACCGGATCTTCGCCGCGGGCGGAAACGATCGGGTTTTCGGCCTCGGAGGCGACGACGAGATCCACGGTGGGACGGGAGATGACACGCTCGACGGTGGACCGAGCGGCTTCGACGAGTTGTTCGGCGATGCGGGCAACGACACCCTGACGCTGGCAACCAGCGACTTCGGCACCGCGTCTGGTGGCGAGGGGGATGATGTCCTGTTTGGGAGCGATGTGCTGTTCTCGTCTAGCGAACTCGATGGCGGGGCAGGCGCCGATCGGCTGAACAGCGGTGCAGGCGACGACCGGATGAACGGCGGCTTCACTGAGGAGTTCAGCTTCGAGTTTGACGCCACTCGGGATCTGTTCGTCTATGGTGCGGCAGATTGGGGAGATGACAGCATCCTCTTTGAGGATGGAGTGGACTTGCTCGACTTCCGTGAGAGCGGCTTGACCTTTGAGGATCTGACCATCGTGGATGACGGCTTCGGAACAACGACGATCACGGCAGAGTCAGGGACGCCCTCGGGATCGATCACGATCTCCGGGCTCTTCGAGCAAGTCACGATTACGGAAGCAGATTTTTTATTTGTGTAACTGTTCCATCAAACAGCGCCCCGCATGATTGCTGAAGGATCATGCGGGGCTTTTCCTAGGCGCGGCGCCGGTTCCAGCCTCTCCTATGCACGTCCGACTGAGCCACCGGATTCTTCGATGATCTGGACCATGGCCTTGATCATCGCCTCGAGCTTGTCGGCCATTTCTGCGGTCCCTGGATCCGCAACGTACTTCCGTTCGAACTCCCTCCGGACCGCCGTCACCGCACGCCTGATGAACTCCGGGCGCTGATCGGCCGAGAGTTCCATGGCTTGCATCGCGATGGTCTGGATTAGCCCTACGGCAAGCCGCTGCCGCTCCTCATCATCCATGGAAGCCTCCTCAGGATCCCGTTTCGCGCCATCTCACCCGACCCTCAGCCTGCCTAAAACCCTACGACCGAATATTGCGTGAAGCACCCGGCCTCGCGCGCACGAGGCGGAACGGGGGGAGACAGTCCCCGTTGGGTGGGGAACAAGCCGATTGACGAGGCCATCATGTCTGATCTTCCCC
>JAESFH010000169.1_pt1 | contig 45167 bp, 33 predicted proteins | sample 9269381 | NCBI WGS metagenome assembly JAESFH01 (sample SAMN14504062, study PRJNA617094) | algae metagenome | isolation source: Aphanothece sp. CMT-3BRIN-NPC111 and co-occurring heterotrophs from well... | place: USA: Clark Mountains Wilderness, California | collected 2010-04-18
TGGGGGACGCGGCCGTCTCCCAGTGGGGGGCTTGGGGGGCAGACCCCCCAAATCCGGGTTTTATCAAATAACTAACCTATGTATGAAAGTTTTACCCATTATTCTTTACTCCCGCCGACACCCCTTCTCCGTAACGCTGCAACAAATGTCTTAAAAAAACAGCCGCAGTCACGGGCGATCGCGGATCGCCATTGCCCTCACTTTCTGTGCGTACCCACCAGCCTTGAGCAGTAGTGGGCGATCGCCATAAGTCTAAATGCTCCACTGGCGGATCTGCATAAAAACTCTCAACACCTGCACCCAGTAGTGCTGAACTCCAGTGAGTAAAATAATCATGACTTAGCCGGTAAATCGGGAAGTTCCCGCACAGGGGAACACCCCAAGCGTCAAGAGCAATAAATGCTTTTACTGTGCCACCCAACAGCTGCCACCCCCAACACGCCCCAATGGCACCAACGGCACCCGCGCTGAAGCTGATAAATACTATCGGCGGTTCTAGCGACCTTCTACAACGCAAAAAATTCAAAATGTCAATAGCTGAGTAAGCCGGGTACTTCTCAACTGGAAAAATTAAGAAATCTGCTCCTTGCCATTCCAAATCCTTAAGGAACTCCTGAGTCAAATCTGGATCGTGTATTCCAGGGCAGATAATTACACTCATTGTCACTGCGTCGTGAATGGGATGCGATTTGTACTTAAAGCACCATGTTTATAGTACAGACGAGGTGCTATACAAAGTTTGTAAACTAGTTTGTAAGAAATGTTACTAAATACGTTTTGGTAGGCATGGCAGGCACTTTGATATTAGTAGAGACGCGACTTGTCACCTCTCTACTGAAGTTTTTAGCTAGGAATGTGGCTCAGTTATATAAAACGACACGCCAATTGCTGAATGCCCAACAGGAGGCTTATAAAAGTTAAGAACCAAATGACTAAAGCGGCACTGCCTGACAATGAATTAGCGCGGTTAGAAACACTTAGAGAGTGTAAGATTCTCGACACTTCTCCCGAAAGGAGATTAGACGAGATTACACGTTTAGCGGCGCATATCTATTGCACCCCCATTGCCTTAGTCAGCCTTGTTGATGCAAACCGCTTGTGGTTCAAATCTAAAATAGGTTTGGAGACAACACAGACGCCGCGCGATCTGGTATTCTGCGCCCATGCGATTTTGCAACCCGATGTTTTGATTGTTCCTAACACACTGGAAGATAAACGATTTGCCCAAAGTCCCCTGGTAAGGTGTAAACTCTATATCCGATTTTATGGTGGTGTACCTCTGATTACAGCTGATGGAAACGCTCTGGGGGCGCTCTCCATAATGGACTATGTACCACAGAAACTGAATTGGGAACAAGCGCAGGCCTTGCAGGTATTAGGTTGCCAAGCAATCCGGCTTCTTGAGAAACACCTTAATAAAACTCTTCCAGAACCCATTGCTAGCGATCGCCAGCGCCAGCCATTCTTAAAACAAATTGCCGCTGGATTTAGCTTAGCGTTAGCTATTGGGGTTAGCTTTGGCTTGGCATCATACCAGAGTTTGACCAGTCTGCGCTCTAGCGCTCATTGGCACAGAAAAGACAATCAGGTGCTTGCAGAGCTTTTAGATATACGCTCACAAACACAGAAAGCAACTCTCGCAGAACATCGCTACCTTATAAATGACGCATACAGCGAGCTGCAACGATATGACTATGCCGGTGAGGTGATAATAAGACCAAGTGGGGAGGTGCGGCAAGCGATACGTTCATCCGGAGAAAGCTACCCTAAGCTTAGCTACGGTGCGAACGTATTTACAGGAACCTCTATAGATAACGCGATCGCCAATAAAGTTGAACAGCAGCAGCGTCTTGCAGATATTGACTTTCTGATTGAAAGCAAATTACCTGAGATTGAGAAAACAATAATTCTACGGAAGACCAAAGACTTGGAACCCGCTTTGATCATCTCAATTGCTATCTTCCTTAACTTTTGCATCCTCGCTTTGCTCTACTACTTCATTTATCGAGAGAGCCTGAAGCGTAAGCGGACAGAGGCAGCGCTGGAACAAGAACGCGATTTTTCCTGGGCAATCATAGATACAGCCGACGCTATGGTTGTAGTTCTAGACCCAGAAGGTAAAATCGTCCGCTTCAACCGAGCCTGCGAACAAATAACAGCGTACTCAGCAGATAAGTTTCGGGGCAAGTATTTCTGGGACTTATTCAGAGATTCTGAAACTATAGAGTCAGTCAAAGCTGTTTTAAGAGAATTCCAAGTAGGTCAGTTTGCTTCTAAATATGAAAAATACTGTATAACAAAGCAGGGCGAACACCGACTAATTGCCTGGTCAAACACAGCCTTACTCAACAAAGAAGGCTCGCTTGATTACATCATTGTCACTGGTACCGACATAACTGAGCGCCAGCAGAATAAAGAGGCACTGCAACAGAGCGGAGAGAGATTCCGTAATCTAGCCGAACAGGCAAACGATTGGGTGTGGGAAATCGATCTAAATTGTGTCTTCACATACGTCAGCCCAAATGTACCCCGGATATTGGGTTACGAACCCGAAGAAATTCTCGGTAAGACTACTTTTGACTTTATGCCTTTAGATGAGGTCGAGCAATTTTCTAAAGCTTTTATTAATTCAATATCTAAACAACAGTCGTTCACCAATATTGAAAAAAACCTTATTCATAAAGATGGCCATCTGGTTGTTCTTGAAAGCAGTGGCTTGCCCGTGTTCGATCCTCAAGGTGTTCTTCAAGGTTATCGGGGTATAGCGCGTGACATCACTGCGCGCAAGCGAGCAGAGGAACAACTTTTTTTGTGCGAGGCACGTTTCAGACGCATGGCTGAGTCCGGTATTATCGGGATGATTTTTGCGGATCTGAGCGGCAACATCACAGAGGCTAACGATGCCTTTGTGCAGATGGTGGGCTACACGCAGGAGGAACTGCTTGCCGGAAAGGTGCGTTGGGATGAAATGACGCCGCCAGAATATAGACATCTGGATAAGCGGGCAATTGAGCAACTTAGGGGATCAGGAGTTTGTACCCCTTTTGAGAAGGAATACATTCGCAAAGATGGTAGCCGCATACCTATTCTGATCGGTATCACTGTTTTGGATGAGTCGCAACATAATTGTGTGGCCTTCGTTCTCGACCTCACAGAGCGCAAGCGGGTGGAAGAAACACTCCTAGAGAGCCAAACTCGTCTGAAGCTGATCGACAGCATATCGACTGGAATCACCTCAGGGATGTCGGTAGAGCAAGTCATTGAAAGCACAGTCAAACAAATGAGCGAATATTTCGACACCCTGCGAGTAGCTTACTCAACAATAGATCCACAAGGCAATCTGAGTGTGCTTCATTCCATAGAGCCAGGAGCAATGACCCAGCTCAAGGGTTTTAAAAGCGACCTCACAGTTGCCCCGGAATATCTTAGTTCCTTGCGTATGGGTAAGTTAGTCATCGTTGAGAATGTAGCCGCAGACAAGCAATTGGCACCCTTAGCTGAGGTAATGTTGAGCAGTTGTAGCCGAGCGGTGCTTAACGTGCCGTTGCAGCATTCAGAACAATTAACAGGCTTGCTGTGCTTTGACTCACCAGAACCCCGGAAATGGAGCGATCATGAAATCGTGACTCTGACTGAAGTTGCCGACTATCTAGGAGTTGCCATCAAGGAAGCATATGCACAACAAGAGCGCCTGAGAGCGATCGCTGCATTGCAGGAGAGTGAAGAACGCTATCGCTCAGTTATTGAAACAGTAGCTGAAGGGATTGTTCTACAGTACGCAGACGGAAGTATCGGCACCTGGAATTTGGCAGCAGAGCGCCTGCTAGGGCTTTGTGCGGAGCGGATGATGGGACGAACTTCCCTCGCTCCGGGCTGGCGTGCAATTCACGAAGATGGCTCCCCTTTTCCTGATGAGACACACCCGGCGATAGTCACATTAAGCACTGGCAAGCCGCAGTCTAACGTGGTTATGGGAGTTGCCAAACCGGACGGAACGTTGAGTTGGATCTCAATCAATACCCAACCCTTGTTCCGAGCCAATAAGACAACACCCTATGCTGTAGTATCTTCGTTTTTCGACATTACCGAGCGCAAGCAGGCGGAAGAGGAACTACGTCTTTCTGACGAAGCATTGCAACAAATGCCGGATGCGATCCTGCTAACGGATTTACAGGGAAAGATTCAAAAATGGTTAGGCAAATCCGAACAGATTTTTGGTTACACAGCCGCAGAAGCAATTGGCAAGCCGATTAATTTTCTGCACCGACCAGATATTAAGGAGGTGATGACTGCCCAAATGATCGCAGAAATCCAGGAAACTGGTACGTTTGTGGGGGAAATTCCCTGCCTTAGAAAAGATGGGTCTGAAGTATTAATCGAAACAACAGCTAAAACTTTCTACGATAAAGCAGGTAAACCTTTGTTTTTGATTGGCATTAATAGAGATATTACTGAGCGCAAGCGGACAGAGGAAGAACTGCAACAAGCTAATAAGAAACTTATTGGCTGGGTGAACGAATTGCAACAACGGAATCGCGAGATCGCCTTGCTGGGGGAAATGAGCGATGCCCTGCAAGCTTGCCTAACGGTCGAACAAGCCTACAGCGCGATCGCCCATTTGGTGCAACCTTTGTTCCCCGCTTTATCAGGGGGGATCTTTGCGCTCAGTGAATCAAGAAATATAGTCGAGGCAGTTGCTACCTGGGGAATAGAGGAGACAGAGCGCCCATTTACAAGCAAGAACCTATTTGCACCCAATGCTTGTTGGGCACTACGACGCGGTCAGCCACATTTGGTCGAACATAACCACCCTGCCTTGCTGTGCAAACATATCCACCGGAAATTATCACCAGAAGAATGCCTCTGTGTTCCCATGATGGCGCAAGGAGAAGCCTTGGGTCTGGTGTATTTGAGTAGCGCACAGCCAGGACAATTGACAGAAGCTAAACAACAGTTGGCGGTGACAGTTGCCGAACACATTGCCTTGGCTTTGGCGAACTTAAAATTGCGCGAAACCTTACAACACCAAAGCATTCGTGATCCCCTCACGGGTCTTTTTAACCGGCGTTATATGGAAGAATCTTTAGCACGAGAAATACACCGCGTTGAGCGCAAGCAGCAACCTCTGGGAATTATCATGCTTGACGTTGACCACTTCAAGCAATTCAATGACACCTTTGGTCACGAGGCTGGTGATGAGGTGCTGCGGGAAGTGGGGTTGTTCCTACAAAAATACATTCGGGATGCAGATATTGCCTGCCGCTATGGTGGTGAGGAGTTCATGTTGATTCTGCCAGATACACCTCTAGAGGTAATCCAGCAGCGAGCTGAACAACTGCGGGAAGACATTAAGAATTTGCAGGTGCAGCATCGCCATCAGTATCTTAGTAAGATCGCCTTCTCTGTGGGAGTGGCCTGCTTTCCCAAACACGGCTTGACTGCCGATGCCGTAATTCATGCCGCTGATACCGCTTTGTACCGCGCTAAAGCGGCGGGGCGCGATCGCGTGGTCACTGCGCCGTGAAGCTTGAAAGCTTTATCTGTATAACTAAATAACTAAAGATAATTGAGGGTGAACTTAAAATTATTTCGCTGGCAGCAAACTCGTTGGTAAGCGTCGCGGCACCTCATAAGTTAAGAAATCATAGGCTAGTTCCGTATTCGGAAAAATGGCGCGTGCTTCTTGGAGCAGATCATCTAGCACGAGGGCATTACCAGGGGCGTAACGGGGACTGAAATGGGTAATAATTAGCTGCTTTACACCAGCACCTAGAGCAACTTGAGCTGCCATTGTGGAAGTGGAGTGCAAGCGATCAAAAGCCAACTGTGCGTCTTGATGGGCAAAAGTAGCTTCGTGAATTAACACATCCGCACCCTGTGCCAGTTTCACCGCGTCTTCACAATAAACTGTGTCTGTACAATAAACGAATTTACGCCCCACCTCTGGTTCTCCACACAAATCCGCACCATGAATCTGACGCCCATCTGGTAGGGAGATTTGTTCGCCACGTTTGAGCTGGCCATACAGAGGACCGAAGGGAATTCCCAGTGCAGCAGCTTTTTCTACATTGAAGCGCCCTGGTCGGTCTTTTTCCGTAACTCGGTAGCCAAAGGCAGTAATACGATGCTTCAAAGGACCACAGCTGACGATAAATTCCTCATCCTCATAGACAGCCCCAGTCCGCACAGTATGAACCTTGAGAGGGTAGGAAAGGTGGGTATAAGAGTAGCGTTGGCAGGCTTGGAGATATTCATTTAAACCTGGTGGCCCGTAAATATCAATGCGCGTGGGATTGCCAGCTAACCCATAGCTTGCCAAAAGACCCATCAAGCCAAAGATATGATCCCCATGCAGGTGAGTAATAAAAATACGGCGTATCTGACTGATTTTGACATCGCTGCGTAACAACTGGTGCTGGGTGCCCTCACCACAATCAAACAGCCAAACTTCTGCCCGCTGGGGTAGACGCAGAGCCACACTGGAGACATTGCGCGATCGCGTTGGCACACCTGAGCTTGTTCCTAAAAAAGTAATTTGCACAGCGCTACCCTTAAACCTCGTCCAACTTTAGCAATTGCATCAATCACTAACTATGGTGACACAGCAAGGGGGGAACACTTTTTCCCTCTGCACACTCAAAAGAAAAGTTAAGAGCCGTCAGTAGCAGCAAAACGGCAGACATGATAAAAATAACCAATTGAATACAACCTCAAGAAAAGTCAGGTGAGGCTCAATACGGTTCACTTGCTGCCCATACCAAGAAATATCTAGAGATTTCCCAAATTCCCTTTCTATGATGAAGCAGCTAATTCAACTAAGCAAACGTCACTGGTGGCTTTCTATATTGTTGTGGATAGCAATGATTGCCCCCGCTCAAGCGGCAATGGAATTGCGCGTGGCAATAGAAGATGGCGTTCGCCAAGTCAAAGTCGGCAGTTCTACCAAAGCGGTCATTCGTGATGGTGCGGGTCAGGCACTAGGAGAAATTGTGCCAATGAATGGCTTACAGGCTCAACCCCGTGCTGGCAAGGTAGCGCTGGGTTCGTGGCAAGCCAATCAAATCTGGATTGAGCCGAAAGATGGTGGCTATGTCTGGATAGGCTCACGCTGGTACCGGGGACGCACCCGACTCGTTCCCACAAGCAAAGGATTGACCGCCGTCAATCATGTCGATTTAGAACAATATCTCTACAGCGTTCTTGGGGCTGAAATGAGCGCTAACTGGCCCCAGGAAGCTCTTAAGTCGCAAGCCGTCGCTGCCCGCTCCTACGCCCTTTATAAGCGCCAAACCTCTGGTAACACCGTCTATGATGTTGGCGATACCACGACCTGGCAAGTTTACAATGGTCTAGAAACTGAAGGTCAGGGCACTATTGATGCTGTTAATGCCACAGCTGGGCAGGTAATGACCTACAAAGGCAAAATTATTCTTGCCGTCTTCCACTCTTCCTCTGGTGGACACACAGAAAATGTGGAAGATGTTTGGTCACAGCCCCTGCCCTATTTGCGTGGTGTTAAAGACTACGACCAGGGAACCCCTCCGTACCAGTGGGTAAAAACTTTCTCCCCCAGTGAACTCAGCCGCCGTCTTGGTGTGAGTAATGTCCGCTCTTTGATACCGGAGCGTACTAGCACTTACGGACGCATTCTCACAATGAAAGTAATGGGTAATGGTGGCTCCCGGCGCATCAGCGGCAGCAAGCTGCGTGAGGCGTTAGGGCTTAAAAGTACACGCTTCACTGTTACCTCAACCCCAAAAGGTTTCCAGATTAACGGTCAAGGTTTCGGTCACGGTCTTGGTTTAAGCCAGTGGGGAGCTTACAACTTAGCCCAAAAGAAAGTTAATTACCAGGAAATTTTGGGGCATTATTACCAAGGCACCACTCTTGCCCAGCTTCCAGCGCAGTAGAGGCTTTTCCTGATTAGACCTCTTGCACGCACTAGATAAACATCTGACTAATTATCTGTGTTTATCTGCGTCCATCTGTGGTTAAAACTCAGGAAAGCTTATTCTTGCAAGAAGTCTATTAATTGAGGATGTCACGAACCGCTCTGGTTGAGACGCCGCTGCCATTCCTCATCAATTTGTGCTGAGCGATCGCTCTCTTGGTCTAGCAGGTCCGTTTCGGTCGTGTAGGCTAAATCTTCGCGACCGATGACGTGTTGGGCAGCAAACTGGCGGGCATAGGCAATCTTCTTCTGCAAAGCTGCATCTGCTTGATTCAACAATACGGCTCGTTCTTGCCGTTGTTGATTGCGTGCTTCCACCTGGCTATTTTTCCACTGAATCCAAAAATAACGCACCAGGGGGATTGTCAGGAAAGCAGCGCCATAGCCCAGTAATACCCAGTAAATCGACTTCACAAAGGCGACGAGTCCGCCCAACTTTGCCGCAGTTCCACCAGTCAACAGGGAACCCAGAACCAAGGCACCGACAATATTCACTGCCCCTAGTCCAGCTGCCAGCATAATTTGCCCAGTATCAGCTTCACTAAAGCGCCAGGATCGTTCGCGTAAATAGGCTGGGACTGGCTGCGAATTTCGCTCTCTTGCCGTTGTCTGCAAGTCAGGGAAGTGATAAACAATTTCCCCACTGGGGCTGACTTCCGGGAGTCCGTTGAAGCGAGATAGCACCGGAAGCATATAGTCCTCGTACTCGCGGCTGTAGCCTTCCCCAATTTTGTCTAAATAAGGGGCAATTTGTTCAGCGGCGACGGCACCTTGGTTGTTGCGAATGACTGTAGCAATATCTTGCCAGCGGCGTTCTTCTAAGTCAGCATTGGGATTGCCATCACCAAATATAAACGAAAAGATCGCCTCCAAGAAGTTCATCTGTCTCTTGCCTTCGGGGGATGACACCCGGCTACGCTGGTAGCGGTTGTCATAACCTGGGTCAAAAAACCAGAATAGGTCAGGGCCAAACCAGAAGCTGGGCATGAAGGTGATGCCACCCCCAGAACGACTGCTACTGGAATTGTCGTTGTTATCGCTACTAGCAGTGGAGGCAAGGACGATCAGAGCGATCGCTACAAAAATGAGGACAATCGAAGCCAGCAGGACAATCCCAAAAGAAATACGAATTAGGTAAAACAGGACTTTCCAGATTTTTTCCCACCATTCCTTCAGCCGCAACTGCAAGAACTTATTGCGGAGAATAGTCCGAAAATTCTTAGGAAATAGGTAGACAATATCGCCTGTTTCTGCTACCTGTAAATGTCCACCAGCATCAGAAGCGAGTGTCAGTAATCCTTGCTGGGCAAGATCCAATTTCAACCCAGCCTTAGTTGCCACATCCCCAACGGTAACGCGGTAGCCGAGCTGTTCAACTGCTCGCATAATGGTGGGATTTGGAGCCATGTCCTTCCCTCAATAAAAAATGCCTGGTCACTTCTAGTATAGAATCCTGGAAATTTCTACTAGTGCTAGGCAGAAAAATTTTACCAGTTCTCAGGGAGGGCGATCGCTCAGGCTGGGCATAAGCAAGTACAGCGATCGCTCTGCTTCCAAAGCCAGCAAAGTACCTAGTATAAAAAATATATCTGGTAAGGGTTTCAGTCCAGTAGTAATCCCGTAGTAACCTTTCGTCGTAATTCCGTATCCCTGCTTTTCTGGCGCGAGTAGCCGTTTATCCTACTTTCTTTACTGCTGGAACACGAAGCTCATAACCTACTATTGCTGAGTAAAGACTGCGTATAACATCTTCGATTTCAGAGCTTTTCTCACGTAAATCTGCATCAGTAGACCCTTCGTGTAAAATCTTGCTGCGGATGCCATAGGCTTCCCGAACAATATCCAAAGCTGTTTCGTCTCCAGGTAGATTTATTCCAATAAGGCGGTTAATAGCTTGTGACACAGATTCACGGGTTAGCTCTCGAATACGCCCTTCGAGCGAAGGCTTTATATTATCAGGAATATCTACAGATTCCCGCACATTCTTCAAAGTGTCTTCTACAATCGCTAGTAAAGCTGGTTGTTCAAGTTTTTTCTGTTCTGCTAATGGCTCAAGCGCTGATACCAGCCCGATAAACCTGGCGCGTTCTGTTGCCTCTAAACGAGCCGCAGCAAATAGTTCCATTGATACAAGGAGCTTTTGATCGACCTTTACATCAGAGGTGAAAATTTGCTCAAGCATTTCCACAACTAGGCTTTCTGGGATAGTCATGCTAATAGTTGGCGTCCCCATACCACAGAATTGTCCAGAACGTGGAGTCCGATCGTATACAACACACGGCAGAGGTGTGTGATACTCCAATCTAAGTGGAAATTTCAACGAGATAGCTGTCCACAATACTGACATCGCAAATCTCAAACCAGCTTGCTCAGCTTCACTCGCAGTAGCAAAACCTTCTATAGTGGCGGTAAATTTCTGAACTTCTTTTTTTTCATTCTCATGAGGAATCAAACGAATAATTAAATTGTTACCAAGAAATAAAGTGCTTTCCTTATAAAGACCAAACTGATGAGCATTACCAAGAAGAATTTCCACCTTTGAGCCATAGGGTCTGCGGTCAGGCCGTTCTTTTATCAAATGTCTTGTTGATAAACCTTTACTCGGCATTTACTGGTTTGGTTCCTCCAAGCGAGTTTTATATAGTGTTATCCTGCTTAGCGCGATCGCCAGCAAAAATGCTTACTGCACAATATAAGGGAGGCACGTATAGCTTTTGGGGAACTCATAAGAATTTTGTATGTGGTGTATTTCTTCCACAACTCAGCCATAGTTATAGCAAGATTACGGGCTAGCAGAATGTCTGAAAACCAGACCCTTTAATATATCTGGCCTTCCTTAGTCTTTTTAAATTAATCGGGATGACAGGATTCGAACCTGCGGCATCCTGCTCCCAAAGCAGGCGCGCTACCAAGCTGCGCTACATCCCGGTGTGAAATAGATAGAACCCTGAAATTAAATACAAGTCTATCCAGCCTATACCTGAGGAGTTACCTCCTCTTTCAAGACATGCGACGTTGAATCGCACTTTCGCCTATCTACTATAACTTATTTTTCTTCAAACAGTTAGTCCGGATACCAAAACATACCTTTAATACCTTCAGGATCGGCAATGAAGCCTAAGCGACCATAGAAATCGACAACATGAGGGTCAGCAAATAAAGTTATGTTGCTGATGTCCTCACTGCGTAGTTTCTTCACCATGTACTTCATCATGGCTTTACCCAAGCCTTGGCTTTGGAAATCCGGGTGAACAACCACATCCCAGATTGTGGCATTGAAGGCATGGTCAGATGTCGCACGAGCAAAACCAATTATACGGCGTTTGGCTCCCACCACTTCCCACATTGAGACCACAAGAAAACTGTACTGCATGGCTTTTTTAACCTTACGCAGCGGACGCCGGGACCAACCCACGGCATCACAGAGTTCTTCGAGTTCATAGAGATCGATGTCCCGCTCAGTGCTAAAAAAGATGCGCGACTCACTATTGGTGCGATTAACGCCCATACCTTCAACAGGATCACCCTCAAATGGTGTTGTTTTCGACGCAGCGGTAGCGTCAGAACTGCTAAACAAGCTTTTCCAAAAAACCATGCAGGTGTGGTTTAGGTATTAACATACCCCGTCTCCAACTGAGGCGATATATCTCAGCTTCAAGGCTAAGACTTACTGCTTCAGGAGACCGGACTTAACGCTGGAAGTTTCCCCCCTAGAGCCAAAGATATTAATCTCCACAGGCATTAAGTACGGCATGCTCCACGGGACTCATGCATCGATAATAACACCATTACGCCGCCGCGTTTCCTTATCCCCACATCAGTTATGGACAAAGGCGCGGTGTTATCTTGGCAACGGGGCTTTAGCAAAACTTTAGTTAGACTGGTGGCTATGTTCCTCTCGATCCTTTGATTGATCTGGCAAGCAAGTCTTACCCCCACATCATATGGCTCAGGGTTTGAAATCCTCTACACTGGAACTACTGAAGCGTTTTAACCGAGCGTTTCCTGAGTTCTATGAGCAGTTTGTTAGCAGTGAGATCCAACTGCAAAACCTCAGGCTTGCCTACCGACTCTACAAAAGCGAGCGAGTTGTAATTGATCTCAAACCCGAAGGCGGCAAAAGTACTCTGTATTTTGCTTACCGCAACCAGTCTTTTCTTCTCAGCGATCTTTTTGGCGTTTTGGCTGCATATGGACTGACAATCCACAGTCTGAGCCTATATGGTCAGATCCGTCTTCCCATGCTGGTATTTATTAAACTTGTTATCTCCCGTGGTAGTAAAGCACTGACGGATAAGACGGCGGAAAATGTCTGTCGAGCGATTCGCGAGGCTTTGGTAGGTCGCTTTGATGTAGAAGAGATGCTGGCAGTAGAATTTAATCTCGATGTCGGTTTAGAGCAGGTGGAAACGGAATTCTATGTAGATCCTGTTTTTCATCTACCAGCGTTATTGATTGAGGGAGACAACCAGCCTGGTCTTTTTTATAAGGTGATGTACGCCATCTGGCAAGAGGACTTACTGGTGGTTAATGCCAACTTGCTGGTTTGGCGTGGACGAACTCGCTTGATCCTGTACTTGTTAGGACCCAATGAAAGCTTAATTCCCGATTATCTAGGTCAAAAAATTGCCGAAAGCCTGCGCCAGCGCTTACTGGGTCGAGCATCTTAGGGGCTAGAGCGCCAGTTCGCTGATTAAATTATCAAGCGGTTTCCGGCGAGATGGGGAGATAAGGGGACTAGGGGAGAGAAATTACTATGTTTGAACGCAACTTGGTAGAACTATAAAATTTTGACGATATGAAATTTGGTTCAAGCCTCGTCCCCTTGTGGGCGAAGTCAATCTAAAATCGTTTGACCTTCATCCTTTTGCCTAGCCTCTGGCAAGAGAGCCTCTCACCAGCGATCTCTATTGCAGAACTTCAAGATAGGATGAAAATATGGCAACTATAGATATTGTGGGGGTTCCGCACGCCTACGATTTGACTGCTCCCACTGCATCCCCCGACATCCTAGTTTTCCTCCACGGCTGGCTTTTAAGCCGTAGGTACTGGCAACCCCTGATTGACCAGTTGGCACCGAATTATCAGTGCCTCGCTTATGATTTGCGGGGATTTGGCGATTCCCAGCCTGACAAGGGTAGGGGGGCTGCTCAGGGGATACAGAGGAGCCTGCCTTCTGAATTGCCAGACGCTAGTGTTGCCAGTCTTTTAGATTCAAACTACACTCCTGCCGCTTATGCCCAAGACTTGAGCCAGTTGTTGCAACAACTGGATATTACCAGCGCATGGCTGATTGGTCACTCCCTGGGAGGTACGATTGCCTTATGGGGGGCTTCTCAACTCCCCCACAATGTTAAGGGAGTTATTTGTCTCAATGCTGGGGGCGGGATATATCTTAAGGAGGCTTTCGAGCGATTTCGGGCTGCTGGTCAGCAGTTGTTAAAACGGCGTCCTCGCTGGCTAAGTTATTTACCTGGGATTGATTTGTTATTTACGCGAGCGACTGTGGCACGTCCTATCGCTCGCTGCTGGGGACGCCAACGGCTGATTGACTTTGTCGCGGCTCATCCGGAGGCGGCGCTAGGGACTTTGTTAGATTCCACAACGGAAGCAGAAGTTAACCGCTTACCTCAGGTGGTGTCACGACTGAAGCAGCCTGTTTATTTCATTGCCGGTGCCAAAGACATGGTTATGGAGCCGAAGTACGTACGTCATTTGGCGAGCTTTCACCCGCTGTTTCAATGCTGTGGGGATAATGTAATTGAAATTCCCGATTGCGGACACTTAGCAATGCTGGAGCAGCCAGAGGCTGTCGCTCTCCAAATCCGCACCATTGTCGCTAATCATGCGTCTTAAAAGTTTTGAGTTTTGAGTTTTGAGTTTTGAGTTTTGAGTTTTGAGTTGTAGGGGCGGGTTTTGCTAAGGATTGTTCTGAATTGACCCCAGATTCATCTGCACTCACCCGCCCGTACAGAGTTATAAGAAATTTATTCATGATGTTTTGTAAAGTTGCATCACATCAGTAATGGCAAGACGGGACTGCGCTGCTTGTGTTAACGGAGAGGTATGACCCCGGTTGAAATGATCGGCAGCAGCACAGGCAATCATGGCAGCGTTATCAGTGCAAAACCTGAGAGGAGGGAATAGCACCCGCAGGTTGTGGGCACTGGCGGCGTCTTGCAGGTGTTTCCTTAGTCCACTGTTAGCGGCAACGCCCCCACCTACGGCAATAGTTTTGAGACCGTAATTGAGGGCACAGGCGATCGCGCGTTTGGTTAGCGATCGCGCCACGGTTTCCTGAAAACTTGCGGCTATATCATTCACTGGCAGTTCGGATGTCTCCTGTTGCAGCTTTTGCACCAGCCGCAGCACCGCTGTTTTTAAGCCACTAAAACTAGAGTCATAGGGATGATAGCCCCCCGTAGGTAGAGAAAGCCTACCCTCTGGTAAGGGAAAGGCGTCAGGATTGCCCTGTGACGCTAGCTGGTCAATAACGGGCCCACCTGGGTAACCTAGATGCAACAGTCGCGCCACTTTATCAAACGCTTCACCAGCAGCGTCATCACGGGTTTCTCCGAGGGTTTCGTAAATACCACAGTCTTTAACATAAATCAAGCTCGTGTGACCGCCAGAAACGAGCAGACAGAGGAAGGGCGGCTCTAAATCTGGCTCACTTAGATAGGAAGCGTAGATGTGCCCTTCGAGATGATGGACGCCTACAAAGGGTTTCTGGTGGACGACAGCTAGGGTTTTGGCGGCAGTCAAACCCACTAATAGTGACCCTACCAAACCAGGGGCGCAGGTTGCCGCAACGGCGTCAATCTCTGTCCAGTCTTTGCCACCTTCTTGGAGGGCACTAGATATTATTTGGTTGATCGTCTCGACGTGTTGACGCGAAGCCACTTCTGGTACAACGCCGCCATATTGCTGATGTACTGGAATCTGTGACGCAATAATACTACTGCAAACTTTACGATTATTAACAATCGCTACCGCAGTTTCGTCACAACTTGTTTCAATTGCTAAAACTGTTGCCATTCACTGGTACTTTTAGTTATCGATACATGATTGCTTCCGTACAAACACGCACAGTGTTTTGTACAAAAAAGTTTGAGTTTTGTAACAAAAGGAAACAATCCTATGCGACGATTGTTAGCTTTGATTTTCGCCATTAGTCTCTGGTTCTGTGTTGCTCCGGCTGCCTTCGCTCAGACACCCAATTCGGGTAATGTCGCTGGGCTGGTGCCTTGTCGTGAATCCCCGGCTTTTCTAGAACGAGCCAAAAATGCCCGTCCTTCGACTGACGCCAATTCAGCTAAAGCTCGCTTTGAGCGCTATGCTGATGCCCGCTGCGGCCCAGAGGGTTTACCCCACTTGGTTGTGGATGGACGTCTCGATCATGCCGGTGAATTCATAATTCCCAGCATTCTTTTCCTTTATATCGCTGGATGGATTGGTTGGGTAGCTCGTGCCTATCTACAATCAGTTAAGAAAGAGGCGAACCCAGAAGAAAAAGAAATCCAAATCGATGTTCCGCGAGCGATCGGTTTTATGCTATCAGGCTTTACCTGGCCTTTGGCAGCAGTCCGGGAATTACTCACGGGTAAATTGACGGCTGAAGAAGACGAGATTCCTGTCTCCATTCGCTAAACAGGGTTTTGCATTGTTGACTTGTTTTGGAGAATAATTCATGCAATATTTCCTCAAGTATCTTTCCACCGCACCTGTTCTTGCCACCGTATGGCTCTCACTTCAGGCTGCCCTGTTGATCGTGTTTAACTACTATTTCCCCGACCTCCTTTTCCATCCTTTACCCTGAAGCATCCAGAGGATATTGATATACTCCACGCGACTCACGCCTGGTAGTGCGTCGGGGCTTTTGGTAATAGGTAATGAGTAATGGGTAGTGGGTTGCCTAAATACCAATTACCCATTACCAAATCGCTCTTTATCTTCTGAAAATACTTGTTTTTTTGTTTGGGATGTAGATTTAGCAGTACCTGTTAAACAAAATCATCCCCAAAAAGAGCAAGATAAATTGTTGCCCTTGAAACTCGCGATTGTAGAGATGCGTGCGTCTATCGTGCGCCTACCAAAATCGCGGGTTTCAACATTTTTACCTCCCAGCTACTGAGATTAATTAACTTTTCTAAATTTCCACCAAAAGGCTAGGTTTCAAAGGCATCTACTGACTTAAAATAATCCCACGACTGCATCTATATAAGTGTGGAAGAAAATTATGCAAGTACAAGCGATAAGTGATTCGAAAAATCGACCAGGCGATGCCAGGAATCGAGAGGTTGTTCACGAAGCTGGCGATCCCCAAATCGGCAATTTAGCAACGCCGATTAATTCTTCCGGTTTCACACGGGCTTACATCAATAACTTGCCAGCCTATCGCAAAGGGCTGTCGCCCTTCCGCCGAGGTCTAGAAGTCGGCATGGCTCACGGCTATTGGCTGATTGGCCCCTTCGCAAAGCTAGGTCCACTGCGGGATACTGATGTAGCTAACGTAGCCGGTTTACTATCAACCGTTGGCTTAATTATCATTTTGACGATTGGTCTATCCCTTTACGCTGGTAGCAATCCACCACAACCGACCAAAACGCTCACAACGCCCAATCCTCCGGAGGCCTTGAACTCCCAAGAAGGCTGGACTGAGTATGGCAGTGGTTTTCTGATCGGTGGGATTGGCGGCGCGGGGCTTGCCTACCTGCTAATTTCCCAATTGGCGGCTCTTCAGGGCGTCTCCAGCCATTTGTTTTAAGCTAAATCCACTCATCCCCGCCCTCTACCCGATAGGGTGAGTAGCGGGATGAATGCGAGTGAGCCGAGGTACGTTGCCTGACTGCTTCTAAAAAACAAGGAAGGCAACGTACCTAGATGAACACACTATATATATTTGGTAAAATGCAAACGCCCTTCCCTAGAGAGGCGTTGTGTTAGAGAGTTTCACGCCTTGCTGCTCAACTCGTAAGCATCTCAACAACCTGCAAGAGCCGTCGAGTTCGATGAAGGGTTGGGGTAGGGAGTAGAAAGTTTTTCTGGCATACAACTTACCCAAAAGGGCGGCACAGTCAAGCCCCGGTGTTTCAAGCGGGGTCATAATCGCCGCCCTCGTTAGTAGAGACGTTCCGGCGGAACGTCTCTACAATTTTTTAGGAAATAATAACTGACGTGGAATCCCTCGAATCGGCGGTGGGGGATGATATTAATTCAAAACACTCTGCGGTGCGGAATTTAGGCTTATCCCATCCCTGGATAGGAATGGGGGCTGGCGGGTGCTTGTCAATCTTATCTGAGCAGTATTGACTGGCGCGATCGCATTTATGCTGAAGAAGATTGCTAAGTGTTGATCTGAAGTAGGGAATTTATTAAGTCATGGCGCGTCTGGCACTGCTGAGTACATCTGATAAAACCGGGTTAATTGAGCTTGCCCGTAAGCTGGTTGAGGAATTTGAGTTTGACTTAATTAGCAGTGGTGGAACAGCCAAAGCCCTTAAAGAAGCTGGGCTGCCAGTAACTAAAGTTTCCGATTACACGGGGTTTCCTGAAATTTTGGGGGGGCGAGTGAAAACGCTGCATCCGAGAATTCATGGTGGTATTCTGGCGCGGCGGGACTTTCCCCAAGATTTAGAAGAGTTAGCAACCCACCAGATTCGCCCAATTGATTTAGTAGTAGTTAACCTCTATCCCTTTGAGCAGACGATTGCTCAACCGGGTGTCAGTTTATCAGAGGCGATCGAGCAGATTGACATCGGTGGCCCAGCTATGTTAAGAGCAGCGGCAAAAAACCACGCCCATCTAACAGTTCTGTGTAATTCAGGCCAGTATGAAGACTACTTGCTCCAGTTGCGTCAGCATGGGGGGGAGGCAACTCTTGAGTTTCGCCAAGTTTGTGCCCAGCAAGCATTTTCGCACACAGCGTCTTATGACCAGGCGATCGCTACTTACTTAGGAAGACAACAGGTAAAAGACAGCAACCTCCCACAACAATTCACTCTCTCTGGTCAGCAGCTACAATCTTTGCGCTATGGGGAAAATCCCCACCAACCAGCGGCTTGGTATCAAACGGGGACGGTTGCTTCTGGCTGGGCGGCGGCAACAAAACTTCAGGGGAAAGAACTAAGCTACAACAACTTGGTCGATTTAGAAGCGGCGCGGCGGATTGTGGCTGAGTTTGCTGATACTCCCGCTGCTGTAATTATCAAGCACACTAATCCTTGTGGCGTCGGTTTGGGAACTAGCCTATCTTCCGCCTACGAAAAAGCTTTTAACGCTGACTCAGTTTCCGCTTTTGGTGGGATTGTTGCCTTGAACCAGCCTATCGATGCCCCAACCGCGACTGCCCTGACAAAGACATTTTTGGAATGCGTTGTTGCACCAGCTTGCGATCCAGAAGCTCAAGAAATTCTCGCGGCTAAGTCTAAGGTGCGGGTGTTGATTTTGCCTACTTTGAGTAATGGAGATCCGCAGACAGTTAAGGTTATTGCTGGTGGTTTCCTCGTACAAGCTTCAGATGATGTTGTAGAAGATGCCAGCCAGTGGCAGGTAGTTACCCAGAAGCAACCGACGCCAGACCAGATGGAAGAATTGCTGTTTGCCTGGAAGGTTGCCAAGCATGTGAAATCGAATGCGATTGTAGTGACGCGCGATCGCACTACGCTGGGAGTTGGTGCTGGTCAGATGAACCGCGTTGGCTCTGTTAAAATTGCCCTGGAACAGGCAGGAGAGAAAGCTACTGGTGCGATTCTCGCCAGTGATGGGTTTTTTCCTTTTGACGACTCAGTGCGAACTGCGGCGGCAGCTGGGATTGCTGCCATTGTCCAGCCTGGTGGTAGTTTGCGCGACCAAGATTCCATTCAGGCTGCTAATGAATTGGGATTGGTTATGGTATTTACGGGCGTCCGTCACTTTTTGCATTAAGAGTCTACCTGACCTACAAGCGATCGGCTTTATGGCTGTGCAGTTCCACGAAGAACCTATGCGAAAAGTCGATTAAAGATCTTTTAAACCGCAGATGAAAGCAGATAGACGCAGATAAACGCAGATAGTTGCTCAGAGCTTACGCACATCAACGGTTGATAAGGGTTTTATTAGGGGGTAAGGGTAAGTATTACCTACCCTTACTGCTCTTCTTAACTACAGCCTCAGATACCTGATCTGACTTCATGTATTTATGTCTTGGTGGTGCAAAAACTTTACAATATGTAAAGAAATTGAGAAGGTACAGGCAGCATGCGCGTTGCAATTGTCGGGGCGGGACTGGCTGGTATGGCAACGGCAGTCGATTTAGTCGATGCCGGTTGTGAGGTAGAAATATTTGAATCCCGTCCCTTTGTTGGGGGGAAAGTTGGCAGCTGGGTGGACGCGGATGGCAACCACGTGGAAATGGGGTTGCACGTTTTTTTTGGTTGCTACTACCAGCTGTTTGACTTGATGGAGAAGGTGGGGGCGTTGGATAATTTACGCCTCAAGGAGCATTCGCACACCTTCGTCAACAAAGGGGGCAAAACTGGCGCACTGGATTTTCGCTTTATCACAGGTGCCCCTTTTAATGGATTGAAGGCATTTTTCACAACATCGCAGCTGTCGTTGCAAGATAAGGTGCAAAATGCGATCGCACTCGGCACTAGCCCCCTAGTTCGCGGCTTAGTAGACTTTGAGGGAGCGATGAAAACTATCCGCGACCTCGATAGCGTCAGCTTTGCGGACTGGTTCAGGAGTCATGGGGGATCGAATGGCAGTTTAAAGCGGATGTGGAACCCCATCGCCTACGCGCTCGGCTTTATCGATACGGAAAATATCTCCGCCCGCTGTATGTTGACAATATTCCAGTTTTTTGCCGCTAAAACCGAGGCATCGGTGCTGCGGATGCTGGAAGGTTCGCCAGGGGAGTTCTTACACAAGCCTATAGTTCAATATCTGGAAGCAAGGGGCGTGAAAATCCATACTCGTCGTCGGGTACGGGAAGTTAAATTTACTGGGGAAGGCGAACAGACGCAAGTTACTGGGTTAGTTGTTGCCAAAGGGGAGACAGAAGAAACCATCATTGCTGATGCCTATGTCTGTGCCTGTGATATCCCAGGAATTCACCGCGTTTTGCCCCAGGAGTGGCGCAAGTGGCCTGAGTTTGACAATATCTATAAGTTAGACGCTGTACCAGTGGCGACAGTACAAATGCGCTTTGATGGCTGGGTAACGGAATTGCACGACACCCAAGAACGCCAACAGCTAAATCATGCGGCTGGAATCGATAATCTGCTTTATACCCCCGATGCTGACTTTTCCTGCTTTGCTGACTTGGCTTTAACTAGCCCAAGTGACTATTACCGTGAGGGGCAGGGTTCGCTGTTGCAGCTGGTACTGACACCGGGAGATCCATTTATTAAGGAAAGTAACGAGGCGATCGCCACTCACGTACTTAAGCAAGTTCACGAACTCTTCCCCTCCTCCCGCCAGTTGAACATGACCTGGTCTAGTGTCGTCAAGCTTGCCCAGTCTTTGTACCGGGAAGCACCAGGGATGGACCCCTATCGTCCGCCCCAAAAGACGCCAGTGGTTAACTTCTTTCTTGCAGGTAGTTATACCCAGCAAGACTACATTGATAGCATGGAAGGAGCAACTTTATCTGGACGTCAGGCAGCAAAGGCTATTCTAGACAATGCCCAGAACATTAAGCGATCGCACTGATGCCCACGCTAGGCGATCTTGCAGCGTGTTGCTCTGCAACGTATCGCCTGTGGCAAAACTTGAGATTGGCAAAAATGTAGAGACGCGAAATTTCCCGTCTCTACATCAGTAGCCTAGCAATCCAAAATCCAAAATCTAAAATCTAAAATTTAATGTCTGATTGGCTTGAGCATAGTGTGCAGGTAGAAGTAGAGGTTCCTATTGACTTAGCGTGGAACCTCTGGTCGGATTTAGAGCAGATGCCCCGGTGGATGAAGTGGATTGAATCAGTCAAAGTGCTAGAGGATAACCCAGAGCTATCCCGATGGAAACTTGCTACCGGGGGCTTAGAATTTAGCTGGCTTTCGCGCATCCAAAAAGTTGTGCCCCAGCAAATTATTCAATGGGAATCAGTTGATGGTTTGCCCAACAGGGGAGCTATTCGCTTCTATGACCGAAAAAATAGCAGCATTGTAAAACTTACAATCGCTTACGCTATTCCTGGCTTTCTTGGCAAGATCATGGATAATCTGTTTTTAGGACGAATAGTTGAATCCACTATCCAGGCAGATTTGGAGCGGTTCAAAGATTATGCTATCCAAGCGAAAGCTCAATCTTAGTTAACAACCTCCGCTAATTGTGGCTCTTTTTTTTCCCTGCTTGTTTTGAATAAGGAAGTTATTCAACCAAATTTCGTACTATGCCTCTTCGATTTTCTCAAGATATTAAGTCTCTGCTGGAAAGTTTAGCTAGCCAGCCTCTGACTTTAGGAGATATCTTGGCAAGAACTTCTGAACGGGGTTTTAGTTTAGTCATCGGGTTACTGGTTTTGCCTTTTTTGTTTCCGATGCCGCCTGGAGCAACTGGTATATTTGGCTCAGGCTGCTTCCTGCTGGCTGTCCAGATGGCAATGGGGCGACGCTCTCCTTGGCTTCCTAGAAGAGTTGCCAAGTTTAAATTTCCCCGTTGGTTTATCTTGCAACTTCTAAAAAACCTGCAACGAGTCACTGGAGTCCTAGAGAAACTTGCTCATCGGCGATTACAAAGGATCGCCGAAAACCCTCAAGTTTGGCGATTGAATGGAGTCTGTATAGCGTGGCTGACTGTATTACTAATTTCGCCAATTCCCTTTACTAATCCCATTCCAACTGTCGGGATTTTGCTGTTTGTTATTGCAACTCTGGAAGGCGATGGTTTACTGATGTGCATCAGCTATGGAGTAACTGCTTTGATTACCATATTATTTGGCTTCATTGGTTATTGGGTGTGGCAAACCCCCGGTCTATTACAAAATCTTTTTAGATAATTGTAGGGTTGAAAAAGCTATATTTTATAAATAATATACAGCCCAGCGAAAAGATGACTCAGAGCTATACGCTGCCTTGAATTCTGGAGCATTCTGCTACGTTCTTAATTATAGGCAAATGGGTAAATATTCCCTGAAAGACTGTTAACTTATTATGAGTAACTCTAACACACAGATGCACAGCGAGCGCCATTCCAAAATGGCATTGATTGTTGGGGCAAGTCAGGGAATTGGTTTAGAGTTTGTGCGTCAATTATTACAAAGCAATCGTGCAGAGCGTATTTATGCCACCTATCGCCACCCACAATCAAAACTTTTGGCAATTGCAGATCTGCGCCTGCGTTGCTTACCAATGGACATAACAGAGGAAGCCCAGATTGCTAGCGTTGTCAAAGAAATTCAAACAGAGACAAAAGTACTTCATTACGTAATTAATTGTGTAGGTGTGCTGCATGATGGGGAAATGCAACCAGAAAAAAGTTTGCGGCACATCAACTCAGAGCAGCTAATGCACTATTTTCAAGTAAATAGTATTGGCGCAGTAATGTTGGCAAAGCATATACAACCTTTGTTTAAACATCGCGATCGCTCCATCCTTGCCACAATTTCCGCCAAAGTTGGCAGCATTGGCGATAACTATTTGGGTGGGTGGTACGGCTATCGGGCATCCAAAGCAGCACTAAATATGTTCATGCGGACAACTGCGATTGAATATAAGCGGACTTGTCCGCGCGCGATCGTTGTCACCCTACATCCTGGCACGACAGATACACAGTTATCCCGCCCATTTCAGCGTAATGTTCTCCCAGAAAAGCTATTTTCAGTCGAGCGTACAGTACAGCAATTACTGACAGTTTTGGATAAATTACGAGAAAGCGATAGTGGTGAATTTTTCTCTTGGGATGGCACTCGCTTACCTTGGTAAGGGTAAATAGACTAAAAGTACATTGAGAAGTTGCTACTTATCAAGTCCATTTAATCACTTACGATAAACATAGGTTAGGTTGAAGCCAAAGCCTTGGCGTAGCGCATAAGAAGTGAAACCCAACATTTATAAGTAGTTGGATTGGGTTAAGCTCAGCACAACCAAACCTAAAAATCATAACCGAGCTGCCGGGAGATACATAATATGCTGCGATCGCCTTCAATCCAAATCTGCATCATCAGAATCTTCGCTATCGGTCTCTGAAGCATCTATCATGTCTTGCGGACTAACAGCGTACTCTTTAGCCTTAATTGCGAAAGTAAACGGCAAGGGTAAAGAAACGTCATCTGCAAAATAAGGCCAGCGATTTCTCAGAGCATGTACTAAACTTACAAGTCTCTCTTCTTCAATATCTGGATGGTGAATAACTGCTATTTCTAATGGCTTTGGATTGGCGGCTGGAGCGCCGCCATTATCTAAGCGTGATTGACTTTTGCGGAGAACATTTTGCTCAGTCTTTAACAGGTTTCTCAGACTGAGATAGAGCGTATCCTCGTTTGAGTCAAATACTCCTTGCCATTGAAAAATTCCACCAATACTAGACCTTGCACCTGGATCACCTTCAGTAATAACTACAGGCGTTTCCCCTCGGTCTAATTCTCGGATACGAACTACCCACAAGCGATCGCACTCCGAATTATTTAATTGTCTTGCGAGTCCTTCCGGTAAGCTGTTTTTGGGTAACTGAGGATTAGTCAACCAAGGTAATAATTCTCGTGCATTTTGTGCCGATGCCATAAATAATACACGCGGTAACTCCTTGCCCTCAGCAGGCAGATTCAAGCAGCTTTTCAGGCATTGACTAAGAAATTGTCCAATACGATGCTGTTCAGTTTGTCTACGATCGCTACTTAAGGTTTCTTCAGTAGATTCAAACCATGATTCATCCGCCCATTTCTCATTAAGTAAGCGCTTAAGTCCTTCTGGATATGAAAGCCAGCCTTGATTGTTAAAGATTGAAGAAGTTGTTAGTTGTACTTCTCCAGTTGCCGCATTAACTCTAACCATGATGGCAACTTTTACAGGTTGTCCATTAGCAGTAGTTCTCCGATTCCGACGGATGACATGGAGACAGGTTAGCCATAAATTTGAACTTACTCCATCTAGTTCCATTGCTACAACAGGGCTAGGCATTGCTCCTAGTTGACGGAGTAGATCGAGGACAGCACGTCTTATCCGTTCTTGATCTGCTTCTATTTTTTTCTTACTCTTACTCGGAGTAAGCGCATGAATATGCTGATTAGGATAGCCTTGACGCATAGCTCCAATACGCCATGCCAGTTTTGGATCGGCTTCTCGTGGAAAGTAATACTTTTTAGATTTAATCTCAATTATGGCTCCACTTAGTCCAATCGACTTGGGAAGATAGTTAACAATCTCTTGGATTCGCTCCTCCATGATTTTTTTGCGTAGCTGCTGTTTCTTTTGAAGAGAAAGTTTAGCTGGAATGTCTAATGGTTGTGTCAAGTCAGAAACATGAAGTGTCTGAATTCTGAGGCTTCCCATTACTCCGCTATAAATCTGCTTGTCATTCGTTGGGTGCAGGTCAAGTAATTGGCAAATTTCGTAAATAATTGCATCTCTACAAGATTCGGTTTCCCAGACTATCAAGATCGACAAGATGTTTTGATTGCATAACCTCACTACTGCATCTTGAGCAATCTCAGGTTGTATCATTTGTATATTGCGTTTTCCTGACCTTGAGTCCCATAAACCTTTTAGCTTAGAATCTTTGGCAGATTTGAAGGGAGTTAAAAGATTCGCTTTACCTACTCTTTCGATAGGAAGATGATCGCGAATTGCTTGATCCAAGCTAGCAAGGTCTCGTGGACTAACACCTCCCAGACATAATTCTTTTTCGCTAGTGCTACTGTAGCTACTGTGATAAGCGATCGCAGTTTGTATTCCTCTAACTGATGAATTTTCAGAATGCCAGTTTGCGTCTGGCTGTTGAATAATATCTTGCATGTCAGGTAATTTAGAGTCATTAATAGTTAATATTTCCTTTAATGCACGAGGCCAAATTAATTCTCCATTTAGACGTTGCGCTCTAATTGGCATAAACCGCAGAGTTTGGCGTTCTCCATCTAACCATCGGTGTGAATCACCGATATGGACAGTGGCTCCAGGATAAGGCAATCGCTTAAAAGGTTTGTAAATCCAGCGCCGTACAGATAAAGTGTGATAGACTACTGGCTCTGTGCGCCAAGGGAGTGTTTGCACCGAAAAGGAAATAACAAAGGAAATTTTCGCTATTCCAACTTGTTCTCCTCTTCTCAAAACTGTAACTTCTGTTGGGGGCCAAGACATCAACTCAGCTGCTTGTCCCAATTTAATAACACGATAAAACTTGAGTTGGAAAGAGTGATTTTTACCTTCAAAGCAAATTTCTGGCTGTGTTAATAATTCCTCCGCTAGGTAATCAGGAATAGCTGAAAAGCAGAGATTATTTTTCTGAGATTCTGCTAATAATTGCTGGAGCGGATAAACAAGTGTCTCTTCATTCCATTCCCAAAGCTGATCGTCTAGACGAGAAAGAGTTGATTCAACTTCATCCTCACCTAAACACAAGAATTCTTCGCGTAACCAGTTTTTAACAAGTTCTGGCAAATTGCAGAGATCTACTTGCTCTTTTGCAACAATCCAATGATTACCATTATTCTTCCAAGCATTACGCTCAGTTTTAATAATTTGAGGAAAACTAGCTGTAACAATCGGATCTAGAGAATTATTTGGGACAGATGGATAACCTTTACCTTGCGTTTGGTATCGTTTCAAGGCTAGCGCCTGAGCCGCTTGCTGCCAAGAAGTTGGTACATTAAGTGTAAACAAATTGAATTCTGCGTCTGAACGTAATGACCATGCTCCAGGAAGAAGTGTTTTAACTGCCATAATTTAAACCGTCTGTTTGCTTAAGTGCTGTAAAGAAATCGTTGTAGAGCGATCGCGCCAACATAATCTTGTCAGGAGATTTATGATTTGCTTCAATCTCTGCTTGCAAAATCTCGCAGATACCAATTAATAGAGAGGTAGCGGCTGAATCTGACTGTTGAAAATTTGATTGTGCTAATTGTGGTGCAAATTTGGCATCCAAGAAGTGGACTATACAAGGGACATTTCCTCTCACTAACCGTCCAATTACTTGCCAAATACTAACGAGTTGATTCCAGCAAAGAACTTGACGTTCTTGTTCAGTTAGTTGATTGAAACTGAAGGCACGACAATTAAGCCTATTTAGTTCAGCAATCGCAAGACGATAAAAGCGTTCTTCAAAGTCTGATAACGATTGCGAATTTAAGTTGATATAGTTGGCTGGCTCTGCATACTTTTTAAGTGCCCATGCGTTTAGCTGTCGCACTGTTGATTGCCAATCATCGGGTACTGGCATAGGTCTACAAAAGAAGAGTGCAGCACCAAAAGCGGCAATTTTTTGCTCGTTGAGAATGTTATAGCCGCGCTCCAATGCCATGAGCGGCGCAACTACAATTTGAGTGTTAAGTTCTTTGAGATTGCCAATTTCACTACGACGAATACCATGTAAGGATTTTGGCGCACTGTCACGACGCAAAGCGGCAATCTGATCTATATGTCTTGTCAGGTAGTGGCGACAGAGACGCGATTCAACCCAATCAGCCTCATCGTAGCTATTGGTGATAATTAGAATTCGCTGGCGATCGCTCCATTTTGCATCTTGTTGGGCGCGGTTGTTTAACTGTTCCAGAAGTTCGTCAAGAAAACTTTTGACTCCTCCTGTAGTACGACACAGCGCTCCAACCATCTCATCAGCAGCAGTTTTACGTGTACTTGTGTACAACCCAGAAATTGAAATAGGCTGACCGTTAACATTCCTTTGGGGAGTGAAAGCGAATTCACTATCACCAATACCTACTCCCTGAGTTTGACTTGGTTCCAATAGCACTTGTGGTCGAACTGCAATATTGTAAACAGGTGAACCTGGAGCATAACTTGTACCAGAAATTAAAATTGTGTGCGCTCCTTCCCAATCATCGGCTGCAAAGAGTGTAGGAAAATTTAGTAGTAAATCGCGCCCAACACCAACGTAACGAAAATAATCGAGTTTACCTCCTAGGGTATTATGTTCCCGACTATATCGAAAGCCTAAAATATTACCTACAGGGGCATTCGGAAGTACAGGTAAATAATCGCGGGGTGGGCGATAAAGCAGTGCTTGACTCAACTCATGCAAATCTAGAAAACGGCTGACTGATGACAAGCGATCAACAAGAAAGGTTAAGAGATTTTCTAAAATAGCGATCGCAATAGCGAATACAGTTTTACGCTGAAAAGATTCCCATTCATCATTTTTAGGTAAAGGCAAGTTATTTTCTTTTGCCCATTTACGCCACCAGTTTTGTACCTCAGGCAAAACTTCGTTAAATCCTTCAATTGCAAGTAGTGCTAAAGCAATTTGGCTCAGTTCTTTTCCTTGAGGGGGATTTAGAGGAGTTCCTAAAAATCCTTCTAGGGTTTGCATCAGTGCTTGCTGACGTTCGCGTTGTGCTAGTGATGGCAAACCAGCCAGAATCTGCTGTTGTTTTTGTTGATAGCGTTGTTGGCGGGTTTGACGCGATGGGGGATTAGATGGAGTTGCTGTTACTGAAGAGTTTTCCTGCAAATCAATTAGTTCTCGAACTAAGCGGGCAAAAAGCGATCGCCCAGTAAAAGGCGTAGGCCCAAGCCAATCTGCAAGTTCATTATCGTTATAGAGTTGATGACATATACGATCTGTAGCAATTTGGGCATTGTCGCTGGCGCGTTTCCAATCAGCTAATAAGTTTCCTGCTAAACGACTGCGATTAGAAGTGTAAATTGTAGAAACATTAATCCCAAGCCGATTCAGAAAAGAACTGCCAGAGTTGTCGAGTAAAACTTCGCTGGGCGCAAAAGCTTCATCAAGTTGAACCTGTACGCGATCGGCTTCATCAACAAAGAGAAAATCGCATTCTCGATAAACTGCTTCTGCAAACGTCAGTCTCGTATCAAGGATTTGGCGAGGGAATCGCGTATAAATCCAGCTACCAGGCGTTAGTACCCAAACCATTGCCTGACCAGTATCTCGCTCAATTTGGTGACGAGGACACTTGTAGTAGAGAGGGCAAGTGTACCCGTCATCCTCTCTTTCTTCATCTTCATCTTCGTTTTCAGTATTAATAGGCTTTTCTTTTTGATATAAGCTATGGCAAGGCTCGGCTCCAAAACTCCATTTTTCCTCTGCTTGAACCAATGCCAGAAGCGGGCAAATAAAGCTAAACCATCGCCAAGCTGGATGAACTCCACCCTGTGAAATGTCTTCGCCTCCTTGAGAAAGGATAGGTTCGTAAATTTTCTTAAATTGGTTAAAGCGATCGCTACCCAAAATAGGCACTGCGGGAATCTCAAACTGATGAGCAAACCTTGAAGCAATACGAACCGCACTCGCCACATCATTAACAATTAGCCCACATCGTCGCTCTTGTTTTGCTAAGTGATAAATCAAAATTTCAATAAAGGTTGATTTACCAACGTTCAGCAGTCCAACAATATGCAGGAGTTGATTAATAGTTAACTCTGAGCCTGGTTGGAAATTATTACTACTTTCGCAATACAGTTGCAACGCAATGTTTTCTAAGCGATCGCTGTAATTTTCTGGGTTATGCCCTCCATTGGAGAGTTTGTCATCCATTTCACGAGCAGTTTCGCGCAGTTGTGCTAGCGAAACCGTCATTGATGGATTTTGAGCAGTCCTGGTACGCCTAAAAGTAACTTGAGAACGAGGAGCCAACTGAGCAACACTTGCAGGAATAGGAATTGGGACTTCAACAGGAGCTTGTCCTCGATGAGTAATGCGTGCATACCAAGTACCTTCAGTTGCTAACTTAACTTTTTGTTGACCATGCGGAGGAGTTGTTTCCAGAGTTGCTTGATATAGTCGGTGACGGTTTGGATAGATACTTGTGGGAATATCTTGGGGCGGATCTTGCTTAGAAGCAAGCTCGAAGCCACGCAATATTCTAGGTAGTTCTAGATACTCAGCAAGATAGCGTTCCCAGTCTTTACCTTTGCGACGGACGAGGTAGAAGCGAGCATTCTGTACCAGTCGCCAATTGTCCTGATTTTGAAGCGGTTCAGTTGGGTAGCGATAACCTGTGAGTAGTGCCGAAACTGCGATCGCCGGATTATCTGGAGCTACTCGTTGCAACAATGATAGACCGAGTTCCACTTCAGAAATTAAAAGAGCTATGCGATTAATTTCTCGTTGTGTGTCTTGAGAAGATGCGTTTAGTAATTTTGAACTAACATAGTTTCTCAAATCCCCTGGCTGCCTTAGTAATTTGCGGAGGGGTTGGCTCCATTGGGAAATCTTACGCATGGTTTTTTCCCTCAAAAATGGCTCTGGCTGCGTCAATAATTTCGCTGATCAGGCGTAATTTAACCCCGCCAAGTTCAGGTTCAAGGCGATCGCGCACAACTCTAATTCGTAGATAATGCTCATTAGCATCTGGAAAAACCACATACGTTGCTTTAAGTTCCGAGCGATATTTCACTTTTTCAAGGCGTTCTCGGTCTAGATATGACCAATCTTTCACATCAATTCCCCAACGCTGCTTGCGCCCAAAATCAACCAATAAGTCGTATTCGTCAATTTCTGGCCAAAGTGTAACGCTGATACCCAATTGAGTAAGCTGTTGATACAGGTCAATCTCCCAAATCCCTGGAATAGTTCCATAGCGGTGAATTCCAGGTGTAATAACTTTATATTCTTCAGCTTCTTCAGCAGAAATAGTTGGTAAAGGGTTGAGCTTGAGTTCTCTGCCTAAGCGATCGCATTCAGGACTACGACAGCCATAGCTATGATCTGATTTACGACGTTGCGGATACTTACAGCGTGGACAAAAACGATAAACATCCTCCGACTGGAGTTGTGGGAGATCGATGTATGCACTTGAGACAAAATCTCGTATTGGTCTTAAAGCCGAGGAAGTCATTACTTGACGATACTCTCGGTAGCGTAAAACAGGTTGGGTAATGATTAACTTGCGGAATTCTCGATAAGCTTCTTCTTGCTGATACTGTCGGCAGTGTAAAAGAACATCATGCAAAAGTTTTTCTTGAACTTGTCGCTCTGTGTCGCTGCCTTCAACGTGCCACTGAATAGTAAATCCAGATAATACACCCTGCTCAATCAAAGACACATCATCAGCTAAATATTTCAATTCCTTTTTCGCAGGCTGCCATTCAGCTAGCGGACGGTTTGCCCAGTCAAAGAATTCAGGTAGATTTTGCGGTGCTTCCTCATCCCCTTGCAATAAAGAAGTCAAGTAAGCACGCGAAAGACCCAACCTTAAAGCCTCTGGAATTACTTTATCGCTGTCATCTGACAAGCCTTCCCATTCTGCAAGACCTGTTGCTAAATATCGCAATGTGTCTACAACTGGGAGTTGCGGTTCTGATTGAACTGTTGGGTCAGGTTGAAGCAAGCGTATGCTCCGAGCCATGTTATCGTCCCAGTCCACATCAGTACCTCGCATAGTCTGCAACCAACGCTGCACGGTGGCACGCTGCTCAGGTGATTTACCAAGTTCCCCGCAAAGTTCTTCGAGTGTAGGACTGTAGTCATGCTTGCTAAACCAGTCCCGCAGAACCTCAAGAATACGCTGGCGATGTCTAGTTACGGGCATCTGTCATCTCCTTTAAATTCAGATGCCCTAATTCTGACTTTGCTCCCTGAAAAATGGGAGAAAATTTTACAATGTTTCTAAAATGTTTCCGATGTTTCCATTTTTTTGGTAAAAGACGAGAAGAGATTGATTTTTATCAAATTTGCTAGTACACTTGTACTAGCAAACAAGCAGTCTCATACAATGAATTACATGGCGTGAGCCTGAAGATAATGTATTTAGAATGAGCAAAGTTTAGATACTAACTTGTGAGCAGCTAATTCGCAACTAAACTTATTAATACTTCAAATACATAACAATGTCTAAAAAGACTAAATCTGGAAAGACTAAATCTGGCGTAATAGCAGAAGTTTTAAATCTAAAGACAGGTAAGCTTATGAAGAAGAGGATTCCTCTTGAGGAAATGCTACCTGCTCCAAAACAAAGGCGGCAACTGACTGTTGAACAAATTACTAGAATTCAGCGAATTTATTCGATTGTAGGTTCTTTCCTAGGCGATAGTATAGATGAGTGGATAAAAGGTTTTACATACGATCTACGTCCAGAAGAAGAAATTAAATGCTGGGAAAGAATAAGCTTTGTTTTTATAGAATATACAAATCGATATACTTTAACATTCTCGCAAAAGAGAATTATTCTGTTGAGGCTTATTAATATAACTATGGGCAATGAACCTCAAGACGACTTATCAAAAGCCTTAATTTGTTTTTGGGAAAAAATAAGAAAAGATATTCAATTAAAACAAGAATTTATAGGATTAGAAAAGAAAGATAATTTTCAAGCTCAAGAGGAAATTAATTTTGTCAAATTAGCTTTTGCTTATCAAAAATATATAAAATCACGTAGCCTAAGTTTAGAAGAGAAAGATAGTATTATTGTACAATTAGTGTGCTTGATGGAAGGAGAAAAACCTAAAGATCCTCGCTCAAAAGAATTATTTCAGCTTCTTGTTCAAGATAATAAATGTAATCTTAATAAAGAAGTTTTTGAGCCAGGAAATATTAGTGATACTAGGGAGCAAGTAGTATCGTTAGTTGTTCGACGTAAAGGACAAAAAAAGTTCCGACGTGATTTATTCAAAGCCTATAAAGGAAGATGTTCTGTTACAGGCTGTGATATTGAACAAGTATTACAAGCTGCTCATATTATTCCATATCTAGGTAATGAGACAAATCATCCTACCAATGGAATTTTATTGAGATCCGACATCCATTTACTCTTTGATAACTACTTCTTGTCTGTTGATCCGCAAAGCTATAAAGTAGTAATTTCACCCAAGTTGTCTAGTACAAATTACAGAGAATTAGATAATCAGAAAATACAAGTTCCCGATCAGGATGCTTTCAAGCCCAATTTAATTGCATTAGAAAAACATTACCAAATTTTTCTACAAAAATGTGGAGATAAAGAAACACCTTATCGTAAGAATGAGATATATTAATAGTTGTAACTTAATCTTTCAGTGGTCTGCTAGTTAGTTAAAGTAGCATAACAAACTCATCAACAGTCAAGTCTACTTGTCGGATAATTGCACGCAAAGTACCTCGATCTATTTCATCGTGATTTGGTACGCTAATAGTTGTTTTAGGTTCTTCACGAACTAAAATAATGTGACTTCCACGCTGTCGAGCAACGACAAAGCCGATTTTCTCAAAAGCTTTGACACATTCTGCACCAGAAATGACAGGTAGTTTAGTCACACCAGTACAACTTCAATTCTATCGTCTGGAATAGGTTCGCCCCGATCTTGTAGAACCTCGATGTATAGAGAAACGGCTTCTTCGATGTTTGCCAAAGCCTCCTCCCGCGATTTACCTTGGCTAACACAACCTGGTAAACTAGGCACTTCGACAACAAAATAGCCATCTTCACCAGGGTAAAGTAGCACTTTCCGTTTAGAGTGGGTGAGAGGTTGTGCCATAGTTATTTCCAGCTAAATTTTGAATTTCTACATTACTAGATACAACACCCTACAATCTTAAACATACCAACTATCTAATGTAAGTGCGACCGCCTCACTTTAGGAGTGCGATCGCCAATTCAATCTCCTGCAAAAGTCAAAAAATCTTCATTTACATCTGCGTTTATCTGCGTCCATCTGCTTTCATCTGCGTACTAAAAAAATCCTAACTTTTGCAAGAAGCCTATTCTCAGGCAGCATCAGACGCAGTTGTTGCCAAACCACTATGCCGCAACAAAGCAACAGTACTTGGTTCCCGTCCCCGGAAAGCCTTAAACACTTCCATCGGCGGCTTGCTACCACCAAGGCTCAATACCGTATCGCGGTAACGCAACCCCGTATCAGCTACAGCTTCCTCATCATCTAAACCAACTTCTTCAAACGCGGCAAACGCATCCGCGCTGAGAACTTCAGCCCACTTATAGCTGTAATAACCCGCCGCATAACCGCCAGCGAAGATATGCCCGAATGCACATAAAAAGGAATCTTCTGGTAGTGGTGGCAAAACAGTAGTCGTTTTGGCAAGGCGGTTCCGCACGTCCGCCGCCGTTTCATTACCACCCGGACGATAGCGGTGATGCAACTCTATATCTACCAAGCTAAAGTGTAGCTGCCGCAGCATGGCACTACCGCTCATGTAATTCTTCGCTGCCAATAGCTTTTGATAATAATGCTCTGGCAGGGGTTCCCCAGTTTCATAATGCCGTGCCATGCCCATCAAAGTAGGTCGGTCATAGCACCAGTTTTCCATAAACTGACTAGCCAGTTCTACCGCGTCCCACTCGACATTATTAATGCCAGCCGCACCCGCATAATCTACCTTAGTCAGCATATGCTGTAAGCCGTGACCGAATTCGTGGAATAGCGTTTCCACCTCGCCAAACGTCATCAAACTCGGTTTGTCATCGACTGGGGGCGTTTGGTTGCAGACTAAATAGGCGACGGGTAAGCGGGTAGTGGGTTTACCATCTTCCGCAATCTTGGCACGACCGATGCAGTCATCCATCCAAGCACCGCCGCGCTTTTCCGCAGGACGGCTGTAAGGATCTAAGTAGAAGTAAGCGATGGGGTTGCCAGTTTCATCGGCAATTTGGAAATAACGCACGTCGGGATGCCAAACGGGTGCTTGATTGTCAGCAGGGGTAACTGTGGCATTAAACAAGCGTTTTACTAAACCAAATAAGCCATCTAATACTTGAGGAAGCGGGAAATAAGGACGCAATTCTTCTGCGCTAAAAGCAAACTTTTCTTCGCGCTGGCGTTCTGCCCAAAAACCGACATCCCAGTGTTTAAAATCGCTGGCTTCTGGTGCATTTTTAGAAGCGGCAAAAGCTTTTAATTCTTCCAATTCTTTAACCGCAGCATCATAGCTAGCTTGGCGCAGTTCTTCTAATAGTGCTTCTACTGCTTCCACGTTGGGAGCCATTTTACTCGCCAAGCTTAACTCGGCGTAACTGTTATAACCGAGTAGATTAGCTTTTTCTTGGCGTAACTGTAATATGCGATCGATAATCGGAGTATTATCTAGCTCCCCACTAGAAGCACGGCTGATAAGAGCTTTGTAGAGTTTTTCCCGCAAGTCGCGCTGAGTACTGTGCTGCATGAAGGGGCCATAACTGGGGAAATCTAAAGTGATGCGCCAAGGGCCATTTTCTGGCGTGGCGTTTTCTTCGCCAGCATCGCGGGCAGTTTGAGCGGCTAAAGCAAGTAAGCTGGGAGGTAAACCGTCTACTTCTTCTTTGGTTGTTAAAGTGAGGCTAAAGGCTTTGGTAGCATCTAGGACGTGATTGGAAAAGTTAGTGGCAAGTTCTGCTAGTTCTAGCTGGATGGCGTTGAAGCGATCGCACTTTTCACCTTCCAATCCTACACCCGAAAGTTCTGCCTCGCGGATTGCCGCTTCGACAATACGCTGTTGCGCCGACTCTAAACTCTCCCAAGCATCGCTATCTCGCAGCGCTTTAAAAGCTTTATACAGCGGTTGACTCTGACCTAATTTATTCCAAAACTGCACCACTTGCGGCTGTACGGTTTCGTGCGCTTCTCGCAGTTCGGGGCTATTCTTGACACCTGTTAAATGATTGACGATGCCCCAACTCCAGCTAAGACGCTCTACTAATTGTTGTAAAGGTTCTACTAAACCGCTCCAAGTTGGCGTTACCTTTGGTTCTAAATTGCTAAGCTCAGAGTCGAGTTCTGCCAAGAGTTGAGTCATGGCAGGTACAATATGTTCCGGCTTGACATCTGCAAATGGAGGTAAACCTTTGCCTATTAGTAAGGGGTTTTGAGAAATTGTCGCGTTTGCACTCATGGTGTTATGTTTAGTAGACCTTATTTCAAGTTTGGTTAATCAGCCATCATTTATGTGTGGTGCGAGTATCCACTTCCTGGGAGTGTTACCCGCACTAGAATTATCGTCGCAAAAGTGATATCTCTTATGTAGAGACGTGCCATGGCGCGTCTCTCAGAAAGCGTAGCGGATCGAGCAGTAAGGCAAGCGTTCCGACAACAATTGAGTAAAGCTATAGTTATTAATCCTAATGATATAGCAATCCTAAATCATTTGTGAACTTTACCTAAAGCTTTTTCCTTCGTGCCTTTGCGTATTTGTGGTTCATTATAAAAGTATTTTTTCCAAATCAAATAGGTTTCAAACGTTCAGTTAATATAATTTGAAAAATATAGTAAATTTTAATAAACTCGACTTCAGTGTATACCCAGGAAATGCTTTCTGAAAGCAAGGTATATTTTATGGCGCTGGATACAGAATCAAAGCAAAACCTACCGTAAAGGGCTTCGCCAAAGTTAAAATAGCTTTTGCACCTCAACTAAACTTTCTGAGTAGTGCGATCGCTCTTTAATCTTCCAGACAGAATTGAGCGATCGCTAAATCCGAACAGATAATCTTACCTAATGTAAATGGCTTTGGATAATGCCATCAATCATTGCTTCTAAATCTCCTAGCGGACGGTTTAGGTAATCTGGTGTCACCTGAAAGTGGACATAACGTTCATCCATATCGAATGCTTCTGATAGGAAACCTCCAAAGCCACGCGCCCGTTTATCCAGTTCCAATAAAACTTCCAACTCATCTGAATTGAAAGATAAAACTACTTCCAGTTCATCCAAGTGACCCCGATATTTGCCCATTGGTCGAAACTCAAACTCTTGCACAAACGGATACCTTCCTCGGAAATGAGGACTGTACTCACAATCCACTTTATAAAGTTGAAAGCCAAGGTTTTCGATAGCATTCAGCACCTGCTGCATCAAGGGGTGTGGATGCACCTGAATATAATCTTTGTCTTTGGGGTCAATGGCGCTAGAAATATCTAAGCCTGTACGTAGATAAACTGGCTGGTGTCCCATTGTCAGGGGCGTTTCATAGGGGAGTTGGACAGAAAATGGGATAACTTTCGTTTCTTTTGGCTGCAAGTTAAAGTATTCTGAAAGACGATACTTCACCAATACGCACTCTTCTGTTACCGTCGAATCCTCGACTTCTCGTTTGTATTCGGTAGCAATGTATAGGTAAATATCCCTAATTTCTTGGGAGACATCCCCGCCAGTAACGTAAACTTCTCCATTAAGTGTTTCCCCAGGAACGAGTGAATCATTGTACAGACGTGTGTCTACCTTTGCCGCACCAATTCCCACGCTGGCTAAAAGCTTCTTGAACATAGACATAATTTTTTCCTCGCTTAACGATACCCAATCTTAAATTCAAAACAGACTGTCACCATTCCGGTAAATCTGTCCTGCTTCAACTAAAAGAATTTGCGAGGAGTTTAACCACTGGGAATCAAAGGAGCCTAAGTGCGTAGTGGTGATCAGGGTTTGAAAGCGGTCTTGAATGGCATCAAGCAGTTGATTTTGGCGCAGGGGGTCAAGTTCAGCCAGCACATCATCAAGCAGCAGCAACGGTGGTTCACCAACTACTTCTTCAATAAGCTTTAGCTCTGCCAGTTTCAGTGCCAATACCAGCGTTCGCTGTTGCCCTTGGGAGCCATAAACCCTTGCTGGTGTTGTATTAATAGTGAACTCGACTTCATCCCGGTGGGGACCAACAAGGGTTGTACCGTGATGCTTTTCGGCAACGCGCCGCTGCTGGATTTTATCTAAAAATGCCTGCTGTACCTTTTCCGGGTCGTCTTGCTCCAGACTGACATTGGGAGCATATCTCACTTCCAAGACCTCAGTTTTGCCGCTGATGCTAGCGTGCCAAGTATGGGCAAGAGGAGCTAGCCGTTGTAAGACTCTAGCCCGACGGCGCGTTACCCTGGAGCCAGTAGTCGCCAGTTGAGCATCCCATAAAGCTAGTTGTGACTCCTGATGCCTTTCTCCTGATTCCTGACTCCGGACTTCCTTTAAGAGGGCATTGCGCTGCCGCAAAACCTGGTTGTACTGCTGCAAAATATGGGCGTAGATCGGTTCGATCTGGATCAAGAGGGAATCTAGCCAAGTGCGGCGGCGTTCCGGGGCACCCCGCACCAGATCTAAGTCCAGACTAGAGAACTGCACAGCATTCAAGATACCCAGGAAGTCAATCTGGCGTCGTAAGGCTTCTTCGTTGAGAGCAACAGTACGACGCCCTTGAGTGCGTAGGATTAAAGCTAAGTCCACCGAGCCGTAAGCGCGTTCCAGGGTAGCGGTAATTTTACAGTCCGACACTCCTTCGAGTACAAGATCGCGATCGCGCCCCGCTCGATGACTCTTGAGCGTCGATAATAATTCCACCGCCTCTAAAAGATTAGATTTCCCCTGAGCATTATTCCCCACCAAAATAGTCTTGGGAGCGCAGAAATCAACCTGCTGCTCCCGGTAGTTACGAAATTGGCGGAGATGAAGAGTTTTTAAGTACATTGGTGATAGGTGATTGTTAGTAGTTAGTAGAAAGTCAGGCTTTATTACCACTAACAACTAACGACTAACAACTAACCATTACCCATTTGCCCTTTTGTGGTAGAAGCGAATAAACAACTTCTCTAGTTCTACCCAAACAAACATCAAGGCACTGAAACCAAAGCAAACCAAAAGTTCGTCTAGGCTCAGCCAGTGAAGATTAAAGAACTCTCGTAGTGGTGCGACGTAGATCAGCAGCAGTTGCAATGCCGTGGTTATAGTCACTGCTCCTAGTAAAAACGGATTAGTGAAGGGATTTAACTCTATCGTCAGCCGGGTGTTTGAGCGAACCGCCAAGGCATGACCCATTTGAGCAATGCAGAGGGTGGTAAATACCATCGTCTTCCAGGTGTCTTGATCTCGCGGATACCCAGGTGCATGGGTATGTTGGTAAGCCCACCACATCAAAGCAATGGTGATAATACCAAAGATAATGCCTATGCGAATCATGTAAGACCCTAGACCGCGTGCAAAGATGCTCTCGCGGGGGCTGAAGGGTGAACGGCGCATGACATCGGGTTCTGCTGGTTCCACAGCTAGGGCAAGAGCGGGTAAACCATCTGTTACTAAGTTCATCCACAGAATTTGCAACGGCGCAAGGGGAACACCTCCTAGACCGATTATGGGAGCGGCAGCGATTGTTATCACCTCGCCAATGTTGCTGCCCAGGATGTACTTGATAAACCGACGAATATTGCTGTAAACCACGCGCCCTTCTTCTACAGCGTGAACAATGGTGGCAAAGTTATCGTCGAGTAGCACCATGTCGCTGGCTTCTTTACTAACATCGGTGCCTGTGATACCCATAGCAATACCGATGTCTGCTTGTTTAAGGGCTGGAGCATCGTTGACACCATCGCCAGTCATTGCCACAAATCTACCGCGACTCTGGAGGGCTTGGACGATACGCAGTTTGTGTTCTGGGGCAACGCGGGCGTAGATGCTAACGTGGTCAACTTGTTGCTCTAGTTCTTCTTGGCTGAGTTTTTGCAACTCCTGACCCGTAAGGACGCGATCGCCTTCAGTGGCAATTCCTAAGTCATGTGCGATCGCCTGTGCCGTTAGTTGATGATCCCCAGTAATCATCACGGGTCGAATACCTGCTTGCCGACATTCAGCTACTGCATCCCGCACTTCCAGTCGTGGCGCATCCAGCATTCCCACTAAACCCAGCCATACCAAATCTTGCTCTGTCGTTTCTTCCGATCTTTCCTCTGGGATAGTGTTCAAAGCCTTGTAGGAAAAACCCAATACACGCAGGCCCTTTCCCGCCATCTGGTTATTCTGCTCTAGGATCTGAGTTCGTTGCGCTGCGGTTAAAGGCTGGATTTTCTCACCCAGTTGAATCTGGGTACAGCGCTCCAAAATTAATTCTGGAGAGCCTTTGGTAAACATTAAGTAAGGTGATTTGTCAGGAGTAAGATTGCCTATGCCGGAATTTTGGCAACTCACGCTCATCCGCTTGCGTTCAGATGAAAAAGGAAACTCGCTAACGCGGGGCATCTGACGGCTTAGAGGCTCCTTATCAATGCCTCCCTTACCAGCGAGGACAATCAGCGCTCCCTCTGTGGGATCTCCTAAAATTGTCCACTCGTCCTTCTCGTGCTGCAATAAGGAGTCATTGCAAATTACACAGGCAACCAGCAAAGGTTGGAGTTCTGGATTTTGGTCAGGATTGCTGACTGCGTCCTGGGTGCCATTCTCTATATAAAACTCCCCTGTGGGGACGTAACCTTCGCCAGCGATACGGAACGTTTGGCTAGCCGTCTCTACCCGTTGCACCACCATTTTGTTTTGGGTGAGGGTGCCAGTTTTATCTGAACAGATAGTTGTAACTGAACCTAGTGTCTCTACTGCTGGCAGTTTGCGAATCAGAGCGTTACGGCGAACCATGCGCTGCGTTCCTAGTGCCAGGGTAACGGTGATTACAGCGGGTAAGCCCTCTGGTACAACCGCTACAGCCATACTCAGAGAAACTTCCACCAATTCTTGTAACACACCCCCCAACTTATTCCAATCCCAGTTGGTGGTAATGCCGCTGTGGATTAATCCCCCCACTATCACCAGGAAAACTAAAATTAACGAACCTGATACCAGCACGTTGCCCAATTGGGTCATCCGCTGTTGTAGGGGAGTCGGTTCGCTTTCTACTGCTTGCAGCATGGAGGCAATTCGCCCCAGCTCAGTCTTCATGCCAGTCCCAGTCACGATCGCTTTGGCGCGTCCTAGAACGACTTCGGTTCCCTGAAAGACTAAGTTGACGCGATCGCCCAGAGGTGTATCATCTGGCAGATGTAGCGCCGCTTGTTTGTTCGCTGCATGGGCTTCGCCAGTGAGGGCCGATTCTCTGATTTGCAGGCTAGACTCCTCAATCAGGCGACCATCTGCTGCCAGTTGCACCCCAGCTTCCAGGAGCATTACATCCCCTGGCACTAGCTCCTTAGCTTCCACATCAAATGTTCTGCCATCACGGATGACGCGCACTTTCGGGGAGGAAAGCTTTTTGAGGGCTGCGAGGGCTTTTTCCGCCCGACTTTCCTGGAGGTAGCCCAATACGCCGTTGAGGATGACAATTGACAAAATTGCCACTGTATCCTTAAAGGGGATTTCACCGGGTTTTAATCTTCCTGCTTGCCAATCCAGCGCGTCTAAGATGCCAGAGATCAGGGCGACGGCAATCAGCATCAACAACATGATGTTGGTGAACTGATCGAGGAGGATCTGCCAGGTACTGCGGCCAGCAGTTTCCTCTAGTTCATTAAGACCATATTGCTGCCGCCGCTCTTGTACTTGCTGGGTAGTTAACCCAGCGTTGCGATCGCTGCCTAATAACTCCAGCGTTTTCTCAACTTCTAGCGTGTGCCACGCATTTGCCAAGTCTGGCATAGTATTTGAAGGACTAGATAAGGTCACGGGGTTAGGAACTGAATTTACTATTAAAACCTACAGATTCCGATCATAGTATCCTGACGCTTATCGTAGCGATAGAGCGCGGAACTTATGACGACAAGTTAAAGAGAGCGACGGGGTGGCTGGCAAGACGAGTCGGCTCCTCACTCTTCATCACTTTTTTCTAAGCCGGGAACCACCTGCAACTTAGGAACAAAAACGGACACAGCCTGGGGAACAAGCCGAAAATGAGCCGGTGTCTTAGTCACGATTTCACCATCGGCATTGATGGGTCGAGGTTTTTGGGTGTGAATCTCGATGTCCTGCCCTCGCAGGGCACGCACCGCAGTCCAGCTGGCCTGGCTTCCCTGCCGCATTGCTGGCAGCAAGGCGAGGATCTGCCACCAGTGTTGAATTTCCAAGCTGTATAGATCCAGCTGTTGGTCGTTGATAGTTGCATCCTCAGCTACAACCATGCCACCACCATAAAAGCGTCCGTTACCAACGGCAATTTGAATGGTTTTTACCGGAATTGAATCACCGTTGATACGAATTTCTGCCTTAAAGGGTCGGGCTTTGCGAAACGCTTGCAGGGCAGCTGCGGCATAAGCAAATACTCCCCATTTGCGCTTAGTTTCTTTGGTAAGCTGCCGCGTAATTTGAACGCTGAGTCCGAGGCTGGCAACGTTGAAGAAGTGCTTGTTGTTCACACAGCCCAAGTCAATCCGCTGGGTATTGCCGCCAGCAATAATCTGGCAAGCTTGTGGTATAGATTGAGGAATAGCAAGGGTTCGAGCTAAGTCGTTTGCGGTTCCCAGTGGCAAAATGCCCAATGGCAGCTGGGTATCTACTAAACCCTCGGCTACCGCATTCAGTGTGCCATCGCCGCCACCAACAATCACTAGGTCAACCTGATGTTGGTACTGGCAGATAATTTCAGGCAGTTGCTGTGGTTTTTCTGTTGACTTCTCTAGCAGATCGAAGCCTAGCGCCTGCAATTCGTTAACCGCCTCAGAGATAGTATCTTCTCCTCGCCGCGAGCGGCGATTAACCAACAACAAAGCTCGCTGGCTCATGCTGCTCCTTATAAATAGGTATATAAAATGGCACGGTGGGTTATTATAGCGGAATTTTAGTAAAAATAGCTCTATCTGCTGAGATAATGTTTTTATATAGCAGTTAGCAGTTAGCAATTAGCTTTTAGAAATTAGGCAGTTAGAGCAACATCTCGCTTGTGCTTAAAAGCTATTGTCGATTGTCACTCTTCCCGACAAGGCAACTGGGATAGCAAATAAAAAAAGGGTTGATGATAGCCGCGATCGCGGCTATCATCAACCCTTGCTTTAAATATAGCGGTCAGTAATTAGTTAGGGATTTTCTACCCTAAGCGCTCCTAAATTACTTGGTTTCTGAGAACTCAGCATCAATCACATCGTCACCACTAGAGGTCTGGCTAGAACCATCGCCATTGGGGCCGCCTGTAGGGCCGCCATCGCCACCACCAGCTTGTTGATAGATGCTGCTGCCGATGCTATAGAGAGACTGCTGCAACTCAGTGGTGAGCGTCTTGATGCGATCGTCATCTTCCTTAGAAATGGCATCCTTGAGATCTTGGATCAGTCCTTCTACCTTAGTCTTATCAGCAGCTGGGACTTTATCGCCCAGTTCGCTAATTTGCTTCTCAGCTTGGTAGACAAGAGAGTCGGCCTGGTTCTTGCGGTCAATTTTCTCCCGGCGTTCCCGGTCAGTTGCCGCATTCTTTTCGGCTTCTTTGACCATCCGCTCAACTTCGTTACCAGGCAGGGTAGAGGCACCAGTGATGCTGATGGATTGTTCCTTGCCGGTTCCTTTATCCTTGGCTGTTACGTTGAGGATACCGTTGGCGTCAATGTCAAAGGTAACTTCAATTTGAGGTACGCCACGAGGCGCTGGGGGAATACCATCTAGACGGAAAGTACCCAGGCTCTTGTTGTCATTCGCCATCTCCCGTTCACCTTGGAGAACGTGGATTTCTACGTTGGCTTGACCATCAACAGCCGTAGAGAAGACCTCGGACTTCTTGGTAGGAATTGTGGTGTTGCGGGGGATGATCTTGGTCATGACACCGCCGAGGGTTTCTACACCCAAAGACAGGGGCGAGACATCGAGGAGCAGAATGTCTTTTACTTCACCAGAAAGGACACCAGCTTGAATGGCCGCACCTACTGCCACCACTTCATCCGGGTTGACGGTTTGGTTGGGGTCTTTATTCAAAACCCGCTTAACCAATTCGTGAACTGCGGGAATGCGGGTGGAACCGCCAACCAGCACGATCTCATCCATGGCGCTCTTATCAATCTTGGCGTCGCGAATAGCGTTTTCCACGGGGATGCGACAGCGCTCGATCAAGTCAGAGCAGAGTTCTTCAAACTTGCCCCGCGTCAGGGTCATATCCAGGTGTTTTGGACCATCCTGAGTTGCAGTGATAAAGGGCAGGTTGATTTCTGCTTGAGTAACGCTAGAAAGCTCAATCTTGGCTTTTTCTGCGGCTTCGGTCAAACGTTGTAGGGCTTGACGATCTTTACGCAGGTCAATGCCTTCGTCTTTCTTGAATTGTTCCGCGAGGTAGTCAACGATTTTCTTGTCGAAGTCGTCACCACCTAAGTGAGTATCACCAGAAGTTGCCAACACTTCAAAGACGCCTTCACCGACTTCCAGGATGGAGACGTCGAAAGTACCACCACCAAGGTCAAACACCAGGATGGTTTCGTTGCTCTTCTTGTCTAAGCCGTAGGCGAGAGATGCTGCCGTAGGTTCGTTGATAATCCGCAGCACTTCCACCCCAGCAATTTTGCCAGCGTCCTTGGTGGCTTGGCGTTGGGAGTCGTTGAAGTATGCGGGTACGGTAATTACTGCTTGGGTAACTGTTTCACCCAGGTACTTGCTAGCATCATCTACCAACTTACGCAGTACTTGAGCAGAAATTTCTTCTGGGGCGAACTGCTTACTTTGAGCAGGGCAGTCTAGCTTGACGTTACCGTTGCCGTCACGCAGGACTTTATAGGAAACTTCTGTCGCTTCGTGAGTGACTTCGTCGTATCTACGCCCGATGAAGCGCTTTACAGAATAGAAGGTGTTTTCCGGGTTCATCACCGATTGGCGCTTGGCAATTTGACCGACCAAGCGATCGCCATTCTTCGCAAAAGCCACGACAGAAGGCGTTGTCCGAAAACCCTCTGCATTAGCAATTACCGTGGGTTTGCCACCTTCCATTACTGCCACGCAGGAGTTTGTCGTACCTAAGTCAATTCCAACTACTTTTGCCATGGGGTCTTCTGGCTCCCTATAATTACAAAAACTTGAGCGGGGAATACAGGACTAAAATTTGAACCTGATGCATGTTCAATCAGCAGCGAGTCCAGTTTTAATACCGAGCGATTAGCGTACCAATCTATATACTGAGTGCGGTTGGGCTTTTTCTTGAAGGGGGGTTTCCCGAACCTGATACAGGACGGTTAAACTTCAAGAGTCGGCTTGTTGCTGGTTCATCCACCTAAAATCTGCTGATTTGTTTCACTGAAACTAATGTAAAGAACTCAGTGGCTTCAGCGATTGGGGCGAACCGTATAGATACAGTTGTGTTTGCCGTCTTAGATGAGAGGAAGGCACACAAAGTGAGCCACTTTTGCTCATTGGTCTACTTAATTGAGTGGGATGGTTACAGTAAACGTAGTTCCTACCCCAACTTGACTCGCTACGGCAATCTGACCCCCGTGTAATTCCACAGATTTTTTGACAATCGCTAATCCCAGGCCAGTACCGGGAAGAGAGCCGACGTTACTTGCACGATGAAAAGCTTCAAACATCTGTGCTTGGTCTTCGGGCGGAATACCAATTCCAGAGTCTTTCACGCTGAAAGTTACACAATTACTTTCACATTTTAGTTCCAAATAGATATCGCCACCTTGTGGAGAGTATTTAATAGCGTTGGAGACTAAGTTGGCGAGGATGTGATCTAGGAGATTCTCATCCATCAAGACATTCTTACGGCAGTCCGCTTCACTCTCACTGATCAAGGTAATAGTGTGATTGCTTCCAGCCGTTTCTTGCAGCACCTCTACCAATTCGTGGCAGAATTTAACTATATCTAGCGGTGCTGGCGTAAAAGTGATTTTAGAGGACTCAGCTCTACCAAGAGTCAGAACGTCTTCTAACAAATCGTTTATCTTCCTAGCGGCAGATTCAATCCGCCCTAAAAACTTGCTTTTACTTTCTGCACTTAACTTCTCATCGTATGTACTGAGTAATTCCGCCGACGATATAATACTAGTCAGTGGGTTACGGAATTCATGAGAAGCCATAGAGATATAAGAAGATTTTTTATCCCGCTCCTCTTGGGCTTGTTTCCTCAGATTCTCTGCTGTTTCTAGTCGGGCGCGAATTTTTGCTTCTGCCTGATGCCGCTTCAGGGCAATTTCAATGTTGCTATGTAGTTCTTTGTCTTCAAATGGTTTAACTAAATACCCAAAAGGTTCCGTTAATGTGGCTCTAGCTATGGTTTTATCATCTGCATACGCAGTCAGAAAAACTATGGGGATTTGAAAATTAGACCGGATTTGTTCGGCAGCCTCTACGCCGTCAATTTCTCCGGGCATCATAATATCCATCAGTACTAGATCGGGCTGAGTATTGGCAGCAGTTTCAATAGCTTTTTGACCTGATACCAAGTTGCGGTCAAAAGTAGTAGACTTGCAAGAGTTGAGAGCTATTGAGAGAAGTGAGCTTCAGCAGTCAGGCTTTCAATGGCGCGACGCAGAACGTACCCTCTCCGAGAAGAGCGAATGAAC
>JAESFH010000077.1_pt1 | contig 43889 bp, 43 predicted proteins | sample 9269381 | NCBI WGS metagenome assembly JAESFH01 (sample SAMN14504062, study PRJNA617094) | algae metagenome | isolation source: Aphanothece sp. CMT-3BRIN-NPC111 and co-occurring heterotrophs from well... | place: USA: Clark Mountains Wilderness, California | collected 2010-04-18
GAATCGTGCCGGTAGGTGCGCCCCGGGATGATGACCCGGATCGGCGGCGCGACGCTGCGCATGGTGCGGATCTGCACCGGCGAGGTATGGGTGCGCAGCACCTTGCGCTCGCCGTTCTCGTCCGGCGCCAGGAAGAAGGTGTCGTGCATCTCGCGGGCCGGGTGGCCGACGGGGAAGTTCAGCGCCGTGAAGTTGAGTTCGTCCGTCTCGATGTCCGGGCCTTCGGCGACCGAGAAGCCCATGTCGGCGAAGATGGCCGTCAGCTCGTCGATCACTTGGGAGATCGGGTGGATGCGGCCGCGGGTCTCGGGCCCCTCCTGCACGGGGAGCGTCACGTCGATGCGCTCGGCCGCGAGGCGCGCCTCGAGGGCCGCCTCCCCCAGCGCCTCGCGGCGGGTCGCGATGGCGGTCTGGATCCGGTCGCGCAGGCCGTTGATGAGCGGGCCGCGCTCTTTGCGTTCCTCCGGGGTCATGGACCCCAGCGTCTTCAGGAGCTCGGAGACGGAGCCCTTCTTGCCGAGCGCGGAAACGCGCACGGCTTCGAGGGACGCCTCGTCGGAGGCCCCTTCGACCTGGGCGATGAGGTCGCGTTCGAGGGTTGTCAGTTCGGTCATCGGTCCCTGCCGGTGATGAAGGTCGGCGCTGTGGTGGGGCGCGGGCCGGGGACCGTCAAGCCTTCCGGACCGCGAGCGAAACGGGCAGCCGCAAGGGGCCGCCTCAGCGGGGAAGGTCTCGGAAAAGGCTTAAGAGAGGCGGCGCGGAGCACTGCGGCTCCGCGCCGGAAGGAATATCCGAGTGTTACGCGGCCTGCTGGGGCAGCGAGGCCTTGGCGCGCTCCACATAGGCCGCGAAGGCGGCCGGCTCGTGGATGGCCATCTCGGACAGGACCTTGCGATCGACCTCGATCCCAGCCTTGCCGAGACCGTCGATAAATCGGGAATAGGTCAGGCCGTGCTCGCGGACCGCCGCGTTGAGACGCTGGATCCAGAGAGCACGGAAGGTGCGCTTCTTGTTCTTACGGTCGCGATAAGCATATTGCATGCTCTTCTCGACCGCCTGCTTGGCGATGCGGATCGTGTTCTTGCGACGGCCGTAGAAGCCTTTGGCGGCCTTCAGGACCTTCTTGTGCTTGGCGTGGGCGGTAACGCCCCTCTTCACGCGGGACATGAGCTAAACTCCTTCAAGATCAGGGAAAAAGGGAAGAGGACTTCAGCCGTTGGGCAGGAAGTACTTCTTCACGTTGTCGCCGTCGGTCTTGAACAGGACGTTCGTGCCGCGCAGGTTGCGGATCTGCTTGTTGGTCCGCTTGATCATGCCGTGGCGCTTGCCGGCCTGGGCATAGACGACCTTGCCGGTCCCGGTGATCTTGAAGCGCTTCTTGGCGCCCGACTTCGTCTTCAGCTTGGGCATTTGGCTCTCCGTTGACGGATTCATGCCGGCGGAGACCGCCGCACGAACCCTGAATTGCTGCTGTGAGCAAAACAAACCGCCACGGCAGCCCTCACGGCCGGGCGGTTCGATGAGGGGCGGCTTATGGCAGAAGCCGGGGCGAAAAGCAACTCTCCGAGGCGTCCGGGGACGTGCGGCCCGGACGCATCCGGACGGTCCTGGTCAGAACACCGTGCGGACCGGATAGCGGGCGAGGTCCCGGTCGGCGGTCACGAGGGTGAGGTCCTCGACCAGGGCCTGGGCGGCCAGGATGCGGTCGAAGAGATCGCGGTGGATCAGGGGGAGCGCAGCAATCCTCCGGGAATGTTCCCAGGTGATGGGGAGTTCCTGGAACGCGTGCGCCTGCAGGTGCGCCGCGAGGTCGAGATCGAGGGTCAGCTTCCCGATTTGCCGCTTGGTTTCGATCTCCCAGAGGCTTGCAGCGCTGACATAGACCCGCTCGCCTCGGACGATCCGGAAGGCCTCAGGCGACAGGCGCGATGGGTCCAATGCTCCCCAGACGAGGATCTGCGTATCGATCAGGAAGCCGCGCATCAGCCCGACGTCTCGTCCTCGTCGTAGCCGTCGAAATAGCGCTGGATGTCGTCTAGGAGCGGAGCGTCGAAGTCGTGCGCGACCCACATCTTGCCCTTGAGCGACCCGAAGAACGCGCTGCGGTCGATCTTCGGGGCATCGATCGGCACGATCTTGGCCACCGCCTTGCCGTAGCGGGAGAGGATGACCTCCCCGCCGCGCTCGACCTGATCGACGAGTTCGGACAGCTTGGCCTTCGCCTCGGCCACGCCGATCGTCGTCTTCGCGTCCGCTGTCTTGGTCATGTTGACCAAGATGAGTGAACCAGCCCAAAAGAAAGGCGATATTATACTTGCCATACCCAGCCACACGGCTAAGCTGTCCCCATACCGCCACAGCGGGAGGGGCAGATGGGTGTGTTTTTGGTCGCGTATGATCTAGTCAACGAGAAGAAGGGCACGCATGACTACCAGCCGCTATGGGATGAGATGAAGCGGCTAGGCGCTCATCGGACCCAATATTCGCTCTGGTTGGTCAGCGCCACGAACACCCCGAAAGAGCTGCGGACGCATTTCCAGCAGTTCGTGGACAAAGACGACCGCATCTGGGTCACAAGGCTTCGCCGCAATCAGTATGACTATGTCAACGCGATTGCCGGAACGAATGCGTGGCTAGAGAAGCATCCTCCGGAGGCTTAGACTCCCCTGGCGCGAACCTCTCTCTAGCGCCGCGACGCACGCCGTCCATGTAGACAGTGACGCCAAGCGCCCGGGCGACCCACGATACCACTCGCTTGTTCATATTGCTCTCCATCATGCAAAAGCCCGGCTCAATAGCCGGGCCTGAAAGTTCGTTATGCCGCCACCAATTCCGCCAGATGTTACGGACGCGCAAAAACGCGTGTACGGTCAAGACGTACAAGACCTTGCGAATGTTGGCGTTAAACCATTCAGCGCAGAAGCCGTGCCCTATTGGGCCAACTGGACGCGGCAGGATCTTATTCTAGTGATCCACCTTCTGGCTCACTTGAACCGGCATCTGGGCAAGATCGTCTCACTTCTTCAGACGATTGTGTTCCTGATCATTCTGGTTCTTATCAACATGATCTTTTGACGGCCTCCTAGGCGGCACGATCTTGCCGAAGGCGCGCTCTAGGGCCTCGCCATCGTCGCAGCCGAGTTCGCGGGCGGCTTGCTTGAAGCGTTCGGACTGGTTGTCAGTACATTCTGGCTTCGAAGATTTTTTCAAGGACCACATTCCCTCTCTCATCGATTGTGAATTGCATCGCTAAGGCGGGCAGATCGTCTATTGGCTTGGTGATAGCATACCTAAAGCTTGTGAAGTCGCTTTCGAACTTGGGGAATACATACGGGTTGTGAACCAGTGCCTCTTCGACCGTTTCAAGGGCGCGGTCTATTGTTCCGTACCCACCGAAGGCTTGCACGTCCTGACCGAACGCATGGGAAAAGATGATTTGACGACGCATGAGCTAATGGGACCGAAGCCCCGCTAGTTCTGCGTACTTTCGCATCTCCTGAAGCAGATCCTCCGGGGCCTCTTCATCCACCAGATACGCAGCCTCGTAAGGCATCGCATCTAAGTTGTCCCGACTTTTCCATGCCAGTCCATGCGAGGCATCGCTGGCAGCCCCTGCAGTCATCGACCAAAAATATGCGATAGCTGCATCAACAAATTGGAGGTCTTCTTGAGTGAAATACTCTCTCGTATTGGGAGGTCTCCTGGCTATGGGGCGCTCCTCTACGAAGCCCGGACCAATTTCCTGCGTCTGAAAGTCTAAAACGCCATCAGCGATCATCTCGGCAAGAACGGGCGGCATTTCAACAGGCGCAGGGCCTTGCTGCAGGCGTTGATATGACCGTCCCGTGACAGGTATTCCGCGCTCAGCAAAAGAGTCAAAATCTGCCTTCCAAAGGATCTTGTTAAGTTTGACTTTGCCAAACCGGGGCGCGTTCTCGCAACGCTCTGAGACATAGAGGATCATCTCCCGGAGACGCTGTTGCCCTCCGGGAAGATCGACCCTGTAGGTCAGGCGGTGGTTACGTCTCTTGCCACTCATAAAATTATTATAGCACCCTCTTGACTTTTTGGAAATCAAGCCTGTGGACATCTCCCTTCAGGGGGCGGTCTGCCTTCATGCGGGCGACGCCTCGCGATAAGTCAGGCGCTTGCCGACGATGCCCTTTAGTGCCCGTTCAGAGCGTTCCACGTCCTCACAACCGAGCTTCGTCCGGTTGTTGTAGCGAAAATCGAACTCCGCAAGGTAGCGGTGAAGATGCTTCTTGGCGCAGTGCTGGTAGATGCCTTTCATGCCCCGCTTGAACACGCTGAAATAGCCCTCAATCGTGTTGGTGTGGAACTCGCCAATGCCGTACTCGCCTTGGCCGTGGCGCACCGTGCCGTGAGCCTCAAAGTGGTCGGACACGGCGTAGTAGTGGCCCGCCTCATCGGTCATGACGAGCGTTTCCTTGGCGATGTTCTCGCGCAGGATCGGTTCAATGGTGGCAGGCTTTAGATCGTCCACGACCATGGAACGGACCTTGCTGCCCTCACGATCAACAAGGCTGAGCACCTTCATCTTGTGGTGATAGGCGCGCTTCTTCGGCTTGCCGGGTTCGCGGCCAATGAACGTCTCGTCAGCCTCAACCGTGCCGCCGTTGCCGCCCATCGGGGCAAGAGAGCCCTCCCGCATAGCCTCACGGATGCGGTGGCCCATGAACCAAGCCGTCTTGAGCGTCACGCCAAGGATGCGGTGAAGCTGGTTCGCGCTAATGCCCTTCTTGGAGGAGCAAACAAGGTGCATGGCCTGAAGCCAGATGTGCAGCGGAACGTGGCTGCTCTCAAAGACGGTGCCGACCTTCACGGTGAAGGGCTTGCGGCACTGGTAGCACTTGTAGGTGCCGAGCCGGGTGCTCTTGCCGCCCATCTTGGAGATGCGCTCGAAACCGCCGCAGTGAGGGCAGACGGGGCCTTCCGGCCACACGCGTTGCTCAACCCAGGCGAAAGCTGCCTCTTCATCGTGAAAGTGCGGAGCGGACAGAACGGACATCGGACTAACCCTTTGATGCCTCTATCTTACCGCCCCGGTTGGGTACGTCAAGTATAATAACGCTAAAAGAAAAGGCCGCCCGGGGCGGCCTTCCTTCTCGTTCGGCGATGCCGCTCGCTTTAGCGCGGCGCCAGAACCATCACGACCTGACGGCCCTCGAAGTTCGGCTCCATCTCGACCTTGGCGAGGTCGGAGACGTCCGAGCGGACCCGGTCCAGGACCCGCATGCCGATGTCGGTGTGGGCCATCTCGCGGCCGCGGAAGCGGAGCGTGATCTTGACCTTGTTGCCTTCCTCGAAGAACGACTTCATCGCCTTCATCTTGACGTCGTAGTCGTGGTCGTCGATGCCCGGCCGGAGCTTGATCTCCTTGACCTCGACGGTCTTCTGCTTCTTGCGCGCCTCGGCGGCCTTTTTCTGCTCCAGGAAGCGGTACTTGCCGTAATCGAGGATCTTGCAGACCGGCGGCGTGGAGTTGGGTGCGATCTCGACGAGATCGAGGCCGGCCTCTTCAGCGACGCGCAAGGCGTCGAAGAAGGCCATCACGCCTCGGTTCTGTCCGGTGTCGTCGATCAGCTGCACTTCGCGGACGCCGCGAATGTCTCGGTTGGCGCGCGGTCCGTCCTTCTGCGGAACCGGCATCGATCTCATAGGTCTGCGAATGGCTCGAATCCTCTTTGCTCAGGGTCTCGCGTGCGCCTGGTGATCCACGCCCGCTCCGGGGACGTTGCGCGGCTCTAACCCTTGTGTGCGAACGGTTTGACATTTTGCGCAAACGCGTCCGAAGTCAACTCGGGAAGCGTTCGTCAAGCCCCAAATGGCCCTTAGGCCGATCCTTTTCCAGGGTCTGTGGCGCCGCTTCCCCGCCGGGGAGACCGGCCGGCGAGCAGATCGTCGTAGACCGCGAGCGTCGCCGCCACCATGCGATCGAGCGAGAACTGATCCTCCACATGGGCCCGGGCCCGGGCCGCGAGACCGCCGCGGGCGCTGGCTCCGAGCGCCAGCGCCTCGCCGATCGCATGCGCAAGCGCGTCCCCGTCCCCGGGCGGCACCCGCCAGCCGGTCCGCTCGTGGGGCGGCACGGCCGGGACCGCGAGAACGGTCTCGGGCACGGCGCCGAGGTCGGAGACCACGACCGGGGTTCCCATCGCCTGGGCCTCCACGGCCGAGCGCCCGAACGCCTCGGGCTCGGTCGAGGGAACGGCCACCACCGAGGCCGCGAGGAAGGCCGCGGGCATGTCGGAGCAATGGCCGACGCGGCGCACGATGCCCTTGAGGTTGCGGGCCGCCACGAGGCTGTCGAGCTCGCGCACATAAGAATCGCGCCCCTGGGGGTCGCCGGCGAGGACGAAGCTCACGTCGGTAAGGCCCGCATCGCGGAGCTTGGCTGCGGCTTCGATCAGGACCCGCTGGCCCTTCCAGGCCGTCAGCCGGGCGGCGAGCAGCACGATCCGCTCGTGGGGTGCCACGCCCCAGGCCCGGCGCAGGGCCTCAACGCGCTCGGGCGCGACGGCGCCGGGCGCAAAAACGCTGAAATCGGTGCCGCGGGGAATGACCCGGATCCGGTCCGCGGCCTGAGGATGGACCTGGCGGATCAGGCTTCCGGTGTAGCCCGAGTTCGCGATGACGGCGTCGCCCCGGGCCATCACGGAATTGTACAGAACCTTGACCGAGGAGCGCCCGGAATAGGAGCCGTGATAGGTGGTCACGAAGGGCAGGTTCAGCACCCGCGCGGCGCCGAGCGCCACCCAGGCCGGAGCCCGGGAGCGGGCATGGATCAGGGCCACATCCTCGTCGTAGCACAGCTTGGCGAGGCGGCGCACGTTGAGCAGCATGGACACCGGGTTCTTGGTCGCGGCGGGGAACGGCACCCAGACGCCGCCCTTGGCCTGGAGCTCGCCGACCAGGCGCCCGCCCTCGGTGGCGACGAGCGCCCGGGCCCCCGCCTGGACGAGGCCCGCGGCGATGTCGACGGCCGTGCGTTCGGCGCCGCCGGCTTCGAGCTCCGGGATGATCTGCAGGATCGACCGGCCCGCGAGCGGGTGGAAGCTCGTCGTCGGGAACGCCGCCCGGCCGCCATGCGGGGAGGCCCCGGGGGAGGATGCGACCCCGCCCTGTCGCGCGGGATGGATCACGGCTCGCGTCTCCGGGCCTGATTGGGGGCAGTCCCGCCATGTCGCGCCGAGTGGGTCACGGGTGTAGGAACCCTCGCTGAAGTGAACACGCGCGAATCATCGTGAGATCGCATGAGGTGGCAGCATCGAGCCTCCACCGGAAGCAGTTGAGGTTTGGTTAACCATGCCGCCGTCCGATGTATCAAGCCCGCAGCATCCATCCTCCGTGCCGCAGCGGATTTCCGTCGGGACCGGTGCGGCGGCTCGGGAGATAGCCGTCATCGTCCGCGATGGACAAGGACCGCCCATCGTCTGGCTGCCCGGCTTTCGATCCCACATGCGCTCCGTCAAGGCCGCGGCCCTGGACGAATGGGCGGACCGGAACGGCCGGGGCCTCGTCCGTTTCGACTATGCCGGCCATGGCGAATCGGGCGGCGTGTTCGAGACGTCCGGGATCTCGACCTGGCTCGATGATGCGCTCGCGGTCATCACCGGCTTCACCCGGGAACGGCCCATCCTCGTCGGCTCCTCCATGGGAGGCTGGCTCGCCCTCCTCGCCACCCGCGCCCTTCTCGCCGGGCCATCGGATCGGGCCCCGGCAGGACTGGTGCTGATCGCGCCGGCGGCGGACTTCACCGAACGGCTGATGTGGGACCGCTTCCCGGACGACATCCGGCAGACCATCCTGGAGACGGGCGTCTACCATCGCCCCTCGGCCTATGGCGACGGCCCCTACCCGATCACGGCCAAGCTCATCGAGGACGGGCGCCGGCACCTCCTCCTGGGCGAGCCGATCGCGACCGGGTGCCCGGTCCACATCCTGCAGGGCATGCAGGATCCGGACGTGCCCTATTCCCATGCCCTCGAACTCGTGGAGCACCTCCCGGGAGACAACGTATCCCTGACCCTCGTCAGGGACGGCGATCACCGCCTCTCCCGCCCGGAGGACCTGGATCGGCTCTTTCGCGCCATCGAGGCTCTGCTCTGACGCGGACACCCTTTCGAGACACCGAGGCCTTGCTCTAGCGGCAGAAAGGCCGGACATCCGTCCGGCCTTTTCCTCGAAGACCCGATACCCGGCCGCCTGCTAGTGCAGGCTGACGGTCTCGAGGTCGTGCTGCCAGGCATTCGCGACGGCGGCGTCGCGGGAATCGGTCAGCACGATCGGGGTCCCGGAGGCCGACAGAAGGGCGAAGAGCTGCAGGCCCGGTGCGAGCTGAGGCACCTGGGGGAAGAGCCGGCGCACCTCATCGGACCGCAGGGGCTTCACATAGGCGACCTGGCCCTCGCCGAGAGCGGCGAGTTCGGCCGGGCCGAATTGGATCGCAGAGCCGGTCTTGGATTCGTTATGGGTCATGGCGCACTCCTAAACACACGTCGGCGGGCTTGACCTCAAGCCTTGCCGTTGTTGGCAATACTGATCTTCCGGACGATCCGCTCCGGCTCCGGCCGGGCGAGATCGATGGAGAGCAGGCCGTTGGACAGGTCAGCGCCCAGCACCTCCATGCCTTCGGCGAGAAGGAAAGCGCGCTGAAACTGCCGGGCGGCGATGCCGCGGTGGAGGAAGTGCCTTGGTTTGTCCTCGGTCTGTCGGCCCCGGATCACGAGCTGGTTCTCCTCCAGCGTGATCTCGAGCTGGTCCTGGGTGAATCCCGCCACCGCAAGCGTGATGCGGAGGCGCTCCGGTTGGCTCTCGCTCCGGGGCAGACGCTCGATATTGTAGGGGGGATAACCATCCCCGGCGGCCTTGGCGACCCGATCGAGCGCTTGCTCGATCTCGTCGAAGCCCAACAGGAACGGGTGCCCGAACGGCGACTGACGCGACATGATCGAAGCCCAAAGTTGACGGCACTTCGGTGGTTGAGCCCGCGGCTGCGGCGCTCGATGCGGACGGATGCCGTCCGCAAGGCCGATATGGGAATGGGCCGGGCGCCGATCAAGACCTGGGCCGCAGGCGAGCACGCGCCTGGACCCTCCTGACGCCGTGCAGCCCTAAATCCCTTCAGAGCTAGGGGCGAGAGACCTCGAAACGGGCCTCACACCCGCTCCTTCCACCAGGCCACCTGCTCGGCGACCCGCTCCGGGGCCGTGCCGCCGAAGCTCGTGCGGGAGCGGACCGAGTTTTCGACGCCGAGAACGCCATAGACCTCGTCGCCCGTGATCCGCGGCTCGATCGCCTGGAAGGCGTCGAGAGGCAGGTCCTCGAGGGCGCAGCCGCGCCGCTCGGCTTCCGCGACCACCCGGCCGGTGATGTGGTGGGCGTCCCGGAAGGGGATGTCGAGGCTGCGCACGAGCCAGTCCGCGAGGTCGGTCGCGGTCGAGAAGCCGGCGCCCGCCACCGCGGCCATGCGCTCCGGCACGGGCTCCAGGTCCTGCATCATGCCCGTCATGGCGGCGAGCACGATCTCGAGGGTGTCGGCGGCGTCGAAGAGCTGCTCCTTGTCCTCCTGCATGTCCTTCGAATAGGCGAGCGGCAGGCCCTTCATGACGGTCAGGAGCGCCGTCAGGGCGCCGACGATGCGGCCGGTCTTGCCGCGCACCAGTTCGGCGGCGTCCGGATTGCGCTTCTGCGGCATGATGCTGGAGCCCGTGGTCCAGCGGTCGGGCAGGCGCACGAAGGAGAACGGCGCCGACATCCAGACGATGATCTCCTCCGCGAGCCGCGACAGGTGGACGGCGCAGATCGACGCGGCCGCGAGGAACTCGAGGAGCGAATCCCGGTCCGACACGGAATCGAGCGAGTTGCGGGTCGGGCCGTCGAAGCCGAGGGCCGCGGCGACCATGTCGCGGTCGAGGGGGAACGAGGTGCCGGCGAGCGCGGCGGCCCCCAGAGGACATTCGTTCAGGCGTGCGCGGGAATCGCGGAAGCGGCCGCGGTCGCGGGCGAACATCTCCACATAGGCCATCATGTGGTGCCCGAAGGTGACGGGCTGGGCGCTCTGGAGATGGGTGAAGCCCGGCATCACCGTGCCGGCATGGCGCTCCGCCTGAGCCAGGAGGGCCTGCATCAGCGCCGTGAGCTGCGCATCGGTGCGGTCGTGGGCATCGCGCACCCACAGGCGCACGTCGAGCGCCACCTGGTCGTTGCGCGAGCGCGCGGTGTGGAGGCGCCCGGCCGGCTCGCCGATGATGTCCTTCAGGCGGCTCTCCACGTTCATGTGGATGTCCTCGAGCGCGGTCGAGAACGCCAAGGCGCCGCTGTCGATCTCGGCCTTCACCTGCCGCAGCCCGGCATGGATGGCGTCGCGGTCCTGAGGGGTGATGATGCCCTGCCTGGCCAGCATGTCGCTGTGCGCGAGGGAGCCCTGGATGTCCTGGACCGCCATCCGCTGGTCGAAGCCGATCGAGGCGTTGATGGCCTCCATCAGGGCTGCGGGCTTCGAGGAAAAGCGCCCGCCCCACATGGCATTGGCTTGGGATTTCTGGGTATCGTCGGCCACGGGCTGAGGTCCTGATTGCGTGTTTGGTGAGGCCTTTGCCACAGGTCACCCGGGGAGGCCAAGGGGCGGCAAAGGGGCGGCAAAGGGGCGGCCCTCGCCCCGGCGGACCCGGTCCGGAGCGCCGGTGCTTGAAATCGGGGCACGCGGACTCGACAGCCCGGCCCAGGATTTGCCAGTCTGCAGCCGTCTCGCGCAGCGTGAGTGATCGAGCGCGCACCCATGAGGGGACTCGAATGAAGATGCTGAAGACCTTGACCATGGCAGCCGCCCTGGTGACCACGATGGCGACATCCTTCCACGCCGTGAAGGCCGCGACGCCCCCCGACACGCTCGTGATGGCCTGGCAGATCGACGACATCATCTCGCTCGATCCCGCCGAGGTGTTCGAGTTCTCGGCCGCCGAGATCCTCGGCAACACCTACGAGCGCCTGATCAACTACGATCCCAAGGACGTCTCGAAGATCTACGGCGAGGTGGCCGAGAGCTGGAAGGTCTCCGAGGACGGCAAGACCTTCACGTTCAAGATCCGCGACGGCAAGAAATTCGCCTCCGGCAATCCGGTGACCGCGGAGGACGCGGTGTTCTCGCTCCAGCGGGCCGTGATCCTCGACAAGTCCCCGGCCTTCATCCTGGGCCAGTTCGGGCTGACCAAGGACAACGTCAAGGACAAGATCAAGCAGACCGGCCCTCAGGAATTCACCATGGAGGTCGACAAGCCCTACGCTCCGACCTTCGTGCTCTACTGCCTGACCGCGACGGTCGCCTCGGTGGTCGACAAGAAGGTCGCGCTGCAGAACGAGAAGGACGGCGATCTGGGCTATAACTGGCTCAAGACCCGCTACGCCGGCTCCGGCCCCTTCACGATCCGCGACTGGAAGGCCAACGAGGTCGTGGTGCTGGAGCGCAACGCCAACTACGACCGGAAGGCGCCGCTCGCCCGCGTGATCTACCGCCACCTGAAGGAAACCGCGACCCAGCGCCTGCTGCTCGAGAAGGGCGATGTCGACATCGCCCGCAACCTCGGGTCGGAAGAGATCGACGCCGTCTCCAAGAACCCGGACGTCAAGATCCAGGCCGGCCCGAAGGGAACGGTCTGGTATCTCGGCCTCAACCAGAAGAACCCGAACCTCGCCAAGCCCGAGGTGCGCCAGGCCCTCAAGTACCTCGTCGATTACGCGGCCATCGCCGACACGGTGATGAAGCACCAGGCGCAGGTCCACCAGGGCTTCCTGCCCACGGGCTTTCTCGGGGCCATGAACGACAATCCGTACCGGCTCGACGTCGCCAAGGCCAAGGACCTCCTCGCCAAGGCGGGACTGCCGAACGGCTTCTCGGTCACGATCGACGCCCGCAGCGTGCCGCACGTGATGGGTATGGTGCAGGCGATCCAGAACACCTTCGGCCAGGCCGGCGTGAAGCTCGAGATCCTGCCGGGCGACGAGAAGCAGACGCTCACCAAGTACCGCGCCCGCCAGCACGACATCTATATCGGCCGCTGGGGCGCGGATTATCAGGACCCGAACACCAACGCCGACACCTTCGCGGCCAACGACGACAATTCCGACAACGCGAAGGCCAAGCCGCTGGCCTGGCGCAACGCCTGGGATCCGGGCCCGCTCACGGCCAAGACCCGCGCGGCGGTGCTCGAGACCGATCCCGCCAAGCGCGCGCAGATCTACCTCGACCTCCAGAAGGCCGTCATGGACGAGGGCCCGTTCGTGGTCATGTTCCAGCAGACCGAGGTCGCGGCCCTGCGCAAGAACGTCAACGGCTTCGTGATCGGCCCGTCCTTCGACACCAACAGCGTCGCTCAGGCCACCAAGAACTGAGATGGCCGCATCGGCTCCGACGCACGACGGAGGGCGCTTCGGCGCCCTCCCCTCTTTGGCTTGGCAAGCCCTGCGCTTTCTCGGCATGGTGGCCGTGACCCTGTTCGGGCTCATCGCGGTCACCTTCCTCATCGGCCGCGTGGTGCCGATCGATCCGGTGCTCGCGATCGTGGGGGATCGCGCCTCGCCCCAGGTCTACGAGCGGGTGCGCCAGGAGCTCGGCCTCGACCTGCCGCTGCTGCAGCAGTTCTGGATCTATACCTGGAAGGCGCTCACCGGCGATTTCGGCACCTCGGTGCTGACCACGAACCCGGTCATGACCGACATCGCGCGTGCCTTTCCCGCGACCCTCGAACTCGCCACCCTCGGCACGATCATCGGCACGGTGCTGGGCGTGCCCGTCGGGGTGCTCGCGGCGGTCCGGCGCGGCAGCCTCATCGACCAGGTCGTGCGGCTCGTCGGGCTTGTCGGCTATTCCGTGCCGATCTTCTGGCTCGGCCTCATGGGCCTCCTGCTCTTCTACGCGCGCCTCGGCTGGGTCGAAGGCCCGGGCCGGCTCGATGTGACCTATTCCTACCTCTACACGGAGGTCACCGGCATCGTGCTCCTCGACACCGCGATGCAGGGACAATGGGACGCCTTCTGGAACGCGCTTTCGCACATCATCCTGCCGGCCTCGCTTCTCGGCTTCTTCTCGCTGGCCTATATCAGCCGCATGACGCGTTCCTTCATGCTGAACGAGCTCTCGCAGGAATACGTCACTACGGCGCGGGTGAAGGGCCTGTCGGAAACGCGCGTGATCTGGCGCCACGCCCTGCGCAATGCCGCCGTGCCGCTCGTCACCGTCATCGCCCTGTCCTACGCCAACCTGCTCGAGGGATCGGTGCTGACCGAGACCGTGTTCGCGTGGCCGGGACTCGGCCAGTACATCACGAATTCCCTGCAGAACGCGGACATGAACGCGGTTCTCGGCGGCACGCTCGTGATCGGCGCGGTGTTCGTCGCCCTCAACCTGTTCTCCGACCTCCTCTACCGCCTGCTCGACCCGAGGACGCGGTGATGCGGCGCTCCGATATCTCCGTGATGCGCGCCCCCCACCCTCCTCTCCGGGAGGTGGCGTAGCCATGTCCGGCGCCTCTCCCCTCCCCCAGACCACGGGCCTGAGGGCCTGGCTGCTCTCCGCAGAGCCCCAGTCCCGCGCGCAGGCGCGGCTCGGGCGCGCCTATCTCAGCTGGCGGGTCCTCTCCCGCAACCCGCTCGCCGTGCTGGGCCTCGCCATCGTGGTCGCGCTCGTCCTGGTCTCGATCTTCGCGGACTGGATCGCGCCCTTCTCGCCGGTCTCCGGCGGGGACCTGCGCACCCAGCGCCTGCTGCCTCCGGGCGGCCCCTACCTCTTCGGCACCGACGACCAGGCCCGGGACATCTTCTCCCGGCTCGTCTATGGCGCGCGGATTACGCTCTTCGTCGTGGCGCTGGTGTCGATCATCGCGACCCCGATCGGGCTCCTCGTGGGCACGGTCGCGGGCTACATGGGGGGCTGGGTCGATGCGGTGCTGATGCGGATCACCGACATCTTCCTCGCCTTCCCCCGCCTCGTGCTCGCGCTCGCATTCGTAGCGGCCCTCGGGCCGGGCATCGGCAACGCGGTCATCGCCATCGCGATCACGGCCTGGCCGCCCTACGCCCGCATCGCGCGCGCCGAGACGCTGACGATCCGCAACTCGGACTTCATCGCCGCCGTGCAGCTCCAGGGCGGCTCCACGGCCCGCATCATCTGGGGCCACGTGGTCCCCTTGTGCCTCTCCTCGGTGATCGTGCGCGTCACCCTCGACATGGCGGGGATCATCCTCACCGCCGCGGGCCTCGGATTCCTGGGCCTCGGCGCGCAGCCCCCGATGCCGGAATGGGGCGCCATGGTGGCGACCGGGCGCAACTACCTGATCGATCAATGGTGGGTCGCTGCGGTGCCGGGGCTTGCGATCTGCGTCGTCAGCCTGGGGTTCAACCTGCTCGGCGACGGCCTGCGCGACGTGCTGGATCCGAAGGCGGCGCGATGAGCCAGCAGCCCCTCCTGGAGGTCGACGACCTCCACGTCCGCTTTCACCTGCGCACCGGCACCGTGCACGCGGTGCGCGGGCTCTCGTTCACGCTCGGCCGCGAGCGGCTCGGGATCGTTGGCGAATCGGGCTCCGGCAAGTCGCAGACCGGGCGGGCGATCCTCGGCCTGACGCCGCCGCCCGGCGAGGTCACGGCGAAGCGCCTCGCCTTCGACGGCATCGACCTCCTCGCGGCCTCCCGGCGCGAGCTGCGCTCCCTGCGCGGCGGGCGCATGACCATGGTGATGCAGGACCCGAAGTTCTCGCTCAATCCCGTCATGACGATCGGTGCCCAGATCGTCGAGGCCTACCGGGCCCACAACCCGCGGGCGGGACGGGGCGAGGCGCGGGACAAGGCGCTCGCCATGCTCGAAGCGGTGCGCATGCGCGATCCCCACCGCGTCTTCGCGCTCTATCCGCACGAGGTCTCCGGCGGCATGGGCCAGCGGGCCATGATCGCCATGATGCTCGTCACCGACCCGGACCTGCTCATCGCGGACGAGCCGACCTCGGCGCTCGACGTGACGGTCTCGATGGAGATCCTGCGCATCCTCGACGAACTCGTCTCGATGCGCGGCATGGGGCTGATCCTGATCTCGCACGACCTGAAGCTCGTCTCCTCGTTCTGCAACCGGGTGCTCGTGATGTATGCGGGCCGCGTCATGGAGGAAATCGAGGCGGGCGCCCTGCATCGGGCGCAGCACCCCTACACGCAGGGGCTCCTGCGCTGCCTGCCGACGCTGTCCGGCAGCGCGCATCCGCTGCCCACCCTCGACCGCGATCCGGCCTGGGCGAGGTGACATGAATCAGCCGCCCCCCAACCGCACGATGCTCGAGGTCTCCAATCTTCATGTCGTCTACGGTACGGGGAGGATGCGGGTCGATGCCGTGAGGGGCGTGTCCTTCAGGGTCGAGGCCGGCGGATCCTACGGCCTCGTCGGGGAATCCGGCTCCGGCAAGTCAACGGTGCTCCGCGCGATCTGCGGCCTCGCGCCTCTAAGCGGCGGCGCCGTCCGGGTCGATGGGCAGCCCGTTGCGACGCCGCGCGGCAAGGCGTTCTACCGCACGGTCCAGATGGTGTTCCAGGATCCCTACGGTTCGCTCCATCCGCGCCACACCGTGGACCAGACCCTCGCCGAGCCGCTCGCGATCCATGGGCAACGCGATGCCGAGGCCCGCATCGTCACGGCTCTGCGCGAGGTCGGGCTCGGGCCCTCCTTCCGCTTCCGCTACCCGCACCAGCTCTCCGGCGGCCAGCGCCAGAGGGTCGCGATCGCGCGCGCTCTGATCCTACGGCCGAAGGTGCTGCTCCTCGACGAGCCGACCTCGGCTCTGGACGCCTCCGTGCAGGCCGAGATCCTGAACCTTCTCGAAGGATTGCGGCGCAGCCTCGGTCTCACCTACGTGCTGGTGAGCCACGACCTCGCCGTGGTGGCGCATCTGTGCGACCGGCTCCTCGTGATGCAGCACGGCGGGGCCGTGGAGGAGACCACCGCCGATGCCCTTCGCTCCGGCGCGGTCGCGAGCGACTACACGCGCGCCCTGGTGGCGGCGAGCCGGGGCTACGCACGCGAGCCGTCCATGCAACGCACCGGCTGAACGCTCTGCCGCATCGGGCCGTTCGTGGGGTGAGCCATGCGCCGCACCGGCTAGGCTCACCGTCGCATTGCCTGTATTCCCCCACCTGATCTCCGCGAGCCGGCTCCCCCATGACCTCTCCCCTCGTTCCCGTATTCGACGGCCACAACGATGTGCTCCTGCGCCTGATGCGCCGCAGCGGCCGCAACCCCGAGCGCGCCTTCCTCGACGGCGAGGGGATCGGCCATCTCGATTGGCCGCGCATGCGTGCCGGCGGCTTTGCGGGCGGGCTCTTCGCGATCTTCGTGCCCTCCGACGAGATGCCCGGCGTCGACGACATGATGGCGCGCTCGCGCTACGACATCCCCCTTCCCGCACCCGTGCCGCTCACGGAGGGCCAGCGCGTGACCCTCCACATGGCCTCGATCCTGTTCCGCATCGAGCAGGCCTCGAAGGGGCAGGTGAAGGTGTGCCGATCGGCCGCCGAGATCCGGCGCTGCATCCAAACCGGCGTGCTCGCGACCGTGCTCCACGTGGAGGGCGCGGAGGCGATCGACCCGGATCTCCACATGCTCGACGTGCTCCATCAGGCGGGCCTGCGTTCGCTCGGGCCTGTGTGGAGCCGCCCGACGATCTTCGGCCATGGGGTCCCGTTCCGCTATCCCTCCGACCCCGATACCGGCCCGGGCCTGACCGAGGCCGGGCGCGCCCTCGTCAAGGCGTGCAACAGGCTTCGCATCCTGATCGACGTGTCGCATCTCAACGAGAAGGGCTTCTGGGAGGTCGTGAAGCTCTCGGACGCGCCGATCGTCGCCTCACATTCCAACGTGCACGCGATCTGCCCGCATTCGCGCAATCTCACCGACCGTCAGCTCGCCGCGATCCGAGAGAGCCGCGGCCTCGTCGGCGTCAACTTCGCGACCGCCTTCATCCGGCCCGACGGGCGGCGCGACCCGGATACGCCGCTCGCCGACATGCTGCGCCACATGGATCACCTCATCGAGGCGGTGGGCATCGACGGGGTCGCGTTCGGCTCCGACTTCGACGGCGCCACGGTTCCGGCCGAGATCGGCGACGCGCGCGGCTTGCCGCGCCTCGTCGACGCCATGCGCCGGCACGGCTACGACGAGGCCATCGTGCGGAAGATCTGCTTCGAGAACTGGATCGGCGTGCTGGAGCGGACCTGGGGCGCGTGACCGCCTTGCGCGGCCCCAATCAGCGGCTTGGAGCCGGGGCTGGGCCGGCCAGCGCCGCCCCGAGGAGCGACGCGTAGCGCGCGGCCGATCGGGTCAGGCGATCGGCTTCCGCGGGACATCCCGCGAGCGCATGCGCCGCGAGGGTCGCGGCGCCGAGCTGGAAGGCGAGATAGCAGGGCCGGTAGAAGGCGAGGAGCTCGGCCTCGACGGGATGGCCGGACTCGCGCTCGACCCTCTCGCGCAGCCTCTCCGTCTCCGACTCTGGCAGCGAGAACTCCACGGCAACGCCCGCGATATCCCAGGCGATGGCCTGGCAGCCGACGAGATCATGAGCGGCGCTGTGGTCGAGGGCGTCGGTCTTGAGAAAGGATCCGTCCGGCCGCTGCAGCCATTCGTGGGCCAGCATCCGGTTGTCGGTCTCGACGCGGCGGAGACCCGCCTCCAGGGCGGGCAACCGGGATGTCCAGGCTTCGAGGGTCGAGGCGGCGGCCTCGCCCAGCGCCAGGGCGGCGTTGTGGCGGGCCATGTGGAAGAGATCGCCCAGGCCGGCACCGCGTCCGTCGGGTGCGGGGAGGTTCCGGGCGCGGAAGGCCAGGTATCGCGCGACGAAATCGAGGAAACGGACGCGATCGACGATCCGGGGGTCGACGGGCTTGGCATCGGCGATCCAGCGCTCGACCAGGAAGCCATGGCGCGATCCCACTACCTCCGGGGTGAAGCCGGCCTCGTGGAGGCGGCGGCCGCGTTCGAGCTTCCGCGCGCCGTCCCGCCCGAGCCCGGCGAATTTCAGGAGCCACAGGCCCGATCCGGTGCGGAGCCGGTATTTCCGCCGCTCCTGCTGGATGTTGGCGGCCGGCCAGGCCTCCTCGCCGGGATAGACGCCTGCCCGCCAGGCGCCGCCGGAAAGGTCCTCGAGCGGGGCCATCCCCGGACCCACCAGATCCGCAACCCAGGAATCCAGCCGATGGGCCGGCTTGGACGGGCGCAGCAGCAGATCCTCGAACCAGACCACGTGGCGGGGCAACGCGGCCCAGCGCTCCCGATGGGACGCGCTCGCCTCGGGCCCGAGATCCCCGGCATGGCTCGGGAAGGCATGAATGCGGGAGCGCGCGACACCGTTCGCCTCCAGCCAGTCGGCCACGGCCCCGAAGGAGCTGCCCGAGAGGCCCGGCCCCTCGTCGACGATCGCGAAGGTTGCGGCGGCATTCGAGCGGACCTCGTCCGCGAGCTCCGCCGCCGCGGTGATCCGGCGCCGGAAGGGGTGGCCGACGGGCCGCAGGGTGATCGGCGGCGGGGCATCGATTGCGGCTGCCACGAGAGCGGCCAGTCCTGCCCCGATGCTGCGAATGCCGACTACGCGCACCGGCGCGACCCCTTCGAGGGCGCGCGCGGCCTCAAAATAGGCCTCCGGGTAGAGGGCGTAGAAGGCATAGCCCTCCGCCTGCTTCGTGCGGATGGCCGGGGCCAGATCCTGCGCGGTCAGGTCGTCGAGAAGCCCGTCCGGGATCTCGCCGGGATCCGTAAATCCGCTCCGCCAGGACCGCTCGACCGCGCCCGCGAGACCGACGAGGAGGCGCATTCCGGCGTCCTGGGCGGGCGAGCGCGCATCCATGCCGCGCCGCTCGCATTCGGCATCGGCCAGGCCCTGGACGAGCTCGGCCGCCGCGATGAAGGCGGCGACAAGCGCTCCGTGCCGGACGATCCCGGGCTGCATGGGCCGGAGCGCCGCCAGATCCTGGCCGAGGGCGGCGATCCTGTCCCGCGTCGCCTCGGTGCGCTCCGCGTCGCCGTAGACGAGCATACCGATGACATCCTGTGAGCTGACAACGCGTCGGAGACGAGCACGAGGGCGGTGTCTTGTGCCCGGACAAAGCGACAGGGGCGGACCACGATCCGCCCCTCCCAAACGATCAGGTCACGGGACGCGCAGCGGCGCTCAAGCGGACGCACGATCCAGGGTGGAGGGAGCGCGCGTGACCTCGACCTCGTTGCGGCGCATCTCGTCCGCAAACCATGCGATCGTCGCTTTGAGACCGTTCTCGAGCGGCATCTTGGGCGCCCAGCCCAGGAGCTTGCCCGCGCGGGTGATGTCCGGACGGCGGCGGCGCGGGTCGTCCACGGGGAGCGGCCGGTTCACGATCGTGGAGGTCGAGCCCGTCATCGCCATGACGCGCTTCACGAGGTCGCCGACGGTGAGCTCGACCGGGTTGCCGAGATTGACCGGGCCCGGCAGCTTGCCCTCGTAGGCCATGAGCCGCAGGAAGCCGTCGATGAGGTCGCTCACGTAGCAGAAGGAGCGGGTCTGCGAGCCGTCGCCATAGACCGTGATGTCGTCGCCGGCGAGCGCCTGGCAGATCACGTTCGAGACCACGCGGCCGTCATCGGCACGCATGCGCGGCCCGTAGGTGTTGAAGATCCGGGCGACGCGCACCTCGGCGCGGCCCGCGCGCTCGAAATCGAAGGTCAGCGTTTCGGCGGCGCGCTTGCCCTCGTCGTAGCAGGCGCGGGGACCGGTGGGATTGACGTTGCCCCAATAGCTCTCGGGCTGGGGATGCACCTCCGGGTCGCCGTAGATCTCGCTCGTCGAGGCGAGGAAGAAGCGGGCTCCCGCCTTCTCGGCGAAGGTGAGCAGATTGTGGGTGCCGACGACGCTGGTCAGCATCGTGTGCTCCGGGTTCGCCTGGTAGTGCGGCGGCGAGGCCGCGCAGGCGAGATTGAAGATCTCGTTGATCTTGATCCGGCCCGAGCGCAGGCGCGCCGGCAGGGGCTGGATGACGTCCGAGTCGATCACGTCGAAGCGGGGCTCGCGTTCCAGGTGACGCAAATTCTGCCGTCGGCCGGTCTGGAAGTTGTCGAGAGCGATCACGTGCGCGCCTTCCGCCAGAAGCGCGTCGCACAAGTGCGAACCAAGGAATCCCGCGCCTCCAGCCACCAAGACGAGCTTGCTTTTCCCGTTCTTCATGCGACCGAGTCCTTTCGCAAAGCAGGGATCCCTGGCACGCCGGGCTCCCGAGGTACTTACCTTTGTTCCTCAACGTGGCAGCTTGGCTTTTGTTCACCGGCCACTTTGAGAATCTTTTCGCTCTCCACAGCCCTGGAGGCGTGCCCGGTCAGGCTCGCTTCCGGAGAGCGGCCTCCGGGGCGGGAAAGCTTTTCTTCCCAATGGCTTCGAGGAGCCCCTCTTCGAGGGTCCGGGCCCGATGGGCGGCCGTGTGCTCGGCCAGAACCCGGCGGCGGGCTCCCTCGGCCATGAGCTGCCGCCCCCCGCCGGACGAGTCCGCGAGAGCCGCAAGAACGTCCTCGGGTCCCCGGGCGAGGACGATCTCGCGGCCGGGCGTGAAGAGCGTTTCGATGCCGTCCCAGATATCGGAGATGATCGGCGTGCCGCAGGCCGCGGCCTCGAACAGGCGCACGCTCGGGGAATAGCCCGCCCGGATCATGTCGGCCCGGGTGATGTTGAGGGTGTAGCGGCTCGCCGCATAGAAGGCCGGGTGCTCGCTCGGCGGCACGTGGTCGATGCGCTCGACATTGGCGGGCCAGACGATGTCGGCGGGATATTGCGGTCCCGCAACCACGAAGCGCAGGTGCGGGGCGCGTCGTGCGGGCTCGATCAACAGGCGCTCCAGGGGCGGCTGCCGGTCGGGGCTGTAGGTGCCGAGATAGGAGAGATCCCAGCGCTTCGGATGGTCGAGGGCCGGATAGGCCTCCGGATCCACCGAGCAATACAGGGCGCGCGCGGCGGGCGAGCCGTAACGGCGCTCCAGATGGTGAAGGGTCGGTCCGCCCGTGAAGGAGAAATAGACGTCGTAGGCGGGGATGAGGTCGGGCGAGAGATACTCGTGATCCCCCCGCTCGAGCTTCGCGAGGGTCACGGGCGTATCGATGTCGTAGAAGGCCACGACCCCGCGCGCGACGCCTTGTGCCCAGAGCCCGACCGCGACGCCCTCAGGGACATAGGAGCCCACGATCACGGCGTCGGCTTCAGCCACGGCCGCGCGGTAGCGCTCGAGATCGGCAAGGCTGTCGTAGAAGGCGAGGCGGCAGAAATCGGGATCCGTGAGGTCCCGGTGCGCGGCGTACCAGGGCACGTCGCGCTCCAGGAACAGGATGTCGTGTCCGCGCGCCGCGAAAGCCTTCAGCAGCGCCCGGAACGTGGTGGCGTGGCCGTTGCCCCAGGAGGACGACAGGCTCAGGCCGAGCACGACGAGGCGGAGGGGAGCGGGTCCCGCGCCGTCCCCTGGGGCCGCCGCGCCGGTCATGCGGCAGTCCTTTCGCGCTTGCGGGCCGCAACCTCGCGCAGGAGCGCATCGACCTGCGCGCCCCGCAGGGTATAGGTGTGCTCGCGCAGGATCCGCGCGCGGGCAGCCTCGCCGATGGCTCGCGCGCGCTCCGGGCTGAGCGCAGAGACGTGCTCGGCCACGTCGCGCCCGTCGCGGGCGACGAGGACCTCCTCGTTCTCCTTCAGGAACATCTCGAGCCCGACCCAGGCGTCGGTGATGAGGCAGGCCCCGGCGCCCGCGGCCTCGAAGACGCGCGTTGCGGGCGAGAAGCCGGTGGAGGCCATGGAATCGCGGGCGATGTTGAGCACCGCAAGCGGGCTCGTGTTGAAGGCGTTGTGATCGCGCGTGTAGACGTGCCCGATATGGCGCACATTGGCGGGCATGGCCTTCGTCTCCCAGCCGTTGCCGCCGATCAGGAACGAGCGCTCGGGCAGGCGCGCAGCCGGCTCCAGGAAGAACTGCTCCACGCGCGCCTCGCGGTCCGGCAGGCGATTGCCGAGGAACGAGAGATCGGCGCCGAAGCGTGGATCGGCCGGCACCGGATGGTGGGTCGAGGGATCGAGCGCATTGTAGACCGGCACACAGCGCCGGGCGCCGAAGCCCTCATAGGCCTCGATCACCGGCGGGCCGCCGCCATAGGTGCAGACGAGATCGAGCGACCGCATGGCGCGGTGCAGCGCGTGATCCGGGCTGGCGCGCAGCTCCGCCAGCGTGGCGGGCGCGTCCACGTCCCAGAAGATGCGAATCGCGTCCGGCCGCGACGCCGCGACAACGCCCTCCAGCAACTCGTCGTCGAACACGCCGACGCCGGAAGCCTTCACGACCACGTCGGCCTGGGCGGCCTCCGCGATGACGGAGCGGCAGGCATCCGGGGTCGCCGGATACACCTTCACCTCGGCCCAATCGGGCGGGTCGATGTCGCGGTGCTTCTGCCGGTCGAACGCGTCGGGCTCGTAGAAGGTGACCTGATAGCCGCGCCGCGCGAGGTCGCTCAGCAGGCCGCGATAATAGGTGGCCGCGCCGTTCCAGTAAGACGACAGGAGGCTCGATCCGTAGAACGCGATCTTCATGCGGTGGTCTCCAGGGAGGCGGCCTCATTCGGGCGGGCGCCGAGGCGCGGCGTCGCGCCCTTCAGGGTGGCGAGGATGGCGAGGAGCTGGTCGACGCGATGCGCGCAGGAATGGCGCGCCCGGATCGTGGCGAGCCCGCTCTCGACGAGCGATCGGCGCAGGTCCGCATCATGGCGGATGGCCGTGAGATGGCGCTCCATCTCGGCCTCGTCCCGAGCGAAAAGGAAGTCGCGGCCCGGGCGGAACAACCCCTCCGCGTCGCTCCAGGGAGCGGAGACGAGCGGAATCCCGCAGGCCAGCGCCTCGAAGACCCGGATCGTCGGGATGCCGGGGAGCAGGGTGACGTAGAAGCGCCGCGGCACGTGCACGGTGGCCAGATGCCGTGCGAAGATCTCGGGCGCGCGCGCGTTCGGGAGCCAACCCTTATAGGCAACGCCGTAGCGCTTGAGCGTTGCGAGCGCATGGTCGGGGTAGCGCACGCCGTAGATGTCGAGCGGGAGGCCCACATTCCGTGCCGGCCGGAACAGGAAGGTCTCGAGCTCGGCGCTCCGTTCCTCGTCGCCCCAATTGCCGATCCAGACCAGGCCCTCACGCTCGCCCTCCTGCGCGGGCGGATGGAACAGCCGCGTGTCGGCGGCCTCGTGCCAGGTCCAGACGCGGTCGCCCCAACCCCAGCGGCGATAGACCTCCGACAGGGTCTCGCCGAAGGCCAGCACGCCGTCATAGCCGTCGAGATTGAAGGCGCGGATCGCATTCGGGTCGCTCACGGCGCGGTGGTGCGTGTCGTGGAAGAGAAGCGTGAAGCGCCCGCCCTGCCGCCGCACCGCGCCGATGGCGGCGACAAGCCACGGTTCGTTCCACTCGTGCACGATGACGACATCGGCGTCGTGCAGGGTCTCGGACAGGTCGATGTCGGGATCGAAAACCGTGGAGGACAGCTCCGGATAGAGATTCCTATATGCGTCCAGTCCCGCTTCGCCGTGGTCCTTGACGAGGTTGTCGAGGCTCCAGGCGCCGCGGGGCTCATAAGCCGTGACCGCGTGCCCGCGATGGATCAGGTCGCGCAGGACGCCGCGCAGGAAATGCGCGTTGCCATGGTTCCAGCACGAGGCGAGCGAGTGCGTGAAATAGGCGATCTTCATGCGGCTTGGATCTCGGCCGGGCTGCCGGCAAGGAGGGAGCGATAGACGGCGAGGAGGCCGGCGCTCATCGCTTCGACGGAGTAGGAGAGCGAGCGTTCCCGCGCGGCTTCGCCGAGGCGCGCGCGCAACGCAGGGTCGCCCGCGATGCGCAGGATTGCATCTGCGATGGCGCGGTCGTCGTCGGCGGGCACGAACAGCGCCGCGCCGTCCCACAACTCGCGGAACGTCGCGATGTCGGACAGGACGAGCGCGCAGCCCGCTTGGGCGGCCTCGAGAACGGCAAGCCCGAACGGCTCGTAGCGCGCGACCGACACGACGATCGGGCGGCGCGCGAGGCGGAGCGCCACCGCCTCGTCATCGAGGCGACCGAGAGCGACGACATGGTTCAGGGCGATGCGGGCGCCGTTCGGCCCCTCGAGCGGGCCTGCGGCCTCGACGCCGAACGGAAGGCGGGCGGCGGCACGCTCGAGCGCGGCGATGTTCTTGCCCTCGTCCCACAGGCGCCCGGCGGTGAAGACGGCAGGCTCGGGCTCCGCGCCCGGCGTCGGGACAGCCGGCGCGCGGCGGCCGTTGCGGACGACCCGGGGTGCGCTCGAAAGGTCGTAGGCGCGCGCGGTCGCCGCCGCGAAGGCGGCGGTCGGAGCGGTGAGCGCGGTCGCGGCGGCATAGCCCCGGCGCACGAGGTCCATCCGCCAGCGGAAGTCCTCCGGTAGGGGCTCCCGACGCATGGCGCTCCACCAGGTTGCGACGCAGGAATGGCAGACCGCGACCACCGGTGCCGGGAATGCGGCCCCGGCGCCCAGCGCCGGAGAATTGAGATGGACGAGATCGGGCCGGCGCTCGGCTGCGAGACGCGCCACGGCGCGCCCGGCCTCGATCACCGCCTCCGGGCGATCCGCCGTCCAGTCGAGCGGGAGGTCCGTCTCCACGAGATCCGCGATCCCGGCGCCGCGCGCCGCGTCGCGCTGATCCGCCGAGGGGCGCGGCCCCAGGGCCGCGAGCGTCGTCTCGACGCCATGCGCCTTCAGCCCGTGCGCGGCATCGAGGGCGTATTGCCACACGCCCCCGACGGCGTCCGCGGTCATGAACACGCGCAGGGGCCGGCCGGGGGTCAGGGGCGGCGACACGCGGCCTCCCGGGCGAAAGAGATCGCGGTCACGACCGGGCCTCGGCCGCGCGCAGAGGGGCGGAGGTGGGAAGCGACAGGCCGCGCTCCTCCTGCAGCCAATGGGCGAGCGCCGCGACGCCCTGGCGCCACGGCATCGGCGTGCGCAGGCCCAACTCCCGCATCGCGAGGCGTGTGTCGGAGACGTAGTAGCGCTGGTCGCCTGCGCGCCAATCCGAATAGATCGTCTCCACCGGCCGGCCGATCAGGCTCTCGATGTGCAGGATCAGCTGCTTGAGGCTGATGGCATTAACGGGCCCGCCGCCGAGGTTGAAGGCGCGCCCGCGCACGGAATCGATCCGCCGCCATGCCGCACAATAAGCCTCGACCGCGTCGGCGACGTTGAGCACGTCACGGACCTGGCAGCCGTCGCCGTAGATCGAAATCGGTTGGCCATGCAGCGCGCGGATGAGGAAATGCGCGACCCACCCCTGATCCTCGGTGCCCATCTGGCGCGGGCCGTAGATGCAGCTCATGCGGAGCACGCAGGTGGGCAGATCGAACGAGCGGGCGTAGTCGAGGACGTACTGGTCCGCCGCACCTTTCGAGCAGCCGTAGGGCGTGTGGAAGTCGAGCGCGCGGCTCTCGCCGATGCCCGTGGCCCGGATCGCCGGATCGCGCGGCACATAAGAGTCGTTCGTGTGGTCGAGCGGGATGTCCGCAAGGTCGCCGTAAACCTTGTTGGTCGAAGCAAACACGAGCGGCACGGGCTCGTTGCGCCGGCGCAGGGTCTCGAGGAGGCTCAAGGTGCCGCGGACGTTGATATCGAAATCCGCGCGCGGATCGACGAGGCTCGTGGTCACCGCGACCTGGGCGGCGAGGTGGAACACGGCCTGGGCCTCGCCCGCGGCCTGAGCCAGGCCGTCATCGTCGCGGATATCCGCGACGACGGCAGAGATCCTGTCGGGATGGCGCTTCTTCAGCCACGCGAGGTTGGTCTCGACGCCGGGCCGCGCGAGCGCGTCGTAGATCAGAATGTCGTAGCCCTCGCGAGCCAGGCGGTCCGCGAGGTTCGAGCCGATGAAACCAGCGCCGCCGGTGATCAGGACCGGGCGCCGGCCGACGAGCGTCGGCGCCCTGAAGGACTCGATCGGGGCTGTCATGCCACGAGCCCCCTGGCCTCGAGCTCCCGGCGCGCCTGGCTGACCCGGTCCTCGGCCTGCTGCTGCGCGACCCATCCGGCGAGCTCGGCCAGGCCCTGCTCGAAATCCATCTTGGGCGCGTAGCCGAGTTCCGTGCGCGCCTTTGTGATGTCGGGGATGTTGTGGCGCACGTCCCCGATCCGGGTCTTGCCCGCGATCTCGGGCTCGATGTCCTCGCGACCCATGGCCTTGGCGAGAAGGCGCGCCACGTCGCGCACGGAGCGGTCCTGGCCCGATGCGATGTTGAAGACGCCGCCGGGCGCGCACTCGTGCTCCAGCGCCAGCACGAAGGCCTGGGCAATGTCCTCCACATGCACGAAGTCGCGGCGCTGGTGGCCGTCCTCGAAGATCACCGGCGGGTTGCCGTTGAGGAGCCGCGCCGCGAAGATCGCGAGCACGCCGGTATAGGGATTCGAGAGCGCCTGGCCCGGGCCGTAGACGTTCCACAGCCGCAGCGCCACGCCCTCCATGCCGTAGGTTTGCGTCAGCGTGAGCGTGAGCCGCTCCTGCACATATTTGGTGATCGCATAGACGGAGGCGAGGGCCGGCCTCTTCCATTCCGGCGTCGGCACGGGGATGAGCGCGCGTCCCTGCCGGTCGAGGGGATCCCACGGATCGGTTTCCTTGGCCCGGGGAACGCGCACCACGTCCTCGACGAGCTCGCCGTCGACGGTGCGATAGAGACCTTCGCCGTAGATGCTCATCGAGGAAGCGACGACAACGCGCTTCACCGGATTGTCGATGAGCTTCTGGAACAGCATCGCGGTGCCGAGGTCGTTCACCGACACGTAGCGGTCGATGGCATACATGCTCTGCCCGACGCCGACCTCGGCGGCGAGGTGCACGACTTTGTCGACCCCCTGGAGCGAACGGGCGAGCGCCGCCTCGTCGCGCAGATCGCCGACCATGACCTCGACCTCCGGGTCGAGGTGATCCGCCGAGGTGCTGGTGCCGTGCACCTGCTCGATGAAGCTGTCGAGGACGCGCACGCGATGCCCGCGCTCCAGGAGCGTGCGGGCGACGTAACGACCGATGAAGCCGGCTCCACCGGTGATGAGAATAGTGTCTGCCACGGGATGTCTCCGGCTGATCTCAGACGTAGCGTTCGTTGGATGCGCCGCATGCGAGTCGGCATCTGCGGCGATTTTCTGTGCATGAAACGATGAAATGCCCGTCAGGGCCTTCCGCCGGGCTCTCGATCAGGCAAGGGTATGCACCTTCTGCGGACGGACCCATCAACGCTCCACGCAAGCTTGACCGTGGAAACACAACGCTGCAGCTTCATCTTTGTTCCTTGAGCTTCTTCTTCTTTGTTCCCCCTGCTCCGCCGGGCGCCTCGCAAGGAGCCCGGATCGGGGACCGCAACCGGGCGACGGAACGCGCCATGTCCGGTCCCCTGAGGGGCGCCTTCCGCTAGGGAACAACTCTCCTTGCTGGAACGTTGACGGCCAAGCTTGAGCGTCCGCTCGGGCTCCAAACCGTGTCCTGTCCCGCTGGCTCTCAATGCATCACCGGCCCAACCGGCATTGCGTCTCCGCCGCTCCTTCCGGGGCCGGGCGCGCTCGCCAAGTGCGCCGTGAGCCGCGCGCGACCGTCCGATGGGAGTTGCTGTCATGAGTCTCGGTGCCGCTGGTCCCATGTCCGGATCCCGGAAAGTGCGCGTCGGCATCGTGGGTGTGGGGAATTGCGCCTCCTCCCTCGTGCAGGGTCTCTCCTATTATCGCGATGCCAGCGGCAACGAGCCGGTGCCAGGGCTCATGAACGTGGAGCTCGGCGGCTATCACGTGAACGACGTGGAGGTGTCGGCGGCCTTCGACGTGAATGCCTCGAAGGTCGGCCGCGACGTCGCGGACGCGATCTTCGCCAGGCCCAACAACACGCAGCGTTTCGCCCTTGTGCCGCCGAGCGGCATCCGCGTGCATCGCGGGCCGACGCTCGACGGCATCGGCAAGTATCTGCGCGATACGGTGGAGGAATCCGACGAGCCCGAGGCCGATGTCGCCGACGTTCTGCGGCAGTCCCGCACGGACGTGCTGGTGTCCTACCTCCCGGTCGGATCGCAGCGCGCCACGGAATTCTATGCCGAGAAGGCGCTCGAGGCCGGTTGCGCCTTCGTGAACTGCATTCCGGTCTTCATCGCCTCGAACCCGGACTGGCGCAGGCGTTTCGAGGAGCGCGGCCTGCCGATCGTCGGCGACGACATCAAGAGCCAGGTCGGCGCCACCATCGTGCACCGGGTGCTCGCCAATCTGTTCCGGGAACGCGGCGTGCGGCTGGACCGCACCTACCAGCTCAATTTCGGCGGCAACACGGATTTCCAGAACATGCTCGAACGCGAGCGTCTGGAATCCAAGAAGATCTCGAAGACCCAGGCCGTCGCGAGCCAGCTCGACATTCCGCTCGAGCCCGAAAACATCCATGTCGGCCCGAGCGACCACGTGCCGTGGCTCACCGACCGCAAATGGGCCTATATCCGCATGGAGGGCACCACCTTCGGGGGCGTGCCGCTCAATGTCGAGCTCAAGCTCGAAGTCTGGGACTCGCCCAATTCCGCCGGCATCGTGATCGATGCCGTGCGCTGCGCGAAGATCGCCCTCGACCGCAAGATCGGCGGCGCGCTCACGGGCCCGTCGAGCTACTTCATGAAGTCGCCGCCGCAGCAATTCACGGACAACGAGGCGCGGGAGCGGACCATCCGCTTCGTCGACGGCGACGAGTGAGCCGCGCGGGGCCGCCGGTGACCACCACCTTCTTCCTCGTGCGTCACGCCGCCCACGACCGCGTCGGCTCCGTGCTCTGCGGGCGCATGCCGGGCGTGAGCCTCGGGGCGCTCGGCCGGGAGCAGGCACGCCGTCTCGCGGAGCGCTTCGCGAACGAGAACGTCGCGTCCATCCAATCGAGCCCGCTGGAGCGCGCACGGGAGACCGCGGATCCGATCGCCGCGCGCCTCGCCCAAGGGATCGCGGTGAACGAGGGACTCGCCGAGATCGATTTCGGCGCCTGGACCGGGTGCAGCTTCAACGAACTCGACGGCGACCCTGCCTGGGAGACCTGGAACAAAGTGCGCGGCGTGAGCCGGCCGCCCGGCGGCGAGAGCATGCTGGAGGCGCAGAGGCGCATCGTGCACGCTATCGAAGTGCTGCGCGAAGCCTACCGTGAGCGGGCCGTGCTGCTGGTGAGCCACAGCGACGTCATCAAGGCTGCCCTCCTCTACCATCTCGGCCTGCCGGTCGATGCCTATGCCCGCATCGAGATCGAGCCGGCCTCGATCAGCACCCTCGTGGTGGGCGATTGGGGGGCGAAGGTGGTGCGTCTGAACGAGGTGGTGGCCGCATGAAAACCTTCGTTCGACCCTCCAGCCCGGTGGCGCCATGAAGATCGTAGTGTTCGGCCTTACGATCTCCTCCTCCTGGGGCAACGGCCACGCGACCCTTTGGCGGGGCCTCTGCCGGGCGCTCGCGCGGCGGGGTCACCGCGTGGTCTTCTTCGAGCGCGACGTGCCCTATTATGCCGGCAACCGCGACCTCCATGAGGTGCCAGGCGGGGAGCTGGTGCTCTATGCCGACTGGGGCGAGATCCGCCCCCGCGCGGTGCGCGAGGTCGCGGATGCGGACGTCGCGATGGTGACGTCCTATTGCCCGGACGGCATCGAGGCGACCGCGCTCGTGCGCGACGGCAACGCCGCCCGGGTGTTCTACGACCTCGATACGCCCGTGACGCTCTCGCGCCTCAAGGCGGGCGAAGCGGTCTCCTATATCGGCCCGGAGGGTCTCGGCGGCTTCGACCTGGTGCTGAGCTATACCGGCGGCGCGGCCCTCGACATCCTGCGGGAGGAGCTCGGCGCCCGGCGGGTCGCGCCCCTCTATGGCCATGTCGACCCGGAGGTGCACCGGCCTGTGCCGCCCCTGGCGCCGTTCACATCCGACCTGTCCTATCTCGGGACCTATGCCGAAGACCGGCAGGCGGCGCTCGAGACCCTGCTGGTGGAGCCGGCGCGGCTGCGCCCCGAGCGGCGCTTCCTCATCGGCGGGGCGCAATATCCCGAGACCTTCCCCTGGGGCTCCAACATTTTCTTCGTGCGCCATCTGCCGCCGCCGGACCACCCCGCCTTCTTCTCCTCCTCGCGCCTCACCCTCAACGTGACCCGCCAGGCCATGGCCGAGATGGGTTGGTGCCCCTCGGGCCGGCTCTTCGAGGCGGCCGCCTGCGGTACGCCGATCCTGAGCGATTCCTGGGAGGGCCTCGACGCATTCTTCGAACCGGGGCGCGAGATCCTTGTTGCCCGTACGACGGCGGATGCGGTGGCGGCGCTCGATCTCTCGGATGCGGAGCTGCGGCGCGTCGCGGCGGCCGCCCGCGAGCGGACGCTCGCCCAGCACACCTCCGATCACCGCGCCCGGGAGCTCGAGGCCCTGCTCTCCGGTCTGTCCGGGCCGGCCGAACCGCGATCCGAACTCGAGGAGGCATGACATGTGGGGCATCATTCCCGCCGCAGGCCTCGGCAGCCGCATCCAGCCGCTCGCCTTCTCGAAGGAGCTCCTGCCCGTCGGCAGCCGCCTCGATCAGGGCGTCGAGCGCCCCTGCGCGGTCAGCGAGTACCTCGTGGAACGGATGATCCGCGGCGGCGCGACGAAGATCTGCTTCGTGATCTCGCCGGGAAAGTCCGACATCATGGAGTATTACGGCGGCGCCTATGGCGGAGCCACGATCGCCTATGTGGTGCAGCCCCAGGCTGCCGGCCTTTGCGACGCGATCTTTCGCGCGACGCCTCTGATCCCACCCGACGAGAGCGTGATCGTGGGCCTGCCCGATACGATCTGGTTCCCCGAGACGGCGCTCGCCGAGCTTCCCGACAACCAGCTCTCCTTCCTGCTCTTCCCGGTCGAGCACCCGGAATTCTTCGACGCCGTGGTGATGGACGGCGGCGGACAGGTGCGCGAGATCCAGGTCAAGCAGGCCGGCGCCGCCTCGCACTGGATCTGGGGCGCCTTCAAGATGCCGGGCCGGGTGCTCGAGGACCTGCGCCGGCTCTGGCTGACGCGCACGCCGCCGGACGAATACATCGGCACCCTCGTGAATGCCTATCTCGACCAGGGCGGCCGCGCGCTCGGCGTGAAGGCAGGCGAGGCCTATGTCGATGTCGGGACGCTGCACGGCTACCGCGCGGCGATCCAGCTCCTGAGCGAGGCCGCGCAGAGCGACGGCGAGCGGGCGGCGGGCGCCCGTGTCGCCCTCGGCTGGCCCGCGGGCCGCGGAGCGCAAGGCTTGCACGAGGTCAATCGGGAGTAGCCGCGCCGGGACCGGCCGCCCCGCGCAAGGCTCGCGCGATGAGGGAGGCCTTCGGCGCCAGGAACAGAGAGTAGAGGACAGCCATGAACGCGATCGACTTCAGCTCCAGGGACGAGGTCCAGCGCCGGGCGGAAGCGCTCGGCCCCTGGTTCCACAACATCAACCTCAATGGCACCTGGACGGCCCCGAACCACTTCCTCGGCAACTACCCCGCCATCAAGTGGCGCGGCTTCGCCGAGGCGATCCCGCAGGACCTCACGGGCAAGACCGTGCTCGACATCGGCTGCAATGGCGGCTTCTACTCGATCGAGATGAAGAAGCGCGGCGCCGAGCGCGTTCTGGGCGTCGATTTCGACGAACGCTATCTGGCTCAGGCGCGCTTCGCGGCGCAGGTCACGGGCCAGGACATCGAGTTCCGCCAGCTCTCGGTCTACGACGTCGGCGCACTGGGCGAGCGCTTCGACATCGTGCTCTTCATGGGCGTCCTCTACCACCTGCGCCACCCGCTGCTCGCCCTCGACCTCATCCACGAGCACGTGGCAGGGGATCTCCTCGTGTTCCAGTCGATGCAGCGGGGCTCGAAGCAGGTCGACAGCGTCGATGAGAACTACACCTTCTGGCAGGAGGAGCATTTCGACAGCCCCGGCTATCCGAAGATGCACTTCATCGAGCACCGTTACGCCGACGACCCCACCAATTGGTGGGCCCCGAACGCGGCCTGCGTCGAGGCGATGCTCCGCAGCGCCGGCTTCGAGATCCTGCAGCACCCGGAGGACGAGGTCTATGTCTGCCGCCGCAGCGAGCAGTCCGACGCCGGGCCGGTCTATCCGGCACGGGGGCGATGATCGGTCCAACCAGGAATCGCGCCGTCCCCCTCCGCAAGGGAAAGAGCAGGGACGCCCCCTGTCACCCCCGGCCGGAACCCGTCAGGGCGGAGGGGAAGAGAGCCAGGGCCGCCCGCCCCTCTCCCGGCTCGCTCCGCGAGCCGCCCTCCCCTTCCGGGGGAAATTTCGAGATCACCGTCAAGGAGTCCAAGAATGATCGAAGCCGCGATGATCTGGAACGAGCCCAACAACAAGTCCCATTGGGATCCGGAGATCGATCCGGGCTGGGGCCTGTTCGCCGACATGGCGATTGCGGCCGGCAAGGCCATCAAGGGCGCGAACCCGGCCGTCCCGCGCGTGCTCGGCGGCATCTCCCCGATCGACCCGGGCTTCATGGGCAACATGAAGGAGCGCGGCGTGCTCGACCACGTGGACGTGGTCGCCGTGCACGGCTTCCCGCTCGACTGGAACCTGTGGCAGATCCACGAATGGCCGGCGAAGATCGACGAGATCCGCGCCGTCACCGATCTGCCGATCTGGGTCTCGGAGGTCGGCATCTCGACCTTCGGGGCCGAGGAGGTGCAGGTCTGGGGCCTCAATCGCACCGCCGAGCTCCTCATCGGCCAGACGCCCAGGATCCATTGGTACTCCCTCTACGACCTGCCCCGCGCCTGGGGAGCGACGACCCGCCACCGGGAGGCGGAGGGCTCCTCCTATTACCGCCACTTCTACATGGGGCTGCTCCGCGAGGACGGAACGCCGAAGCCCGCGCTCGAGGAGTTCGCGAAGCACACGCCCCATATGGGCCTGTGCCAGTGGTTCCATTACGAGGACCACCGGCTCGACGACGCGGTCGCCTGGATGAAGCGGCTCGGGGTGAAGTACCTGCGCACGGGACTGTCCTGGGCCGACAGCTTCCGCCCGAACGCCCTCGACTGGTTCGACCGCCAGATGGAGGCGCTCGCCGATTTCGACGTCACGGTGACCTTCTGCTTCACCCCCGAGCACCGGGGGATCGCGCCGCATCACACGAGCCCGCCGCTGGTCAAGGAGGAATTCGCGGAGTTCTGCGCCACCATGATCGAGCGCTACGCCCCGGCGCGCGCGGCGGCACCACTAAAGGTCGCGGTCTGATGCTCCTGAAACTGGGCGTGCCGCGTTGTCCCGGACGGCTGTTCGAGGCCGTTCGCAACGGACGACGGAGCACCCCTCATGGCGACTGAGGCCTTAAGCCCCCGCTATCTCGAGCTCGATGCCTGGTCGAGCACGGATGCGCTGGCCGCCCTCTACGAGGGCCAGCTCGCGGCGGTCGGGGCGGTCGGAGCGGCGCTCCCCGCGATCGCCGCCGCCGCGGAGGCGGCGGTGCCCGGGCTCGAGCGCGGCGGACGGCTGGTCTATGCGGGCGCGGGCACCTCGGGCCGGATCGGCGTGCAGGACGGGGCCGAGCTGCCGCCGACCTTCGACTGGCCGGACGACCGCCTGGTCTTCGCCATGGCGGGCGGTGAAGCCGCGTTCCTGCGCGCGGTCGAGAACGCGGAGGATTCCGCGGACGCCGGCGCCGCTGCGATCCGGGACGCGGCCGTGGGACCCGACGACGTGGTGATCGGGCTCGCCGCCAGCGGCACCACGCCCTACACGATTGCGGCCCTGGAGGAGGCCACGCGCAGGGGCGCGGTGTCGATCGGGCTCGCCAACAACCGCGGCGCGCCGCTGCTGACCGCCTGCAGCTACCCGATCCTGGTCGAGACCGGGGAGGAGGTGGTGGCAGGCTCCACCCGCATGAAGGCCGGGACGTCGCAGAAGATCGTGCTCAACCTGCTCTCGACCCTGATCATGATCCGCTTGGGGCGCGTCTATCGCGGCATGATGGTGCACATGCGCGCCACGAACGCGAAGCTCAGACGCCGTGCCGAGATCATGGTGGCGCGCATCACGGGCTGCGCCGAGGCTGAAGCCGCCGCGGCCCTGGCGCAGGGGGACGGCAGCGTGAAGCTCGCGGTGCTCCTGGTGTCTGGCGCGGGGCGCGCCGAGGCCGAGGCGCTGCTCGCCCGTCACGGCGGCAACCTGCGAAGCGCCCTGGCGGAACGGGGCCGCCGCTGATCGCCGAGGGGATTCCCTTGCGGGTCCCGGCCTCTATCCTTGTCCCGCGGCCCCGTTCGCATCGGCCCGAGGCCAATCAAGGCAGGTCTGACATGACGGAGCCCGCACCCCGATCCACGCGAACGCCAGATGAGGCAGGTCCGACATGACGGAGCCCGCACCCCGATCCACGCGAACGCCAGATGAGGCAGGTCTGACATGACGGAGCCCGCGCCCCGCACCGCCCGCGTGCCCTGGTACGCGCGCGAGGATTACGCCGCGATCCTGGCGATGATGGAGGATCCCCATATCCTCGCCCCGGTCTACGATCAGTGGCTCGCGGCGGCGCAGAACAACGAGCGCGAGGCGGAGCGCGCCGGGGTCACGGTCGTCCGGGTGAGAATCGAGCCCGAGAGCTTCGCGCGCTGGTGCGCCGAGCAGGGGATCGCGCGCGATAGCCGGGCGCGCATGCGCTACGTCGCCGACACGGCCGGGCGCGGCCCGGACTGAGAGGCTTCGCAGGCGAGATCCGCCCGGCGCATCCGCGGCTCTGCATCCGGGCTATGCGCCCGCGCTGGTCCCCGCGGGCGGCGGACCCTTACGACACCCATTCGCCTCGGCGCATCAGCGGCTCCTCGCCTCCGTCGGGCAGGATGCCGTCGACGTCGACCTCCGCGGAGCCGATCATCCAGTCGATGTGGATGAGGCTCGTATTGGCGCCGCGGCGGGCGAGCTCCTCCGCGCTCATGGCGGTGCCGCCGCGGATGCAGGAGGAATAGGACTGGCCGAGCGCGATATGGCTCGCGGCGTTTTCGTCGAACAGGGTGTTGTAGAAGAGCAACCCGCTCTGCGAGATCGGCGAGGAATAGGGCACGAGGGCCACCTCGCCGAGGCGCCGCGCTCCCGCGTCGGTGTCGAGGACCCTTGCGAGCACCTCCTCGCCGGTCGATGCCTTCGCCTCGACGATCCGGCCGCCCTCGAAGCGCACGGCGATGTCCTGGATCAGGGTGCCGTTGTAGGAGAGCGGCTTGGTGCTGCGCACGGTTCCGTCGACCCGGTCCTTATGGGGTGTGGTAAACACCTCCTCGGTGGGGATATTCGGATTGCAGGTGATGCCGTTCTTCGCCGTCGTTGCGCCGCCGAGCCATTCGTGTCCCTCGCTGAGGCCGACGCGCAGGTCCGTGCCGGGCCCGCGGAAATGGAGGCCGGCATAGGCCTTCGCGTTCAGGAGGCGGGTGCGCACCTGCAGATCGCGGTTGTGGGCCTCCCAGGCTGCGACCGGATCGGGCGCGTCGATGCGCGAGGCCGCGAAGATGGCGCCCCACAGCCGAGCGACGGCAGCGGGCTCGGGCTCGTCCGGGAACATCGTTCTCGCCCAGGCCGGCGTCGCATAGGACAGGATCGTCCAGTTGATCGCATATTGCGTGATGAGCTCCAGCGCCGGGCGGTAGGCGAGCGAGCGCGCCCGGTTGGCGCGAGCCACCCGGCCGGAATCCTGTCCGGCCAGGAGAGCCGGGTTGTCGCCCCGGATCGCGAGGCGCGCGGCTCCGGCCCGGAAGGCCGCCGCCATGCCGTCGAGAAGCCAGCCATGGGTGCGGTCGAAGCTCTCCGGCGGGGCATATTGGAAGCGCATCAGGGTGGATTCGTCGTCGTCGAACAGGGTCGTGACCAGCGAGGCGCCGGCGCGATAGGCGTGCTCCGTGATCCGTCGCACCAGGGGCAGCGCCTCGACGGGCGCCGTCATGACGAGCTCCTGGCCGGGAGCGAGGCCGAGGCCGACCTTCACGGCCACTTCGGCAAGCCGGTCGAGGCGCTCTTCGTGCGAATGGCGGGCGGTGGCGGGGGCATGAACGTTCATCGGGCTTCTCGATGGAGGACGGAGGCTTGCCGGGACCTGGCCATCAGACACTCGGCCGTCAGGTCATCGGCCATACGGTACTTGGTCCTGAGCCGGCCCTCGTGCAACCCGGATCGGGGGTCGGGGTCCCGGGCGGAGCGCCCGGTTACGTTAATAATGGGATAATGACCCCATCAGGCAGCGCACGGCCCCCGGGAGGTTGGTATCCTGGTCGGGGGCTCTATACTCCTGACCCGACGAGAAGGAATTTGGATCTTGGGACTTCTTTCGTGTAAGCTGCGCAGTGGCGAGCATGAGGCGCCCAGGACCCTGACCAGTCCCTGCAAGAACCACTGCTCGTGAGGATTCATGGGTCTTGCCGACCAATCCCCTAAGAAAACCCTCCGCATCCTGCTCGCCCAACCCCGCGGCTTCTGCGCGGGTGTGGAGCGCGCGATCGAAATTGTGGAGCGGGCCCTCGCGATCCATGGCGCCCCAGTCTATGTGCGGCATGAGATCGTGCACAACAAGCGCGTCGTCGAGAACCTGAAGGCCAAGGGCGCCCGCTTCGTCGAGGAGGTCGACGAGATCCCCGAAGGAGCCGTGACGGTGTTCAGCGCCCACGGGGTCTCCGAAGCCGTCGAGCGGGACGCCGCGGCGCGCGGCCTCTACACGGTCGATGCCACCTGCCCCCTCGTGAGCAAGGTCCACAGCGAAGGCCGGCGCTATGCCGACCGGGGCTTCGAGGTGGTGCTCATCGGCCATGCCGGCCATCCCGAGGTTGTCGGCACCATCGGCCGGATCCCGGGGCCCGTGCACCTCGTCGGCTCGGTCGCCGAAGCGGAGCGGCTGCAGCCGCGCGACCCCCGCAAGCTCGCCTACGTGACCCAGACGACGCTGAGCCTGGACGACACCCGCGACATCATTGCGGCCCTGAAGGCAAAATTTCCTGCAATTGTGGGTCCCGACACGCGCGATATCTGCTATGCGACACAAAATCGGCAAATAGCGGTGCGAAGCCTCGCGCGCTCCGTCGACGCGATCCTCGTTGTCGGCGCCAGAAACAGCTCTAATTCCAATCGCTTGCGCGAAATCGGCGAATCCTCGGGCGTGCCCTCCTATCTCATCGAAGATGCGGAAGAGCTTGACCCGGCATGGCTTGAGGGCGCATCGACGGTGGGAATCAGCGCAGGCGCTTCGGCGCCCGAGGAGCTGGTCGAGGAATTGCTCGACCGGTTGAGTTTCCTTTTCGCCACGCAGGTGGAGACATTGTTCGGCGTCGAGGAGCGGGTGCAATTCCGCTTGCCCGACGAGGTGTCCCGCGGCGTGAGCGAGGCAACGTTTCAGGAGGTTAGTCCGTGAGTGTTCCCGTCCGTCAGCAGATCAAGGTCGGCGCGTATATCATGAAGCAGCGGCTCATGCGGCGCGAGCGCTACCCGCTCGTGCTCATGCTCGAGCCTCTGTTCCGGTGCAATCTGGCCTGCGCGGGCTGCGGCAAGATCGACTATCCCGACCATATCCTGAACCGTCGCCTCTCCGTCGAGGAATGCGTCCAGGCCGCCGAGGAATGCGGCGCACCCGTGGTGTCGATCCCGGGCGGCGAGCCGCTGCTCCATAAGGAGATCGGCCAGATTGCGGCCGAGCTCGTGAAGCGCAAGAAGTTCGTGGTTCTGTGCACGAACGCGCTGCTGCTCGAGAAGAAGCTGCATCTCTTCACCCCCAGCCCGTACCTGACGTTCAGCGTCCACCTGGACGGCCTGAAGGAAGAGCACGACCGCTCGGTCTGCCAGACCGGCGTGTTCGACAAGGCGGTTCAGGCCATCAAGGCTGCCAAGGCCAAGGGCTTCCGCGTCACCGTGAACGCCACCCTCTTCGGCGGCGTCGATCCCGACCGGGTCGCGGCCTATCTCGACTTCGTCACGGACGATATCAAGGTCGACGGCGTCACTCTCTCGCCGGGTTACGCCTACGAGCGCGCCCCCGACCAGGAGCACTTCCTCAATCGCCAGACCGCCAAGACCCTGTTCCGGGACATCTTCAAGCGGGGCGAGCACCGCAAAGGCAAGAAGAAGTGGCGCTTCGTACAGTCCACCATGTTCCTGGACTTCCTGGCCGGCAACCAGGAATACCGCTGCACCCCCTGGGGCACGCCGACCCGGAACGTGTTCGGCTGGCAGCGCCCGTGCTACCTGCTCAACGAGGGCTACGCCAAGACCTTCAAGGAGCTGATGGAGACCACCGACTGGGACTCCTACGGCACCGGCGTGTACGAGAAGTGCGCGGACTGCATGGTCCATTGCGGCTATGAGCCCACCGCTGTCACGGACACCGTGAAGCATCCCCTGAAGGCGCTCAAGACCGTGCTGACCGGCATCCGGACCTCGGGGCCGATGGCGCCCGAGATCCCGCTCGCGAACCAGCGCCCGGCGGAATACGTGTTCGACAAGCTCGTCAAGGAGGTCACGGAGGCCTCGCCACCCCCGGCGCGCAAGAGCGCCCGGTCGGGCCACGCGGCCTAAGTCGCGGCGCCAGCCGTCATCCCATCCCGCCGCCGCCTCTCGCGGCGGCGGTCGCATTTTGAGCCCCAACTCGAGGCAGGGCGGACGCCCTGCCGCTCCGGACGAGCGGCTTCCTGACCATGGCTCCGCTTGAGCCGGGCACATTCGCCCGACCGCGGGCAGGGCTGCATCCGCGGTTTCCCGAGCCCTCCGGGTTGAATCGAGAACGAAACCTGAGCGTCAGGCAGCCTGAAGGGCGATCTCGGCTGCGTCGAGCGCCAGCACCTCCGCGAGGGCGGCTCCAGGTGGCAGCAGGGCGCCGGAGCGCACCGCCGCCCGCAGCGCCGCCATGGCGGCGCGGGTCTCGACCGCCAGTCGCGCCACCGCCGGCCATTCGCCCGGCCGGGTGCACAGGGCATGGGCGATCCGGCCCACGCTGAGGCCGCCGTCCGGGCGCAGGGGCACCCGGGCCACGTGCGGCAGGGAACGCATCGCACCGTCCGAAACAGCCCTCATGACCAGGAACGGCACACCCGCAGCCGCGGCCACCTCGGCGACGGCGCCGCTCTCCATATCGCCCGCGAGCCCCCCGGACTGCTCGCAGAGGAGGCGCTTTTCGGCCGGCGTGACGAGGAGCTGGTTCGAGCCCGCGACCGCACCCACGAAGGCGCGGGCGCCGGGCTGCCCGAGACGCTCCTGCGCCAGTCCGCGCCAGGCCGCATGCGTGGCGATCTCCCGGCCGCCCGGCAGCACCACTCGGTCGGCGAGGACGAGATCGCCCGCCTGCAGGCGCGGATCGAGGCCGCCCGCCACGCCGAAGCTGACCAGGGCCGCCACGCCGGAAGCCACGAGCCGCTCGGCCTCGCGGCGCGCGGTCGCGGGATTGGCGCCCGTCTGGGCGACGGTCAGGCGCACGCCCCCGTCGCCCCGGGTTCCATCGAGGAGACGGGCTTCGGCCGCAAGGCCTGTGAGAACGCCCACACGCATGGTTTCAGACCCCCAACCCCGCAGGCACTTTCGCCGCGGGTCGTCACGACCCGGTTTCTTCATCCCATGCAAGAGCCTTGCCGGGCCGCGGGACCCGGAGGTTCCGCGCGAGGGGCCTTACATCCCCACCCTGACGCGCCGGTCGTTCCCGCGCTTCAATCCTCTATAGCGCGCGATGGCCCAGAGAGGGAAGTAAGCCGCATAGCCGTGGTACTTGAGGTAGAACACCCGGGGGAATCCGGTGCCGGTCCAGAGGTTCTCGTTCCAGCGCGCCCCGTCGCGCGGGGCGGATTCGAGGTAGGTGACGCCGCGCCGCACCGCCTCGCTGTCGACCTCGCCCGCGGCCATGAGGCCGAGCAGCGCCCAGGCGGTCTGGGAGGCGGTCGAGTCTTTCACCTCCCCCTTGCGCTCGGTCCAGTAGGTGGCGCAGTCCTCGCCCCAGCCGCCGTCCTCGCGCTGGCGGCTCTCCAGGAAGGCCACGGCCTTGCGGATCGCCGGATCGTCGAACTCCGCGCCAACGGCGTTGAGCGCGCAGAGCGCCGACCAGGTCCCGTAGACGTAGTTCACCCCCCAGCGGCCGTACCAGGAGCCGTCCTCCTCCTGCTCGCGCCGGATGAACTCCACGGCGCGGCGCACCCCCTCGTGCTCCAGGCCATAGCCCATCTGGGCCAGCAGGCTGACGCAGCGCGCCGTGACGTCCACGGTCGGGGGATCGAGGAGCGCGCCATGGTCCGCGAAGGGGATGGCGTTGAGGTAGTGGTAGGTGTTGTCGACGTCGAAGGCGCCCCAGCCGCCATTGGCGCTCTGGATGCCGAGGATCCAGGCGGCCGCGCGCTCGACGGGCTCGCGGTAGCGGTCCGGGTCGATCCGGTGCAGGGCCATGGCGACGACGGCGGTGTCGTCCACGTCCGGGTAGTAATCGTTCCGGTACTGGAAGGCCCAGCCGCCGGGCTCCAGGTTCGGCCGCTTCCAGGACCAGTCGCCCTTGACCCGGATCTCGCGCTCCAGGAGCCAGTTCGCAGCCCCTTCGAGCACCTTGCTCTCGGGCCGCTCGCCGGCTTCGAGCAGGGCGTGCATGGCGAGCGAGGTGTCCCACACGGGCGAGAGGCAGGGCTGGCAATAGGTGCGCTCGCCGCGCACCAGGAGCTTGTCGATCGACTGCTTGGCGACCACCACCGAAGGATGGTCCTTGGGGTAGCCGAGCGCGTCGAAGGCCATGACGGAATTGGCCATGGCCGGGAAGATGGCGCCGAGCCCGTCCTCGCCGTTGAGGCGGGGCTCGAAGAACTCCACGGCCTTCTGGATCGCCTTCTCGCGCGATCCGCCGGAGAAGCGCGGCTCCACGAGGCGCAGGACCCGGTCGATGGCGACGAAGATCTGCCCCATCCGGTCCTTGTCGGCGAAGCTGATGTAGTCGGGCTCCTCCTCGGGCGGCACCGTGAAGAGCTCGCGGATGTCGACCCCGCGGGGATTCCGGGCTTGGGGCTTCAGGGCCATGAGGATCAGGAGCGGCACGATCACGGTGCGCGACCAGTAGGACACCTTCTCGATATGGAAGGGGAACCAGCGCGGCAGGAGCATGATCTCGACCGGCATCACCGGCACCGCATGCCAGGGCACCTGGCCGAACAGAGCGAGCGCGATGCGGGTGAAGACATTGGCCCGTGCGGCGCCGCCGCGGGCGAGGATCGCCTCCCGGGCCCGGCGCATGTGGGGCTCATCGGGGGAGTCGCCTGCGAGCTTGAGCGCGAAGTAGGCCTTCACGGTCGCGGAAATGTCGAGGTCGCCGTCCTGGAACAGGGGCCAGCCGCCGTGCTCGGCCTGGGTCGCGCGCAGATAGGCGGCGAGACCCTGCTCGAGCTCGGGGTCGATCTCGTCCAGGTAGTGCTGGAGGAAAATGTGCTCGGACGGGATGGTGGCGTCGGCTTCGAGCTCGAACAGCCAGTGGCCGTCCTCCCGCTGGAGCACCTTCAAGGCTTCGCGCGCGTCGATGATCGTCGCGTCGAGCCGGTCCCGATTGGGCGCGATGAGGCCCGCATCATCCATCTTGTTCTCCTTGTTGGGAAGGTTGTGATCCATAATCAGCGAGGGGCTTATACAAAAGCTTTCGCCGGCCGGCGACTCTGAAGCGTCCTGCTGGACGCAGGCCCCTCATGCGCGCTCCTCCGGCGGGACACGACCTGTGCGCTCATGCCTGTCTCTCCGGGGAGGCATCCTGGACCCGGCCCTTCCAGGCGCCACCGCGGCCGCGGTAATGCGCCAGGGCGGAATCGACGGTCATGGCGCAATAGAAAACCGCGACCAGCGGCAGGAGCGGCGCGAACCACAGGGGCTGACGGTAGAGCCGCAGGGTCGGTGCGATCGCGAGGCTCATCAGGAACCAGCCCAGGGCCCCGAGCGCCGCGGCGGTCGCATTCCCGTGCCAGGGATAGGAGAGCAGCGCCGCCGGAGCCGCGAGATAGGTCACCACCATCCCGACGAGCGTCCCGGCCAGCAGGAGCGGCGAGTGGCGCAGCTGCGTGTAGGCGCTGCGGGCCACCATGGCCCAGATATCGTGCAGCCCCTCATAGGGACGGATGCTGCGCAGGCGCCGGGTGAGGCCGAGCCAGATCGGGGCCCCACCCTCCCGGCCCTCGCTCTTGATGAGCTGGCCCAGAGCGCAATCGTCGATGATCCGCCCCCGGATCGCCGCCATTCCGCCGGCCCGCTCCAGGGCGGCCCGACGCAGCAGCACGCACCCGCCCGCCGCCGCGCCGAGGCGCCGGCGGGGGTCGTTCACGTACGGGAAGGGATAGAGCAGCGCGAAGAAGAACACGAAGGGCGGGATCAGGAGGCGTTCGAGGAAGGCCTCGCAGGAGAGCAGGACCATGAGCGAAACCAGGTCGCGCCCCTCCTGTTCCGCTTTGCCGACAAGACGCCGCAGGCTCGAGGGGTCGTGCTCGATGTCGGCGTCGGTGAACCAGAGGTAGGGCGCCTCCGGCGCAAGCGCGCGGGCGTGCCGGAGGCCTTCCGAGAGGGCCCAGAGCTTGCCCGTCCAGCCCGCCGGCAGCGGGTCCGAGCGGAGGATGGTGAGCCGTCCGGCCCGCCCGCTCGCCTCCGCGGCCGCGCGGGCCAGGTCCCCGGTCCCGTCGGTGCTGTGGTCGTCCACGAGGATGACCGTGAGGGAGCCTGGGTAATCCTGCGTCACGACCGAACCGATCGAGCGGGCGATGACGGCCGCCTCGTTGCGGGCCGGGACGATCGCGACCACGGCCGGCCAGACCGGCAGGTCGGGCACCGCCCCGTCGAGCCGGTCGCGCATGCGCCAGAACCCGCCCCGCCCGAGGAGAAGGACGAGCCAGATCAGGACGCTGAGGATCGCGGCTCCCGTCAGGGCTTGCAGCATGGTCGCTCCCGGGCCAGGCACGGCCCTCCGCCTCAAGCGAGGCGTTGCGCCTGGAGACGCCCACGTCAAGGGTGGCGGCGGCGGTCTCCACAGGAGACGCATGAGTTTGATGCGCTCGGCGTGGCGGGATGGGCCCTGGTCCGCCCAGGGAGCCTGGCGGGCCCCATGGGAGGCCGGTGAGCACCGGGTCGCCAGGAGCGAAACAGGAGGCCGCCTGGGGCCCGAGAAGAATGAGAGGGCTCCTATCGGATGCAGAGGGACTGCACCGGGTTGGGCCGGAAGCCGGGCCAGTCTCCATCGATGCGGGCAGGAGAAGCACGCAAGTCCGGGCTGCGGACCGGCACTTTGCCACGCCAATGACACGATCTCTCGCCAAGGCACCCGCATCCCGCGCGGGCGGAGGGCATCGTGGCGCTTCGCTATTCCCGTGCCGGGCGGCGCTGGGCCCGCTACGCCGGCATGTGCGGCGCGCACTTGTTCGTCGCCGTCCCCCCTTCCATAAGGGGCGCCGGTTCGCAGGCGCTCCCGCTGGCAACCCGAGGCCGAGCCGTCCCGGAACGCGGCCTCCCTTCCCAGGTAAACAGGTTCTTTCATGTGGACATTCAGCCGGTCGATCCTCAGCGCCTGCGCGAAAGTGGCCGCCCATCGGCCGTGGTGGGTGCTCGGCCTGACCCTGCTCCTGACCCTGGTGACGGGCTATCTCTCGACCCGGCTCACGATCAACACCAACACCGAGAACTTCCTCTCGGCGAGCCTCCCCTTCCGGCAGAACGAGATCGCCTATTCGAAGGCCTTCCCGCGGGAGCGGCCCGCAGTCGTCGTCATCGATGCCCCCTCGGGCGATGAGGCCGCGGCTGCAGCCCGCGCCTTGGGGGATCGCCTGAGCGCGCGCACGACCCAGTTCACGAAG
>JAESFH010000170.1_pt1 | contig 43682 bp, 50 predicted proteins | sample 9269381 | NCBI WGS metagenome assembly JAESFH01 (sample SAMN14504062, study PRJNA617094) | algae metagenome | isolation source: Aphanothece sp. CMT-3BRIN-NPC111 and co-occurring heterotrophs from well... | place: USA: Clark Mountains Wilderness, California | collected 2010-04-18
ATGCCCTGGAAGGTCGAGATCGCCCATTGATTGTTGACGATGTTGAGCACCACCGGCGCCTTGTAGGTCGAGGCGAACACGAGCGCCGCATGGAAGTCCGACTCCGCCGTCGAACCGTCGCCGACCCACCCGACCGAGATCCTGGTGTCGTTCTTGATGGCGGACGCCATCGCCCAGCCGACCGCCTGAATGTACTGGGTCGTCAGGTTTCCGGAGATCGAGAAGAAGCCGTAGTCGCGGGCCGAATAGAGGACCGGCAATTGCCGTCCCTTGAGGGGATCCCGCTCGTTGGAGTAGATCTGGCACATCATCTCGACGAGAGGGTAGCGCGAGGTGATGAGGAGGCCGGCCTGCCGGTACGTCGGGAAGTTCATGTCGCCCGGCCGGAGCGCCTTCTGGAAGGCGCAGCTGATCGCCTCCTCGCCCATGTGCTGCATGTAGAACGAGGTCTTTGCCTGCCGCTGCGCCATGAGCATGCGGGCATCGAAGGCGCGCAGGGTCATCATGTCCCGCAGGCCCGCGAGCAGCTCCTCGTTGGTGAGGAGGCCCGCCCAGGGACCGACGGCCTCGCCGGCCCGGTTGAGAACGCGGATGACGGAGTAGGCGAGATCGCGGATCGTCTCCGGCTCCGCATCGATCTCGGGTCGAGGAACGGAGCCGGCCTTCGGGATCTGCACGTTCGAGAAGTCCGGAGCCCCACCGGGGCGCACAGCAGGCTCCGGGACGTGAAGAGAGAGCGGGGGATCATCACTCACCGACTTGGTCTCCTCTTCGGCACTGCCCCTTCCGGTGTCCGACGGCCATGGAGCACGCCCATAATCTATCCTCTACCGCCTCGACGGGAAGCAGGACGATCGCAGTCACCACAGGGACACCCTCGGAGGTTGCTCAACGTCTCAGGCGAAGCCGGACATCTGCCTATCGGGCGCTCGACGCGTTCTGAGCCTCCTTTCTCGCACAGATCGCGCGGGCGAGCATCCCTTGCGGGTTCTCTGCCGTCGAGAAGCAGTAGATCCCGACCTCATCCATATCGAGCCGATCGCCCCGATTGCATGTGCCGTTGATCGGATATTCCTCATCGGCACACCGCGCGACGCACCGGGGACCGGACGCACAGCGCTGCACGAACACCCGCAGAACCGTCCCTGGGCTGCCCGCTTTGCCCTCAGGGCCCGCAGGGCCGGGTGGTCCGGCGGGGCCTACCGGGCCGGCAAGCCCGGGCGGCCCGGGAGGGCCTGCTGGGCCTGCCGAGCCCTCGGGCCCTGGCACACCCTGCGGTCCGGGCGGCCCCTCGCGTCCGGGCTCCCCCGGGGGCCCGGCGGATCCCGTCGGCCCCGCCGGACCGGGCTCTCCACGGGGGCCCGGCAGCCCTTGAGGGCCTTGCGGGCCCTGGTGTCCTGCAACTCCCTGCGGGCCTTGCGGGCCAGGAGGGCCCGGCTCGGATGCGGCGGAGCCTGGTGGCCCAGGGGGACCTGGCGGACCTGCTGGTCCCGGCGGTCCGGCGGGCCCCGGAGCGCCCGCGGGCCCGCGCTCACCCGCAGGGCCTGGAGGGGCCTGCAGGCCCGTCACGGCTGCCGCGCCCGACTGGTTTCCGGTGCCTGGCGCCGTGGCTCTGTTCGCCCCTGCCGGCCGCAGCTGACCGCAGAAGCCGATCACGACCTGGCGTTGGTCTTCATCGGCCTGAAGGTTCACGACGCAGGTGGCGGGGTGATAGGCAAGCCGGAACGCGAACCGGCCGTTAGCCTCTGTTCTCACCTGGTGGACTCCATCCAGGGTTATGGAGGTCTGACGCGGTCGGGTCACACGTCCGATCACGCGCAACTCGCCGCCCGTGATCATGGCTTGGTCGACGATGATGTCAGCGGAGGCCGGGGCGCAGCTGAAGACCAGTGCAGCCCCAACTAACATACGCTTCATCATGAGTTCGTTCCCATTTCAGCAAAGCTGATCGTGCTGTATTTATTATGAGCACGTCAACTCCCACCAGCAATTTGCGCCTAGTACTTATCTGATTGGCCCTACTCTTTCTGATTAATCTTGAATGAGCAGCTCGGTGGATGTGCGACAACCATTGTCGTGGCTCGTGAGCAAGGTTGATCTCCCGTAGCCGTGGGGCTTGCTCGCCGATCCGGCGCAGTGCCGGCATCGCCACTGGTCCTCCGCGGTGTCCGCATCCCAGGCTTCATACGTCTGCAATGGGGCGGCCTGGACGCCGCGACCTGCGCAGAGGCCCCGCGGTTCCTCCGCCCGATGCGCTTGACAAAGTCTTGTGCCTGCGAGGCTAACTATGGCTTTGGGAGGGATCTCGATGCGTCGGCTCCAGACTCTGGCTCTCCTGATAGCTCTCTGCGGCACGTTCCAGGCCGAGACTGCCGTGGCGGCCGAGCCGGAGGCATGCCGGGCCGTCCGCTTTGCTGACGTGGGTTGGACAGACATTACGGCAACAACCGCTTTGGCCGCCCGTGTGCTGAAAGGCCTCGGCTACCGACCCGAGACCAAGCGGGTATCGGTACCGGGCGCATACGCAGCGTTGAAGTCCAAGAGCGTTGATGTCTTCCTTGGAAACTGGATGCCGACGATGGCGGCCGACCGACAGGCCTACATCGACGATGGATCAGTGGACGTTCTCGGAGCCAACCTGGAGGGCGCGAAGTTCACTCTTGCCGTGCCACGAGAACTCTATGGGGCCGGCCTGAAGACCTTTAGCGACATCGCTCTCTTCCGGGATGCGGTGAAGGGCAGGATCCACGGCATCGAGCCCGGCAATGACGGAAATCGTCTGATCCAGGAGATGATCCGGTCGAACCGGTTCGGGCTGGCGGGCTTCGAGCTCGTCGAGTCGAGCGAGAAGGACATGCTGGTGCAGGTCGAGAATGCAATTCGACGCCGGGAGCCGATCGTGTTCCTCGGCTGGGAGCCCCACCCGATGAACGTCATGTACCCGCTCAAGTATCTCGATGGCGGCGACAGCGTGTTCGGTCCGAACCACGGCGGGGCCACGGTCTACACGAATGCCCGTGCGGCCTATGCCTCCGAGTGCGCCAACGCAGGCAGCTTCATTCGGAAGCTGAAGTTCAACCTAGATCTCGAGAACACCCTGATGCGCATGATCCTGAACGACGGCAGAGATCCCGCCGAGGCTGCAGAGCTGTGGCTTAAAACCAATGCTGCGACCTGGGCTCCGTGGGTCGAGGGCTTGACGACGTTCGATGGTAAGCCGGGCTTTGATGCCGTGAAGGCGAGTCTTGGCACCCGATAAGCTGCGACGACCCGGATGGCGTGCCATAGACCTTTCCCTTCGGAGCGGTAAACTATCCCGCGCAGCAGCCTTGCGTCGTGAGCTGATCGGATGGTGCGGCAACCCGCGGACGGGCCGGTGCGCGCAAAACCCGCCCAAACACGAAGCGCAGAGCCGGAAAGACGAAGCAGAACCGCGCATCGCACGAACACAAAGGAGTTGAGGGAATGGATTTCGGTATCCGCGGACGGACCGCGCTCGTGTGTGCGGCCAGCAAGGGTCTGGGCAAAGGCTGTGCCGCGGCGCTGGCCCGCGAAGGCGTGAACGTCACGATCACAGCCCGGACCGCATCAGAGCTCGAAGCCACCGCCGACGAGATCCGGCGGCTCGCCCCCGACGTGACCGTCACGGCGGTGGCCGGCGATATCACCACGCCACAGGGACGCCAAGCGGCACTCGCGGCCTGCCCTGCCCCCGATATCCTCGTCAACAATGCCGGTGGCCCTCCCCCGGGCGACTTCCACGACTGGTCGCGAGAGGACTGGATCAAGGCCCTCGACGCCAACATGCTCACCCCCATCGAGCTCATCAAAGCGACGGTGGACGGCATGATGGACCGGGGCTTCGGCCGGATCGTCAACATCACGTCCAGCGCGGTCAAGGCACCGATCGACATCCTGGGCCTGTCGAACGGCGCGCGCTCCGGCCTCACCGGGTTCATCGCCGGGCTCTCGCGCACCACGGTGGCGCGGGGCGTCACGATCAACAATCTCCTGCCCGGCCCCTTCGAGACCGATCGCCTGCGCGGCAACGCGGCTCTTCGCGCGGAGCGCAACGGGCGGCCTCTGGAAGCGGAACTCGCCGCGATGGCTGCCGCCAATCCGGCCGGGCGGCTCGGCAACGCAGAGGAGTTCGGCGCTGCCTGCGCCTTCCTGTGCAGCGTGCATGCGGGTTTCATCACGGGCCAGAACTGGCTTCTCGACGGCGGAGCCTACCCGGGCACGTTCTGAGGCACGAACTCGCCGATGGCAGCGGGACGCGAGCGCCGCACCGAGGACGAGCTGACCTTGCTCGGAATCGGCCGGCACTGCGAACGACGATCCCGCCGCAACCAGGCTGCCCGTCGAGAGCGGCCTGCCGCAATGACACCGCGCCGCCTCCCGGCGGCTGGCCGTTGAGGAAGGGTGCAGGCATGGCAGGGGCCGCGAAACCCCGCTTCTGCACTCTCTGCGGCTCCCGGCCCGTCGCGGGAACTATTTCCGGACATGCCCGTCCCGCAATACGAGCAGGTTTCCAGGCTTTACGTCGATCCAGATCTCGTCGCGGGTCAGCGGTCGCGTCGCCACCACGGTGACGATGTCGGTCGGCTGCGTTTCCTGCGCGAAGTCGACCTTCCAGTCCTCGTCGATGAGGGTCGCGGCACCGAAAGGGGCGCGGCGGGTCAGATAGCATAGCCGCTTGCTGCAATGGCAGTAGAGCGAGCGGCTGTCGCTGAGGAGCATATTGAACACGCCGAGTTTGTTGAGGCGGCCGCAGATCTCCCGCAGGAAGTCATCGAGCGCCTGGGTCGGCGGCAGGGTGCGCCACCGGGTCCTGAGCTGGTCGAGGATCCAGCAGAACGCATGCTCGCTGTCCGTGGTGCCGATCGGCCGAAAGTGATCGAGCGGCCAGCGCTTGATCCCCTTCAACTGGCCATTGTGGGCGAAGGTCCAGCTCCGCCCCCACAGCTCCCGCGCAAAGGGATGCGTGTTCTCGAGCGCGACCCGCCCGCGGTTCGCGCGCCTGACGTGGGCGATCACGATGCGGCTCTTGATGGGGTACTCCCGCAGGAGGCGGGCGATGTCCGAGCGGGCGCTGGGCTGCGGGTCGTGGAAGCTGCGCGAGCCCTTGCCCTCGTAGAACGTAATGCCCCACCCGTCCTGGTGGGGGCCCGTCTCTCCGCCCCGGCGGGAGAAGCCCGCGAAGCTGAAGCGAATGTCCGTCGGGACATTCGCGCTCATCGCAAGAAGTTCGCACATCGACGCAGGTTACGGCGCTTGTCAGAACTCGGGGGGCGTCTTCTGCACGGAGGGGCGCTCGCTCATCACCTGCCACCACTGGCGCAGGCCGGGTGTGCTCTGCAGCAGTCCCCCGGCATCCGGCGTCATGGTGAGGTAGCCGAAGATCGGCGCGAGGAAGAGGTCGGCCAGGCTGATCTCGGAGCCGGCCAGGAACGGCTGCGAGCCCTTCAGCCGCTCGAACTCGGACAGGCACAGGCGCACCGTATCCATGGCTCCCTGCACGACGCCTTCGTCGCCCTGACCGCCCTGCATCGGCACCACGAGGCGCTGCCAGACGAGTTTCCCCACGATCGCGCCATAGGCATAGGAGTCGATCACCGCGATGATCTGGTCCATGCGGGCCGACTGCCGCGGATCGGACGGCTGCAGCGCCGGACCGGGGAAGACCCGATCGATGTAGCGTGCGATCGCAATGGTCTCGTAAAGAGAGAAGCCGTCGTGCTCGAAAGCCGGAACCTTGCCGAAGGGGTGCCGGCGGGTGTGGTCGGAGGCCTGCCCTTCGCCCGCCATGATGTTGACGGGCCTCAGCTCGTAGGCGACGCCCTTCTCCTCCAGTGCGAGGCGCGCCGTGCGCGCATAGGTGCTGAAGCTTGGCCCATAGATGATCGGAGCTGCCATCGCGTCCTCCCTTCCTGATCGAGAGCATGAGCTGTGGCCCAGCCGGCGCTCGTCGGAGGCAAGATAGAGGCAGGTCACGAGGAGGCCAGGCCCGGGATCGTCGAGGTGAGGCGCCCCAGACTGAAAGCGCACGATCGGCTTCGTCGGACACCGCCGACCGGTGGCCCGGATTGTTTCCGCGACGCCTCACAGGTACGCAATGGAAGTAGCCCGGTGGCAGGGCCGGCACGCCCAACTTGGTGGGCTCCAAGTGGCGGCCGGGCCGGAATACGGATCACCTGCGCCAGGGCCGGGTAGGACTGCGGTGGGCTCCGGGTCACTGAAACGGCTGCGGCGGGATCAGCGTCATGCCATGAAAGACGGTTCGCCTGCATTTGAAGGCAGCGGCCGATGATCGACAATCAGGAGAAGTGGATCTGGTGGTGGAGGGTTGCAGGAAGCAGCTCGAGAGAAATGGCCTCCGCCGGCGGCACGCCCCGCTGAGTATTTCGGATGTTCTTCAGGCGACGTTCAGCTTGGAACGTTTTATGTTCGTGGGGCGTTGGGTAAATTCGAGGTGTTTTAGCTGCCTAGCTTGCGCGGGATTGAGTTACAGGTCGCATCATTTCCGACGAGGGATCAATAACATTCTTCAAGCGCGGGTTCGGAGCAGGCCGAACAACCAGAGTATTGGGAGTAGAGCAATGAAAAGCCTAACTTATTCCATGGTCGCGCTCATGATGAGCACAGGATTCGTTGCTGCGCAGGGTTCGCTGCAATCACCGGGTGCGGAGCCCGGAGGTGGTGGGGGACGGCAGCAGGAACGCAGCCTCGAGCGCATGGAGCGGCGCGAACAGCGCCAGGAGATGCGAGGCGAGCGCCAGGAGATGGGAGGTGGTCGCCAGGAGCAGCAGGACGGTCGAGCCATGCGTCGCGGTGGGGACGACGGCGCCAGTTCGACGGTTCGGGTCGAGCGGGATCGCGGAGATCGCGGGGATCGCCAGGGCGGCGGATCGGGTTCGACGGTTCGGGTCGAGCGGGATCGCAGAGATCGCGGTGGAGACCGCTTCGAGGACCGCTTCCGCGAGCGGGTCGACCGGCGCGTCATCGTCCGCGACCGTGGTCCTGATATCCGTTTCGGCGTTGGACCCAGCGTGTATATCCGCACCCTACCGTTGCAGTACCGTACTGTGATCTACGGCGGACGCCCTTGCCGCATTACCATTACCCGGCGGGTGCGGGCGAACGGCCGCATCGTCACGACCGAAACACGCAAATGCCCTGGCCGGCCGACGGTCGTGATCCGCAGGCGCTGACGATTCTGGTCTGATCCAGGACCGCTCGACCCCGATGGAATGGTTGAGGTTCACACGGGTCAGAGAGACGGCCGGTTGTGGCATCGCGGCCGGTTTCAGCATCGGCGCCGAGCAAGGAGTGATGTTGCGGACGGGTTCGCTCCCGTCCGCAGCGCCCGTTGACGAGGCTGCGACACGCAGGCGGCCGCTGTAGTCCCCTTCTTGGTGACGCGGCTTTAAAGCCGAATGGCCGAAGGACGGTAGTCGGCGGGGACACGACTCTCCTCGGTAGTCCGACTGACAGGGCGAGGAAAAATCGCGACCGGGAACTCGGATCCGTCCAGGTCGGCAGTCCTCGGGCCATTTCGTCGGTGTCCAGTCGACCTGTCGAAGTCCAGAGGGTCCGCAGACCTCGGGTGGTCGAACGCCACCGACGAATTTAGTGACGGCGGTTTCCGCGGACATGTTGGCGCCTGTGCGCGATGGGTTCTTTCTCCAAGTGATGGACCACAACGACCGCTTCGGCACTCGCGGCCGAACTCCTCGGTGATCAATTCTGCGGAAAACGCGTAGCGCCTGCGACCGGCGCGAGCCACGTTACCGCATGATCGGTGTATATCTCAGCCTTAGGCTCAAGCCCCTCCATGCTGTCGAGGGTGCCTGCCTTCACCACGACCTTTCCCGGCGCCAGTGCAGTCTTGGCCAGAATAGGAGAGCCGCACCGCCCGCAGAAATGGCGATGGACGGGCTGACCGCTGTCGCCCTTATCCACATAGACCATGGTCTCGCCCTGCTGATCGTAGTCGGTTTCTCTAATAACGAGATTGAAGGAGAAGACGCTGCCGCTTTGCTTCTGACAATGCGTACAGTGACAGACCGCGATGGCTCGCGGATCGCTCTTCAACACGTACCGCACCGCCCCGCACAGGCAACCACCTTGCCGATTCTGCATGATGCCTTCTCCCAAACGATGGTCGCGACTGGAAGATCCCGTCTACATTAGGTATACCGGTCTACCTAATAGTGGTCCTGTCCTGAAGTCAAGTTCCCGGGCTGAGGGGTCCGCCTGCACAGAACACCTTGACTCTTGGGCGTTCCCGGAATTAGGTAGACCGGTATACCCAATACAGGAGGCGACGATGTCCACCCGATCATCGCCACGCGACCGCCTGATCGATACAGCGGCAGAGCTCTTCTACGAGCGCGGCTTGCCCAATGTCGGCATCAACGAGGTGACCGAGCACGCAGGCGTCGCCCGCATGACGCTCTACAACAACTTCGATTCCAAGGAGGCCCTCGCCCTCGCGGCCTTCGAACGCCAGGCGGAGGTGCGGCAAGCCTTGTTCGCGAAGCACCTCGAGGCGGCGCGGACCGCTTCTGACGCCCTCAAGGCAATGTTCGACGTGTCCGAGCAACTCGCGACCGGGCCAGGTTTTCGCGGCTGCGCATTCACCAATGTCGCTGTCCAGAACCCGCATCCCGAGGGGCCGATGCACGCGCTCGTGCGCGCCCACAAGGCTTGGATCAGGGCGAAGTTCCGCGACATCGCTGCGTGGGCCGGGCACAAGGATCCCGACATGGCGGCCCAGCAGCTGACCGCTTTGCTCGACGGCGCGAGCGTTGAGGCCTTCATCCAGGGCAGCGTCGAGCCCATCCGGGCATGCAAGCAAGCGGCCGGGATTCTTCTGGGCACGTCCAAGGGGTCGTCGAGGCCGCGACCCCAACGGCGTTCGCTCAGCTGATCAGGATCCAGCGCTCGCCTGCACTGGAACTGGTCTCCGCACATTATCGCCTTTTCTGTTACCGGGCGCGGCGGGCCAGCCGCTCTCGGGCGCTGCGCTCGCGCGCTCGTTCTTATCATCCACAATAGGAGAAAATGCGACATGCTCATCGTCCATTATGCTACTCGCCTGACCGCAGACCATGATGTCGGAGCCCTCCGGCGATGGGTGAAGGAACGGGGGACTGTTTGGGACACGGCTCCTGACCTGTACTTCAAGGCCTTCCTGTTGCGGGAGACCGGCCGTTTCGGCGCCATCGCCAACAACTTCTCCTCTCTTTATCTCTGGCCGCAGGAGAAGGGGTTTCGCGACTGGCTCGTGCGTGGCGGCTTCAAGATCATCACGGACCGATACGGGCGAGCGGACATCGAGACGTTCTGCGGGCTCGACGCTTTCAAGGGCAAGGCGACCGAAGCCCGGTTCCTCTACCGGGACGACGTCGCCATCCCGCTCGATGCGGACCTGACAGACGCCTTCGCGAGAGAGATCGACCGGGCGCGGGAATCGGCGACACAGCCGGACGTCGTCGCCGCAGTGGTCGGCCTCGATCCGCGCAACTGGAAATTCGTGCGCGTTCTCCTGTCCGAGGCGGAGCCCGATGCAAGCCCGCGCGGGACCGCCTATCAGATCGCCCATCTGTCGCGTCCGCTCCTCGACACGCTGCCGCCGGGCGCGCCGCGATGAGCTACCGCTTCGAGGCGGGCCGCATCTACCGGATGCCGACGCATTTCGGGCCGGCTCCGGGACCGCGCCAGCCGCCGGACGGCGTTACGCGCGATCCCAAGCAGAGCCACCGCCGGCTTTCCGTCGCAGCGAGCTTCCTGACCGATGCGTCACTGCTTGAACGGCATCTGCCGGAGGGGTTTGCTCTCGCCGGCGAACCGGTCGTGACGGTGGAATTCCACTACATGACCGGAATCGATTGGCTCGCCGGGCGCGGCTACACGATGATCGATGTGAGCTGGCCGGCGACTTTCACCGGTCGCCAGGACAAGGCGACCGGCCGATTCCTCGCCGTTGTCTGGGAGAACCTCGCCGATCCGATCATCACGGGACGGGGGGAGATGGGCCATCCCAAGCTCTACGCGGAGATCGCCGAGCCTCGTCTCTGTGACGGCGCGCAGGTCTGCACGGCCGGCTGGATGGGCTTTCGCTTCCTCGAGATGACGGTCTCGGAGTTGCGCGACGCGCCACCTTCGCCGGTCAAGGCGCGCTCCGACGGTACGCTGATGCTGAAATATGTGCCGCGCACCGGCACATGGGGCGAGGCCGACGTGCACCAGGTCACGCTCACGCCGGCCGACGATCCGGACAGGACAGTCGAGCGCCGGCAGGTGGGCGTCGGTGCCGTGCGCTTCCACCATGCCGCCTGGTCGGACCTGCCCACCATGCATCACGTCGTGAACGCGCTGGCGGATTTGCCGGTCATCGAACCACGGGGCGGATCGCTCACGCATGCGCGGGGCGGCAAGTGGGGCCGCGATCAGCGCGTGCTGGCGTGACGCCTTGCTTCGTCGGTCTCGCTTTCAAACTCGGCGCCTGACCCGGAGCGACATCGTCGCAACCGTGCCCTCGATCATGCTGCCGCCGTTCCCGGTCTCCTCCGTCCGGCAGCAAGCAGGCCGTGCCGAACATGGCAAGGCGCTGGCTTGGCGGTGTGAAATCAATTTTCAAGCCGTCAGTACAATCGCCATTGCGGACCTTCCAGCCGCCGGCGCGCGCTCCACGATGCTGTTTTATGCGTCGGCCGCGGCTATGTGCATCTCAGGCGAGTCCATCGCTGCAAATGGTGACCTTTGCGACGTACTTTCAAACACAAGGGAAAGCTCTTATGGCTAAAAGCAAAAAGGTGATCATCACATGCGCGGTCACCGGCTCGATTCACACCCCGTCGATGTCGCCCTATCTGCCGGTCACTCCGGCCGAGATCGCAGAGGCCGCGATCGGCGCAGCCGAGGCAGGTGCTGCGATCGTGCATCTTCACGCGCGCGATCCGGAAGATGGCCGGCCGGATCAGCGACCCGAGGCCTTCCTTCCGTTTCTGCAGATCATCAAGCAACGGTCCAACTGCGTGGTCAACATCACCACCGGCGGAGCTGCAACCATGACGATCGAGGAGCGGCTCGAACCTGCATCGCGGTTCAAACCGGAAGTCGCCTCCCTCAACATGGGGTCGATGAACTTCGGGCTTTATCCGATGCTCGATCGGTTCAAAGAGTTCAAGCATGCGTGGGAGCGCGAATACCTCGACGGCTCCCGCGATAGAATCTTCAAAAACACGTTTGCCGACATCGAGATGATTCTGACGAAATGCGCCGCAAACGGTACGCGTTTCGAGGTCGAGTGCTACGACATCGGTCATCTATACACGCTGGCGCATTTCGCCGATCGCGGGATCATCAAGCCGCCCTTCTTCGTGCAGAGCGTGTTCGGGATCCTGGGCGGTATCGGTGCGCACCCGGAAGACGTGATGATGATGAAGCGGACGGCTGACCGTCTCTTTGGTGAGGATTACCACTGGTCCGTCCTCGGAGCGGGCCGCCATCAACTGGCGATCGCGGCGCAGGCGGCGGCGATCGGCGGCCACGTCCGGGTGGGCCTGGAGGACTCCCTCTGGGCTGGGCCGGGACGGCTCGCGACCTCCAGTGCCGAGCAGGTCCGCTCAGTGCGCCAGATCATCGAAGGGCTCGGCCTCTCTGTCGCCACCCCGGAAGACGCACGAGCCACGCTGGAATTGAAGGGGGCGGATGCCGTAGCATTCTGACTGGACATCATCCCTAGTACCGAGGGGGGCTCAGGGTACCAGCCTCGATCGGCTATGGCGTCCTGACACCCGCGCGTCCCGACCCAGTCGGCCGTAGACCATGATCCCGTGTTCTGGCGGGCGCTCCGGTCGCTGGCAGGCTGCCCCCGAATCGCTGCTGCCGGACAGTTTGCCCGGCGGGCCGCGCGTGGATGACATCCGTGGCCTCAACGGCACCTTCGGGCGCAATCGACTTTCGGTCGGCAGAGAGGGGGCAGGCCGCGCCGCAACTCGCGGTGCAGGCCGCGTGGGCGGCACCCAGCGCTTTGTCCATGACGGCTCTGATCGTGCGGGCGCACCGCCCGCATTGCGGGCTGCAGCCGAGGCACTGGTAGACTTGCGCCGGCGTACGTGGGCAGTCGGGGCCGGGCTTGAGGCACGCCCGCACCTCATGGTCCGTGAAGACGTTGCAATGACAGACGATCATAGGCGGCTTTCGAGGCTCGGTCCCGGCTCAATGCATGCGCCGGACGGCTTGAACGGGATGCCCGGCAGCGAGAGCAGGCGCGATTTCGTCGAGTGTCGCAGCGGCCGCCTCGAGGGCAGCAACCAGACGAGGTGCGGCTTCAACGCCCGTGAGCTTCAGGGCTGCCTCGTAGAGGGCGCGCCGCTCGTCCCTGCGGGCGAATTGCAGGGCGAGGACGAGCTCTCCCTCATTCTCTGTGATCCGGCAGCAGGATGCCGGCATGAAGGACCAGGGTTCCAGTCGTTCGACCCTGATGGCCCGCATGACGCCGGCAAACGCAGCGACGAGCTTGGGCCCGGCTGCCACACCCAGCACCTCCTCGGCGCAGGCGTGAGCGGCGTCCCAGCATGCGGCATCGGCCGTCATGTAGCCTGCGGCAATGAAACGGGTCACGGAGAGGGCGAGGACCTCGGCCTGATCGGCGCAAGCGGCCGTGAGCAGAGGGCGCAGTCTGCTGTTCATTGGTTCTGGTCTCCAACCGGCGGGTTCAAGGCCCGTGCTTAGAGTTCCACCTGTTCACCAGACCGGGATGCATCCGTCAAGAAAAAATGCAGTCATATCAAAATCTTAGACGAGTTCTAAACTGCCTGCTGCAGGATCATGACGGCAGATCTGCCGGGAATGGCGCTCGTGCGAGCACGACGTGCTCACGCCAAACAGGTCCCTCTCACGACCCCTGCCCGGCACTCGCTTCGGCAAGTCCGAAGAGGCTCAGCCGGGTGAGCGTGTCGACAAGCCGGCCGACCATGGTCTCGTTGAACCGCATCGAGAAGGGTGGCTGAGCCAGCAGGTCGGCGTCGCGCACGAAGGTCAACGGCTGCTGCGCGAGCCACAGGGTCGTCAGGACCACCTCCTCCTCTGAGGCGTCGGCCGACAGAAACCGCCGGACCAGGTGCCGCGCCAGCAGGAACAGCCGGGGCGGCGTCGATTGGATGAAGGTGCGGAACGGCGCACTCGGGCGCACGCCCTCCCATGCAAAGATCCGCAAGTACCGGCTGACCCGGTCTCTTTTGACGAGCGGTTGCAGGAACTGGCGCATGTAGAGACGCAGCGCCTCCTCGCGAGGCAGGGCGTCGATGTCCTCTGGACTGAGCAGGCTTTGTTGCTCGAGCGCGAGGTTCGCCGCCGAGAGCACGGCGAGGTACAGACCCTCCTTGCCGCCGAAATGATAGGTGATCGCGGCCTGATTGGCCTTCGCCTTCTGCGTGATCTGGCGGACGGAGCCGCCCTCGTAGCCTTGCTCGGCAAAGACTGCGGTGGCCGCCTCGATGAGGGCGCGCCGGGTCAGCTCGCTTGGCCGTGAGATCGAGCGCTGCGTGTCCCCAGCTTCCGACACCCTCAATCGCCTTCCGGCACGATCACGGAACGAGGCGGTCGACCAGGGACTCGCCCAGGGTCGCAACCTTGCTCCAGGCCTCCCTGCCGACAGGCAGCAGCCGCGAGGGCTCCATCGCGGCCGGCAGCACCCTGCTGAGGAGATCTTCGTCTTTCGCCTTCGCTGCCTCTGCCACGACGGTCTCCGCCTGTGTCGTGACAGGTCGCGCCGGCGGAAGCGGAACCGCCCCGGCCATCGCTGCCGCCCTCATACGCGCCGCGCCGGCGCGAGCGGCACTCCTCGCGCCCGTCGTCTGGCTTGGCTGGGGACCTGCAGCCGCTGCGGTGCTCGGCAGCGGCTGGTCCATCGACGCGATCTGGGTGCTGCCGGCACCCGAGAGATCCAGGCCACCCGCAAAATGCAGGAGTGAGTTCACCGGTAGGCTCGCGACCACGGCCGCCTCGCCGATGCTGCCATCGGCCCGATCGAGGATCTTGCCGCTCTCCGGATCGATCACGGGAGGGACCGCCGCGACGATGGCGGCAGGGACCGCCGCGACGATGGCGGCAGGGACCGGAGAGGCAGGCTCGTGCCTCCCCTGCAAAGCGAGGGCGGCGAGTCCCACAGCCACCGCGCAGGCGCCGATCTGCGTGCCGAGTGCCTTGGGCTGCCCTGCAAGGGCACGCTGCGTAAGGCGGCGGAGGAAGACGGGCATCAGGACCTCGTTTGATCTCGAACGGCTGTATGATTATCAAAAGCCTGTTTGCAGCACAATTGTGGCCGCTTGCCGGGTCGGCCTCCTGCCTTTCGGGTACTCGCGCCGGGAAACCGGCTTTGTGGCATCGGCGGGAGGAAGCTCCGGAGAGCTTCCGCGATCGTAAGGCGCAGCGTAAGGACGTACGAACCTGCGGCCAGCGGCACGCATCCCGGAATCACATTCGAAATCCGGCCTCGCACCGCACGCATCCGCCGCTCACAGCCGCTTTCCGCATATGTGAGCGCTGACGCGCATCGCGGCGCAACGGTGTTCGGGCACCGGAGGGGTGGCAGGATCGTCTAACCGGACGGGATCGCCTCGGTGGGATCATCACCTCGCATCAAAAGGGCAGCATCGCCCAGTTCGGCGAGGCCGCTCCCGCGTTCCGCAGGATCGGTCCGGGTGATGGCGACCCGAGCGCCAGGATCTGGCAGCAGTTGCGCGGTCACGGGACCGGTGTTGCTCTATCCGGCAGGGATAAGTGCCGTGTTTCCGTAGAGCATGAGGATGCCCGTTCTATCTGGGGACGGTCAGTTGACGGCGCGGCTCGCCCGGGGCGACGCGGCGGTGGCCAGAGCCGCGACTGCGACCGCGAGTGGGAAGAACGACACCCACAGCACCGTGTCCCAGCCGTAGGTCGTCAGCAGGCCCCCGGACGAGAAGGAGCCCGCGGCCATCGTGCCGAAGACGAGGAAGTCGTTGAGCGACTGCACCCGCGTCCGCTCCTCCGGACGGTGGCATTCCAGCACGAGCGCCGAGGCACCTACGAAGCCGAAGTTCCAGCCGACGCCGAGCAGGATCAGGGTCAGCCAGAAATGCGCCACGTCCACCCCCATCAGCCCGATGACCGCGGCTGCGGCGGTCAGGGCCAGCCCGGCAGCCACGACGCGGGGCGCGCGGAAGCGCGTGATCAGCCGCCCTGTGAAGAAGCTCGGGGCGTACATCGCGATGATGTGCCATTGCAGGCCCAGGTTGGATGTCTCCTGGGGAAGGCCGCACAGGCGCATCGCCAAGGGCGCGGCCGTCATGATGAAGTTCATGAGCGTGTAGGAGACGACCCCGCAGATCACGGCCGTGATGAAGCGGGGCTGGCGCACGATCGCGCCGAGCGGACGCCCGCCTGCCACCTCCGCGGCTGTGGGCATGGGCACCCGGACACCGAGCAGGACGAGGGCGGACACCATCGCGACGGCGGCCTGGGCCAGGAACGTCGCCGCGAACAGGTAGGGCTGCCACAGGTCCATGGTGTAGGTGACGAGCTGCGGGCCGATGACGCCGGCGAACACCCCACCCGCCATGACGGCCGACAGGGCGCGCGGGCGCCGCTCCGGCGGGACGCAATCGGCGGCGGCGAAGCGGAACGAGAGCACCACGGCGGCGTAGGCCCCGCCGAAGAACGTGCCCAGGCAGAACAGCCAGAACGAGCCCAGCACGACCGCAAGCGCGGCGAGCAGACCGACGAGCACGCCGCATCCCGTTCCGGTCAGGAACGCGGCGCGGCGCCCGTAGTGCCGGGCGATGGTACCGGCCGGCAGGGTGCAAGCCGCCATCCCGACCACGAAGACGGAGATCGGCAGCGTTGCCAGCGCCGGGCTGGGCGCCAGCGTGTTGCCGACGATGGCACCGGTTGCGTACACGACGGCGGAGTTCGCCCCGGCGAGCGCCTGCGCGACCGCGAGCCTCAGAACATCGGCGCGCCCGGACCGGAGCGCGGGCACGAGCCCCGTCGCGGCGTTGGCATCAGTGTGTGTCATGCGGATCCTCAGGCTGCGAGCAGGCCGTGCCAACGCATATCGCGCGGCGACGGGCGGCGGTGCAAGCGGCGGTCGAGCAGCGCGCCGGCCTTGACGGCCTCGCCGCTGCGCATCAGCGCGAGGAGGAGCATGTCCTCGATCATCTCGCGCTGGGCGCCGCTGCCGCCGATGCGCACGGCCTCGGCCGCGACGGGCTCCAGGATGCGCGCACAGCCCGTATAGTCCTCCTCCGCGAAGGCGAGCGCGGCACGGCAGATCGCCGGCACGACAGGCCCGGCGGCGAGTGCCCCGGCCTCGATCAGACCCGTCAACGCCTCCACCCGCTGCTCGACCGCGGCCCTATCGCCGGTTGCGGCCGCGATGAGGGCCATGTGAACGTCGGCGAAGGCGAAGCCGGCCTTCTGGAAGTATCCCCCGGAATAGGCCGCCGCCGCCTGCCACAACCCTGCCGGCACCGTGTGGCCGTAGGCCTGGAGCCGCCACAGGAAGGAGGCGGTGTCGCTCACCACGTTGACGGGCATCCCGGCCGTCACCGACGGCTGGATATGATCCGCGTAGATCGCGAGAGCCCGCTCCGGATCGCCGCGCTCCAGGGCGCCGAGGGCCGAATGCCAGGCGATGTGGCCATGAAGGATCCCGGCCCGGTCGTAGCGCGGCAGCCAGCCCTCGATCAGCCGTTCCGCCTCGTCATGCGCGCCTCCCTCGTACAGGGCATGGGAGAGCGCGTGCGCGGCGTTCGCATTGTCGGCCCGCAGGTCCAGGCCGCGCTGCGTGAGGGCCCGGCCGAGCGTCACGTTGCCGTTCTCGGCATGGGACCAGCCCCGGTAGGTCAGGAACCACCAATCGTCGGCGTCGAAATGCCGGGCGTGGCGCTCGCAGAGATCCACGCGCGCCTGGTCGTGGTCCGCCATTCCGGAGAAGGCGAACAGCCCGAAGGCACCGAGAGGCAAGGAAAGGATCAGAATATCCCGCGGCCAGGTGTCGGCGTGCGCGAGCGCCCGCTCCAGTGCTTTGGCCGAGTGCCCGTTGATGGCGAGTGACAGGACAGCAGCATGGCTCCGCTCCCGCTCGGTCCCGTGGCGGGCGACGATCTCCTCCGCGGTCGCGATCCGCGCCTTGGCCTTCGCGAGTTCGCCACGGATGGCGTGCAGGCGCGCGCGCGCCGCATGGGCGAGCGCGAAGTCCGGGTCGGCCGCGATCGCCTCCTCCAGGGCCTCGGCTGCGCCCGGCCAGGCCGAGAGGAGCAGGTCGATGCCATGGCGGTAGCGGTCCGCCGCCAGCTCGGATGCGGTCGAGAGTGGCAGGCCTCGGCTGTCGAGGTGGGTCATGGCAGGTCCCTCGTTCTGGGATCGGACGGGCATCTATGCTCGTTCCAGCGCCTTATACGGGACCGCCCCCTGTCCGTATTTGGACATCCTGCCAAATCATATGGAAAAACCGCCAAATTGGAGGTCAACCTTGACCTGGGAAACGATCGAAGCGCCGCCTGGCCTGGCCCCGCCCCGACCCATCACCGTGCGTGCGCAGTCGATCCCGGCGCGCCACTCCTTCCCGGAGCACACGCACGATTGGAACCAGATGGTCTACGCGATCTCCGGCGTGCTGACGGTGGCGGTGGAGGGGCATTCCTTCGTGATCTCGCCGGAGCAGGCCGTCTGGCTGCCGACAGGCCTGCGGCACCGGGTCGGATCGCTCCTCGGAGCAGAGTTCCGCAGCCTCTGGATCGCCGACGAAGCAGGCCATGGCCTTCCGGCGAGCCCGACCGTGTTCGCCGTCACGCCGCTGCTGAAGGCCCTGATCGTCGAGGCCGCCGAGATCGAGGGCGAGGAGGATCCTGACGGCTACGCCGGCCGTGTCGCCGACCTGGTCCTGGACCAGCTCCGGCGCGCCCGCCCCCTCCCCGGCGCGCTCCCGTGGCCACGTGGGGGATCGTCCCTGACGGTGCTGTGCGAGGCGCTCTATGCGGACCCGGCCGATCCGCGCGGGCCGGAGGCGTGGGGCCGTGAGCTCGGGATGTCCGAGAGGACCCTGGCCCGCCGCTTCGAGGCGGAGATGGGCATGAGCCTGCGCTCCTGGCGGCGGCGCCTGCGGCTGTTCAAAGCCATCGAGTTGCTGGGCGGTGGCCTGGACGTGACCCGGACGGCGATGGAGCTCGGCTACGGCTCGACATCGGCCTTCGTGTACGCCTTCCGGACGGAAATGGGATGCAGCCCTCAGGCCTACATGCGCGGCCGCGGGGTCGACCGAGGTTCCTCCGGTAGCGGTCCGCATTGACACCTGGCGCGTGCCGGAGGTCGCGCGCCAGCTCCCGCCCGCAAGCACGGACGGGGGAGTACCTCCCATGCGAGGAAGATCAATTGGTGCGGGAACGGTCTGGTGCCAGGCGCGAGCGCCAATGGGAGCGTAGTTAACCCGGGAGTTGACCGATCGGCAGTGCCGTATGGATCGGAAAAGCGGGCTTGTTCATCCGCGGCTCGGCTCGATCTCGCCAACCTGCAAGGGCAGCTCGAGAAGCTCCGTAAAGCGCGTGCCGCGGGAGTCCGCAAGGTCTCCTATGGCAACGGGCCTGTGAGCCGCGAGGTGGAATACCGAAGCGACTCCGAGCTGGCCGCGGCAATCGCCGATCTCGAGAAGCAGATCGCAGGCGTACAGGGCCGGCGGATCACCAGGGTTCGCGTCACCTCTTCAAAAGGACTTTGAGCATGCGCAACTTCATCCAACCCGGCCACACTGTGACGGTGACGGCCCCCTCCGGAGGCATCCTGTCCGGTGCCGGTCTCCTAACTGGCGCGCTCTTCGGTATCGCGGCCACCACGGCTGCTGCCGGCGAAGAGGTGGAGGTCGACACCGTCGGCGTGTTCGACCTGCCTAAGGCTGCCTCTCAGGCCTGGACGGTGGGCCAGAAGGTCTATTGGGACGATACCGCGAAGGTGTGCACCACGACCGCCACAAGCAACTCGCTCATTGGCCTCGCCATGGTCGCGGTCGGCGCTGGTGCTGACGAAACTATGGGCCGAGTCCGGCTCAACGGCATCTCTGTCTAATCGAGCTGAGCGGGGTCGTCCATTGAAGCTAAATGGTCCAAGATCGCACCAAACTGGGTTTGCGAACGAACCACCTATTCGGCGGTTTTGGGGGCAGCGGAGAGCCCGGTGCCGTGCTTCGCGGGACTGGTGAGTTGAGCTATCTTGCTCGTGGACGGATCAGCCGTCCATCCGGGAAACGCCGGTTCGGTTCCCTCAGCTTGGTCGCCTGCTGTTGCTGGCAGCGCCGCCGTCATGGCGGGCCGGAAGCGGCCTAGATAAAGGATACAAGATGGGCGATAATAAAGATAAGAAAGATGGCCTCGATCTTTCCGATCAGGTCTATTATTCGCCTGAAATTGCCGAGTCTATCAAGACTCTGCGGAAAATAGTAGATGAGATATACGAGCGTGAATCGGCCGACACGGAGTCCGACGCATTCAAAGCTTGGCGTCATGAGGTCCTCGGGGGATTGCCGGAAACAAAAAGTGTCGAGGCCGATGAGTTTGAGACCCTCCATGAGGCGTTCGAATTGCAGGCTACGGCTGGCAACCGCACCTATCGAGTGCATGCCCACATAGACGAAGCTTTCGGATCAGACGTTGGACTTGTTCGCGATATCATCCAACTCATGCTTCAAGGTATGGTTCAGAGCCAAGCTGGCTGCTTTGTTCGACATGCACTCCAGCACGGTAGACTGACGTGGCGCAGGGATAGAAACTTGGACTTTCCACATCCGCTGCCATACCAGCCGCGACAGCCCTCCGATCTTGAAGGAAGAGCCGTAGAAGAAGCAGCCGTTTTAGAGGCTGCGATTCAATGGGTGATGATGCGGAATGCGCCTGGAATGAATTTAAGAGTAAACCGATACAATATCGAAGGCGGCTCTAACGGCTGGGCAACTGTAAATTTCTACCACACTCGCCGGCGACTCTCGATCAATCTCAATCACTGGAGGCTCACCCGGAGGCCGCAGGCCCTTACGGCGAGTACCGCAGCGCACGAGCTCCTTCATAATTTAGGTTGGAGTCATCCTGATGGGGTGTATAGACCCTGGATGGCAATTGAAAACTACGAGCACTGCATCGCGGAGCACTCTGGCGCTCCCTTAGAAGAAGATCATGACCAGATCCTCCACTAGGAGCTGCAGGCGTCGGATCCAGTTCGAAGGTTCGTTGCCGTCAGCCCCATGCCGGCAAGCTGTCCTCCCCACCCCATGCCTCATGGGTGACGCGGTCAAGGACAGCAAGGCGGCAACTCCATCACACAATGCAGAATGCTGTTAGCTCACCCTCGGTGCAGAGGCCGGGGGGCCACGCATGAACTGGCGCTCCGACCTCTTCCAAGCCCCCGATTATTGGGTCCCTGTCCACGCCCTTGGAGCGGGTGCGCACCCCCCCCCGGCTTTTCGCTAGGAGAACTCCTCCGAAATGACTGAACGCCCCATCACGAAAGCGGCCTTCGCGCGCCGCCGTGGCATGACCAAAAGCCGTGTTTCGCAATGGGTTGCGGTCGGGATGCCCGTTCAGGATGATGGTTCAGTCATGGTTAAGTCAGCCGAGGAATGGCTTAACTCCAATCTTGATCACCGGCGGCAGAGAGGATGGCAGGGTGACAGCCCCGCTGCGCCAACGCCCTCAGTTTTGAGGCCATCTCCCAAGTCAGCTGGTGTGAAGCCCGAACCGGATGCTGCGCCAGCCACACCTTCGCTCGCCGATGCCCGCCGGGATCGTGAGGAGACCAAGGCCGAACGCGAGCGCCTCGCCCTGGAGCGAGAGAAGGGTGAGCTGGTGCCCCGTGCGGTCGTGCGGCGCTTCCTGGAGGCCCGGGGCCGGATGGATCGGGACATGCATCTCGCATGGGTGTCCGGGATCTCCGCCGTCTTCGGGAGTGAGCTCGGGATCAATCCGACGCGGCTGCACGCCCGCCTTGAGGCAGAGATGAGACAGCATCTTCAAGTGGTCTCAAAGACGCCAGTTCCCGAAGCACAGGATATCGCCTAGGCTCCCGTTTATGATTTGTGAGCAGCTCAAATTTCGAGGATCTCCTAAGTATGTCGGAAACATCAGTTCCAACCAAGAAACGGCCAGCATATTGGGAGTATCGATTAACTGCAGAGTTGCTAGAACAAGGTCTGGCGCCTTTGCTGGTGAAATATAAGGAACTCTCTCACCACCCGTTGAAACCTGCTGCGCCAGACATAGACGGGAAATATGTACCCGAATGGTGTCAAGACAAAATTGAGGAACTTTCAAACATATTAGAATCTCTCAAAAAAATATTTGAAGTTGAAACTATAGACGCCTGGGGAGCTTCTGGGGTTCCGGGAGATGAGAAGAAAATTAGGCGAGCGTCAAGTCGGGCCCTGGTTGAGGGACGAAAAATTTTAGAGTGGGAAGAGGAAGTAAGGTTCAGCCGACTGCCGCCCGAGTTCAAAGAGCTGCAAAAGCTTTTTGAGGGCGTTGCCGGAGACATGTTGATAGAAATTTCCACATTTCCAAAACAAATAATCGAAATATTTGGCGGATCGAATTTAGGAGGAACTTATAATTTGAAATTGTCTCTCAGGATACCCGACAAATTTTTAGATAATCTTATGTCATTCCTTGAAGATGCCTCGATTAACTACCAGTTTCGAAGATATTCGGAACTTCTACCGCCATTGACAGAAGAACAGAAAATTTTGGTAAAAAAAATTAAGCCGGTCATAAGATCCCATATTCCCACGTTATCACGGAAGTATAAGCAACTAGTTTATGAAGATGAATATGGAGACATGATTTATGCTAATTGGAATCGTGAGATAGACAAATACATTACGCGCAAAATCGCCCCAATAATCCCATTTATTTCACCTGAAAGTCAAGATTGGTCGACAATCGAGCGCGTCATCATGGATGCAATCCTTGATTATGAAGCAGCCAACGAGCTTGAGAACAATGATCTCGATGACATCACTGACCCATTAGAATATGAGCGTGGGGTGGCTGATAGACTGAAGATACTTGGCTGGAACGCACGCGTGACTCCCGGTTCTGGGGACCAAGGCGTCGATGTTGTGGCTAATAAAGCTGGGAAGTGCCTAGTGATACAGTGTAAACTTTACTCGTACCCGGTTGGCAATAAGGCTGTCCAGGAGGTTTATGCAGCGAAGCAGTACGAAAAGGCAGACTTCGCGGCTGTAATAACCAACGCAAGTTTTACCGCCTCAGCTCGCCAGCTCGCCAGCTCGACCGGGGTCATCCTGCTCCATCATGAAGATCTTGTTCAACTTGATAATCTTCTCGATTTGAGGTGAGACAAGCTATTGGACAGACGTCGATGAAAAATGCTCAGCATCGCTACTCCTGCTGCTCCGACTAATAGCCGGAATCTGGGTATTTTTTATGGATCGGACTACTAGGCGCTGTGGACGGATTTGATCCAGATGAAGGTGATCGCGAGCGCGACGAAGGAGCCATAGTTCTGGGCTGTCTTCTCGCACCTGAGCGCCACACGCTTGAAGCGCTTGAGCTTGCCTACGGTCTGCTCGATGCGAGCGCGGCCCCTGTAGAGGGCGCGCGGGAAGAACTTTGGCCTGTTGCGAGCATTGCTCTTGACGGGAATGACCGGGCAGATGCCGCGGGAGCGCGCAGCCTCACGATTGGGTGTGCCATCGTAGCCCTTGTCGCCCACGGCCGCACGCGGGGTGATGTCCGGCCCAAGATCCAACAGGACCTCAAACTGAGGACTGTCGCCCGCCTGGCCCTCCGTCAGGTGGAAGGCGAGAGGCAGTCCGTCCTGATCGACCTTGAGGTGGATCTTGGTCGAGAACCCGCCCCTGGAGCGACCGAGCGCCTGTCCGTCCTGATCGACCTTGAGGTGGATCTTGGTCGAGAACCCGCCCCTGGAGCGACCGAGCGCCTGTCCGTCCTGCCCCCTTTGGCTCCCGCCGCCGAGACGTGTGCCCGCACGGTCGGGGAGTCGAACATCTGGACCAGGTGAGCCGTCTGGCTCGTGGCGGCGAGTGCGTCGAAGAAGGCCTCGAGCACGCCTGCCTGGCTCAGCCGCCAGAACCGCTTCCAGACTGAGTTCCAGTTGCCGAACTCAGGAGGCAGGGCCCGCCACGTGATGTTGTGGAGGGTGAAGTAGTGCAGGCCTTCGAGGAACTTGCGGTCATTCCGGCCTTTATCGCCCCGGCGCGAGCGGCAGGCGCGAAACAGCTTGAGAACCGTCGCCCAGTCCTCCTCGGTCATCTGCGTCAGCATCGCGTGCCTCCCGTCTCGGAGGAGGCGAAGCTCACGCCAACATGGTTAACAAACTATCAATCCGTCCACACCCCCTAGCGTGTGCGATTCCATTACAATTCTCGCTCAGATAGCGCAAAGAAAAACCCGCCGCGGCGTGAACCGGGCGGGCAAGGAGGCGCGGGACGATGCGCCCTTCAGCCGGGGGAGGAGCCGGCGGAAGCTACCGGTTCTGCTCTCGGCGGCAATTGGGTTGAAATTTCACGGCGCCGCCAAGTAGCGACGCCGCCCTTACTTACCCGATCTTCGCGGCACTCACGCCTGGGCTCCGCGCTTCCGTGTTGTCCAAGCCCATGTTCGTTCTCATGTGGCTCTGGCTGGCCCTAGTGACCCTACTCACAACAGCATCGCGAGATGGCTACACCACCTTACAAAAGGATGTCTGCGGCGCCAAACGTGCCAGGTGTAGCGATGACAATCGATATCTCGAAGTCGGCGTCCCCATCGCCGTCTACATCCCCTTGGAGCAACCCGTCAGCGAAGCGGAGTTGCCCGGCTCGCTTCGTGAAGCTCCCGTCACCAATCCAGTTAAAGCCTGGATCAACGACTGCTCCATCTCCTGTGTTCGCATCAATCATGTAGAGGTCGATCTTGTCGCCTCGGGAGAAATAAACAACGTCTCGCTTCTCTCCAACCTCAGAGTCTCCTACGAAGTAGAAATAGAAGCGGTCTGCGCCCCTGCCGCCCCGCAGGACATCCTTGCCAAGCCCACCAACGAGGAAGTCATCGCCGCTGCCGCCTTTCAGCTTGTCAGCTCCATCCGCACCCTGCAGCCAGTTCATCCCGTCGTCCCCAATCAGAACGTCATCGAACTTCGTTCCGACTAGTCCCTCAATGGAGTCGTAGGTGTCTCCTGCTGCCTCCCCGGTGTTCCTGCCCGGGTTCGCCAAGTTGGCGGTAACGCCACCCACCGCATCTAGGTGGTAGTACTGGGCGTGGTCGATGCCACCTAATCCAAAGAAATGGTCAGCTCCCTCACGACCGATTAGAGAGTTGCTATCATTGCTGCCGATGAGCGTGTCATCGAAGCGAGTACCCATAAGATTTTCAATGGAATCATAGGTGTCGCCCTCGGCGTCTCCGGTATTGATTGATGGGTCATGGAGACTGGCCGTGACCGCTTCGTCAGAGGTCCAGTAGGCGGCTCTGTCAAAGCCAAGTCCACCATACAATTTGTCAGCACCCTTGCCGCCGATAAGCTGGTTAGGCAAGTCGTTACCTTCCAGGCGGTCATCGAATTGGCTGCCGATTAGATTCTCAATAGAAACATAGGTATCTCCAGCGGCCCACCTGGTATTTAGCCCAGGCTGAATAAGGCTTGCACGAAGGCCCGTGCGCGCGTTCACGTAGGATACATAGTCAAGCCCTCCTTTGCCGTCGAACTGGTCGGAAGATCGGGTCGCCAAGAGAGTATTGATTCCGTCAGTCCCTACGATTGCAGCCATGTGCTAGCCCCCTCGCTTTACAAGCGTGTCGCGCATGTATGGCAGTATCCGCAACCTCTATCGAGTCAAACTAAAGTTTCAATCGTGCTTTCTGGTGCGGCCAGGAACTTTAGTTGAAGCCTTGTGGAGGCTGCCATCTTGATTGGTTGGCATGATAAACTTGACTGATCGGCACGTTTGAGGTGGGGCCTGCCCTCAACCCAAGACGACAGCCATCCCCAAGCGTGTGCAGGGCAGCTCGTACTTTCATGTAAATGCCTGTATGGAACGGAGGCGCAGGTAGAGGCAAAAACGGGCCTGGTGCAAAGTGCCTGTCGCGCAGATCACCGAGGCCCGTGGCGGCTGATGACGAGTTCCTTCACGAGGCTGTCCAGGCGGTCGCCCAGCCGCTCGATGTGACCGCCAAGGCGATCTTCAACTTCCCGCAGCACCTCGCGGGAGACGAGCCGTTCCGCCTGCACTTCCCGGTAGGCTGCCATGGCAGCCTGAAGAGTGCTGATCCGGTCATGGGCCTTCTGGGCCTCATCAAGGGCTGTTTTCGCCACACGGCAAGCGTCATCCGCGACACGCCGCGCCTCCCTCACCTCCTTCTCGACGGATTCCGCCAGCGCATTGGCCCGGGCGGCTACATCCGACGACCGGATCCAGAACGCCACGACGGTGACGGCACCGCCGGCGAGAGCGGCAAGGGCGACGGGGTTGATGTCCCATGTGAAGTTGACCGGCACCAAATTACCGCCTTCCTGCGGGCTGGCCCGCCACCTTCTGGACGACCGCCGCGGCGCTCTGGCGCGGAATCCCGGTCGCGACGGTCTCCTTGAAGCGGCTGGTGTCCCAGGCCACGGCGCCGAGGAGCGCAGAGCCGCCGAGCACGAAGGCGGACATGGCCCCGAGCAGCGTTGTGACTTGCGCGATGAGAGCCGGATCCTGCCGGAAGAACAGGTAGGCCAGACCGGGCAGCGGCACGACATACCAGAGGCCGATGACGTACCCGAGGAGATGGCGCCAGTGGTACCAGGCGACGCCGGCCGTGACCTCCGCCCGCATGGTGGCATTGATCGCCTGAGACTGGGCGGTCCTGTCCGCGGCATTCGCCTTGGCGATCTCGGCCTCGGCTTCCCACCGGGCGACGGCTTCGCTCTCCGCAGCGTCGAGCCGCGAGGCAACCTCCGGCGCGCCGCTGGTCTTCTCCGCCGCCACGATGGCGCTTGCCACGGCTTCGGGAGTCGCCGGCACGCCGAATTGCCGCGCGATGAGTCCGCCGGCCCACTCCCCGAGCGAGGCGCCACCCGGGATAGGACTCAGGCCGCCCAGCATGCGACCGAGCGTCGGAGCATACGGAGCGATGACGACAGCGAGGTCTTTCCAGTTCACGACGGTACTCCTTGGATGTAGCGAACTCTCGTGTTACGGTGCTCGGGTCGTAGTCTGAATGGACAGCGCAATCCCTACGGGGCCCTCGTGCTCCTGCCCAGGAGGCCGTTATGTGAACCCCCTCTCGCGGTTATGCTCCGGCACCCGGCGCAGGAAGGCGCCTCCGCACCTCGGGACCGCAGAAGAGGCTTTGCAGGGCCGCGGGCTATCGCTCCGGCCCTTTTTGCGTCTCCTCAGCAATCGCTCGATAGGCTACGGCGCGCTGGCGGTTGAGGAGCGCGCGGCGGATCAGAAAGACGACGAGAGCGATGGCGCCGGCGGCGAGCAGCCCGACGAAGAGCCAGGCGGTCCAGTCGAAGGTCGTGACATCGATCTGCGTGCCGGCCGCGGTCCCGCCGCCGGCGGTGCTGCCCCCGACCACCACGGCGCCAGCGGTGTCCCTCGTGGCCTTCGTCTGAGCGCGCTTGGATTCCACCTCGAGTGTGGGGGCGACGGGCTGCCCTTTGATAATGGCCATGGCAGCTGCGAGCACGGCCTCAACGCGCTCGGGCTTGACGAGCGACTTGTTGAGGCCATCGCCCGCATAGTAGCTCTGGCCACGGAGCACGAACCGCTTGGCACCCTTGGTCGGCGCCAGCACCGGCAAAGAGGCCCACTCCTGCGCTGGAGCCTTAGCGAACGTCACCGCCGAAAGCGCGCCGGCCGCGAAGGCGTCGTAGCCGCGTCGCCGAAGGAGGTGGTAGCCAAGCCGGTCCTGTAGGTCGGCGTCGAAGACCTGATCCGACCGCAGCCCGAGCTCCTTGCAGAGTCCGGCGAGCGTATGGCTCGGCCCTGCCATGAACTGGTAGCGGCCACAGGCGGAAGAGCCATGGAGCTGCGGCCACTCCCTGCCCTTCCGAAGCACCTCGCCGATCGTCAGATCCGTAAGCCTCCACGGGTAGCGATCCTGGCGGTTGCCATAGAGGGTGTAATAGCCACGAGGGGCTTCGATGCTGCCGATGAAGTTCAAAAGATAAGCGGCCCCAGGAGGAACGGTTTTGTCCATGGTGGTGTCCTCCGAGTTTAGGTCACCAAACCCCAGACCAGGGCGATGAGCACGACGTTGGCCAGGAGCGCGCCCCCGACCAGGATGGGGCACCACCGCCGGCCCGCACGTCTGCGGACTGGCCTCCGGCGCCGAAGATGCCAAGAAGAATGAGAGCGACGGCGAGCGCCGCCACGCCGAGAAGCGCGTAGCCCATGGTGGTCTCCTGTGGTGGAGGGATGCGGTTACGAACCCGTCAGGCAGCCGCCCGCGCCGCCGCGGTTGCGGAGGTCATGAGGGGGCCTGTGGTGGAGGGACGGCTACCCGCCCCGCACCGGGAAGGTTTCGGGATCGACCCTCCATGGGAGCAGTTGCTGCGGCACTGTCTCTTCCGGGCCCCGCCACCTCCCGATGAGGCACCAGCCGGACTCCCCGGTCCAGGCACACAGAATAGGAGCCATGACCGGGTTGTCGGCCTCGTCGGTCTCGCCGGTCGCGTAGAACAGCGGCCCAAACGCGGCGATGTCGTATCGAACGCCGACGCCTGTTTCAGGATCGACCAGCTCTCCGTCCGGCGGCAGGGTCTCCACGCCCGGATTACCGGAGAGGAGACGGGCGACCTGGAGGGCGGTTTCGGCGTCGGGGAAGACGCAGGCGAGTTCCGTTCTTGCGCTCATGCGGCAACTCCATAGGTCTGGAGGGCAGCATCATTCAGAGCTTCTGGGGCAATGGCGCGGAAATCGTAGAAGCCGTTGGCGTAGTTGACCGTCGCCCCAAGGTTGCGCGCCAGGGCCGACCGGTTGAGTCCGGTCGGCATGGCCCCTGCGGTGTCCGGCGTGGCGAGAGTGCCGTTGAGACAGAGTTGAAAGTTGTTCGCCGCACACCGGAAGGCGAGCCCGAAGGGCGTGTTGGCGCTGATCATATTGCTGGACGAGACCTGCGCGACCGTAGCGCCGCCCGTCACCACCTTGAGGGTCACGACGCCAGCGGAGACCGTCACTTCGATCAGGTTGTTGTCCGTCCCGTCATCAATGCGCCAGATCGTGCCGCTCGCAACAGAGGACAGTGCGCCACGGATGACCTGAGAGAAGGCGCTGCGGGTGACAAGAGCCAGTGTCGCAGCCGTGTCTTGAGCCGTCTCGATCCAGCGGGTGACGGCTGTGGTAGTATCTCCTGGGATGGGATCGGGAGCAAACGCCTGTTCCGCCATCAGCGGAAGAATGAAGTAGATGACCTGACCGGCGTTGGCAGTGATCGCCCATTGGCTCCCGGCATTTGGGCCGGGCGGAGCAGCCGTTCTCCACACGTATCCCGCGTTCGCTGAGAACGCCGTAGAGCCTGCCCCGCCGAGAAGCGTTACACGAATATCCCCCGCCCCCCCACGGATGTAGGCGGCCACTGTGTGAGTGTTGCTGTTGCCGACTTGCGCGATGCTGTTAGCGAAAGCGACTGTGGCGCCTAGAGAATTATCAAGGCAATAAGCCTTGCCGTTCGAGCAAAGTGCGGAAAGGCCCGCACTTGCAAGAGCCGCAGCATCATCGACAACTGAAAGAGTCGCGGCAGCGTCGCCGGATTTTGTCAGGCCGGTCGTGTCCGTGGGGTTGTGCTTGCGACAAGTGAGCTTGTTCGTCGCCTGGTTCTCCAACCTCCACTGCCGCTTGCCGTCCGCGTAGGTGAACCGGGGGGCGTCCAGTCCGGTATAGACCGCTGCGGTCGTGGTGGGGACGTAGGAACGGGGGGTGGTTATGTCTGCGGGGACAAGATCAAGTTGGGCATTGTAGATGTTAAGGGTTCGGCCTACTGTTGCATTACGGTTCCCAACGGCATCACAGACCCCGAAATACACATCTCTCAAGTTCCCAGGGACCACGACCCAACAACGGTAGCGCCCCGGCGATACTAGCGATATTCCAGCAGTTCCGGGGGTGCCCGCCCCAACGAGAACCTGAGAGCCGCCGGTCGTCCCTGTTGCAAGGTCGAAGAAGTAGGCTTCCGATCCCGTAATCCCTATCGTCTGAAGTTGGAAATAGAGAGCAGAATTGGTGCCAGCCTCAAATTCAGCCGACACGATGCTCCGCGTGGTTATCGCCAAATATTCTACATAAACAGCAGAAACCGTCCCCGTTGCTGTTAGTGTATTTCCGCCAACCGATGCGGAAGCCTTCTTCCAAGCAGCGTTCGTGAAGTCATTGCCCCACGTAAACTTGTTATTCGGATACCCCGTGAGCATATCCCGCCACACGCCGCCCTGATCCGTGTATGTGCGGGCCTGGGTGGAGGCCGCCGTCAGAGAGGTATTGTCCGCAAAAATAACGGGTTGCTTGACCTTCAGGTCCGATGCAGTCGCGGTCGTGACATTGGCGAGGCTGACAGCCGTCTTGGCATGGCGGTTATTGTTGTAGTCATCAATGACCGCGAAATCGGCGTAGGCGGGGGCATCGAACCAGTCGGAGATGACAGAGGGCGCAGATCTCCTCCCCCGCCCCGCCAGCCTCGGGAGGCCGAAGCCGCTCCCACGCCCGCTCAGGACCGCGTGCATGGCGATCAGCCCCAATAAGCGAGGTTGACGATGCGGGCTGCTCCCGCGACAAGCGCAATATGCGTCATGCCATCGGGGATGCGCCGCTGCGTCGAGTTGAGTTCAGGCGAAGTGCCGTCCGTGATGTCGGCGGACGGCACGGCGGCGGTCACACCGCTGCCCGTCCCGAACTTGGCCCAGAAGTCGCCATCGGCCGAAAAGGACACGAACTTGGCCCCGGCCGGGATGGTCGCCACCTCAACTGTGTTGGCCGCCAGGACGCGGGTGTTGATCGTATCGCTGACCGGAGGGGCAAAGGCGGCTCGATGGCTGCCATAGGGGTATTGCTCGATGAAATCGCGCATGGAGGCCTCCTGTAGGGACGCGAGCCCGCAGCCGCTCTCACGAGGCCGCAGGGATGGAGGGGGACGAGCGGAAGGGGCTAGGGTGCCGGCTCGACGGTCGGCTCGCCTGGTATGGCTTCGATCTTGGGGACGCTCTCACGCGCCGCTCGCGTGGCCTCCTCAATCGCGGCCGAGGCGATCGCGCCTTGGATGTCTTCCAAAGACCGCTGCATGATCTCGTCCGTGAGAGAGCGCCACAGCTCGCGCTCCGTCTTCGGGCGCTCGGTGCCGTCGTCCTCCGTGACCGTCCCGCCATACAGCCGCGCCAGGGCTTCCATGATGCGGGGCAGATGATCGTCGGGGATCTCGTAGGGGATGGAGAGAGAACCAACCACGGCGCTCGTCAGGGCGAAAGTAAAGGTTGCCATGATAACTCTATTCGGTTCAGGTCGAGGTTGGGGGCACCGTCACTTCGAACAGGACAGGATGACGGGTTCGCTCGATCAGGCGGACAACGTGCGTCCCCGGCCGATCAATGATTACTTCGGCTATAGTTCCCTCGACGCGGGTTATCTCTCCGCGCGCGATCAAAAGAGCCGGAGGAGCGATCCCGGTAATCGTCGTGCCTGTGATTTTAGCGGTGGAGGGCTCGCGCGGCTCGGCCGTCAACGTGTCTGTGTCAACGAAGTAATCCGATCCACGGCCCACGGCATCGTCCGGGAGGGCCACAACCCTGTCCCCTGTCGCGAGCATGTGGGCAAAAGCGTCCAAATCCGTATGCCCGACGCTCGCGAGAAATCCATCTTGGTCATAGCGGATATACCCAATCATCTTTTGCTCGCGAATACCGTGATCGTAGAGCCGTTGTTACGCGAAGACGCGTTGTTGACGCGGAAAGCGAACGTATAAACCCCGCCGCCATTGGACGGCACGATATAGATTGTGGAAAGCGTGCGAGGAGGATAGTAATAGTCGGCGTCCGTCCCCGATTGGTTCATATCGACCGCGTTGTAGATCCGCTCGGCGTAAAATTCCCCGCCTGACACAAACACACCGTCTTTCTTGATTTCAATCCAATAAGTCATGAATGTGTCTTGATTGATCGCTGACGGTTTAATGTCCGGCGGGGCCTTGCGCCTTCATCATAGACTTGGTTCGCCCCGTCGAAAGTAGCAACGATATGAACCTTGGAGTTGCCGAGGAGCGTGATGGTGGCGGTCGGAATTCCGACTGTCACCGCGTCCGATGCGATATTGGTCACGGCATCAAGTGCAATGCCCTCGGTGGGCAGGGTGTCACCTGTACCTCTGAACTTATCGCGAGCTTCCTTGCCCTTGTTGGCCTTGTCTCTGACGTTCGCTGCGGGCTCGCCGTCGAGATTGCCGGTGAAGTTAACCGACGTAGCGGGCCGGTAGAATTTCTGCGTAGGTTCGCTGTCGAGAGGTTTAGCCCAGGCCGAATAGAGGACGCCCGTCGAGGAGATGTCTTTATCCACGCGCCGAAAGGCCCGCACGGCCACTTGATACCACTTGTTCGCGGTAAGGGCCTGGATGCGAGCGGTTACATGAGCGGCAGACACAACGGCCGTCTGCCGCTGCCGGCGGGCGGCACGCCCCCCGGCGTCGAAATTGTGAGGGGCGGCACTCGGATCAGTGGTCGTCGCGACGACGGCGATCTCAAAGCCGTCGATGTTGTTCGCCGCATCCTTGGCGGTCGAGAGGTCATAGGACCAATCAACGGTCAGGTCGATCGTGCCGTCTACGCCACCGCTCGCATGCGAAACACCCGTACCCGCGGTGATAACCGGCGGAATGTCTATGGGCGTGGCGTTGCGGTCGTTACTCTTGTCGAAATTCGTCAGAGCCGCATGGATCTGTGCCGGCGTAGAGCCGCCTAGCGTAATCTCCGGAGTCAGGCTCGTGGCGTTTTTGATAGGCGAGGTCGTGACGGGCCGGGACGACCGTGTGATTGGCGTAATGCGGGCCTGATAGGTCTGCCCGTCAACGATGCCTTGCGAGATCAGAGCGTAGCCGCGCTCGGGTGTGCGGCTGGTGAACTCAAACCACGGGGTGTCGCCCACGCGCCGGTACTCGATCAGCAACTCCACGATGGTCGCGTCATCCGGCGGCGTCCACTCGACGCGAATGGCCGGGCGGGTCGTGTTGCCGCTGCTTGAAAGGGACTGCGGCAGCACCGCGGTGACAGGCACGAGGGTATCGGCCACCTCTGCGGATGCCAGCGGCCCAGGATTGGCCCGTGTGATTTCGTCCGTGGCCGGGGTCCAGGCGTAGACCGACGAGCCAATCTCGCGGATCTGGAGTTGCACGCTCCAATCGGGCAACAATGTCAACTGCTCGATACGGAACGGCTGGGCATTATAACCGAAGAGGTCACTTGTCCATGTAACCCAATCGCCGGCCTCAAGCTGGCTGTAGAACCGCGGCAGCGTCAGAGAGTGCGCCCGCTGCATCCTCTCCAAGCGGCGCTGGATCTCCAGAACCCGTTGGCCCTGCGTCTGAGAGGCGATATATTCGATGTCCAGGCTCTCGGAACGGAGCCAGCCCCCATCCAATGCCAAATCAGCATCGGAATGTCGGGCAGGCACATCCGCCCGTTGCCACATGGCCTCGGGGTCGGCCCAGGTGCCGGCCAGTTCGTTGCTCTTGATCTTTGCGCGACAGGTGCCGGGAGCCGGTCAGCTCCGCGCCGGCCACGAGGTCGGCGTCCGTGGGGGTGACACTCTTGCCGAGCGTGACCGGGACTTGCGGCGCTCCCGGCCGCAGAACGTACATGCCGGAAAGATCGCTCATGGCGCCTGCGCAGGCCGTGGCGAACAGATCGAGCACTTGCCTGTGGGTCTGCGTGGCCTCAATGACCGCTGAAACGCGATAACGTTTTTCGGTCCTGCCGGCCTTTAGGGTAACGTTCTCGTCACAGACGTTCATCGCCGCCATGGCAGCTGAGAGGTTGATGTCAGCGTCAGACAGCCCAACCCGAACAGCGGGCGTCCGTCCGCGCCGCGGACCATGCCGCGCAGGTAGTTGTAGCGGGCGACCTCCAGGTTATCGGTGTATGTCCATGTGCCTGGCGTGGCATACCGATGGGCACCGCTACCGCTGGGCTGTGTGCTGTCGAGCCGCGGGTCGTAGAGACGGGCTCCACGAACCATAAAGAGGAAACTAGGGCGACCGCTCGGAAACGCAGTCGGGGAAAACATCAACCGAATAGCGACGTAGGCTGTGCCATCAAGCCGGTGATCGGTCGTCCATTCCTTGCTGCCGCCGCTCTCGCGGGTCGGGGCGTCTGTAGTAAGGTCCGATACGACGGACTGTCCGACCGTGCCGGGCCGGAAGTAAATTTTCATGCGCGGGCCGCTGTCACCGAAGTCGAACTTGTCCGGCGCGGAGGCATTGACCTCCGCCCCGGTCGCGGCCCAATCCGCTACTTTTTCCCCGTTGACGTGGATTTCCTCGAGAGCGTCGATCCGGTGATCGGCCAGGGCAATCACGAGCCAGCAATACTTGTTGTTGGTTCCGCTGGTGCACCAATAGGCCAGAGAGCCGGCCACAGCCCGGCGGCCCAAGATGAGCTTGCGGGGTTCATTCGGGTCGGCGCTGAGCTGCAGTTCTGTCCCGCGAGGGCCTTGGTTCTCCTGATCGGGCGCGAAGACCGCCCGCGCGACAGTTGAGACGATCGCTATCGTGGCCGTCAGGGCGAGATTGAAGAGGATAGGACTCGCAGCGGCAAACGCCTGCACTGCTGCTACGACGGTAGCTATAGACAGCGAAATCGGCTCGGCATGAGCCGGCGTAGGGGCAAGCGACAGCGCGACCGCGAGACACGCGGCCAGCAGCACAGAGGCTAAGGGCATTGCTACTCCACGCGGTACGCGCGTCGGGCACTCGTCAGAGGCAGGCGGGCAAGCCGGTCTTGGTCGCGGGCCAGGATGTCAGCCCCGGCGACGACCCCAACCGAGAGGGCTCCGGTTTCCGTCTTGACGAGGGCAAGGTCGCGCGTGGCGGCCATGGCAGGGGGGATGGACGGAAAGGCGGCTTTGAGGGCGCTCTCGATGCTCCGGAAGCCCCGCCGCTTGAGAGCGGCTTTGTATTCGGCTTCCGAGGAGATGCGCCGGTCGGCGACATAGGGGTCTTCGCCCGTCATGGCCTCGACCGCGTCCATCGCGAAGTTGAAGCAGTCGGCGGCGCCCCAGGCGAAAGGCTGGTTATCGTGGGTGGCGATGACCTCGCAGAGCCGGTCGAACCAATCTCCCGGCGCATCAGCGGAACCCCGGCTGCTCACGCTCCATCCCCCACGGGATAGGTTTGGTGTTCACGCGCTTCACCCATTCAAAGCCCTTGTCCCCCGTTTGATACCGCTTTTGATCGGTGTCGTTGCGCTTCCGATTGGTCGCCCGATCCAACTCAAGCGCCCGGCTCCCACAGGTCAGGTTGAGAGCCGAGACAATCGTGTCGCCCTCTTTCGTCTCAATGTGAGTGTCCGTGTCAATGTACCCCTTGAATACAGATGCCACCGTCACGAGAGCGCGGGTGTCGGGGTGATAAAGCGCTTTCGCGAGTTCAACGTTAGAGGCGTGAAGGTTATATTGGCCGTCTGACGCAAGACCTTGGCTGTCAAGGCCAGAGAGCGTGACGGTAAGGCTCTGAATAGTCATCTGCTCCGTCTGGACAATTTCGCTAAACGACAGCAGAGAGCCTGAGCCCGTACCGTGATGCCGGAGAACGCGGCAAATGTCGTGTTGTAGACATCGTTCCAATAGCCGTAATTGCCCTCGGGCAGTCTGACGACAAAGAGGATGCGCTCAACCAAGCTCGCGCCGGCCAAGAGGTTCTGTGTGGCTGTGGTGTAGGTTTTCGCCATATCTACACGAGACACTGAACGCCGCGGATCGTCAGAGGCTCACCCATAGAGAGCCGTCGCCGCGGCTCCGGTAGGGGATCGGCCAAGCGAAAGAGGGCCGGCGCCGCGATCAGGGTCACGACACTGCCGATCACGGAGCCGGGCGGGATGTCAGGCTCGACCTGCAGGTTGCCGATCGTGCCGCCGGTTGCGTTGCGAGAATCGACGATGCGATGCAGCGTCCTCGTTGTGCCCCACGGCCAGGACATCATGTCACCCGGCCAGAGCCGATAGCCCGAGGGCAGACCGCTCAGGCTCACCAGATAACCCGTCGCCGCAGTCAGAGCCGCCGTCCCGTCCCACGGTGTTCCGTCCGACGCCCGCGTGAGACCCGTCACGCCGTCAGGGTAAAAGACAGGGTTCGCCCGGCCGACGTCGTAGAAGTAGAACGCGTTCGCCCGTCCGCGCAGCGCCGACAGGAAGGCGCGAAAGGTCTCGAACTCAGAGACGTTGAGCGTGGTCGTGGCCGCCTCGAACGTCCACAGCGCCCGTCCGCGCTCGGCGGACTGAACGACGCCCCCTCGGGTCTGAGACACCGCCTCGACGCGGGAAAGGTCGAACGTCAGCCGCTCAACAAGCGGGGGCTGTAGCCATGACAGCGGGTACGTCAGCGCCATGAATTAGCTCCGCCGCATGGCACGCCACTGCCGATTGTTAACGCGCTCCGTGACAACCTTGTCGTATCGGGCAAGGCCCCTCTCTACGCCGACATCGATCATCTGCATGACCTCGGTGTTGCCCGTGGCGCCCTCGACGTTGGCATTCGTTGTCACTACGTCGCCGCCGCCCTGAGCACCCCTCATCGGCGCGACATCGCCGCGCTTGAAGCGGCGGGTGACGACGACAGTGCCATCCCCGACGACCTGTGGCAGTCGTGTTATGGCTTGCTCGAGCAGATGACGTCGACCCCGGCACGGACCTATGCCGGGGTAGAGGCCAAGGCCCACGTGCTCGTCGAGTTCGCCCCCGAGGCGGATACGCTCGTGGCCGACCCCACGGCCTGCGCGCTCGGGCTCTCCATCGCCCGTGACGTCCTTCGGCTTGGTGGACTGGAATAGCTTGGGATAGCCTTAACCATGCGCCGTCCTCGCCTCAACCAGCCCTTGTTGCCGCCCCCGCATCCAGCAATCCTACGTCTCGCCCGAGCGCTGGCGCGCCAAGCCGCGCGCGAGGATCACGCGCGCGAGCAAGCCGAACGGTTGTCCGATGAGAAGAGCCGCGATCTACGCCCGGTTCTCGACCGACCTGCAGAGTGAACGGTCGATCGAGGATCAGGTCACTCTCTGCCGCTCCTATGCCACACGTGAGGGCCTCGACGTCGTAGCGACTTTCGAGGACCGGGCCCGGTCAGGTGGTTCAATCCTAGGCCGGGACGGCCTGATGCAGCTCATGGAGCGTGCCCGGGAGGGCACTTTCGAGATCCTGGTCGTGGAGGCGCTCGACCGCCTCTCCCGCGACATGGAAGACCTCGCCGGCCTCCACAAGCGCCTGTCGTTTCTCGGCATCGAGATCCGTGCCGTCCATGAGGGCACGGTCAACACCATCCTCGTCGGCCTGCGGGGCCTCGTCGGGCAGCTCTACCGCGAGGATGGTGCCCACAAGGTGCGCCGTGGGCAGGCCGGGCGCGTACGCGCGGGTCTCGCCGCCGGCGGCATTACCTACGGCTACGCGGCCGTGCCTGGCGAGCCCGGCAAGCGCACGATCGCTCCCGACGAAGCCGCGGTCGTCCTGCGGATCTTCCGGGACTACCACGCCGGGCAGACGGCGCGGGACATCGCCCATGCCTTGAACCGGGAGGGTGTGAAACCGCCTCGCGGCCGCACCTGGAACGCCTCCACCCTGAACGGCAATCCGGAGCGTGGCAGCGGGATCCTGCGCAACGAGCTCTACGCGGGCCGTCTGGTCTGGAACAAGGTTCGCATGATCAAGGACCCGGACACCGGTCGACGGGTGTCGCGCCCGAACCCGCGGGAGCAATGGCAGAGCGTAGACGTGCCCGAGCTGGCGATTGTGCCTCCCGAGCTCTTCGACGCCGTGCAGGACCACAAGAAAGCGGTCGCCACGGTGCATCCGAGCCATCAGCGCCGGCAACGTCATATGCTGTCCGGGCTGCTGCGCTGCGCCGCTTGCGGAGCGGGAATGGCGGCCAAAGGTCGAGACAAGTCTGGGCGTGTGCGGATTCGATGCTCAGCCGACCAGGAGAACGGCACCTGTCCGGACCCCAAGACCGTCTATCTCGATACGGTCGAGAACGCGGTTTTGGGGAGACTTAAGAAGGAGCTCCGTGATCCGGTCGTCATCGAGGAGTACCTCCGGACCTATGTCGAGGAGCGTCGACGCCTTGCGGCTGCCGCCATAGCTCAGCGATCCCGGATCGAAGATCGCATCGGCGAGGTCTCACGTGAGCTCGACCGTGTGGTCGATGCGCTCGTCAAGGGCCACGGCTCGAGCGAGGTGCTCGGCCCGCGCTCGACTGCGCTGCACGAGGAACGGAAACGCCTTCAGGCCGAATTGGCGGCACAGGAAGAACCGACCCCTCTGCTCTCGCTGCACCCCATGACCCGCCTTCGCTACGTGGAGCGAATCGCCGAGTTCCAGGCGCTCCTAGCGCGAGGTGTCCAAGACGGGGATACGGACCCTGCGGCTCTGATGCGCGAAATTGTCGATCACGTGGTCGTACGTGCGCGGGAAGGATGGCGGGCAGGCGTTGAGGTCGAGATCGTCGGCCGCCTCGATGCGCTCCTCGCAGACGGGGGCTACCCAGCCAACATGCGCATAGTGGGGGATTGGTGGTAGCGGAGGAGGGATTTGAACCCCCGACACAAGGATTATGATTCCTCTGCTCTGACCAACTGAGCTACTCCGCCCCAGGGGCCGCGGCGGGTCGGGCCGCGCTGATGACCGCGATATAGGGAAGGTGGCGCGGGGGTGTCAAGGAACAGGTTTGCCGGTGCTGGTCCATTCCAGGCGCGAGCGGGCGCGCCGCCCGCCCAGTTGGGCTTACGGCCGCTTGCGGATCCGCATCAGCTTGAAGAAGCCGGCCGGGAAAACGGGCTTGAGTTCCACCACCTCGACTCCGCCATTCCGCTTGGCCCAGGCCTCGACCCGGGAGGCCTTGAAGTCCGAGCTCCAGCCGATCTGCCTCACGAGCGGGGCCGAGATCTCCTCGATCCGCGCCAGCGGCCCGCCGGCTTGGCCGAAATGGTTGACCAGGATGATCTCACCGCCGGGGCGTAGCACGCGGGCGAACTCATCGAGGGCGCTCTCCGGGTTTGGCACCAGGGTGATGAGGAACTGCGCCGTCACCGCATCGAATGTGGCGTCCGGGAAGTCCAGGCGGGTCACGTCCATCACCCGCAGGCTCTTCACGTGGCGAAAGCCCCGTTGATCCACCTTGGCCTGCGCCCGGCGCAGCATGTCCTCCGAGAGGTCGACGCCGTAAACCTCCGCGTGGGCGGGGTAGTAGCCGAGCGCCAGGCCGGTCCCGACGCCGGCCTCGAGCACCTTCGGTCCGCACGCCATCGCGGCCGCGACTGCGGCGCGGGCGGCCGGCTCGGTCAGCTTGTCGTAGACGATATCGTAGACAGGGGCCCAGCGGGCATAGGCCTTGCGCATCAGGGCCGTGGTCGCGCCGTCGGTCATGCGTGTCCTGCAGGCTGGGGGCCGACCAGGGCGGCCGGGCTCCCGCGGAATGTGTCAGCTTCGCAGGAAGCCGGAAAGGCAGCCCGCCCATTGGGCTGTGCACAAGGACAGCCTCGCATGCAAGCCCCGAGAGAGCCTCACGTGAGCGGGCGGCCTTGAAGCCGCCCCACAATTCTATGCAGGGGCCTCAGGCCGCTTCCGATGCGGCTGGCGCTTCCGCCCGGGCGATCGTGCCGCCGCCCAGCACGCGCGCACGGGGCGCGTCGCTCTCATAGATCACGCAGGCCTGACCGGGGGAGACGCCGTCCTCCGGCGAGAACAGCTCGACCGTGGCTCCCCGCGAGCCCTCGGGGAAGCGGAGGATGGCGGGCACCGGCGCCCGGGTGGAGCGGACCCGGACGGCCACTTCCAGGCCGGCCTCACCGATATCGCCCGCGGTCCGGTCGCCCAGCCAGTTCACGTCCGTGATCCGGATTGTCCGGGTGGCGAGCGCCTCACGCGGGCCGACCACGACCCGGGCGGCGGCCGCATCGAGACGCACCACGTAGAGCGGCTCACCGACCGAGAGGCCGAGGCCCCGGCGCTGGCCGACCGTGTAGTGGATGATCCCTTCGTGCCGCCCCAGCACGCGCCCGTCCACATGGACGACGTCGCCGCCCTGCACGGCACCGGGCTTCAGACGCTCCACGATGTCGCTGTAGCGCCCCTGCGGCACGAAGCAGATGTCCTGGCTGTCGGCCTTGTCGGCGACGCTCAGGCCAAGCTCCCGTGCGAGCGCCCGCGTTTCGTCCTTCGGGAGCTCGCCCAGGGGGAACCGCAACAGGTCCAGCTGCTCCGCGGTGGTGGCGTAGAGGAAATAACTCTGGTCCCGGCCCGGGTCGGCAGCCCGGTAGAGGCCGCGGCGGCCGTCCGGCAGCCGTCGGCTTGCCACATAATGCCCGGTCGCGAGCACGTCGGCGCCGAGGTCCCGCGCCGTCGCGAGCAGGTCGCGGAACTTGATCGACCGGTTGCACTCCACGCAGGGGATCGGCGTCTCGCCGTCGACGTAGCTCTGGGCGAAACGATCGATCACGGCTTCGCGGAAGCGCTCCTCGTAATCGAGCACGTAATGCGGGATCCCGATGGTCTCGGCGACCCGGCGCGCGTCGTGGATATCCTGGCCGGCGCAGCAGGCGCCCTTGCGGTGCACGGCGGCGCCGTGATCGTAGAGCTGGAGCGTGATGCCGACCACGTCGTAGCCCTCCCGCTTGAGGAGGGCCGCAACCACGGAGGAATCCACGCCGCCCGACATGGCGACGACGACCCGCGTGGCTGCAGGGTCGGTCGGAAGTTCGAGAGAGTTGAGCATCATTCCATCCAGACGCGCCGTTCAAGGCGGCGCACGGGAGGGGCCTGCCCTCTGTATAACGATTGCGGAGCGGATCTGCCAGGGTCGGGAATGGGGACGCGGGTCTGTGCCGCGCCGGGTCCCTCTTTACCCCCAGCGGGCGAGCCTCCCGAGCCTATGCCGCGCAAGGTCGACCGGCCCCGCCCTCCCCGATCGGTTCGGTCCTGCCCGGTGCTACCGTTTCGGCACGGTCGACTCCCCTAAAAGCCTTGCTCCGCTTAGGAAAATTTTAAGCGCTCCCCTCTAGGTTGCTCATCGACAGGTCAGTTCTGAGTATGTGAGCGTAGCAATGGCCGAGCCCCACCGCCCGAGGGTCAAGTATGTCATCGGGCCTGATGGTAGTCCTCTGACGATAGCGGACCTTCCTCCCACCAATACCCGCCGCTGGGTCATCCGGCGCAAGGCGGAGGTCGTGGCCGCCGTCCGCGGCGGCCTGCTCAGCCTCGAAGAGGCCTGCCAGCGCTATACGCTGACGACCGAGGAGTTCCTCAGCTGGCAATCCTCGATCGACCAGCATGGCCTTGCGGGTCTGCGCACGACCCGGATCCAGCACTACCGACAGTAGTGGCATCCCGTCCGCTGGGCTGAAGCGCCCCAGGACCCATCCTGCCCGCTAGGTTTGCGGGACTTCGCCGTCCCGCTTGCGCAGCCAAAGACTCGTCTCGTGGGCACCCGCCGGCTGCGGGAGTTCGCCGAGAACTCCCCGGCCCGTCCAATCGGCGCGTGCCGCCGCGACGTAGCTCGAGAACAGGATCTCGTAGGCGCCCCCCTGAAGCAGGGCGCCGACGAGCAGTTGCTCGTTGTAGCCGCGCCAAGCCCATTCCGGCGGATAGGAATCGGGCAGCGTCACATCGTGGACATGCACCAGCACACCGGCGGCGAGCCGGGGCAGCACATCCAGGAACAGGCGGTCCACATCCGTGCCCGGCATCGCGATGTGGCTTGAATCGATGAACAGGACATCCCCGGAGCGGAGCGCCGCGAAAACGGAGGGATCCGCGTCGGCCAGCAGCGCCGGGATGTGTCGCACCTTGAGCGCCGCGAGCGTGGCCCGGGGGGCCGGATCGATGCAGAGGAGCTCGGTCCCGAGCCCCTCATCCGCAATGGCCTGGGCCAGAAAGCGGGTCGAGTGACCGGAGCCGATCTCGACGATGCGGTGAGGCCGCACGCGCCGCACGATCGCATAGGCGGCCGCCGCGTCGAGCCGCGGAAACCAGCTCTGGTCGAAACGGGCCGGCCCCTTTCCCCCGACGATGCGGCGGAGATCCTCCGCGTATTCTCCGATGCCTCCGATCACGTCAGCCATGCTGGCTTCGGCGGCGTCGAAATGCGGGCGCAACGCCGGGTACCCTGCGGGCGCTGCGCCTTCGGCGTAGCGATAGGGGATGAAGAAGCCGCGCGCCGGCCCGCCGAGAAGCGTCGACAGGCCGAAAAGCAGCCGTCGCCAGGCGGTGCGCACGGGCCGGCCTGTCAGTGGAGCGGCGTCGGGGGTGTCGGCGCGTTCACCCGGTCGCGCCAGGCCTGCGCGAGGCGTGCGCGCTCGAAAAGCAGAACAACCGCAATCGACGCCGCAAAGGGAATGAGGAGGTAGAACAGGCGGAAGATGATCAGCGCCGCCAGAACGTCGGACTTCGGGATGTCGGGCATGGCGGTGAGGAAAACGAGCTCGAACACCCCCAGACCGCCTGGCGCGTGGCTCACGAGCGCGGCTGAAAACGAGGCCAGGAACACCGCGAGCACGACCGTAAAGCTCGGCTCGAGGCCAGCCGGGAGCGCGAAATAGATGATCCCCGCCGCACCCAGCAGTTCTAGGGGCGCTGCGATGAGCTGGCGCACCATCACGGCCGGACGCGGATATTCGAGCTTGAACTTGCGGATCACCAGCGGACGCATGTGGATCAGCGAGCCGATCGCGTAGAGAGCCACGAACCCGAGCATCAGGAGGCCGATCACGCGCGCGGTCGTGGGGTTCGTGAGCGCCTCCGGCAGCAGCCCTTCGAGGCGCTGGAGCAGGGTCGGATCAAGGGTGAGCACGAGCCCGCTGAGGAGGATCGTGCCGAGGCCGAAGGTGAAGGAGCAGAGCGCCACCAGAACGGCAATCTGCGGCGCGCTGAGGCCCTTGGAGCTGTAGGCCCGGTAGCGGACCAGCGCCCCCGAGAACACGGACGCACCGATGTTGTGGGACAGCGCATAGGTCGTGAACGATGTCACCGAGACGAAGAACCACGAGATATGGCCGACGCCGAGGTGCAGGAGGGCAATCCGGTCATACCAGGCGAGCGCCGCGTAGGCGAAGAGCGTCGACAGCGCAGCGAGCAGGTATCGCTGCGGCGGGATCGAGATGAGGCTCGTCCAGATCAGGCTAAAGGAGAGCCCGCGAAGCTCGTGATAGAGGAGCCACCCCGAAACGACGACCGCTAGGAGCCCGATTGCGGGCCAAACGAACTCACGCACATTCTTCATGAAGCGGCCAGGCTCCTCCCCGGCCCCTGTCTGCCTTACAAGCCTGCGGGCTGCAAGAGCCGGCCGGCGTGGCAGGGCGCCCCAACTGGGAGCGCTTGTCGGGAAGCCGCCCCGTAAGTCGAGCCCTGAGCAATGCTTCTTGGTCCAAAAGGTCAGGCGACCGTCTCGATCCAGTCAAGCACGCCGCGTGCGACGTCCTCGGCGCCGATGTCAAGCTGAAGGAAGTGGCCCATACCCGGGGCCGGACGGTAGAGGCCGCCGTGATAGAGCGCCGTGCGGAGCGCGGAGGGACGCCAGACCAGGCGATCAATGTCTCCGCTGACCACGAGCGTCGGGATGCCGAGGAGGATGGCCGGCACGATCACGCCCGGCGCGTGGGCTTCGAGGAGGACGCGGGGCGATTCCGGCACCATGCGGGCGGCGTATGCCGCGATCCGCTCGACCGGCAGCCCCTCGGAAAAGAGGATCTGGAAGCCCGCGGCCTCGATGGGCAGGCGCGAGCCCGTGACGGACCCGAGATATGCCTCGGTCCAGATATGCGGATCGGTAACGGCCAAGCGCAGCCCGTCGAAGAACAGGCCCTCGGGAGGCAGGGAGGCCAGGAGGACCAATGCCCGCATCGGAAGGTGGCCCACCAGCATCTGAGCGAGAAGCCCGCCGAGCGAATGGCCGATCACGACCGGCGCCGCCGGTAATGCCGCGTGGGCTCGGCGGATGTCCTCGGCAAGGTCCTGCATGCTCCAGCGCAGCAGCCCGTCATAGCCGCCGCTGCCGCCGTGCGCCCGCAGGCTCACCGCGGCCGCATGGCGGCCGCGCCGGGCAAAGTACGGAAGGTAGATCTCGTTCCACATCCACGCGCCGCCGAAGCCGCCATGGATGAAGAGCAGCGGCGCTCCCGATGCCTGGCCGGACGGTCGGGCTTCGATGAGCTCGAGGGCTGGGGCGCGGCCCTCGGCCGGGATGCGGCGCGTCTCGATACGGATATCGCCCGAAGTGTCTGCACCGACGATCTGCAGGTGCGGTCTATCGGGCATGACTCCTCCTCGGCAACATGGCGGGTGACGCTGCGAAACCGGATGCAGCCCCGTTCGGTCCGGCAGGTTCGAACGTGCGGAACTGTCCCGGACCCGACCACTCGGCGGGGAGTAGAACGCGTTGCCCTTGAGGTCGGTTCGTGACAGATCATCGGGGCG
>JAESFH010000171.1_pt1 | contig 43486 bp, 32 predicted proteins | sample 9269381 | NCBI WGS metagenome assembly JAESFH01 (sample SAMN14504062, study PRJNA617094) | algae metagenome | isolation source: Aphanothece sp. CMT-3BRIN-NPC111 and co-occurring heterotrophs from well... | place: USA: Clark Mountains Wilderness, California | collected 2010-04-18
TTTCTTTGTGGTTTATACTCAATACTCAAGTTGCTCTCGTTGTACCTTGACTCAAAACAAAGCGTTTTTACCTAACCGTTCAAGGGCATTGCGCTGTTTACGCTGGGGGGAGATTTAATTTATTGTATTGACACTAATAAACAAAGTCACTGGCACCTGTGTCTGTTTATAAGGCAGGCGATCTGGTATGGCAAGTGGCTTACTGACCCTAAAAATTAGGCGAGCCTATGGTTATGGAAACTGATCATTGCCACTTCCCTTAACTATGGGAAGATCACGGCTTAATTGCGCGTTTTGATCGACCGAGACAAAGCCTTCCCCAAAGGGATAGGAGAACCGCACCGCGACTCGGAAAGAGTTCCCCCACGTTCTATGCCAGCGACAACCCCTAGCTATGTCCTCCGCTTGTTTGTTTCTGGTCACAGTGCAACCACTGAACGCACCCTCCAGATACTACACAAGCTGTTAGAACAATCTCTCGGTTACCCTTATACCTTAAAAGTAATTGACATTTTCAAGCACCCAGATCAGGCTGATGCCAATCAAATTTCTGCCACACCTACGCTGGTTAGAGTTTGGCCTCAGCCTATCCGTAGAATTGTCGGTGACCTTAATGATGTCGAGAGGGTATTACAAGTACTAGCTGCCCCAGAGGTTTAAGTACGGAACATTTCCCCAATCAGTTCGTGTAGGGCTTTCCGATTGCCACATAACTGATGACGTAGCTTTTTATTTAATAAGCGTCAAAATTAAACTAAAACCATCCCATTAAATTAGTAATGCAGATTACCCAATGTCTCCATGCAGCAGTTCTTGTTTCTGATTTAGAACGAGCAGAGCATTTCTATGGCAATGTGTTGGGATTATCCAAGGTAGAGCGATCGCTCAAATACCCAGGAGCTTGGTATCAAGTTGGAGAGTTCCAAATTCACCTGATTATAGACCCAGGTATTCAAGCACAGCTACAGAACTCAGAAAAATGGGGACGCAACCACCACGTTGCTTTCTCAGTTGCCAACTTAGATGAAGCTAAAGAAGAGTTACTCGCTCACGGTTGTAATGTGCAAATGAGTGCATCTGGTCGTGCCGCCCTATTTACCCAAGATCCAGATGGCAACGTTGTTGAGCTAAAGGCGGGATCACCCATATATAGCAGCCGCCATAAGGGTTAGGACAATTGACGCTACTGCAATGATAGGACTTAGGCATTGCCCCTGATGTGAAAGAGTGCGTAAGCCCTAAATGAAAATAATTGCATATACCTACAGCGATCCCTTATTAGAACCAGCACCCGCTGCCTTTATTTGGGGTTGGGAAGTGGATCGGGTTTATCAAGATTTGGGAGAACGCCAGCAATTGTGGCAGCTATTAAAAGATTGCCAGACAGAACCAGCTGATTATCTGTTAATCCGGCGGCTGGAAGAACTGGGTGACTCGGTGGAAGAAGTGAGCGATCGCCTTACTCAACTAGAATCTCTGGGTATCCAGTTGGTAGCAACAGAAGCAGAGGTTCCACTACAGGTGAACTTGCTGCAACTACTGCAACAAATTCAGTATAGCCAGCGCAGTCGGCGCATCCGCCAAGGACACGCACGTAGCCGACTCAGAGCTTCACCGCCTCCGGGGAAAGTGCCCTACGGCTATCGGCGCGGTAAAGACCGCTACATCCTAGACCGTAGTGCTGCGCCCGTGGTTAAGGACTTTTTTGAACAATTTCTGCTCTATGGCTCTCTACGCGGGGCGGTTAGATATCTAGAAAAGAAATACGCCAAGAAAATTTCCGCAACTACTGGACAACGCTGGCTGACTAACCCAGTCTATCGGGGGGACACAGCTTATCAAAACGGTCACGTTATCTCTGATACTCATGTCCCAATTATTTCTAGAGAAGAAGCCGCGCAAATTGACCGTATCCTGCGGCGCAACCGTCGCCTTCCTCCTCGTACTGCTAGCGCTCCTCGTTCCCTGGCAGGTTTGGTTGTCTGCGGAGAGTGCAACTCACCCATGACTGTAAGCCGCGTGACAACCCCTCGCCAACAGCAGGAATATCTGTACCTGCGTCCAAGCCTATGTCCCAAGCAGCCAAAGTGTCGCGTGATCGCCTACGAGAAAGTATTAGAGCAAACCATTCAAAAAATTTGTCAGGACTTACCCAGAGCAGTTGCTGGTATAAATATACCCAGCACAGATAAGATGAAGCTCTTGCTCACTGATGAAATTGCTAACAAACAAGATATCTTAGCCCAGTTACCCGCTCTGACGACTAATGGCATCCTGGATGCAGAAACTGCTGAGCTACGCGCTTACAAACTGCGTACAGAAATTGCCCAAATCCAAGCTAAACTGGCGACTCTACCGCCAGTAAATTTACAAGCGATCGCTCAAGCTGTTTCTATTCCACAATTCTGGCTAGACTTATCTGAATCTGAGCGTCGATTCTACTTCCGAGAATTTCTACGCCAAATTGAGATTGTCCGTTGCCTTGAAGAATGGCAAATTAGGCTGATTTTTATTTTTAATGCTTTTATGCCTAATAGTTGATGTCTGGCTGAACGAAACGCTTTTTATAGACAAAGAAAACACAAGATATCTATTAACGCAATAGGAGAATTAAACCTTGGGTATAGAACTGCGTAGCTATGTATTTCTAGACAATTTGCAGCCTCAGCACGCGGCTTATATGGGGACGGTGGCGTTAGGGTTCTTACCTTTGCCAGGTGATACGTCCTTGTGGGTTGAAATCTCACCAGGCATTGAAATTAACCGGATTACGGATATCGCTTTGAAAAGCACCTCTGTACGTCCTGGGGTGCAGGTTGTTGAACGACTTTACGGTCTTCTAGAAGTTCACTCCAGCCAACAGGGAGAAACGCGGGCTGCGGGAAAAGCTATTTTGCAGGCACTGGGAGTTCGCCAGCAAGAGTGTCTCAAGCCTCGCGTCATTTCTAGTCAAATTATCCGCAATATTGATGCCCACCAAACACAAATGATCAATCGCACCCGGCGTGGGCAGATGATTTTAGCAGGGCAAACCCTTTATGTTTTGGAGGTTCAGCCTGCCGCCTACGCTGCCCTAGCTGCGAACGAGGCAGAGAAAGCTGCCTTGATTAATATTCTAGAAATTGGGGCGGTCGGTAGCTTCGGACGCCTCTACTTAGGAGGAGCAGAACAGGATATTATCGCGGGTTCTGCTGCGGCGTTGGCGGCGATTGAAAATGTGGTTGGGCGTGAAAATATTGCCATTGGAAGTAAGGAATAGCTATTGCCAGCCTTTCTAGGTATTTTAAATTTGCGCTTTACCTCATTAGGCCTACGTTCTACAGGAAAAATTACCAATTTGCAGATATGTCTAGAGAGCATCTTGCCCTACTTAATTCGGGTGCAGTTAGATGGATTGAATGGAGAAGGAAAAACCCAGATATTGAACCTGACCTTAGCCAAGCTAACTTGAGAGAAACTAATCTTAGAGGTGCCAACCTCAAAGCAGCTAACCTCACAAGGGCAGATCTGTACAATAGTAAACTTATTGCAGCTAACCTCATAGGGGCTAATTTCAGCCACGCTAACCTCCAGGAAGCTGAACTTATGGAGGCTCACCTTCACGGAGCAAACCTCAGCATTGCTAACCTCAGCGAAGCAAATCTCAGTAATGCCGATCTCAGTGAGGCTAATTTAATTGGGGCTGACCTGAGAAAAACTAATCTTAAAGATGCCGATCTGAGTAATGCTAACCTGATCGGGACTGACCTAAGAGGGGCTAACCTCAGAGGAGCCGATCTTAGTAACGCTAAACTTAGAAGGACTAACCTTAGCGAAGCTGACCTGATCGCAAGTAATTTTAGTAATACCAACCTTAGTGAGGCTAATCTTCACGAAGCTGAACTCCTTGACGCTCACCTTTACAGAGCTGATCTCTACAAAGCTAACCTCAGCAATGCCCACCTGAATGGGGCTTACCTATTCGGGGCTAATCTGAGTGAAGCAGAGCTTTACAAGGCTGACTTGAGATGGACTAACCTCAGCAAAACTAACCTTGAAAAAGCTAGCTTAAGGGGGACTAATTTGAGAGGCGCTAACTTGAGAGGCGCTAATCTCAAAGAGGCTAACTTGAGAGGTGCTAACTTGAGAGGTGCTAACTTGAGAGGTGCTAATCTCAAAGAGGCTAACTTAATAGGCACTAACCTCGAAGAGGCTAACTTAATAGGCGCTAACCTCCAAGGGGCAGTTATGCCTGATGGTAAAATCCACTCCTAAAACACCAGTAAAGACGATTTGAAAGGTTTTTAACTGCTTGCACTAAACGGATAAACACAGCTTTGAGCAGATATTGGGTCTTCTAAAATTATTCTTCGGATAGGCTCTAAGTAAGAAATTTAATAGCCGCATTGCATCATGGCATTTGGGATGAACGGCTGAATGCGATCGCCAGCAGTCCTGACGACACTAGCTGTCTGCGATCGCATTTCAGTCTATTTTAGAAAAGATCGCGTTCGCGTAGCGGCGACCCAGGAGCTAGCGTGTTGCCTAGCAACGTATCACTTCTTCAAAAAGTGATGAAGGCGCTCAATAGGCACACTTTTTTTCAGCAGCTGTGTCTGGCAAAGCAATTGGTATTACTATCATCAATCCGCTGAGGTTTGGGAAGAAACACCGACCACTGTTGTGCTGTGGTTCCCAAAAATTGCACTTTGGTGGGGTCTAGCGTGTAACCCGGCTTGACTTCAATCACTAAGCGAGTCGTCGTGTCATCCAACTGCCCTATTCGTAAAAGGCGAATCTCCTGCCCCTTGAGGGGTTGTTTCACCGTCGGGCGTTTCAAAAGTGTACCAGGCAGATCGATGATCAGGCGCGTGGGGTCATAAATTAGCATGGCTTTGGGCTGAACTCCAGCATTGGTGCCAAAATCAAGCCGATTGGCGTTTTCATGCCAACGCCATTTCACAAGTTGACCAGCTTCAACAGGGACTGAAAAAGCAAAAACACTTCCTAAAGTCAGTAGTAACCAATTCAATCTCACGGTAGCGGGTACTCCCAATCAGAGTGCAACTTTTTTCCTCAAAGAAGTTTACCCCTTCACAGAAACCTTCGGGAAGTGTAGGCGATATTGATATTCGTGGCCGTAGCACTAAATCAAGCATTAGCTCACCAAGGATTTGCTACTTCCTCTTGGCGATCGCACAAGCTGGCTTACTAAACAAGAGAGACGACTAGCGATGCCAACTTGATAACCAATCAAATTCCTCGTTTTAAGTAAGGGCATTTCAACTCAAAACTCAAAACTCAAAACTCAAAACTTTTATGCCATCATAGCTGCCATGCGCGATTTGAAAGCTTCGATCATCTTTGGGGTCGCTTGAGTCTCTTGCCATGTTGGACGTGCTATTAAGCGATCGCACCAAGCAGCCAGTTTGGGATAGTCATTCCAGGAAAAACTATCTCCTCGTAACCAAGGTACTATAGTACCAGCCACAGGTTCTGCAAGGGTTAAATTTTCACTGCCAAAAAAGGGACGCTCGTCCAGCAAACTCTCAAAAAACTTCAGTACTGTTGATATTTTCTGTTTTGCCTGCTCAATTTTTTCTGCGTCTCCTCCAGGCAAGCCTAATAATACAGGAGTTAATGGCATCGTGGCGGGCAATAGTTCGTTAATTGTTGCCATTTCCACCATCCGTACAATAGCTAAATCCCTGGGGTTGCTAGGCAACATTGAGGGTGTAGGATACTTTACATCTAAATAGTCCAATATCGCCAAGGACTCTACGATGTTAAAGTCATCATCTACCAAAGCAGGTATGTGGTGAAAAGGGTTAATTGCCAAAAAATCTGGTTTAAATTGTTCTCCATCCAGTTTTAGCTCAACAAGTTCAAACTCCAGCCCTTTTTCCAATAAAGTAATCCAGACACGGCGAGAGTTTGGCGAAATTGGGTAGTGATAAAGCTTGATCATGAAAAAAAACTCACATTTTTTACTTGAGAAACGGTTTTTCTGGGGGTGATATTTTCATCAACTCACTTAGCGCCTATCCGAAAAGTGGTTTTAAGATATTTTTAACCACAGATAAACACAGATGAACACAGATACCAGTACGTATTAGACCAGTAAAACGGATGTGAGAAAGATAGGCTCTTAGCACCTACTTAAGTGCCAAGTAAAGGCTTAAGCCTAAGAGCCTATCCGAAAAATAATTTTGGTAGACCAAATATCTGCGTTTATCTGCGTCTATCTGCTTTCATCTGCGGTAAAAACCTCTTAAATTGGCTTTTCGGATAGGTTCTAAGAAGCCATCTGAGCTACTGAAGTGGCAACTAAACAAGTACCTGTGAGGTTAACTCCATTCAAGTTAGCACCCTCTAACTCAGCACAAAGTAGATTCGCCCCCGTTAAATTAGCACCAGCAAGATTCGCCCCCCGCAGATCTGCCTCTTCTAAATTGGCTTGGCTCAAACTAGCCCCTTGTAAATCTGCCTGACTCAAATCTGCTCCGTGAAGATTGGCTCCGTTGAGATTGGCACCCCGCAAGTCAGCACCCCGCAAGTCTACTCCCTGCAAGTTGACGCTCATCAAATTAGCACCACTCAAGAAACCACCAGCTAAAGATGCTTTGGTGAGCTTCGCCCCCATGAAGTTAGCCCCCCGCAGGTTAGTCCCCCGCAAGTCAGCACCACTCAAGTCAGCTTGCATCAAGTTGGCTCCCAACAAATTCGCCCGCAAGTCAGCTGCCACCAACTGAGCGCCGAGTAGGTTAGCTCCCTCTAGACGCGCACCTTCCAGGTTGGAGTGTGAAAAATTTGCCCCTACTAAAGTAGCACCAGCAAGATTAATCCGCCGCAAGTCAACACTGGAGAGATCTTCGTCTTCTAAATTAGCTCCTGGCAGCTGCTTGAGTTTTCCAGAGCGAATTGCTTCAATATCATCCATGAGCGTATGAGCCTGTTTGTGCTATCGTTTCATTTTCCAGGTTGTTTTGGTCATCTAGCAACCACATACCAGATACTATTTTGGTTTGCATCACCGGCAAGGTTAATCCCTGTTGCAAACCTGCGACTAACAAAGCGAGCGTATCTACAAGTTTAGGGTCCCACCGCGATTGCTGCTCTTTTATACACTCCGCCAATGCTTGAGACAAATTCTCTTCACGGCTAGAGTTGGAAGCTTGCAAAGAAGCCACTCGTTGCTGAAACTCTGCCGCTAATCCTAAAATTCTTGATTCTAAGGGAATTTGATCAGCAGCTAACCCCCCTGGGGAGCCAGTGCCGTTCCACCACTCGTGTTGGTGAGTAATAATTTTAGCAACAGCCCGCAACTGTGGCATTGTTCGTAACGACTGTGCTGCCGGAAGTAGGGGACAAGTTAAGGGACAACTAGGTGCTTCTTCCTGATAGTGCATCGACAAACCGGGGCTGAGAAAACTTTCTGAATCAGGCAAGCGACCGAGACGGTGCAGTAGCCCAGCTAAACGCAGTCGCTTAATCTGCCATGCGGCTAAATCCAACAGTTGCGCCATTGTTTCCGCTAGAGCCACTACTTCCGCCGCGGCCATCGGATTATTGGTGTCAGCTAAATCGATCAGCTGCGCCATACGTAGAAAAGCCTGCAACTCGTTGGATACTAGGTTGCTATCTAGTTCCTTTTGATGGGGTAAGTTACTTAACTGGCTTAAATCCAACTCGCTGTTGTGCAGATAATCTACCACGCGACAGACGATGGCATCGAGTTCGTCTGGTTTTTCGGCTTTGGTGCTGGCGATCGCTTCTAGGTGCTGGGTTAACGTTTGTTGCAGTTCTGGATTGTAGCGCCCAATATGGGCGATCGCTAATTCTGCCGCCTCCTGCACCAAGCCGGCCTCAAACATCCACACCCCGTAGAATTTACGCTCTAGGTCTTCGTCTGGCTGTCCCTCAGCACCATAATCTGCGGCTGAAAGCTCTTGACAAAGTACCATCGCTGTATATGTTGGCGAGATAATTATCAAGTGCCATTCCTGAGCCACCGGATCGGCTGAGTCTAAATTGACTAACTCGACATTCTCACGCTGACTGGTGGGATGTTCTGCAAACCCGGCATCCCCTGCCGCCATGATCACAACTTGGCGCGATCGCTCAGCGAGATCTCTATAGCGATCTGCCTCTTGCAGATACCATTTGCCCCGTTGAAAAGCTGCAATCACCAATGGCGCACTGCTAGAAGTCAAGATGCAGTCTTCCAGGGCATGACACAAGGCAACCAGAGTGTTTTTATAATACACTCCAAAACGTAGCGGTCTTAGCCCTGATTTATGGGCATCAGCCAGCTGTTGTAAAATAGAGCCTTCTAACATTGTTTGGCTTTTTATCTTAAACGAAACATAAACACACAAAGGAAGTAAGGCAGGTATTATCTACCTAACCGCCTAGGAAACATTTACCAGCTGTTTGTCGGTTTGCTGAATTGGTGCTGTCAGGGCTTCTTCCAACTCCGCACAACCCAGCCTATCTTCTAATATTTTCATAACTTCGCGCCCAAAATCATTAGGATTTTGCTGCCACGCCTGGAGACAAACTTCCCCAAAGAACGAGCCTAAAGGTTCTGGGTTCCAGAGTAACTTCTTAGCTGTCCAAGGCATTATGCTCATCGGGTCATAGCCAGGTTTGAGGATTTTATTCTCAAAAGCATATTCTTCTAGGTGGGTATGCGGTTGCAAACCAATAAAGAAGATAGCCGGTTCTACCTTATCTGCTCCAAAAATTCGTTCCAGCTCTCGGTGATAGGCTAGAGTCTGGCGAATCGTTTCTGGTCGTTCATCAATTACATTAAACGAGTAGTTGACTGAAACCAAATCATTAAAACCAGCCGCCTTTAAGTCGCGGCAGTTTTCCAACACTGTGCGTAGGTTATAGCCCATCCGCATTTTACGCACCAGTTCCTGTGAACCGCTGGTGATGCCGATCTCAAAGTAATTCATCCCTGTCTTCACCATGAGGTCACATAACTCTGGTGTGAGGTTATCTGCCCGAATATAGGCCGCCCAGTGGATGTCTTTCATCCCCGCATCAAGGATTTTCTGCAACAACTCCACTGCGTCGTTAATAAATTTACGGGCAGGGATAAACTGGGCGTCGGTAAACCAGAAGTTGCGAACACCTCGGTCGTAAAGTTGGCGCATTTCTGCGACAACTTCATCTGCGGGATTGATCCGCACCTGTTTGCCTTCAATTACCGTATAGATGCAATAACAACAGTTGTGGGGACAACCGCGCTTGGTTTGTACTCCCACGTAGAAATCTTGGTCTTGCAGGTAATATTGAAACTCAGACCAAATTTTTTCAATGTAATCGTAGTTGCAGGCGCTTTTCTCAATTGAAGTGGGGCTTTCGTGAATCATGCGATCGCGCGGTGTCGTTTCCCCCACCACATAACAGCGTTCATCACGAAAATCCTGCCCTTTGAGCAGTTTTTCCAGTAGCGCCTCGCCTTCACCTACTGAAACAATTGTCCCTTTCGGTAGGCTTTTACCCAGTTGTTCATAAAATACACTTACTGCACCACCACCAACCAGTGTGCGGGCATCCCGATTGTATTTCTGAGCGCGTTTCAACCCCCGTTTAATTAACCCCAGGTTGCGCCAGAGTTCTGTATAGTAAGCTGTAGTTACACGCAGCCCGCCTAGTGCCCCCCGCAATCTCAGTAAAGGATTTTGGGCATAGTAGAATTCAAAGGCGTGCTGGAGTGGGTTGCCACCTCTACCTCCTACTGGCGCATAAATCTGGATATCCCGCCAGGAAAATACCAGCAGTGTGGGTTTAAATTCATCCACACAGGTATCTAAAGCACTGGCAAAATCTAAGGGTGGCACTGTTCCCAGGTCAAAAATGCGCTGTTCGATGTCTGGGAATAGTTTGTGAACGCTATCTGCCAGGTAAACAACCCCTAGTGGGAAGATAGGATTACAAGGAAGGCGGACATAGAGAATTCGATTTTCCATCGTCGTTTTTAGGATTCTCCAATTGCCAATATTCATGCTCAGCAAGGGCTGTAGCGGCGTACATAAAATAAATTATTCCTGCGGCTGTTCCTACAGTAGCCTTTTTAGCTAGGCTTGAACCTGCGATTTCAGACCCTTTTTGTATTTTTTAGTTACACAGGGGAGGGCGCAGAAGCCAGAGAGCCGCTATAACCAGATCCAGCTTAGAAGCGTCTCTCTAAGGAAATAATGCGTGAAAGTATTTTACATAAGAGTCTTTCCGCCCGAAGCCAGATATGCTCGTCGGTATGGAACTTTACATAACTTTACGATATCACTCATTTGACTCAAATGGGCGGTATTTTTTGTTCAGACTTTACTTTTGGAGAAAAGTCGGCTAGCTAGCCGTTGCACTTATATGTAGGCTATGTGAATAACTATTCCTCTATCTTTAAATAGAAATCTCAGCCGATGCGCCGATTGGTAGTCGGAGTTACAGCCAACGGGATCGCCCGGTGTTAGCCTTCTCAATGTAATCCTATATTTTGGGGCAAAGCTCCTCGGCAGTTATGGCTCAAATTCTCGATCCTATCCCTTCTGATAATTCCGCTTCTATTCTATGCTGCTACGTAAATGTAACTAGCCAACTTCAGATTGTTCGCATTACGAACATTCCCAACTGGTACTTTGAGCGGGTGGTTTTTCCGGGGCAGCGCCTGGTGTTTGAAGCATTGCCAGATGCTCAACTAGAAATTAATACTGGCCATATGGCGAGTGCTATTCTTTCAGATACGATACCGTGCGATCGCTTGTGTATCGACGAAACTGACCCTCCATTCGCCACCCAGCCCTTCTTGGAACAGGCGAAGAAACAAACCGATAATATGCTGACGGTGGAAAAAAACAATAATAACAACATAGAAACCGCAGAATTTTTAACAATACCTGCACTTGGCTAAAAATTTTGGTCTAATAGTTTCAGAATTATGGAAGTTGCCAGCCAATGGCAACTTCCTATTGATATCATGGGAAGAACTGCTGCAATGTAGTATATCAACTTCTTTTGAAACCTGTAGTTATCGCATTAAATAACTTTGAACCTGCCTTCCTTCCTGTGGTTATGGAGAGCCGCTGCCTGGTCAATGGGGTTTTCCATATTGGCTTATCTGCTGCTGGGTATTAGTGGCGTTTGGATGTTTTATCTTCGCCAGCAAGGACACGCACAACCCCGATGGTTGCGACCTTTTCACTACATAACGGGCGCTACTCTAGTCGGTTTAGTCTTGCTGCTACTAGCTATTGGCATTGTCGGCACATTAGGTCACTACGGTAGCCTTGGTCACTCTGCACATTTACCTGCTGGGTTGGCAGTGGTGGCGCTAGTTTTGCTATCCGCCGTTAGTGCCGTTCTCATTAGCCCCAATCGAGACTGGGCGCGTTCTATCCACGTTGGTACTAATATCACGCTTTTTGTAGGATTGCTCTGGGTGTCACTGACTGGCTGGGATGTAGTACAAAAATATTTACCCTAATATCACAAAACGATAATTTTGTCGCCAGTTAACAGTAGAAACTACGAGCTGGACATACTTTTTCGATAAGCTTAAAAAGCTATCTGAAAAGCCGATTAAAGATATTTTTTACCGCTTTTATCAGCCAGATAGAGGCAGATATTTAATTTCCTAAAATTATTTTTTGGGATATGCTCTAAGAAGGTATTTCAAGCCTAACGGCGATCGCGCGGTTGATTGTAGGCATTATCCTGGTAATTGAGAATCAGATATCTGCTCATCAAGGGTACCTGTGCTGTGGTAAACAGGATTGATGAGAATTTTGATAAAAAAATGAACGCAGGAAGGGATATTCTCATCATCGGTGGCGGTATTATTGGCCTATCGCTGGCTATAGAATTGCGATCGCGCAATGCAACTGTTACCGTTTTGTGTCGGGACTTCAAGCAAGCCGCAGCCCATGCCGCTGCTGGTATGCTAGCACCTCAAGCAGAAGGCATTCCCCCCAGCCCCATGCTGGATTTGTGCCTGCGTAGTCGCTCATTGTATCCAGAATGGATTGGCAAACTAGAAGAAATTACTGATGTTGCTACTGGATACTGGCGCTGTGGCATTTTGGCACCTGTTTATGGAAGTCAGGAGAAAGGCGTCAGGAGTCAGGAGTCAGGAGTTAGCACTTGGCTTGACAAAAATGCCATTCATCAATTTCAGCCAGGATTAAGTTCAGAAGTTATCGGTGGATGGTGGTATCCAGAAGATGCTCAAGTAGACAATAGGGCAATAGCTCAAGCACTGTGGGCAGCTGCTCAAAAATTAGGTGTAGATATCCATGAAGGTGTAACAGTTGAAGCACTCCAGCAGCAGCAGGGAAAAGTCGTCAGCGTCCAGACAACTGCTGGTAATTGGCAAGCAGAACATTACGTCTTAGCAACTGGTGCTTGGTCAAATCAATTATTGCCTGTGCCGGTATATCCTAAAAAAGGACAAATGCTATCTGTGCGAGTGCCTGCGGACAAGTACAAAGAGTTACCTTTACAGCGAGTTTTATTTGGCTCGGAAATTTATATTGTGCCACGTCAGGATAATCGAATTGTGATTGGAGCCACTAGCGAGGAAGTGGGATTTATGCCCAACAATACGCCATCGGGAATTCAAGCATTATTAGCAAGAGCCATCCGTCTCTATCCTGAATTACAGAATTTTCCGATTCAAGAGTTTTGGTGGGGATTTCGACCAGCTACGCCGAATGAAATGCCTATTTTAGGCTCTAGTCCTTACAAGAATGTAACGCTAGCCACAGGTCACTACCGCAACGGCATTCTGCTCGCTCCAATTACTGCAAAGCTAATTGCTGACTTAATTTGGCACCAAAAGGCTGACCCGTTACTGAGCTATTTCCCGTACTACGGAGTCAATCGATTTTAAATTAACGTTATTACCGTTAATACTTTCCCTGTTCAGCCTCATTTTTCTCCTGAGAAAGCGCTCGACTCTAGCTCCATCATCTCTCTAGTTAATCAAAAGTAAAATTAGCTATGGCTGTGTCCAGAATGAATTTATGATTGATACGCTCGTATTTTGTCTCGAATGGTTACTGCGTGCTTTTGGAGCTTTCTGGGTGATTGGTGGTGCTTTTACCCTTCAACAGGCACGACAAGCAAGCTTCATCGATAGTGCAATAGAAGCAATAACTCAGGAGAAAGAAAATCGGCTCGTCAGTCGTTTTCTATTCATGAGTGCGCTACTAACCCTACTGAGCGGTATAGGATTAGCGTTAGCAAGCCGTTGGGTTCTTCTTCCTTTAGCTCTGTTGATAGTATCCCAGGGAGTGTATTTTGCTATCCAAAGACAACAGTTCACCCAGGCTAAGACGGATGAGGAGCGTGACGAAGCACGAATTGCCTCATCAACTCGTAATGCGTTCATTGTTTCTTTGGTTGTAGCGATCGCAGCCCTAGTAGGGGAGAGGGTTGGCGCACTGCGATAATTAGAAAACGGGGCAACTCAGGGAAGTGAGGTGTATGGAAAATACTGCATTTTTGATTCGCATTGAAAAGAAGTTGATAATGCCATCTTGTTGACTCGTAACGCTTACTGTCTAGCCCGGTAATCAACTCATAGGGATCTACCAATCATTGCTCGCCGCCTATGGCGGGGCATAGATGTTTAACATTAAAACTACAGCTGCTGTTTCCTTGCCTAATATTCACAGCGGAAATCTAGAAATGCAAACTTTAGACAAATCATTGGCACAGACTAGCGATCGCCCCCTGACTATCGCCGGAAAGACATTCACATCTCGCCTGATGACAGGAACAGGCAAATATCGCAGCCTGGAGGAAATGCAGCAAAGCATTGCAGCTAGCGGTTGCCAGATTGTCACTGTTGCCGTGCGTCGGGTGCAAACCAAGGCACCAGGACATGAAGGGTTGGCAGAAGCCTTAGACTGGACAAAACTTTGGATGCTGCCTAACACCGCAGGCTGTCAAACAGCTCAAGATGCGATTCGGGTAGCCAAACTAGGGCGGGAGATGGCGAAGATGTTGGGGCAAGAGGACAATAATTTTGTCAAGTTAGAAGTTATTCCGGACACCAAATATCTGCTACCCGATCCAATTGGCACACTGGAAGCGGCTGAAAAACTGGTGAAGGAAGGCTTTGCCGTGTTGCCTTATATCAATGCTGACCCCTTACTGGCTAAACGCCTAGAAGAAGTTGGCTGTGTTACTGTCATGCCGTTGGGTTCCCCCATCGGTTCCGGACAGGGAATCAAGAACGCCGCCAATATTCAGATAATTATTGAGAATGCACAGGTTCCTGTGGTAGTTGATGCCGGAATTGGAACTCCCAGTGAGGCAGCACAGGCAATGGAAATGGGGGCGGATGCATTGTTAATTAATACTGCGATCGCTCAAGCCCAGAACCCTGCCCTGATGGCACGCGCCATGAGTATGGCAACTGAGGCGGGTCGTTTCGCCTACTTAGCTGGACGGATTCCGGTAAAATCTTATGCCAGCGCCAGTTCCCCCTTAAGTGGTACGGTTGGGAACTAGAATTAACAAATCTAAGGATTTTGGATTGACCCCGGTCACAAGCAGGGCTACTTCATTGTCCAGAAAGGAAAATCACCATCAAACGGATCAAACCTTTCGGAGGGGGCTTGGGGGACGCGACCGTCCCCCAATGGGGGGTTTGGGGGGCAGACCCCCCAAATCCGGGTTTGAAAGGAAGTCAATAGTGGGTAATGACAAGGCCACAAGGGTGGGGAGCGCTTACGCGCCGCTAAAGCCCTGCGGGCATGAACCCGCTAGTGGGGATTTTAGAAATTTTGGGTTCACAAGGGGCGGGGCATGAACCCAAAATTGCTTTTAATCCAAAATCTAAAATCTAAAATTCCTAGTCCAGGTTTATTACTCAGGTAGTAGATTTACTGTGTAAAGTTTTGTTACATTGGTTGTGTAACAATAATGAGGATTTGATAAATGCCATATACAACCGAAGAAGGCGGCCTGGTGAATAATTTCGCGCGGGAACCGAAAATGTACCAATCGGAACCGCTGACGAAGACTCAACAGCGAAATTATATCTTTATGGGTATTGGTGCTTTAGCACTGGTTAGCAGTTTAGTTTTTGTTGCCTATGCAGTATCAGGTATCAGCTAATTGCCGTAGACGCGCCGCTAACTTCGGTTATATTTGCTGCAAATAATAGACAAGCCGCGATCGCCTGTATGTAAAGTGCGATCGCGGCTTTATTAATAACTAGCGATTGTCCTATCGGACAGGCTGGGCGATCGCAGACTGTGGATCTTCGACCATCACACTCGCCGCCTTTTCTTCCTGTGCCGCCTGAGTTTGCAATTGTGCTTCTCTTTCCAGAAATTCAGCCAATTGAGCTTCAATCTGCTCCTTGACAATCTGGCGATACTCTAGGAAATGCTCACTTTGAGCGCAAACGGCTAAATAACTACTCACGCCACCGGGATTGTGTCGGTACATACTAAACAGGTTGCGCCAGAACTGCCAGCGAGTTTTGCGAACCACACCTTGCCGCCAACAGATAATTAGTAGCGCCCGAATTACTGGCCAAGTAAGTTTCTTCTTAGCAGACTTCCCTTTCTTAGGATACGTTGCTTCTCCTAAGATGCGGAAGTGACGATAGGTGCGGTCTAGAAAACGCTCTGGATCGTACAGCGTCCAAAATGCATCCACAAATTCACGAGCAATTTCTGGCAACGGACGTGTGGGCACAAAGTTCATTAATGTACTTTGGTTGATATTACCGGCTTGACCCCGCAGCCGCCCTTCTTTCTCCAGCCGATGCGACAGCGCTGTATCGGGTAAAGCTTGTAACATACTGAATACCGCAGTGGGAATCGTCGTTTTCTCCACAAACTGAACAATGCGATCGCCTGCACCCGGCTTTTCTCCATCAAAGCCAATAATGAATCCTGCCATCACGCGCAATCCTGAACGAATGATCGAATGTACCGAATCACTGAGAGGATCTCGCGTATTTTGGTATTTTTGGGTTAAGGCTAAGCTGTCTGGATCGGGGGTTTCAATTCCTAAAAATACCGCCCCGAAATTGCACTGAACCATCATATCCATCAGTTCTTGATCCTTAGCCAAATCAACTGATGCTTCTGTGGCGAAGGAGAATGGATATCCATGCTCAACCATCCAGGGCTTTAATGCTTTTAGGAGCAACTTGACATTGCGTTTGTTGCCAATAAAGTTGTCATCTACCATAAAGATGCTGCGTCGCCAACCCAGTTCATAGAGGCGTTCTAGTTCAGCCAGAAGTTGCTCTGGGGTTTTAGTTCGGGGTTTGCGACCGTAGAGAACAATAATGTCACAGAATTCACACTGAAAGGGGCAGCCACGGGAAAACTGGACTGCCATCTCTGAATAAGCGTCAAACTGTAGTAAGTCAAAGCGCGGAATTGGCGTAGTTGTAACGTCCGGCTTCTCTCCGGTAATCCGGAACGTCCCCTGGCGATCGCCCCGTTGAATCGCCTCTACAAACATCGGTATAGTTGTTTCCCCTTCATCCAAAATTAAATAGTCTGCACCTGAAGATTTGGCTTCTTGAGGTAAAGCGGTTGGATAAGGCCCCCCCACGGCGACAAGTTTGCCGCGTTGTTTTGCCTCTTGAATTTGGTTAAGGAAATCCTCTTTCTGGACAATCATGGCAGAGAGAATTACCAAATCTGCCCATTCCCATTCAGCTTCAGTTACATGACGGACGTTTCGATCTACTAGCTTGAATTCCCACTCTTGGGGCAGAATTGCGGCTACAGTTGCTAAACCTAAAGGCGGTAGCATTGCCTTATAGCCTAGCAAGCCGATAGTTTTCTCAAAAGACCAAAAACTTTTAGGAAAAATTGGATATAGGAGTAAAACACGCATAAACTTTCAAACCTCACACTTTCTTTGGATAGTCCGTTTAAAATGATTCCAGCTTAGCTTGTTATAGCATTCTTGCCAGGGGGTGGATGTTGACAAGTTAGCTGGCGATCGCACTCTCAAACAAGCTAGGCAAACGTACTTAAAATATATCACCACCTCCTTGTTGCTCTTGGTTTCAAGGCATTAAAATCTAAAAAACTTTCATGGCACAAACGCCATCACTGCTGCTGGTGAGCCAGAGCCATCTAAGAGACGCAAGATACCGATAACTAATGTGGTGCCGGTAGGAGTTAGCCGATCTAAGTTAGTCAAATTTTCCAGCACAATCCGGGGTTGTTCTAATACTAGGCGGTTAGTAGCAAAGGTGCTATCCTGACCAGAATCTACACCGTGGGTATCAATCCCCACTCCCATAATTTGGCGTTCATTGAGCAGAAATTGTGTTGCTTCCCGGCTAAAGCCTGGGAAATGCATCTCTTCAGAAGCATCTTTGTTGAAAAACGCGATCGGATCTTGCCACTTTTCCTGCCAGCCGCTGTACAACAAAACTATACTGCCTGGGGGTATTGGGCTGTATTGTTGCTCCCACAAGCAAACATCAGCAGGAGTGAGGACATAATCAGAATTGATAGTGACTTGCTTACGGATATCAATCACGACTGCACCCGCAACCAGCGACTCAGCAGGGTAGTAATCGATTCCCACGCCATCAGGATAAAAACTTTTGGGAGCATTGATGTGGGTAGCACTGTGTTCGCCAAGCGAGAAACGCCGCAAGTAATAGCCATGCTTTTCCAGTTCGCTCACGGTTTCAAATTCTGCGCGTGGATCGTCAGGCCACTGTGGGATATGGGAGTGAATCACATGGCTCAGGTGAATTACACGCGAGTATGCGATCGCTTTAAGATTACTACTGTATAAGGGTGGGTCTACAGGTGAAGGTTTACGGCTCATCAAATTATGACCAAAAATAACCGGATTTAAGCCCCTAGATTTATTTATCGGAAGGAAAAAAGCATGGCATTTATCATTCTGCGCCCCCGAATTAATACGCAAGTGTCAATCCAAAATCGAATGACTCAATTAGTTATTTCAGCAGGAACGAATTAGTCTGGCAAGGGTGGCTTCCATTACCGCTATTGTTTGACCAGAGACAGTGAATACCAAAGCCTCGCGGTAGACTCGCTGCGCTGCGTGGTAGCTATAATTGGCAGCACCACTGGAAACTGTTACCCCCGCATGGGCACACCTAACAGCTAGGTCAATTGCCCAGGCTCGCAGTTGGAGTTTTTCTGTAAAAGTTTTAGTATGCTGCTGTTTATCTTGTATTATGACGGCTCGACAAGTCGTTAGTTCCTGGTTGAGAGACTTAAATGCCTCAGTAATGAAAGGCAGCGGCTTAGTTTTTGAGGCGGCTTCCAGAATATCCAGACCAGCCCTGGCGCACCCCAAAGCAAAAAATCCGTGGTGAAGAACATTTTTTTTGTCATTTTCCTGAATCCAACCAGCAGGCTTGACAAATAGCACACATTCTTGCGGTAAGAACCAGCTTTTCAGGTATGCGGTGACAGTGTTGGTTGATGCCATCGCGGCTAGGGGCATAGGGCTACTAAATGCGATCGCACCTCCCGCCTCCTGGGATGTTTTTTCAAAGGGCACGATCCCAAACACGCCCCCACCATCAGGAAGTGCAGCACCAACAATAAAGGCTTGAAAAAATCCCCACCCTGTCACCCAAGGCACCTCTCCCTCTAGCTGATATCCCCCTTCCACAGGAACAGCTTTCACTGGCGGAGTCCCCTGACGGCGCAGTTGAGAAAACCCGACGCCCACTAACACTTGACCGCTGCTCATGTAGGGGAGATACTGGCGCTTAAGAGTATCGTTGTGGCTTTGGACGAGCATTCCGGCTGCACTCTGGTGTTGGGTTTGCAAGAAGGCTAATGCCCCAGAGTATCTCGCTACCATCTCCTGGAAACTGAAAAAGGTTTCTTCACTGACTCCAGAACCTCCCCAGGCTTCGGGAACCCGCAAGGCTAGTAAAGAGCGATCGCCCAATCCTTTGAGGGCGTCTTTCAGGGCGTCCGGGTTACTATCAATTGCTACCGCTTTGGGCGCAACAAATTCACGCAGATAGGACTCGGCAATATTCATCATTAGGCTTATTCAAAAAATAAGCTTTCTTGAGCTTTAACCACAGATGGACACAGATAAACACAGATAATGACCAAGATATTTATCGGCGGTGTGCAAGAGGTATATTGTTTAGTTAACAAGCTTGGGGTATGCCCCGAGGGTGTTTCACCCTATCACATTATGCAGCAAGTTAAATGCGCGACAGCTTATGGTTTGGACTGCTGTAGCGGAATCGCCACAATAAACTCGGTTCCTTCTCCAGGTGTTGACAAACACATCAATTCACCGCAGTGACGCTCAACTACAACCTGATAGCTAATAGATAAGCCTAAACCAGTGCCTTGCCCCACAGGTTTTGTAGTAAAGAAGGGGTCAAATATTTTTTGCTGAATCGCTTTTGGAATGCCGGAACCATTGTCACCAATTCGGATGATAGCACCCATTAATTTTTCAGTGTTGTAGGCACTGGTTTCAGACCTGTTTGTACTTGAGTCTTGAGGAAGTTCGCAGCTCCAAGCTCCCGATTCAGATTTAGTTACAAGCTCTGTCTGTATGGTGATAACCCTAGGCTTTGGTTGGCTTTTGAGGGCGTCAATCGCATTGCCTACAAGGTTCATGAACACCTGATTTAGCTCTCCTGGGTAACACTCGACTTGGGGCAAGTTACCGTATTCTTTGACAACTTGAATGCCAGGATTTCCACCTTCAGGCTTTAATCGATGCTGCAATATCAAGAGGGTGCTATCAATACCCTCATGAATATCAACCGGCTTCTTTTTCGCTTGATCGTGGCGGGAGAAGTTTCGCAGCGACAAGACAATCTCGTTGATGCGGTTCGTCCCTATCTTCATGGAATTGAGCAGTTTCGGCAAATCTTCAATCAAAAAGTCTAAGTCAATGGCTTCAGCTTCAGCTTCAATCTCTGGCACTGGCTGGGCATAATGTTGCTGGTAAAGTTGCAACAAATTCAACAGATCCCGAATATACTCGCTGGCATGGTCAAGGTTGCCGTATATGAAAGAAACTGGGTTGTTAATTTCATGGGCAACACCAGCGACAAGTTGCCCCAGACTAGACATTTTTTCACTTTGAATCAGCTGAGATTGAGCTTGCTGCCACTCGTTCAAAGCTTGTTTTAGCTGGGTTGCTTGTTCTTTTAACCGCGTTTCTGATTGGCGTAAGGCAAGTTCTGCCTGTTTGCGCTCAATGAGTTCTGCCTCTAGTTGGTGATATAGTTCTGATTGCTGAATCGCGATCGCCAGTTGCACGCTCAGTTGTTTGAGCAATTCTACGTCCGATTCCTGCCATTGCCGTGGTTCTGAGCAGTTATGGGCAATCAGCAGCCCCCACAACCGATTTGGGATGGTTTGTTCCCTTTGCAAGATAGGAACCACCAAGTTCGCTCTAACCTGAATTTGTTCTAGAAAGTTTACGTGGCACGGATCTATATCGGCAGTGTAGATATTCTCGATGCCTCGAATCCGGCCTTGTTGGTAGAGAGGGACATGGGTTTCCACAAAGCATCGGTCTTGGAAACCGCTACCCAGAATCGAGGGCCAATTAGCATGGGCAGACTCTACAACTACAAACCCGCTCCAATCTGGCTCAAAGCGGTAAAGTAGCACGCGGTCAGTCTGAAGAAAGTACCGTACTTCTGTGACAGCGGTGTTGAGGACTTCCTCCAAGTTAAGAGACTGACGAATGCGTTGGGCAATTCCGCTTACCAATCGCTCTTTTAGAAATTGCTGTCGCAAAGCTTCTTCTGTATGCTTGCGATCGCTAATATCCATGAGCGCTCCAGTCATTTGCACACCTGAGCCGATTTCGTCGTGCAAGGTTGCACCTCTATTGGCAACCCAACCAACTGTTCCATCAGGGCGGAGGATGCGATGTTCAATCTTGAATTCACCACCTACCTCCACTACCCGAGCAAGAACCTGACTCACGCGGTAGCAATCTTCAGGATGAATGCAGCTAAGAAAAGCTTCATAGGTGCCAGGAAAGGAACCAGGAGCAAGACCAAAGATTGATTCTACTTCCTTAGACCAACAGATCTTGCCAGTTTGTATATTCCAATTCCAAACGCCCATACTGGCAGCGTTCAGAGCTAGTCGCAGCCGTGTCTCGCTTTCTTTAAGCGCCGCCTCTGACTGCACGCGGTCTGTTATATCTGTTTGGACACCAATAAAGTGAGTCAGCACACCACTCGGATCGCGTACAGGAGAAATTCTTAACTCATTCCAAAATGGCGTTCCATCCTTGCGGTAATTTTTTAAAAGCACCTGGCATTCTTGCTCTGTACGCAAGGCTTGACGAATTTGCTCAACAGCAGCTGGGTGAGTATCTGCTCCCTGCAAAAATTTGCAGTTGCGTCCTAGTATTTCCTCTGAAGAATAGCCAGTTATGCTTTCAAAGGCGCGATTGCAATAAATTATCGGATTATGGGGAAGGCTAGCATCGGTGATGACAACCCCGCAGCTAGTCGCTGCCATGCTGCGTTCGTACAGCCACAGTGCCTCGTTGTTCCATTGGTACTTGGTTAAATTATGGAACGCGCCTAAGGTCTCTTGCTGGCTAGTCATTGAAGGGTAAGAAATTTAAGGATAAATTTTAAGACCTACAATTTAAGCCTAGACTAATTTTTAAAATTAATAAATATTTCTCAAGATACTTATATTAAGTGTGATGCTAGATACAAATCTTTATGCGTTCCAGCGTGGCTTCTCTAGCTGGGCAAGAGGTTGCTCAAGCACGGCGATCGCAGCTATTGCCTCTGGTTGTAGCTCATAGGGTGAATCAGCGGGATTTTGCTGGCTGTAGTGTTGCATTTTATTTGTACGAGCATTCCCTCTAGATAAGCATCAATTACAGCAGGATGTACATAATACTTGCGACAAGTTGCTGGTCGGTTGCCGAGTTGTTTAGCAACATTTTTAATGGCTTGCGTGACCTTATTTGACATCAATAGCAAACTGTACATAATACCCATCACCACGAGGGACTAATCGAACTCGTTTAATTTACTGAATGTCGTAACGGCGTCTAGATTAAATCCCCTACATTTATCTATGGAGATTCAATTAAAAACTCAAAACTTGTTTTCTATGATTGTGCTGGCTCTGGTGTAGCTGATGGTTGAGTTTGTTGACCTTTAAGTTGCAGCGCCTCTTTTGCAGATAGCCCCTCACCTTGAGTACCAAAGTACCAAATTGCGGCTGTTGCCTCTGCCCTAGTTACTGTTTTTTTGGGCTGGAACAGTGCAGTATACCCAAAAACGCGGCGGATATTTGCCTGCTCTCCATTCTGGAAATCTGCCAACACTGCCCGCAACGCCTTTGGATCAATTCGAGCCGCATCTTGGAAGCCCCAAGTTTGCTTTACAGCATCAACTGAGGCGGCAGGCAAGGCCTGACGAGTATCCAGAGGTACTTTCCACAAGATAAGATTTTCTCGTGTCAACGGAGCGTCCGGGCGAAACAAAACTGTTGTGCTATCGCCACTCAAAGGGCTGGGAATTAACCCTGCTTCTGCCAATCCTTGAATTGCTGGAAAATCCGGGTCAGTTCGAGGTACATCCTGGAAAGCTGGTTGAGCCTCTGCCGCTGCCAAACGAATTTGCTTGCTGGGGCTATTGGTATAAATCTGATTATTAGCAGCAACAAGCCAGCGCACGTATTGGCGACGGTTAATATTTTTATTTGGTTCAAATGCTACACCAGCAGCTGAGTTACTTTTAGAGGCACTTTTATCGGGCATCAGAACGCCCAAGGCGGCTAGGTCTTCAACGTATTTACGTAAATCTGCTGGTGCTTTGTTAATATCTGTAAACACCGAGGAGCCTGCTGGCTTCATCTGGGTAGAGTCTTTTGCATCTAGTGTATCAGCTGACGTATTGGCAACTTCTGAGGGAAGCACCGGGCCAATAAAATCTGGCTCGCCAGGTTGTGGAACTGCTGCTTTTTCAGCGTCCTGGCTGTACTGAATCAAAAATTTCGTGATGTCCCCTGCATTCCTACTGCCAGTAGTCTGGCTGGAGGAGGGTGTCTGTACGCCGAGGCTAGTGAGTGGCTGGACTGATACCGTGACTTGCAGGTTATTTCGACGCGCCACCAAAGGGCTGTTGGCATCATCAAATGCTGGCTGACTGACAATTTGCCAGCTGTTGGACTCAAATGCTTTCTGATAAAAGCTCTGGACTAAGTTGCTGGGGGCTGCTGTTGTCCACACAGTCACCTGGTCTTGATTATCTGAGGTTGTTGGTTGTTTAACCTCTTGCAGCTGGGCTTCTGGATAAAGGGGAATCTCTGTGGGAAAGTCAGCGGGCAGTTTTGCTAGCGTTTGGTTCTGAGTATTATTTTGAGATGACTGACCAAAAGTAATAGGGTTATCTTTTAGGCTAGAGTCTGGTGAAAAAGACTGCTCAAGCACCTTACTAGTGGGGCTGTTGGCGCAGGCTGTCAATGCGACCAGTAAAGCGCTCAGACTGGCAATTATAGTAGGACGTTTATCAAGTGGCACAGTTAACTTAGAGAACGGGTTTTAATTATTACGCTAACGCAGATTTTGTATCGCCTCTTTATTATTGGGTGTGGTTATACGACCTTCCTGCCCAAGAATACTGATGAGGGAGCAAGGTGGCAGGGGAGAATTACACCACAAGAGGATAAGAGTCGTCGATGCGGAAGGAATGCTGCCCAAGGTATGACAGACTAGAGACTTGAAACGCCCTAAATACGTTCTATGACATCTGAGGAAAAGCATTTAGCAGCGACAAACGAATCTCCAGAAGTTACGGCTTCGACGCCGGATGAGCTGGGGAATCCTGCCCACAACGGCATGAGTTCGGTTGAGCCAAGTAGAACTGACAACGATAAGGTACCTGCTCACAAAACTGTCACTATTGATGAAAATACGATGAAAACTCCCCTGTTGTTGCGCCTATGGCGAAGGGGAGGAGAAAACCTACAGATTTTGTTTATTGCCTTAATTTTGGCGCTTTTAATCCGAACATTTGTGGCGGAACCACGCTTCATTCCCTCAGATTCGATGCTACCGACGTTGCAGGTAGGCGATCGCCTGGTGGTGGAAAAAGTCTCTTACCGTTTTCGGATGCCCACAAAGGGGGATATAGTCGTCTTCGATCCCCCTCAACAACTGCAAGTTCAGGGCTACGCCAAAAACCAAGCTTTCATCAAACGTGTTATTGGCACACCAGGTCAAATTGTCAAGATAAGAAATGGCAAAGTTTACCTAAATGACACCCCTCTAGAGGAAGGCTACATAGCAGAACCGCCAGATTACGACTGGGGACCAGCGCAAGTTCCTAAAGATGACGTGTTTGTGATGGGAGATAACCGCAATAACAGCAACGACTCTCACGTATGGGGATTCTTGCCCAAACGAAATATTATCGGTCACGCCTTTTTCCGCTTTTGGCCGCTGAATCGCATCGGTGGGGTTTGAAACGTTTTAGCGATCGCTATAGCGGTTCTCTTTTAAATAGAGAAAAACATCGAACAGTGTGGTTAGCAACTGTTGAAGTAAAATTATTAGCTGGCTTTAAAGCCAGTTTAGGCTTCTTTTGGGCTGAGAATTTCTTCAAATCCTGCGAGGACGATGCGATCGCGGCCTTGCTTTTTTGCCTTGTAAAGGGCGATATCAACTGCGGCAATTAAGTTTTCAGGTGTGAGATTTTCTTGAGCAACGATAGTACCTACTCCCATACTAATAGTGATATAGGGGCTTACTTCCGACTGGGCATGAGGTAGTTTAAGATGCCTCACAGACTCCTGAATTCTCTGAGCAATTGTCCTTACACCTTCGGCGTCAGTACTGGGGAGAATAACTGTAAATTCCTCACCCCCGTAGCGGGCAACCAAGTCTGTGGGACGATTAACAGTTTGTTTCATGATTTGCGCGACTTTATATAAACAGTCATCCCCCTTCTGATGCCCATAGTGGTCGTTGTAGCGTTTGAAATAATCTACATCACACAGAATCAATGATATGGGCTGCATTTCTCTAAGCGATCGCCGCCATTCCTGAGATAGGTATTGATCGAAATAGCGCCGATTAGCTACCTGGGTTAAGCTATCAGAGGTCGCAAGCCGCTGTAATTGTTGGTTTGCCTCAGTTAGTTTCACGGTGCGTTCTAGCACTTTCTGCTCTAGTTCTTGGGCATATTTCTCCTGTATTGCATAAAGTTGGGCATTTTTGATGTAAATGGCTGCCTGAGAACAGAGTAAATTCACAACTTGCGGACGATCGGCATTAAAAGCCTCAGTAGTAAGATTGTTTTCTAGATAAATAATCCCGATTAGCTCGCCTTGATAAATCAAAGGCGTACATAAAATAGACTTGGCCTGATGAGCCTGAATGTAGGGATCGCTAGCGAATCTATCATCAGATCTGGCATCGTCTAGAACAATGCTTTTTTGGGTATGAAACACATAGTTAATTACAGAATGGGCAAGGAATTGGCTACTTTGTAAAGGGATTGACTGTAATACGTTGATATGAGCAGGTTCTGCGACTCCTTCCGCTTCAATCAACAACTGCTCTTTGTGTTTCAGAACCAAAACGCCTCGTTCTGCTCCAGCATTTTCAATCACAATTGCGATCAACTTTTCCAACAACCTGTCCAAAATAATTTCACCCCCTAGAACTTGCGATGCTTTGAGGATGGTTTCTAAGTCAAGGACACTTGCCTTTCCGCTTGTAGTTGAGAGTGTAGTTCTGATTTTAGGACCTTCTCCTTGTCCACTAGCTGAAACCACCTCAATTAAGTTTGGATATCTTGATTCCAGGCTTTTCACTTTAGCGATCGCTCCCCAGCGAATGTAGCTATACTTGGCCTTGGTCATGTAGCTCTGGGCAATCTCCTCTCGACCTAGATCTCGATAGAACTTTGCCGCTAGTTCATAAGCCAGAGCTTCTTCCGGGACGTATCCCTGCGCTCTAGCCCCCGCGATCGCGCGATCGTAATATTCCATTGCTTCCAAGGTATGCCCCAGAACGCGGGCTTTCTCAGCCTCTACTAACTCATACTGATGCTGAAAATTCATGGGTGCGTGTTGCATCCAATAGTCCATGAGTTTCTGATTCTCATTGACCTGTTCCATATATTGCTGCTGTTCGCTAGGCTCACCCATTTCTGCCTGAGTTGATGCTTGAGGATACTGAGCTAATAGGGACAGAGAATAGTACAAATTTTGTTTTGTGAAGATAATCTCACTCAAGACAAATCCAGCATATTTCATTGCCAACTTGGCATTTTCCACAGCGGAGGCATAGTCTTCAAACAAATAACATAGCAGACATTTATAGAAGTAGACACTAAATATAGAAATAAGATTATTCACTTCTAGAAACTGAGGCAGAGTCTCTTCTTCATTAAAAAAATTACCCGCTAACTTGTATAGATTTGTAGATTCCTCTACTGGGGATGGATCTACTAAATTAGCAACTGCCTGGGCACAAATTTTATTCAGATAAAGGGGATGTTGTTGTCCAAACTTACTGATAAAGCGAATGTAGTTAGACTGTGTTTGGGCAACAGTTTCTAGATGCTCCCCTACAAAAAACAGATGATCGCAATAGAATTGAGCTGAATGGCAGGCGAATTCCACATCCCCTGCTTCCAGACCGCTCTTAATTGCCTTATCCAATGGTTCAAGAGTTTCTCGAATATGCTTTTTCTTAAAATCAATGTTAATATTAATAGTTAATAAAGCTTTTGATTGAACTTCTCTAGCATCTAGTTTATCCAAAATAGTCAAAGCCAGTTGACCAAGTTGATAGGCTAAGTCAATATCAGGAACTAGCCAACTTGTAATTACACCGTGAAGAGCATAGGCATAAATCGCGGGTGGGGAATTGCCGTACTGCCTTGAAAGCTCAATCATGGTGTACAAGAGTGGCAACGCCAAGCTACTTTCCCCAAAACAGGCAGGGCCATAGATCAGATTGATGATGCCCATTGCTAATAGCTTGTAGTCATCTGTCATCCTGGGCAGATTGGCGATCGCTTCCATGTCAAGATCTTCAGGACGAGCTTCTACCAAGGAGACACCCAGCATATCCAAAACTTTTAGTCCAGTCTCTATGACAGTTTTGATTTGGCTCTGAGCTAGATAAATCTTAATTTTTAACTCATAAAACTTAGCCTCATCTAAAGTAGTTTTAACTTGCTTGAGAGCCTGATCGCATCGGCTTGTAGCTTGTTCCAGATTGGCATTAAGATATTCTGCTTCCGCAATTTCTAAGTAAAAAGTTAAAGTAAACTCATATTGAGTTTGCCAACTATTAGATTTCAGGAGAGCCAAACCTACACTCAGGTAATTTACTGCTGCTTCATAAGCGGTTGATGCTTTAGCCTTCTGTCCAGCAAGTAAATTAAGATTTGCTAACTCATCCTTTTGTTGCTGATGTGTTAGCAAGTCAGTGCCAAAATTAAGTTGATTCACCAAAGCAAACACATTATCTCTTTGCTCTTCGGGAGTCGTGCGCTTCAGCAGAAGTTGACCAATGCTTAGGTGAGTGGCTTTCTTCTCAGATTCAGGAATTAGGGAATAAGCAGCCTGCTGAACTCGGTCATGCAGAAATTTGTAGTCAACTTTGACATCCTGAATTTGAAAGGCGACGGATTCAGATTCTTGAAATGCTAGAGGGATTTTATAAGTAGTTGAAGAGGGCAGAATCAAACCTGCCTGCAAAGCCGGCCATAGCTGAGACGCTGTGCTGGAATCAGATGCCTGATTGACGATCGCCAAAATATCGAGATTAAAGTGATTACCAATGCAGGCAGCGAGTTTCAGAGCCTTCTGTGTTTCGGGGGGAAGCTTATTAATGTTTCTGGCAATGAGTTCGACAACGTTATAGTCTGTAATGCCAACAGCTTGAATTTGCTCAATATCCCATTGCCAGCGATCGCTATTTACCTCATAAGTGAGCAGATGTTCTGCATACAAAGCTTTGAGCAACTGGCTTATGAAGAATGGATTTCCTTGAGTTTTGTTAAATACCAACTCCACAAGTGCCTGGAGTGCTTCCGCATCAACTGTTCCCTGTAACGTCTCAACAATCAGTTGGGTAACGTGGTGGAGCAACAACGGGCCGACAGTGATAGTGTGAACTACAGTATCCGCTTCTTGGATCTTTTCTAGCGATCGCACTAGCGGATGTGTGGGATCTACCTCATTGTCTCGATAAGCTCCAATCAAAAATAGGTATTGGCTTTTATCATCGGTAATCAATAATTGAATCAAATTTAACGAAGCTGAATCTGCCCATTGCAAGTCATCCAGAAAAATCACTAAGGGATGTTCTGGCTGACAGAATACCCGGACAAATTGCTGGAAAACTTGATTAAATCGGTTCTGTGATTCCGATGAACCTAGTTTTGCTACTTCCGGCTGATGACCTGTAATTAATTCAACTTCAGGGATGACATCAATTACGACCTGACCGTTAGAACCCAAAGCCGAAAGCAGTTTTGTTCGCCAGATTTCCAGCTGTGGTTGACTCTCTGCCAGAATCTGACGCACTAATTCTTGAAATGCTTCAATCAATGCGGCGTAGGGAATGTTACGCTTCAACTGGTCAAACTTACCGGCAATAAAATATCCCCGCGCCGCAACAATTGGTTTATGAACTTCATTGACGATCGACGTTTTTCCAATCCCGGAATAACCTGAAACCAACATCATTTCAGTTGCCCCCAGACAGACTCGCCGGAAGGCTGCCATGAGGGTATCGATCTCCCGTTCACGACCGTAGAGTTTTTGCGGGATTAATAGCTGATTGCCTCTGTCCCGTTGACCAGGAACGAGATGGGCAATAGTTCCTGTTGTTTGCAGTTGTCGCAGACAGGTTTCCAGGTCAAATTTTAGCCCAGCAGCACTTTGATAACGGTCTTCGGCATTTTTGGCTAGTAACCTGAGTACAATATCAGACAGAGCTTGGGGAATACTGCTGTTTAAAACAAGCGGTGTAGGTTGCTTGGCAATATGACAGTGAACCATCTCCATTGGTTCATGGGTTATGAAGGGCAGTTTGCCAGTAAACATTTCATAAAGAGTCACACCCAAAGAATAGAAGTCGGTACGGTAGTCAATCGAGCGATTCATTCTGCCTGTTTGCTCAGGCGACATATAGGCGAGGGTGCCTTCAAGCAAGTTAGGGTTACTGATACTTTGATTTTCAACCGATAACCGCGATGCTAATCCAAAATCTGTTAATTTGACCTGTGCGGTTTCCAGATTAATAATAATGTTGCTGGGCTTAATATCTTTGTGAGTGATCCCCGCCTTGTGCAGATGCATCAGGGTATCTGCCAGAGCGATCGCAATTTGTAACTGTGCTTCCAAAGTTAGTTTTTGAATCGTAAAGGCTTGGCTGAGAGATTTTCCCCCAAAGTCTTCCAGGATTAAAGCATAGCTATTGTGATACGTCTCTAAACTGTAAGGTTTGACAATTCCCTCATATTCAATGTCTTTAGGAATGTTGTATTCCTGCCTAAGGTGAACAATCTCCTCCAGAGTCGGATACTCAGATCTCAAAACTTTGATTATTACCGGCTGCTGCGTTTGCCTAATGTTCCCCCGATATACAGCTGTTTTAGTGCTTTCATTAATTTTTTCTGTAACTTCGTAGCCGGGAATCGTAATCATAAATTATAAAGATTATTTTGAAGTACCAAAACTTAGGTAGCTACAATGAACTTTGCACACACCCAAACTAAAAATAGCAACTATATTAGACCTCTTGCAAAAGTCCATATAATCCTCTGCGTACCTTTGCGTTAACCTCTGCGCCCTTTGCATTGAAAACATTTGTATTATGATTTTTGCAATAAGTCTATGTGAAGCTGATTAGTTGTTAAGCGTTAAATTTAACAACTAACCGAAACTATCACTTTCCGTGCGGAATTCTTAATCTTTAAACATTTTCAAAGTGAGGGTATATTTCCTGGTAAAATAGCTCCTGAATTTCCAGAGATTTCTGCTTTACCAGTTCTTCATAGTCTTGACGCACACCAATCGTATAATCAGCCTGACATTCTCCAATTTCAGGCAACCAGGCAGTATGCAACGTTAGAGCAAAATTGAGGGAAGTATGGCGCAACTTACATAGAGGGGCTTGACCATTTTTGGTCAAATCGTTCGCATCAAAAATCCAAAATTCGTTTTTGTCATTATACCAAACTGTACAGATAATGTAACCATCTGTGGTATGTTTTGCACGGCTGCTAGGAATGAATTGGGGCGAAAGCGTCATATGACCTGGTGGAAACTCATAAGCATCGGCGATCACCATCGACTTGGTATGCAGCCTGAATAAATAAGCTGGAACCCCCTTCTCTGCTAAGTTCAACACCTGGGACACAGGCAGTTGCTGATACTTAAAACTTTGATTTAGCTCCACTGTAGCCTGGGTCATCAGTTGCTTCCAGAGACCATAGGAGCACCAGTAGATATTTTCTAAACGATCGAGGGGCAGATTTGTCTCTGGCGATCGCTCCGGGTAGGTGTAAAGCTCTAAACCCCAAGTGCATTGGAAATCAGAAATTACCTTTGACTCTGCGATCGCTCCGGTTTCTCCATTCACGACATAGCGTCCTAAACGACCTATATCTATCTCATCGTTTTCTAAACCTGCCAGGTAAGACTCCACCGGATTAAAAGGAGGGTAAGCAGATTTATCGTATTGCCTGACCCACTCTGCCACATCCATTCCACAGATATGGGCTACATGGATGGTAATGTTTCCATCTGGATTGTCGTAGTCTACTAGGAAGTGTGCAGCTGGCAGTGGAATCGTAACAGGACGAACCACTACCTCAACCTCTTGCTGGCTGCAAGCTGGATACTGCCCCATTTTCAGGTCAGCCCGCCGAACAATGTAGAAAACAGAGTCGGGGCTGGCTGGGCGCTCGGACACTTGTCTCAACAGTTGTTCAATCGTTTTATTTTCCGGAAATGGGTTGTTGATTAACTGCTCCAGTCCAGTCGTAAACGCGGTATCGAGAAGAACTACATAATCTTTGCTGATCCCGATCTGATGCATACTCTGCTCAATTTTGACTGGAGAGCGATCGGGTAGTACCAGTTTCCACCGTTCCAAATTTCCTACCCCATCCCAGCAAATCAGATAGACAAAGTTCTTGACGTCTAATCCAGTCAACTTTGTAAGCAAATTCATGTACAGTTGCAGCAGATTTTGAAATTCCTTGGTGTAGCTATCAAGAATAAATTTAAACAAATCGATTTGTGGCAGGAATTGAGCGATCGCCGCGAAGAGAGCATTTACTCCCTTAGGCAGGGTTTCCAGATTGTAGGCCCAGGGCAGAGTTTCTAGGAAATTATTTAGGGATCTGCCGTAATTGACTGTAAACATCTTTTGCTCATGAGCATCAAAGCAGGGGTGCGCTGTACTCAAAATTGGCGGAAACGGAAAATCTACCCCCTCAATTTCTGTTCGCCACTCGCTATTGCGACCAACTGGGGTAATAACTTCCAGAGTTTGAGTATCAATCTCATAAGGACGGCCTGCGTCATAGGTAACAAGTAAACGCTCGTTGGCATCTCGATCAAATTTCATAGGTAAGAAAGCCGTGTTTAATTGATTCCTAGCACCCAGAGAAAGGGAAAATCGAGTAATGCCATGATTGCGAAATCGATATTTGTCGTACTTAGAGCCAGGTCGGGTCGCTTTGTCAGCATAGTAGTCGGGTGGCTTGGCAATTCGCGTGGTTAATCTCACCTGATCTGGGCAATCAAAGTCGAGCCGATACACCATGCCATCCCCACTCAAAACGGAATCTCCATTCGGGTAGGGAAGACCTCCAGAGTTGACACTGCCGACTGGGGTAACAAGAAACATATGCCCCTTGAGATCGTCTGGCAGTTTTCCTTCAATTTCTAGCTGAGTGTTGATGAGTTCGCATCGACTAGCTGTGCTGATTGATTTCGGCACTTGTGGGCAACAGGCAGAACGGCCTATATCAGCTGTGTGAAGAGGTTCTGAAACCATGAATTGACTCGCTTAAAAGTTGATGGTTAACTCACCATAATGCAAAGCTGGCTTCATTAATTGGCTTTTATCACACTTTTGGTTCTTGTCATAAACAACAACAAAGGTATTTAGGCGCGATCGCTATAGAGAAACTTTGCTCTCTAGAGTTTTGAGTTAATCGGCATGAATGGCGCAATGGCTGGATAGCGAATTAATGCGATCGCGCCTCTTCACAACCCTTGCCTAAATAAAGGAAAAGAAAATATAGCACAAGCTGGCGACAATAGTGCTGGAATCTAGCCTCTGGACGGTTATCGTGGGATAGTAGGTGGGAAAGGAAAGACAAGATGCCTGAGCAACCTCTACAGTGGCAAGTCCAGTCAACAATTCAGCCCCCAGCTGAGTTTATTGCCGCCGTTAAGCGTCACGCACCAGCATCAGATGGACGTTATGCAGCGCAACTATTATGGCAACGGGGAATAAGAGACACTGAGCAACTAGCAGGATATTTAAACCCAGACTTATATAGACCGGCTAGCCCGTTTGAATTTGGCGAGGAAATGCACTGGGCAGTGCAGAGATTGCAACAAGCTCGTGAAGCTGGGGAAGTGGTGGCCATTTGGGGCGATTTCGACGCTGACGGCATCACAGCAACCAGCATCCTCTGGGAAGGATTGGGACAGTTTTTCACGCAGCATCAGCAGCTTTTATACTATATCCCTAATCGCCTCACAGAATCCCACGGTCTTAACGAGCGGGGAATTGACGCCCTTGCTCAGGCTAGCACTAAGTTGATTGTTACCTGCGATACTGGCAGTACGAATATAAGTGAAATTGAGTATGCCCAGAATCTAGGTATCGATATTATTGTTACGGATCACCATACCCTGCCGCCAGAGCGTCCACCAGTAAAGGCGATCGTCAACCCCCGTTACTTGTCCCCCAACCACCAGATGTTCCATCTTTCCGGTGTCGCTGTTGCCTACAAGTTGGTGGAAGCACTTTATCAAACCCTGCCGAATGTCCCTCAACAGCCTTTAGAAGATCTCCTAGATTTAGTGGCGATTGGTTTGATTGCAGATTTGGTGCAACTAAGTGGTGATTGTCGCTACCTAGCACAGCGGGGAATTGAACGCCTGCAACAGCTTTCCTTAAAACAAACTCGTCCTGGAGTGAGGAAGCTACTAGAATTGTGCAAGAGAAATGGCGATCGCCCTACAGATATTTCCTTTGGAGTTGGTCCCCGCATTAATGCTGTTAGCCGCATCCAAGGTGATGCTCGTTGGTGCGTAGAGTTGCTCACCAGCCGAGACGAAAAGCTAGCCCTAGAGCTTGCCGAAGAAACTGAATTAGCTAATACCCGTCGCAAGTCCTTGCAAAAGGATGTTACCCAGCAAGTAAAAGATAAGCTAGCTGAGCTGGACTTATCAACAACCAGCGTCATTGTTCTCCTAGACTCCCAGTGGGCGGTAGGCGTCTTAGGCTTAGTTGCTGGTCAAGTTGCCCAAGAATACGGACGCCCTACCATCCTGTTAAGTACAGAAAGCTCCGAAACTCAGGATTCAGTAGAAACGTTGGATGCAACGTCAACAGAAAACTCAAAACTCAAAACTCAAAACTCAAAACTCTCTTTAGCCCGTGGTTCTGCCCGCTCAGTTAATGACATTGATTTATACCAACTGGTCAAATCTCAAGCACACCTGTTGCATCGCTTCGGCGGTCATCCCTTTGCCGCGGGTTTGAGTCTACCAGTTGAAAATATCCCCATATTTACACAAGCCATTAACCAGCATCTGCGGCAGTTGAGCCTTGCTAGCGGTGCTTTAATGACGCCAGTTGTGCAAGCAGACCTAGTTGTCACCGTAGCAGAATTGGGAAGAGATTTATTCCGCGAACTGAAACTACTCGAACCCTGTGGCATGGGTAACCCAGTCCCGAAGCTGCTGATTCAAAATTGCTGGTTTGAGAACGTTTGGAATCGCAACACTCAAGACTTCAAAGGAGGAAAAGTTCAATACATCAAAACTGAGTTGGAAATTCTGGATAACTCCACTGATATTGGTTTCCCCGGACTTTGGTGGGGACACTATAAAGACGAAGTACCTCCAGGACGCTGCGATGCAATTGTCGAACTCGACTATAACAACTACAAAAAACGCCCAGAAGTGCGACTTTTGGCTGTTCGTCCCCGCGTGCAGGATGCTCAATTCGGGACGCCTACACAACTAGATTGGATTTTAGACTGGCGTAATGGCAACACGATTCCAGAATTACCATTGCCAGAGTTAGTTTTGCCAATTCGAGAATGTCCCACGAGCTGGGATGATCTGCAAGTATGGTTCCGACGGGCAATTCAGGGTAAGAAGAAATTAGCGATCGCATACCCACCCCCAAAACCAATACCTTCTAGCCAAATCTGGCAACAACTGGTGGGAATTGCCAAATATCTCAGCAGGACTAATAAGATATCTACCCTAGCTCAACTCCAGGAAAAGCTGGGACTCAAGCGTACAACCCTGCAATTAGGACTTGAAGCTTTATCTCAGGCGGGTTTTCAGGTAACGCAAAGCAACTCGGTGATGCAGATCGGGTGGCCTTTCAAGACCTATCCTTCTTTTACCGATGCTGAACTTTCTGGCTCTATCGAACAATTTTTAGCAGCCGTCCAAGAAGAACAATTCTATCAGCACTATTTCTACGTAGTTCCTTTATCTACTATTCAGGCTATGGCGACTCAAAGTATAGTTACAGCCCCTAGTCATTCATCCTCCCGTTAGAAGCGACGAGGATGAATGGCTAGGGGTGTGTTGACGTTTAATAGACAAGCTGAAAAAAACTTTAACACTTAACACTCGTCATCTTGTTAAACTCTAATTTTAGGTACTGGTAAAAATTGTCCGTACGCCTTATACAGTACCAGCGCATAATACAGTAATGACACTGAGGAAACTGGCACATAATTCATGTAGCCTTATTAAACATACTGAGTATCTTGAAAATATTATTTTTCAGGGGTTACCAGTTCTGCAACCGCAACCTTCAGCTGAGTTAGCTATCCCTGACAGACTAACACCTTGACTGATTGCTCAGGGTATAAATACTCAAATTCTGTAAGCTCTTAACTTTGTTCTAGCCACCTTTTATGAACCAATCTTCCCAAAAGTCCCGTTTGTTCCAAGGCTTACTCGTTAGTGGAGCGATCGTAGCCACCTCGACCTTGTCTTTGTTTGGCCCGATCTGGTGTCGCTCCGTGCTAGCTGCACTGCAAGATAGCCCCAAAACAGTGGTCGATGAAGCTTGGCAACTTGTCAACCGCGAATATGTAGACGGCACCTTTAATAAGGTTGATTGGCAAACAAAGCGGCAAGAGTTACTGAGCAAAAACTACACCTCTCGTGAACAAGCCTACATTGCTATCCGAGAAGCCCTGGAACAATTAAAAGATCCCTACACGCGCTTCATGGACCCGGAGCAGTACCAAGCGCTAACTAATCAAACTTCTGGTGAACTGTCCGGTGTTGGTATTCGCTTGGGGCTGGACGAAAAAACTAAGAGCCTCTCGGTTGTGGAACCTATTGAGAATTCTCCAGCCTTTAAAGCTGGTGTCAAACCTGGCGATGGGATCTTGGCGATTGATGGTAAACCCACAGCAGGGATGACTCTGGAACAGGCATCGGCAATGATTCGGGGTGAGGCTGGTAAGCCAATCACCCTCAAGCTTTTACGGGAAGGCAAGGGAACTTTTCAGCTCACCCTGACTCGCGCTCAAATTGAACTGCCAGCAGTTCGTTACACCCTCAAGCAAGAAGGCAAGATGCGAGTCGGCTACATCCGCTTGAATGAATTTAGTTCCCATGCCACTTCACAAATGAGCCAAGCTATCAAGGCTCTCACTAACCAGAAAGCGAATGCTTTTGTGTTAGATATGCGGGGCAATCCGGGGGGATTACTACACGCCAGTATTGAGATTGGCAGGATGTGGCTAGAGAACGGTGCCATTGTTCGCACCGTAGGTCGTCAGGGAGACCACGAAGACTTTAAGGCTAATCATACAGCTCTGACCAAATTGCCCCTGGCAGTTCTTGTGGATGGCAACTCTGCAAGCGCTAGCGAGATTCTCGCTGGTGCCCTCAAAGACAACCGACGTGCCACCGTCGTCGGCACTCAAACCTTTGGCAAAGCATTAGTTCAGTCGGTTCATTCTCTTTCCGATGGCTCTGGTTTAGCGGTCACGATTGCTCACTACTACACGCCCAACGGCACCGATATTGGTCAAAAGGGAGTAACGCCAGATGTCAAGATTGACTTGACCGACGCGCAGCGAAAACAGCTGGAGAGTAACCCTACCTGGATGGGGACGCGGAAAGACCCTCAATATGCACGGGCGATCGCAGTTTTGGAAAAGACCCGCCTCGCCCAACCAAATGTCCCTCAATCAGTTCCCTCGGTCAGCATCCGATAACAGGAAGTAATTAAAGTTATGAGTTTTGAGTTTTTCTGAATTTATTCAATTCAAAACTCATAACTCATAACTCAAAACTTTTCCTAACTGCGTAGCTGAGTTACTAGATGAACAAGTTCTGGCAATATCAGCTGTTGGAGGGCGAGTTTGACAGCGCCAGTGGAGCCAGGAATCGAGAAGACTAACTTGCTTTGATAGGTACCGGCAACGGCGCGAGATGCGATCGCTCGTGAGCCAATTTCTTGATAACTCAGCCAGCGAAATAATTCACCAAATCCCGGCAATGTCTTTTCCAGTAGTCTCTCAAGGGCATCGTATGTAGTATCCCTTGGTGCAATGCCAGTGCCACCGTTGAAAATCAAAGCATCCAGATCAGGGCGTTGACCTAGTGCTTCTAGCTGCGCCTGAATTTGGGTTGGTTCATCTTTAAGAATGCTGTAAACTTCCACAACATGACCAGCATCAAGAAGTAGCTGCCTAATCAGCTGACCGCTGCGGTCTGTTTCTTTTGAGCGTGTATCACTAACTGTAATAACAGCGCAATTCACTGTCATTGTCGGTGGATCTGGGTGAGGTTGTTTAACCATACCTTTGGCATCACCATGAGCAACTAGCTTCAGCTAGGAGCTAAGCGCTCTCTTATTACTGGCTAAGTCCCAAATCATGTTCTTCGGCATATCTTTGCATAAAGCGCATGAACCGATCCCACTCCTGTTCAGATTTCATGATATAAAGTGCTTCTAACGCGTCAGGTCTACCATTGATAAATTTAGCCTTGACTTCTCGCGTTATCAGCTCGCCTTCTTCATCAATCAGGTACATTCCAGTAATATCTTCGGTGCTATTCTCACTTAGAGCCTTGGGATTTTGGAAATAAAACGTGGCGGTGCCATTGTTGCCACTACGAGAACGAGTCAGGCGCACATCTGGTATGACTTCTTCGTTGATACCTCTGGAAAACTGGATTTCAGCCATGATGAATGTAATTAAATTTTTGTGATGGTCTTGTAATTATCTTCTCATCATAAGGGTACATCTACCCAGTGCCAGAAGCAGCGATTTTTCAGCTATAGGAACAGGTTAAGCCATTACGCTAACAGTGGCAGCGACAGCTAGATAGCTAAAATGGCAAAATTATAAGTTGAGCAGTAACCGAGGCTAAGTTCATAAGCATACAATGTTATGACTTACGCAACTGCTTCAAGAGTCATCTGATTGAGAGCGTTATCCTAAAGGGGAGAAATTAAGCATCGTAGATTTTGAATAACTCTTACTTTTGCTTGAAAATATATCTAGCTAGCTAGACAAAAACTGTTAGATAAAGGAACGTTCACATACCAAATTTTATTAATAAACTTAAGTTTGCTTGTCCGTCAACCAGCCTCGCGTTCTAACAACAAAGTAACAGGACCGTCATTCTGAATAGAAACTTGCATCATCGCCCCAAACTCGCCTGTTTCGACGCGCAAACCACTCTTACGCAACTTTTGAACAAATTTTTCATAAAGCAGTCGGGCGTCTTCAGGAGCCGCTGAACGGTCAAAAGAGGGGCGGCGTCCTTTGCGACAATCGCCGTAGAGGGTAAATTGGCTAACCACTAACAGCTCACCCTCTATCTCTTGCACAGATTTTTCCCAGCGATCGCAGCTATTTTCATTACTTGGAAATAAGCGTAATTCCAAGCACTTGCGAGTCATCCAGTCGAGTTCTGCCTCAGTATCAGTATCAGTAATACCGACGAGCAAATTTAGCCCTCGTCCAATTTTACCGACGATATTACCTGCAATTTCAACTTGAGAAGATTTAACCCGCTGGATGATAACCCGCATAAAAAGCAATTAGCAATTAGCTATTAGGTTTTATAGATTCGGCTGTATTTATACAATACAGAATAACCAGTCAAAGCTTGCTAATTGCTATTTGCTAATCGCTAATTGCTATTTGCCAAAGCCCTTGCCGCGTGTGGGGGAAGCCATACAAACGCAATTTTGAAGTTGCGATCGCAAAGTCTCCTTATCCAGACCCTGACCAATCAGCACCAGTTGGCTTTTTGGCTGTCCTTTCCACTCCTCATCCTCAATAGAGAAGCGCTTGCCGCAAAGATGGAAGACGTGACGCTTGGGACTTTCATCAAACCATAATATTCCCTTGGCGCGGAAGACATTGGCAGGCAGCTGATTATCCAAGAAATACTGAAACTTCCTGATTGCTAGAGGTTTGTCACTCTGGAAGGAAATCGAGGTAAACCCATCATTTTCCAGGTGATGAGAGTGATGATCGTGATCATGGTCATGATGGTCATGAGTACAATGCCCATGATCGTGGTCACAATCGCTATGCTCCTGGTGGTCATGGTGGTGATGCTCATGACCTGACTTTTCCTCCTGGAAGTACTTGTCAGATTCAAATAAACCCACACTGAGTATTAACGGGAGTGGTACCTGCGATCGCGTAGTGCGTAGAATCCTAGCACCCGCCTTGATATCCCGAATTCTAACTTCTAAGAGATCTAGCTCGGCTTCATCCACCAGGTCAGCTTTGTTGAGCAGGATAATATCGCCGTAGGAAATCTGGCTATGGGCGGCTTCGCTGTTAAACAGATCTAAACTAAAATTCTCCGAGTCTACCACCGTGACGATGGAATCTAGGCGGGTCATGTCTCGCAGTTCCGTGCCTAAAAATGTCAGAGCAACCGGGAGGGGGTCAGCAAGACCAGTGGTTTCCACCACCAGATAATCTATCTTGTCTTCGCGCTCCAGCACTTTGTATACTGCATCAACTAAATCGTTGTTGATCGTGCAGCAGATACAACCGTTACTTAACTCCACCATATCCTCGCCAGTGGTGACAATCAGCTCGTTATCAATGCCAATTTCACCAAACTCATTAACGAGAACAGCGGTTTTAACTCCTTCCTGGTTGCTCAGGATATGGTTGAGGAGAGTAGTCTTACCGCTACCGAGAAAACCAGTAATTATAGTAACTGGCAGACCGTGTTTAGGGGCATCAATTTCTTGGGATTGGTCAGGTGTGACTGCTGATTGCATAGCGCGGCTGTCCAATAACGTCAGAAAATTATAGGAACCTTAGAAATACAAAGATTCCAACTTCTATCCTAATCGGTGGACGATAGGAGTACATCAAGCAGCTGGTCTACGATGTACTTTTAGGCAAATCTAGCGTTAACTGCCTGAGCAATAACTCTTTTGCATTGATTGGCGATCGCCCTCAGCGGGTTTTTGACCATCGCAACGGATTCGGGAATAAAACGCCAGCCTTGGACGATGATGCCCATTAGCTTGAGAATCTTGCAATCATGCAATCATAGAACAACGATGTCAGCCGTGATTGCTTCTGCTAAGAGGAAGATTGAAACCCGTTTATGACCCTAACCCTTTACAACACCCTAACTCGTCGCCAAGAATTATTTGAGCCGCTAGAACCAGGCAAAGTGCGGATGTACTACTGCGGCGTGACGGTGTATGACTACTGCCACTTGGGTCATGCCAGAGCTTGCATAATCTGGGATGTGGTGCGCCGATATCTACAATGGCGGGGTTATGAAGTTCGCTTTGTGCAGAACTTTACTGATATTGATGACAAAATTCTTAACAAGGCGCGGCAAGAAGGCTCGTCAATGGAAGAAGTTGCTGAGCGCTTTATCCAAGCTTATTTTGAGGATATGGGGCGTCTGAATATAAAAGAAGCAGATGAGTATCCCCGTGCAACTCACACACTGGACGGGATTCAGCGACTAATTCATGAGTTGGAACATAAAGGCTACGCTTATCCAGCACAAGGAGATGTTTACTATGCAGTGCGCCGCTTTCCCGAGTATGGCAAGCTTTCAGGCCGTAAGTTAGAAGATATGCAAGCTGGAGCCAGCGGTCGGGTTGGTGTGGAAGACCCAGAGGCATCCAAGAAGCAAGAGGCGAATGATTTTGCCTTGTGGAAGGCGGCTAAACCAGGGGAGCCAGCGTGGGAATCGTCTTGGGGTGCTGGTCGTCCCGGGTGGCATATAGAATGCTCAGCGATGGTGCGCGATCGCCTTGGTGACACAATTGATATTCATGCTGGTGGTGCCGATTTAATTTTTCCCCACCACGAAAATGAAATTGCCCAATCAGAAGCTGTTACTGGCAAGCCTCTAGCTAACTACTGGGTACATAACGGCATGGTGACAGTTAATGGCGAGAAAATGTCCAAGTCTTTGGGCAACTTTATCACCATTCGCGAGTTACTCGACCGCCCCACCGATCCAATGGCAATACGGCTGTTTGTGCTGATGGCACAGTACCGCAAGCCCATTGATTTTACTCAAGATGCGATCGCAGCTGCTCAAAATGGTTGGAACACCCTTAAAGAAGGTCTTCTGTTTGGATATGAATATGGTGGGCAACTCGGTTGGGCAGTAAGAGAAGCGGAAAATCCCCCCATCCAAAATCCCCAAGTAGAGCGATTCCAAAGTGCAGTCGATGATGACTTTAATTTTGCTGGCGGTTTAGCTGTGCTGTTTGAACTAGCAAAAGAGTTACGCAAAGAGGGAAATCTTTTAGTACATCAGGGAAAAACTGAGACACCTCCACAGGTACTAGAACAGCAGTGGCATACGCTGGTTACTTTGGCGCAAGTTTTGGGATTGGCAGCTAAAGCGAACGATGAAGCCGCCCAGCCTTCTCCTGGTTTAAGCGATGCGGAGATTGAAGCGCTGATTCAACAACGACAGTCAGCCCGAAAAGCGAAGAACTTTGCGGAAAGCGATCGCATCCGTAACGAGTTGCAAGCCCAAGGCATTACCCTAATTGATCAAGCGGGTGGTGTGACGCGATGGCATCGCAACTAAGGGCTAGAGGAAATGCGTTAGACTTCTTGCAAAATCTTAATTTTGGTTTTAATTAATTACTAGTGGAGCATCAATGTAGAGTCGAGGGGTAAACGTTAAAACACTTCTCCCTTGTCCCTCTTGTCCCCCTTGTCCCCCTTGTCCCTAGTTCCTACTCGCTACTGCTTAAATCATGTTCGAGCGGCGCACTGCTATTACCCTGTCTAACATCCTGCTAATTGTTGCCACTGGCTTGCTGCTGGTGCTGCTGTGGCAACTGCGGAGTCTACTCGTCATCCTGATGATTGCCGTGGTGCTGGCAGCTGCCCTTGCACCCGTAGTTGATTGGGCTGACCGTTGGAGTATTCCCCGTTGGTTAACAGTCGTGGGAGTTTATCTGGCTTTGATCGCTGGGCTGACTGGTGTGGGCGTGTTTATTGGCCCCCCAGTGGTTACTCAAATTGAGCGTTTAATCCGTCAGTTACCAGTCTATTTAGAACTTCTTCGGAGTTTGGCGGAAAATTTAGCAGTTCGCCTGGGAATGACTCAGCCAGAATTGCTGCGTCGAATTTTTGATATTCAGGGTCTTACAAGTTGGGTAATTGGTTCAAGTCAACAATTTCTGGTGCGCTCTTACGGTGTCACAAGAGGCATTATTGGTGCCATCTTTAGCTTGGTTTTAGCTTTGGTGATTTCGGGGTATATGTTGGCGGGTAGTGAAAACTTGATTAAAGGCTTAGTCAGTATATTCCCACGCCCCTGGGATGAACGCCTCGCGGCTCAAGTCGATCCAGTCAGCAACCGTATGGGCAGCTACATCCAAGGTCGGGTTTTGGTTTCCGCGATTTTGGGGGTAGCGATTACCTTAGGCTTAAGCTTTTTGGGGCTGTCGGAGTTTTCTTTAGCGCTGGGCGTTATTGCTGGCTTCACAAATTTAATTCCTTTCGTCGGACCGATTCTGGGTGCAGTTCCGGCTTTGATCGTCGCTGTTTCCCAGCCAGGGTTAACATTTCTGTGGGTGCTGCTGTTGTTCGTGATTATCCAGAATGTGGAAACTTATGTACTTGACCCCCTGCTGGTAGGTCCTTCTGTAAAAGTACACCCGTTATATCAACTTTTGGCTGTACTGGGAGGAACACAGGTTTTAGGCATTGTTGGCGCGTTAATTGTCCCGCCTTGGGTTGCTGGTGCTGCTGTACTTTTAGAGAATCTTTACTTAAAACCGAAAATGCTAGCGGAACAACAAGCCCAGCTTGTAGAGTATCCCCAGGACAGCTTAAGCGGTTTGCCCAATAATTCGCCAACTTTGAAGCAATAAGCGATCGCTCCCGGCTATGCGGCTTTCTCACCTTGAACCCTTGCTAAAACAGAACTAAGTTATCTCAACCTAACCTACAGGGATCGTGAGAGATTGCACATAATGTAGAGACGTTGCATGAAACGTCTCTACAAAGTTTTGGATTTTGGTGAGTATGGCTATTTAACGGCACATGATCTGAACGAGTATTAAACCAGACTTGATATCGCTTAAGTTTCTTTGCGTTTCTCTTTCACATAAATCTTTCTACTAGGAAAAATAATTTCAATTCCCTCTCTATAAACCAAATCTTGAGGATATCGTGCATAGATTTAAATATTAGTTCATTAGCTGGCAATCTCACTTCAACAACTAGCGTTTTAAATTTATGTTGAACGAAATTTTCAAAAATTATCCTAGCTATAGCAATCCTACTAAGTGATTCGTGAGATTGTCCCTTTCTTTTCTTCCTTGGCGATATTTGCGTCTTTGCGGTTCATTCACGACAATAAAATTCACAACTCAAATAGGATTGCTATAGGAATAAGGTTAATATCAATGCTAGAGGAATAATCCATGTTAGATATTGATTCATGCCCGTAAAATCTTCCTTATACTTAGGATTACTATGACAGCATTTGCTTCATCTGGTTGAGATTCTCTGGGCTGAGGGTAACTTTTACTTGCAATTGTTGCTGGGTGTCGCGTAACGTGAGGAGGTAGTGTTCACCAACGCTAGTTAGTTGCAATTGAGGATTACCGATTTCAATGGTCTGATAAATAATTTCCGGTAGCCCCACTCGGATGACAACTTCTTTTTGCGACTGAGGGTATATATAGATATTCTGGCGGAGGGTATCGAGTTCGAGTTTATGAGGCGTGGTACTACGTT
>JAESFH010000172.1_pt1 | contig 43451 bp, 37 predicted proteins | sample 9269381 | NCBI WGS metagenome assembly JAESFH01 (sample SAMN14504062, study PRJNA617094) | algae metagenome | isolation source: Aphanothece sp. CMT-3BRIN-NPC111 and co-occurring heterotrophs from well... | place: USA: Clark Mountains Wilderness, California | collected 2010-04-18
TGGGGTAATGAACTACTTATTTGCTGCACCAACAATTGCTTTTGCTGCTGGCGATCGCGTTGATATGGAGCAAGTGCAAGGTCGCTCTTACCATCCCTATCCCCCCCTGTTTGCTGGCGAGTACGCGACTAAAATGCAGGAACTCTTGGAATTCTACCCCTGGGAAATTCAGCTAACTCAGCTAAATTTGCTAGCCAGCCACGATACAGCACGGCTGATCTCAATTGCTGGGGGCGATCGCGCCAGTGTCGAGTTAGCAACCCTGCTGCTGTTGACCTACCCTGGTGCCCCCAGTATCTACTACGGGGATGAAGTTGGCTTACCTGGTCGTCTAGATCCAGACTCGCGCCGAGGCTTTCCTCTAGAAGCAGATTGGGAGCAGGAGATTCTAAACTTGCACCGGCAACTTATTGCTTTGCGTCACGCTTATGCCGCTCTCCGCACAGGTACTTACCAAGTGTTGTTTGCAGAGGGAACAGTGTATGTATTCGCTCGCATTTTGGGTGTAGAAGAACTAATTGTTGCCGTCAACATTGGGACTGAAGCCGCACATGCAAGCTTTCAGGTAACAGAGCTACAAACCCAGCCTAACAAGATATTGTTTGGTCCCGGCGAGGCGTCGTGGACGAATGAAGGAGATTCCAGGCAGCTAGAACTGAGTCTTCCTCCTCGTAGTGGTTGCATTCTCGGTCTAGCTGACTAAGCCAAAGGCTCGACCCAAAAAATTTGCTGACGGGGTACCACCCCGTCAGAGTCAATCGATTTTAGATTTTCGACTGCCGATTGAAGAATTGGTCTCAACCATCAAAAGATGTGGATGGCAATTTTTTAAATAGCTCGATTCTTAATGCGTAGCGCCCACTTTTAGGTTCGGTACAAACCCAAAACAATCTCAAATATAAAATCGTTGGTAAATCCCGAATAAGACTTGAGATTCAATACCCTCTTGAATTTTTTTTAAATTGATACCTCCTCAATTTCAGCTAGATTTAGTACAGATTGTCTACTGCTAAATGCCGAATTTTCTAGCGCCCTTTGACAACGAACTGCGAAATTACAGCTGCGGCAAGGGATCGCGGTTTCTGAAACTTGAGGAAAGGCTTCACCTGCGTCCTTATAGCGTTGCAGCCAGACAGTTAACTGCGTCAACAGGCGAGTTAAATCTTGTCGCGTTTGCTCATGATGCCTGTGATCGTAGGTGAATTTGAGGCTTTGTGGCTGCGGCTGAGACTGGACAAACCAATAAGTCATGGAAATTTGTTCAGCCACATAATCGCTTGTTTCCGCCAAAACATAGAGATATAAACGAGTCTGCCAATCCTTTTCTAACCATTCCTTGTGTTTAGGTTGGGGATAAGTTTTCCAGTCCAGAATTTGCGCTTGTTGGCTATCTGCAATCAACAAGTCATAAATAACAGTCAGCAAATAGCCTTGGACATTCAACGTGCGGCAATGTTCGCTCTGGCGGAAAGTTTCCGGTGCTGGTGTCAAAATTTCTGGTGCTGCACTCACTAGGGACGTCACCCAGCGTTGCAATTGCGGGTCTTCCTGAACCAGGGATTCCACTGGCAGTCCTAGTTCGCGCTGCTGCATCAATAGGTGAAAGCGGCTGCCCCAATTCTGTCGGTCTTGTTGTTCAGGGCTGGTGGGTGAACCCAGCTGGTCAAAGTAAATGTGTTGAAACTTACGCGGGCAGGTTTGTAGCAGGTTCAAATGCCCTTGGGACAATCGCAACAGTTGAGGATTAATGGATTGCATCGGGTTTGATGGTCTTTAACCGAAATGTCCGCTGAATTTGGAAGCCCTACCTATACCGCCAGGTTAGGTAACCTAGTTCACTTTTATCTTTTTGTCAACACGAACACGCTGCCCTCATTACCCCGTCCAATCCGCAAGTCTTCATCAAGATAGGTAATATCCAACCAGCCTTGTTGCTCGCGGTTTTGGATACTAAAGTCAACGGCTAAGAAGTTTTTGCCAGATTCAATTTGTTGGATAAACTCATCCGGTGAGCGATAATCGATTAAACGTTGCAGACCGGAGATTGACCGCTCAAATTTTACCTGAACGCGGCTGGAAGAAACTGGCTCAAACCGGGCAGCAACGCTAACAAACCCTTCTAGATAAGGAAGGCCGTATACTTCAGCTATGTTGTAAACCTTAGCCTCTTTTGCTCGGATACATTGGTATATTTGACCGAGTTTGAGCAATGGCAGCTGGTCAATGTTTAAAAGGCCACGGCTGGTGGTGTAAAGCAGTCGCCAATTTCCCTCTAGTAGGTCGCCTGCCTCAACTGGTCGGGGTGTAGGGTTGCGCTCTTCGACTTGGGCTACTGCGGTGAGAATCGCTTGTTTATCGGTTTCGGTGGCAAGCAAACCGCGATTCTTGCCTGCGATCGCTTCCAACAGTTGTTTTTTCTTCATTTTGTGACGCTGACCTCTATATTCCTTCTGGCACTAAATAATTAAGTTTTTTTACCTTGATCTTGACATCAGCTGACGTTTAGGTAATCCATATCTATTCTGTCAGTGATAAACTCTAAATGTCTAATCCTCAAGTTGCATCCTGTTATGTACAATCCTTCTTTGCGTCAAGAACCTCGTCATGAACCGGCTGCTGTTATCCCCATAGAACAAGAATCTTCAATACTCGACTGGCTAGAAGAGAATGGTCGTCTGTTGGCGCGTGACGACCAGGAAGAGAATCTTCTTCTTGAGGATGAAGAAGAAATCACAGAGCTGATGGGAGTCGATGATAGTGCCTACGACGACATTGAGGATGATGATGATGTCGTAGATTTAGATCAATAAGCAGTTGAGTTTAATTAGACGCTTCGGCTTAGCTCGACGGGTGCAGCACCCCGGCGTTAGCTGGTATAGAAACAATATCTGTGTATGTTTGAACAGATTGACCGAAGACCGGAAAAAAGCCTTCGGAGTTAATGGTGTGGAGTGAAAGGAAAAGTCTGCCGTGGACGCGAAATTATTTTCTGAACGCTCGTTCAACCCATCAGGAACCAGGCTGCTGGTGTTACTGGGAGTTGGGTTGAGCCTTGCGGCTTTGATTCTAGATTGGGCAGGGGGCCGCTTGCTATGGCAAGGTTTTTCGCTGACCTTGCCTCTATGGTGTTGTGCCCTGCTCGCAGCCGCGTTGGGCTACTGGGCAGTGCCATTGCTACAAGCACTGAAGATGGGGCAATTTATTCGTGAGGATGGTCCCCAAGCACATTTACAAAAAGCAGGTACGCCGACTATGGGCGGGGTGTTTTTTGTACCCGTAGGGGTGGCAGTTGCCCTATTGTGGTCAGGATTTGCCGAAGATGTTGTGGCTGTATCCCTGATGACTTTGGTTTATGCAGCGATTGGCTGGGTGGATGATTGGCAAATCCTGCGACGCCGTTCTAATAACGGTATCTCGCCACGCATGAAACTAGCGTTGCAGATTGGTTTTGCGGCACTATTTTGCGTGTGGCTGGCTGGGACTCAACCGGCAAATATCACTACTATTGCTTTGCCATTTAATTTAGCTATACCCTTAGGGGTGCTATTTTGGCCTTTGGCTGGGTTTGTGCTGGTAGCAGAAAATAATGCCACGAATCTCACTGATGGGGTGGATGGACTGGCAGCGGGGACAGGTGCGATCGCACTTTTAGGACTAGGCGCGATCGTTGCACCAGTATCACTCAATCTCATGGTTTTCTGCGCCTGTATGAGTGGCAGTTACCTGGGTTTCCTCGTTCACAACCGCAACCCAGCTCGTGTCTTCATGGGTGATACAGGTTCCCTAGCACTGGGAGGGGCACTAGGGGCAGTAGGGCTTTTAACTAACAACCTCTGGGTGTTGTTTATCCTCAGTGGTATTTTCTTTGTCGAATCACTGTCAGTAATTGCTCAGGTTGCCTACTACAAAGCCACAAAAGGCTCGGATGGTATCGGCAAACGCTTGTTTAAAATGGCACCAATCCACCACCACCTGGAACTCACTGGGTGGTCAGAAACCCAGGTTGTTGCCGTGTTTTATCTCATTAACGGCCTGCTAGCTTTGTTGTGTTTGCTAGTGAACGCTCCCCTAGTGGCTACTGGTGCGGTGCAGTAGTGGCATTTTAAATTTAGGCTTGTGGTTCATTAAGCCACAAAGTAGAAAAGTGCCTGTATTACCTTAATAAGGGGAGGAAGCCTGATTTATACTTTCCCTCTTATTAAGGGCAGGGCTGATTCATTCTCAAGCTAGAAAAAATCATCACTTGAGAAAACCAGACTTGGGGGGTCTCCCCTCAAACCCCAGTGGGGTGACGGCCGTGTCCCCCAAGCAGAGTCCGAAAGGTTTGGTCGGTTTGATGCCTATTTTCCTTTCTAGGCAAGAAAGTAGCCCTGCTTATTAAGGGGAGGCTGAGGGGGGTGAAATTTTGACTTTTGCAAGAAGTCTGTTGTAGTGTTTAGTAGAAAAAATCGACCTAGAAGACGGACGTTTGGAGGCGAAAAATTTCGCTAAATTGAATTGAGTAGCCACAAGGAAACGGATATGTCAGCACAGCTGTTACTGGTCGATGATGAACCTGGATTACGTGAAGCAGTACAAGCCTATTTGGAAGACAGTGGTTTTACTGTTGATGTTGCCAGTAACGCCCGTGAAGGTTGGGATAAGTTGCAGAAGCACACCCCAGAATTAGTTATTTCCGATATCATGATGCCCCAAGTGGATGGCTATCAGTTTCTCAAGCAAATGCGAGAAGACGCTCGCTTTAAAGCTTTGCCAGTGGTGTTTTTAACTGCCAGGGGTATGAAGTCCGATCGCATTCTAGGCTATCAAGCTGGTTGCGATGCCTATCTCCCTAAACCATTTGACCCAGATGAGTTAGTGGCAATAGTCAAAAATCTACTAGAACGTCGCGCCGCCACGTCTCAAGCACCAGGCACGGGTACTGATCTTGAGGATATTGCGCGGCAGATAGCACAAATCAGGGGAATGTTACAGCAAGGAAGTGGCATCGTCCAGACACCCTCGCCTATCCGCATTGACTTGACGCCGCGAGAGCAGAGTGTCTTAGACTTAGTGGCACAAGGATTGATGAATAAAGAAATTGCCCGACGCCTGGAAACAAGTGTCCGCAACGTCGAAAAGTATGTCAGCCGCTTGTTTAGCAAGACAGGTACGAATAGCCGCACGGAATTGGTTCGTTATGCTCTGGAACATGGGCTAACCCATTGATTTAACTTAACGCCGAAAACCCCACGCTCATTAACCTTATTTTGGTTTCTAGTCGTCTTGACGTTCCGGCGGAACGTCAAGACAAAGCATTGGACGGGTTTTTCAAAAGGGGGTATAAAACCCAGATCTGGTATCACTCCTGAGATGATTTGGGTATTCTATTTCTGCTATATCCCTCCTCTGTCACTCTCCGCCAAGAAAAATTTTACTATTTTCTTGAAACACTACTAATGCCTGCATTTCAAGCTTTATTTTCTAACAGGATTACCCGCTTTATGTATAAATCAGGTAATCCTTACAGCAAAAGGGTTTCAGGATTTACGCTCATCAGAGTGACAGAAGAGCGATAACCCACATTCCGCACTTCAAAATGTAGTATGCCAAACTACCTAAGCTTTATATACTACTTTTGTACGACAAAATGAACTGCGGGATGTGGGATATTCAATCTTCCAATTAGGCGTATAACCAGAAGTAACTTGGCTATACAGAAAGCAAGACCGATGCAGAAATACGTCCTGAGAGTTTTGCGATCGCCCATAGCGATCTTGTAAAATCATTTTCAATTGTTGAAAATTCGCAAGAGAAAAAAGTTTATGGCAGATATGTCCGGTCAAGACCCCTCGGAAATCATAATGGCAACAGTTGATGAAGAACGAAAAGGCGCAACTTTCAGCGGTACGGTCATCCTTGGTATACATCCTGAGGGTGGGCAAGTCGTTTTATTTAGCGACTTTTTAATTGAAGATTATAAAGGCGAACTGACCGCAAATCTTGCAACAGATGGCGATATAACGAAAAGCATTGATTTAGGCGAACTCGATCATAAAGACCCCAGTTTTTGGCTGCCAATTCCGCCGGGAACGGATACATCACCCTACAATACAGTCGTGTTGAGCGACAAAAAAAGCAAGAAAAAAGTCCTGACGATCAATCTATAAAATTAGATTCCTTAGCGTACGATTTTTTACAAATTCTTGCTTGACCCCCAGGGCAAACGCATCTAAATTGGTCAGAGGATATACATAGCGGCTTTCGGTATTAACCTACGCTATATGTAGAAATCCTTCTGTCAATAAAGGGCATTTTAACCAGGAAATCATCAATAATTTGGAATACTTGCCCTTTATTGACAAGATGCGTTTGCCCTGGCGTGACCTCTAGTTGTACTCTCCAGGAAGATCAGTTTTTCTAACAGTAAGGCTGCCAACTTTCTTACCTGACATTCTCAATAATTCATCACCTGAAAATTCAAAACCAAGCAAGAGTGCTATTCGCGCAATATCATCTGCGGTTGATGCTGCGAGCACCTCGTTTTTAAGTTCAGGTTCAGACTGCATTTTCTTTAAAAATGCTTCGATTTGCTCAAAATCCATGTTTAAAATTTGATCCTCGTTAGTTACTCGTAATATAAACCATTAAGTCAGTTTTGCCAGCATTGCTTCTAAAGCTTTCTTTACAAGCTCCTTTGTCTCTACCACCCCTGCTCACGCTAGGGTCGTTGAGTATTTCAGTGGCGATCGCTATCTATAATCATTGCTGTTCTGTTGGTAGTACATTTATACTGCATTTGACATTGGTCTTGGTGTTCCTGCCTACCCCTTCCCGTGGCTCTTGTAGGTTGCGAGAACAGAATCCAGAAACTTCTCAACGTCTCCCCTCTATCAGGTTTCTGCGATGCGATCTGAAGAGCAGCAACGCTTCGCGATCGCTCTCAGCCTCTACTCATCCCTACAAACTCTCGCCTGCCGGGAGCAGGCTAAGAGAACAGAACTTACGCACCAAAAGTCTAAAATCTTGATCCCCCCTAGCCCCCCTTAAAAAGGGGGGAACGCTCAAAGTTTCCTTTTTTAACTCTGATTTAGGAGGATCTGTGCGTAAGCAATGGAGAATTTAGACTGCCCACCATCTGGTCGTTGTACGTCTGGCCGCGCACGAACGGTCTTCGACTGCGTAACTCCTGTCTGTAAAGTTATTAAACATTTGCTTGATTGAACACCAGGTTTTTGTATCATAAATTACAGAAATTATTTAATTTCCCCCATCAGGTTAAGGCTGCTAAATACCAGAAAGATAATCCCACCTTAATCGGGTGCTGTTTATTGAGGATATAGAACCATGAAACTCGATACCTACAAATCCAGAGTTGATGTCCAGCTGCGTAGTGTAAAGTCCATAGCGTATGCATCCTGCCCGCTGAACTGGTCAACTAAGATAGAGTACGAGGCTTCTACCTGGGTACAATTGCTTGAACTTCCCAGCCCTTATAGTTTTGGCGAAGCACTGCTACTGTGTCAGCATTCAGAAGACGAATGGATCGCCTGGATTCCAGATCATGGTGAAGCGGTGCTACACACCAGTCAGTTTTGTCTTTCCCGTTAGCCAAATTGCCAGAGGCGGAAGCAACTGGGGGATTATTTCTCGCCTCAGAGTATTCAAATCCCAAAGCCTCTTGTTAGGGCACAATGCGCCTTAAAATTATCTGGGCAATCTTTTTGTCAAGTGGTTTGGGAGATAGAAAGCGCAACAGCAATTGACGCCAAGCCCAGCGGCGCAGCAGCGGCAATAAAAAAACCAGCAAGCGCCGGATGCCCTCTTGCAATAGCCAGGACATGGTAAACGATCCTAACAGCGTTAATGGATTGAGCGGTATCAGGTGTTCTGCATAAGGAATAGCCATTGCGGCAACAATTACTAAAGATAGTCCCCAGGAAAACCAATTCAACCAGCGCGTTGCCTTAATGTGCAGCTGATTTAACAACTGGTTAATCAGCCAGTAGTGAGAAGTGGCTAAAGCCAAACAAGTTTTGGGATCTTTTAAACAATCACGCCGGATTTGGTGAATGATATCGCCATCTAGAGAAATAACGCTCCGCATGACCATGTTCTCAGGCTTTGGTTCAGGCGGCGCACTTATAGGTTCATAGCAGGTACAGAAAGTCAGGCCAGATTGAAAGCGATTTTTTCGCTGGCGATTTTCCCCCTCGGATAAAGCATAGTATCGCAGCTGAGTAAGCAGGTCTCTGGAAATGGATAGGGGCTGGTCAGTATCTCGTGCCTGCAAAATTTTATTAATTGATGCCTTATCTAAGCTGAATCGAACAAATCTAAAGCGTACCAGCCCATTTTTGTTTTTTACTTCCTCGACTTTAATGTACGCATCTAAATCGAGAGATTTCCTAAATCTAAGAAGAGAATTTCGCACCCTGTCCGCTCATCCTTAGCAATCTAGTTAACATTACACCTCCTGCATGAATAGAAATTTTAGATGTTTTAACCACAGATAAACGCAGATAAACACAGATAGTTATTCAAGCTTTTTGCTAGGAATGGGGATAATTATTGATTCGCGCAGGAGGTCGATTAATTGCGCCTAGATAAGTTTTTAATTGAACCGCGTTGAAATAAAATCGATTGCACCAGGTTGACGATAAATTCCAGTAGTCCGCGCCATTGCTTATCGCCTGCGGTTACTCCTTCTTGGTGTATTTGGAGAATTAGCTCTTTGTGTTCATGCTCAAGCAGCTGCTTATGGAAGCGGTTAATGATATCTCCATCTAGCTGAACGATTGTTTGGGCATAGATAATATCGGTGGTAACATCTTCTTCCGGGTCTTCTGATTGAGCTGCCTCGCTTTTTTTGAGAGCCTTGTTCCGGTTATCAAGCGCTGCTTTCAGTTCGCCAATCTTACGCAAACTGCGTAAAAATCGTCCATCGTCGAGTAAGTTGTGAATCTTTCTAATCTCTTGAGTACTAGCAGCTGGGTTGAGCGGGTTAGGGAGTTTTGTATGTATTTCATCGAGTGTTACGGTGGGATCGGTGAGGATGCGAGTATCTTGTATAGCGCTGGGATCTTCCTCACTCAGGAGCAGGCAATACTCAATTTCAAGTTGTTTACGCAGGCTCAAATAGCGATCGCGCAGAGATTGATGCACTCCCCTATTTTGAAGATATTGCCTAGAGATGGGGTATACATCGCGATAAACTTGCCAGGGAATAAACTTAGTTCCTGTGATTTGCTCCACAACCATCGTATTGACTTCCAAAGCTGTGATGTCGATTAGCACATCACTTAGACACTTCAAGAAGTCATTCAAGTTTTGTTCCAACGGAGAGGTAATATTTCTTCCGTTTTTGTCTTGTGCTTTGACCACAGACTTTAACCTCCCTGTTGCTGGTTGTTCAAGCGATCGTTCTTCTCAAGCAGATTTATTTCTGCCAACGAATCCGGCTCAACGTTTTCAATTAAGTCAGTATTGCCAGTGAAAGAATTATTTGGCTCCTCAATACTATCGTTGGGGTCTAGTATAGCTGGGTAAGGTTCAAGCTCTTCAGGAACGAACTCCTCCCAATCCTCTTCCGTTAACAACTGCAATGCTTCCAGATTATTTACCTGGGCCGCTGCAAAAGAATCGGGTTCTTCCACCACCCAGTCGTCCCACTCCTCCTCTTCTAAGTCCGCCCCCTCCTCAGTGTGTGCCTGTGCGCTGGAAAAAGGTTGCGTTTCTTCTTCAAACAAGTCCCCCCAGTCCTCCTGGGTTTCTAAGGGCAAGGCTTCCTGACTAGATGCCTGTGCCCTTGGGAAAGGCTGCATCTGTTTTCCCAGCAATTCCGCCCTGTTCTCTGGAGTTGCCAGGTGCGATCGCTCCAGATTGGGTAAGCGTGATTCTGGCAAGGGAAAGGATATGGGCGGCGGGGTTTGTCTCAGCTGGCTTGCGTCTACATCAGCGATCGCCTCAGATACTGGTATGGAACTAGGAAAAAGCGCTTCAACCGTAGACTCTTGTGGGGTTTCTGAAATAGCAGTAGCTTTCTGAACTGGGGGTAAAATCTGACTTTCGACTTCATGCAATTGAGGCTCCACCGAGGGAGTATCGGGATTTGGGGGCTGTATTGTTACCCAAATCTCAAATAACTTTTGCAAACTGTTGAGGTTGTTTTGAATAATCTTATGGCTTTGGGCGACCTGCTCTAGGTGAAATTGCCGCAGTTCCGTGTAGGGGCCACTATTAAGAAATTGGTTGCCAATCTCGTTGTCGATGTCGCCGTCGATCAGATTGATGCGAGTTCGCAGGCGCTGGCCCGCTTTGGCTAAATCTTGTCCAGAGTCAGATGCCGAGGTATCTTCCGCCGACTCTGAGGATACCCAAGTTGTAATTTTCAACTCAACGGCTTCACCCAGTGCCAGGGCAAGAGCCTCAACAATCTTGCCTGCCTTGAGTTGTTCTTTGAAGTCGTCGCTTGCCGCCATACATTTTTTCCCTAAAGTCGTGCAGTTGGCAGATATTTTGAGGTTTTATTAATTTTCAGCAATTTCGGCGCAAGTACCCTGCTTAGGCTAACGATTTAGAGCCTATCCGAAAGATCCTTCGTCGGTGAAAAACATCTGCGTTTATCTGCTTGGTGAAAGCGGTCTAAAAATTGGAAAATCAACTTTTCGGATAGGTTCTTAGTGGTGGGTACTTCACGACAAGTTGTCTTGATTAGAAGGAGGAAGCGCTGGATTTCCATCTGTGCGTTGCTGTAACCCCGGTGGCAGATGAGAAAGGGTACTAGTCATCACCATAAAAATCTGTTGCAAGGTTGCCAAGTTTTGCTGGAGTATCTGGCGTCCTTGTTGAACCTGCTCCAAGTGGAACTGGCGCAATTCTGTATAGGAACCGTTACCAATAAACTGCGCGCCTACCTCGTTGTCAATATCACCGTCTACGATATTTATGCGAGTTCGCATACGGTGACCGGGTAGAGCTTGGTCAGATGGCGAGTCAGATGCCTGGGGATCAGCCGTTGACTCTGATGACACCCAAGTTGTTATTTCTAGCTCAATTGCTTCGCCCAACGCTAAAGTGAGGGCGTCAACGATTTTTCCCGCCTTGAGTTTTTCTTTAAAATCTTCACTTGCGCTCATAGAAGTACTCTTAACTTAAAGCAGTGCAGCTAGCTCAAGATTAGACCGGATCAGTGTTTTTGACATCCTCTGTGGGAATTATTGCCAAAAATCGATGATGTCGTATCCTAGTTCGCTGAGCATCTGGCGCAATAAGGGCAGGCTAAGGCCGATGACATTGCTGTGGCAGCCTGACAGTTTTTCGACAAATAGCCCCCCTCGACCTTCAAGGGCAAAGCACCCGGCGCATTTAAGAGGTTCGCCAGTGGCAACGTAGGCTTCTATTTGGCGATCGCTTACATTAGCAAACTCAACCTTAGTCATGCCACACCTTACCAAAGTTCTCTGATGTGGCTGGTCAATTAAAGCATGACCTGTGTAGAGGATGCCAGTATTGCCCCGCATATGCCGCCAACGCGCGATCGCCTCCTCTGGAGACGCCGGTTTCCCATAAATCTCACTATCTACCGTTAGTAAAGAATCACACCCCAGCACTAGGGCGTCTGAAAGTTGACCAGCAACAGTTTCGGCTTTACGTAGTGCCAAGGTTTGCACTAATTCCACGGGATCGCTCAGTTGCACTTGAGATTCATCAAAGTCGCTAACGCTCACCACTGGCTCAATTCCAGCACTTTGCAGCAGACGGCGACGGGCGGGGGACGCAGAGGCTAAGACAAACTGAGGAAGACCCATAATAATAGGGGTTGGAGATTGTGAACTGACCACTTTATTAAAAAATGATAAGCGCTAATCCCCACTATTTGGGTAATTAGCTTGATTAGGATTTACGCATTGCCTATATATATGGCGTTTGGCAGGGGCAACCACAGGAGGAAAACTTTAAGAAATAAGGGGCATCCAGGACTACCCTAGTAAGTTGTCCAATTTTTATTAATAAGGATTTATGGGTTTTAACGACAAAGGAAGCGGAAATCACGGCTATGGCTGCGAACTTCTTCATGTTAGGTTCAAACTGGGGATGATTTCGCCAGCTAACTACTAGAAGTAGATAAACCAGAAGAATTCAATTAAAAGTTTTCAGTTGAGAGGTGGGTTAACTCATCACTTTCTTCTTAATCATGCACTGGATTAAGAGCTGAGCCATGATCAATGGGAACAGAAGAGTTTTCAAAGCGGTAAGGGGCTTGGCTGTTATCGTAAGCTGTCTGGGAGCGAGTTTTTGGGGTCACACACACATGATCCCCAGAAAAAGCTTCACGCCAAACGTAACCTTGGCGACAAGTATTAGGACCGTAAGCACCACCCCAGGGATTTCTGCGGTAAGCAGCTTGGCTGTTGTCGTAAGCTGCTTGGGAGCGAGTTTTTGGGGTCACGCACACATGATCCCCAGGAAAAGCTTCACGCCACACGAAGCCTTGGCGACAAGTATCAGGGCCGTAAGCGCCACCCGCTTGGGCTGGTGTTGCAACCATTAGACCAATAATGCTGCTTGACAAACTTAAACCAGCGGCGATCGCAATTACATAACTAGAGCGTTGGAATATCATAACGACGGCTCCTGAATCGGTTGAACTCTCTACTTATATAGAGAGCAGTCCAGATTTTTATGCAAGGCTCGTTACTGGTCAGTTGTCAGTTGTAGGGGCACGGCAATGCCGTGCCCCTAGGTTGTCAGTGGTCAAGTATTGACCAATCACCCATCATCAGCCGTTCATATTTACGTTTATGCACCTGCTAAGAAGCAGATTTTGCTGTTCCTTCTGCTCCTTCTTGTGATGGAGAAGAACTAGGATCGTCTTGCTCTACAGCAGTTTTTGGTTGTGTGGGATTAGCCTCAGAACCACTATAGTAGCCCCACCTCCAGTTCTGAACTTCAGGCATATCCTCGCCATGTTTACCGATGTAATGCTTGTGTTCAATCAGCTTATTGCGAATAAGCTGCTTGATATGGGCACCTACATATTTAAGACGGGGCAAGCGATCGATCGCATCATTAGCTAGGCTAAAGCGGTCTAGCTGGTTGAGGACAACCATATCAAACGGTGTGGTCGTCGTGCCCTCTTCCTTATACCCTCGGACATGAAGATTCTGGTGGTTTGTCCGGCGGTAGGTAAGGCGATGGATTAGCCAAGGATAGCCGTGATAAGCGAAGATGATCGGCTTGTCGGGGGTAAAGATAGAATCAAAGTCTTTATCTGACAAACCGTGGGGATGTTCGCTTTCCTGCTGGAGTTTCATGAGGTTAACCACGTTCACCACCCGAATCTTGAGATCGGGGAAGTGCAGACGCAAGAAATCGACAGCAGCTAGGGTTTCTAATGTGGGAACATCACCAGCACAAGCCATGACCACATCAGGTTCAACACCGCGATCGTTACTTGCCCACTCCCAGATACCGACACCACTGGTGCAGTGTTTTATAGCCGCATCCATATCAAGGTACTGCAATGTGGGTTGCTTTCCGGCAACGATGACGTTTACGTACTGGCGGCTGCGGAGACAGTGGTCAGTGACAGATAGCAGGGTGTTAGCATCGGGGGGCAAATAAACCCGGATGATATCTGCTTTCTTATTAACCACATGATCGATAAAGCCAGGGTCTTGGTGGCTGAAACCATTGTGATCCTGCCGCCAGACGTGGGATGTGAGCAGGTAATTAAGGGAGGCGATTTGTCTGCGCCAAGGAATATTGCGAGTGGTTTTCAGCCACTTGGCGTGCTGGTTGAACATCGAGTCAATGATGTGGATGAATGCTTCGTAGCAGGAGAAAAGACCGTGGCGACCTGTCAGCAAATAGCCTTCTAACCAACCCTGACAATTCGTTTCACTGAGCATTTCCATCACGCGACCGTCGGGAGAGAGGTGGTCGTCATAGGGCAGTGTTTCAGCTACCCAGGTGCGATTAGTAACTTCAAAAACATCATTTAGACGATTGGAAGCGGTTTCGTCTGGACCAAATAAGCGAAAGTTTTTGCTCTCCAGGTTGAGTTTCATCACGTCACGCAGGAATTTACCCATGATACGGGTGGCTTCTGCTTCGCTTGTTCCTGGTTCAGGTACATCGACGGCGTAATCTTGGAAGTCTGGCATCTTCAGATCTTTAAGTAGAATGCCGCCATTGGTATGGGGATTTGCTCCCATGCGGCGATCGCCTTTTGGTGCCAGTTCTGCCAGTTCTGGAATTAATTTGCCGTTCTCGTCAAAGAGTTCTTCTGGCTTGTAACTCTTCATCCATTGTTCCAGCAGCTGCACATGGTCTGGCTTAGTCGCCATTTCTGAAAAGGGAACTTGGTGCGATCGCCAGTAATCTTCTGCTTTCTTACCATCCACTTCCTTTGGTCCCGTCCAGCCTTTGGGGGTCTTGAGGATAATCATCGGCCACTGGGGACGGCCGGTATAACCTTGGGTGCGGGCTGTATCTTGGATAGCTTTAATCTCAGCAATTACAGCGTCGAGAGTACTTGCCATCAATTGGTGTACCATCTCTGGGTCAGACCCTTCAACAAAATAAGGCTTATAACCGTAACCGATAAACAAACTCTCCAGTTCCTCATGACCCAAACGAGCCAATACAGTGGGATTAGCGATTTTGTAGCCATTCAAATGCAGAATCGGCAAAACCGCCCCATCGCTCACCGGGTTAAGAAACTTATTTGAATGCCAGGAAGTAGCAAGAGCAGCCGTTTCAGCTTCTCCATCACCAACTACACAGGCAACAATTAGATCGGGGTTGTCAAAGGCAGCCCCATAGGCATGAGAAATGGCATAGCCAAGTTCACCGCCCTCATGGATAGAACCAGGGGTTTCCGGGGCAACGTGGCTGGGAATACCCCCAGGGAAGGAGAACTGCTTGAAAAGTTTCTTCATCCCCTCTGCATTTTGGGAGATGTTGGGGTAGTACTCGCTGTAGGTACCCTCTAAGTAGGTATTGGCAACTAAGCCAGGACCCCCGTGACCGGGACCAGCAATGTAGATGGCGTTTAGATCATCTCGCTTGATTACCCGGTTGAGGTGAACGTAGATAAAATTCAGACCGGGAGTGGTGCCCCAGTGCCCTAGCAGTCTCGGCTTGATATGCTTTAACTGCAATGGCTCTCTCAGTAGCGGATTATCAAATAAATAAATTTGTCCCACAGAAAGGTAGTTGGCTGCCCGCCAGTAGGCGTTCAACTTCTGCAATTCTTCGGAACTAAGGGGAGTTGCCTGAAGCGTGGATTTACCTGGCTCTCTTGCTTCAGAATAAGGCTGTGGCTTTGAAGGTGATACAGTCATAACTCTTGATTACTATAGGTTGGCTATTTTCAGATCTTGCCTTTAATTGTATTAGTTGAATCAATAATTGGTTGTTGGTCATAAACATTTTTACTCCGCAAATTATCCTGGATTTTATGCTGTGGTGATTAGCGATTTCATATTACTTTGATTTACTCAAATCTAATTAAAATTGGAAATGGATATGAGTGTAAGATTTAAAGTTCTGAAAATGATAAAAGCTGCACAATATATAGATGTTTTTTCAATTAAATTTAATTTTTAAACAGGCATTTATAGCAGTTACCCTAAGGGTGCTTGACAATCGACCTCACCCCCATGCACCCAGAACTACTGCTATAGCTGTATGTTTTCTAAAAGCTAACTGATCATTGCTATAATAATTAACCTCGAATGAAATATCCCTCTGAATATTTCATTCAGGGGGATATTTTCAAGTATAGCTACTTAATAGACAGAAAAAGAATTGACGACTTGCTGCAACATTTTATGTACTTTTTCCCAGCGTTTTTCTGTCGTTGAAGCGTTGAAGGTGAAGAGTTTACCTCTGCTAATAGCGACGCTAGCTAAGTTGTGCCGATCTTGGTTGGGAAGTTTCACGGCGTATTCAAGAATATAGTAAGTTTTAGCACCCTCCTCATGGGCTTCAGCGTTCACTAATTCAGCCTTACGATCTGAATCAGCTTGTGCTGTTGCGTTTTTCATTAGCTTGTAGCCAACTTCCCCAGGCGTACCCAAATCAGCCAGGGTTTTGTCCTTAGGAACCGGGCTAATGATCACGCTGACATTTTCACTGCGCTCAATCAAATCGTGGAAAACAACATCGGGGCCTCCACTTACCTTGACAGGAAGCCAGCCATTAGGATAGAGAAACTGATAGCCGTCGGTGCTATCTATATAGCTTTTCAAACCGCTGGCACCTACAGGGGCAACACCCACTTGCAGAGTCAAAATCAAAACCACCAGCAGTACCGCTGCAATCCGTTTCAGCATTTGCCTTTTCCTTCAAAAACTTTGCTTAGGTGTGGATTACCACCCCTTTTTTTTATTTTCCCATTTTCACGTCCTCAACTGGTGTAGGCTAGAGGGCGTTTTTCATAACGAGCTATCATTCTAAAATCAACACTCGTCCAAGACTGCGTTGTAAGTCAAGCCATGAACAAGACTTATCGAACTATCGTCATCCCAAAGCAGAGAAAAGTAAGAATTTTTGCCTTGACTTTTTTGCCTTTTGCCTTCTCTATGAGTGGAGTAGCACCCGTTGTACAGGCTCAGCTACCGCCAATGCAGTTGCTAAGTGCAGGGGAAAGCGGCAAGCCTCAGATGAGTGCTGTGCAGTTATATAACAGGGGCATCGATAAACTGGAAGCTGGGGACTACAAAGGTGCGATCGCAGATTTTGACAAAGCTATCCAGCTCAACCCCAAAGATGGAGATGCCTACTACAATCGGGGTTATGCCCGCAGCGTCTTGGGAAATAACACCGAGGCGATTAAAGATTACACCGAAGCGCTTCGTCTCAAGCCAAAGTATGGCGATGCCTATGGCAATCGGGGCTATGCTTACTATCTTGTTGGCAATTACAAAGAAGCGATCGCTGATTGCACAGAAGCGATTCGCATAAATCCCAAGAATGCTGATGCCTATATTTATCGGGGGAATGCTCACGATGAATTGGGAGCGCATCAAGCCGCAATTGAGAATTACGACCACGCTCTAAGCCTCGACCCCAAAAATGCTAAGGCTTACTATAACCGAGCTTTGGCTTACAATCGCCTCTCCGAGAACGCCAAAGCAATCGAAGATTACACTCAGTCCATTAATCTCGATTCTCAGTTTGCTGAAGCCTACTACAACCGGGGTGTAACCAATTTGCAACTTGGAAAGCAACAGGAAGCTGTTGAGGATCTTCGCCAAGCCGCAGAGATTTTCCAGAAAAAGGGAAAAACACAAAATTACCTAGAGGCAATGGAAGCTATTAAAAAGCTTTCATAATGATTGCGATCGTCATGGGCGTGACTGGCACCGGGAAAACCACCGTTGGCAAGCAGCTGGCGGCAGCATTAAACTGGGGCTTTAGTGACGCGGACTCTTTCCACCCCAAAGCTAATCTTGAGAAGATGAGCCGTGGCATTCCTCTCGATGATGCGGATCGGCAACCCTGGCTTCAGGCATTGCAACAAGCGATTGATTGCTGGTTGCAGGAAGATCAGAATATGGTGCTGGCGTGTTCTGCCCTGAAAGCCTCCTATCGTCAAGCACTGCTGCGTGATTCGGAACGGATGCGGCTGGTTTACCTTAAAGGCAGCTTTGAGCTAATTGCAGATCGCCTTAGCAGGCGCAAGAACCACTTTATGAACAAAGACTTGCTCCAGAGTCAGTTTGATGCTTTGGAGGAACCAACACCAGAGTCGAGCATTTGGGTGGATATTTCTCTGCCACCAGAGGCGATCGCGCAGCAGATCGTAAATGCCCTTTGAGATTTTCTCCCCTGCTAACCATAGCCATATATTGGGGAATTACCCAGGGGAGCAGGGGAAAAGGTTTGAGCTTTTTGGACTATTCTCGGCTTTAATAACGATGCCGCGGGACTTGATATAGCAGTCGCCAAGGCGGCGCTTGGCAATCGATATCAACCCTATGCATCCAGAAGTGCTGCTATCACTGGAAACGGCAATTAGCTAATTGCTAAAAGCTAATTGCTAATTGCTATATTATGCGATCGCCATAACCGAGAATTAGCATCAGTGCCAATAATTATCTACTTTGGCTAACCAAATCCAGAAAATATTTTTTCTCCTTGTATGAAACCCCCTTGTCATGCTAATTCGCAAGGGCAGTCAGCTCCTGTGTTTAAATTAGCCTATCTGTAAGGCATCAAACTCATGCCACGTATCCGCCACTGGAAGGAAAACACTTTTTTTCGTTCCAGTGAAGCTGCTGTCTATCAGTACATCGACCCATTGTTTAAGGAGGTTGCAGATTAGAAGCTCATTCAAACTCACTGGCAAGACCTGATGCGAATCGCGCTATCGATCAAGGCAGGCAAACTAATGCCATCTACGAGCTTGCGGAAACTGGGAACCAAGAGCTGTATTGATATAGATATGTTTCTAAACTTTAGTTCATAGATTTTCCTTTTTAGGTTGCCATCGTCAGTGGATAATTTACTGTGCTACTAAGTTTGGCAAACTAGCGTTCCTTCCTCATTAAACTACCCAGATGTAGCTTATGATTCAGGTATTACTCGTGGAAGACCAAGAGATTGTCCGTCGTGGGCTGAAGACTTTATTAGAGATTCAACCCGACTTACAAGTAGTCGCAGAAGCTGAGAATGGTCAAAAAGCAATTCAACAGATGGAAAATCTTGCTGGTGGGGATTCTCAGCCAGACATTGTATTGATGGACATCCGTATGCCTGTAATGGATGGAGTAGAAGCTACGCAACGGATCTGCCAGCAGTTTCCAGGCACGAAAATTTTGATTCTGACGACCTTTGACGATACACAATATATTTCTGAGGCCATCCGCTTTGGCGCTAAGGGATATCTATTAAAGGATACGCCTGCACAGGAGTTGGCAGCCGCAATTAATTCCGTTCACAAAGGCTACACTCACTTTGGCCCAGGAATTCTGGAAAAGATGCTCATTGCTGTGTCTGTATCTCAGCCAGCGGCAGAAAAACAACCACCACCAGAACTGGCAGAACTCACCCCTAGAGAGCGAGAAGTTTTGCAGTTGATTGCCAGTGGCCTCAGCAATCGAGAAATTGCCCAAAAGCTTTTTATTTCAGAAGGGACGGTAAGAAATCATATCACTAATATTTTGACTCGTCTTAATCTGCGCGATCGCACTCAAGCCGCAATTTTTGCCAATTCTTTTCTATCTCACCTAGAAAATCGTGATCCCAAGTTACAATCAAAAACTTGACACTCCCATGGCTCCACTTACGTTAAAGCTGTGGGATTCTTGTTCTTGCGCCTCGACCGGGTATCCCCAGTGAATGTTGGGTATCTCACCAGTTATTGGTATTTTCGGACAGGCAAGATGCCCGATCACACGAGTGCCAAAAATCTCTAAGTTTGAGGAAATGTAGCAGTAATTCGACACCCTGCATTTGGCTGACTAGCAATTTCCAACTCGCCTCCAACAGCAGCGGTTCGTTCGTGCATTCCTTGGAGTCCAAATCCACTTCTGGTGCTGTCAACCTGAAACCCCTTGCCATTATCTTTAAGTATCAGTTCCAATCCATCAGCAGTAGCCTGGATCTGAATCTGCACTGCCGTTGCTTCTGCATACTTACAAATATTAGTCAAGCCCTCTTGCAAAATTCGATAAATAGTTGTGTTCATAGCATGGGGCAAGTTTGGTGGGATATGAATTTTGCTTTCTGGTAAGATGCCAGTGAGCCGATGAAATTCTTCTATCAGATTGGCGATCGCTGCCTCTAAAAGCTGACTTTGCAATGGTTCTGACCTGATTAACGCCACCGATTCACGCACTGCTTTTAAAGTTTGTGACCCCAGTTGTTTCGCTTCTAATAAACACTCATAAGCTTTGGTGGTGTTATCTTGCCATAGAGCCATAGCCGCTTCAAGTTGAATGTTAAGCGCGACCAACGAATGACCTAAAGAATCATGAATATCACGGGCAATGCGATTGCGCTCTTCTACAGTCGCCATTTCCTGAAGCCGGAGATTAAGTTCCCGTTCTTGCTCTAGCGCTTTGAGTAAATCTGTCTCGGCTTGCTGCAAGCGGGAATTTTGTATTTGGAGTTGTGCTTGCAATCTCCGACTCGTCAGGTGCGTTTCAATCCTGGCGAATACTTCTTCCAGTTGAAAGGGCTTGCTAATATAATCTACACCCCCAACAGCAAAAGCTTTCACCTTATCAAATGCTTCATTTAAAGCGCTGATAAAAATTATCGGAATTTCACTAGTTTGAGAATCTGCTTTTAACTGCTGGCAAACTTCATAGCCATTCAGCCCCGGCATTGTAATATCTAATAAAATTAAATCCGGCGGTTGCGCCTTAGCTCCCATCAGCGCCGTAGTACCATTCGTTACACATCGCACCTCATATCCCTGGTCAGCCAGCATTTTTGATAAAAGGCGCAGGTTATCTATGGTGTCATCAACAATAAGAATATCTCCCTTGTGTAAATGGCTGCTATCCATAAATTAAGCTTGAGACAACTTTAAAAAATCAGTATTTATAGGAATGAGGAAGAGGGATAAAATATCTAGGATAAGAGTATAGCAGTTTTGACAATAAATGAATTATGGCAATTCATTAAAGAACATTATGGGAAATTGTTAATTTTTGTTATTTTTTTATTAAAATCATCACTGCTTAGTCATTGTCTGCCAATAGCACTGAGATAGCAAAGGTTATTTATGAAAAGTATTAATTAAATAAAGTTATAAAATCAACAACCAGCTATTATTACAGACCTACAAGGATTTATTATATATCAATGATGCTTTCAATACAGTTTATGGCTGGAGCTATGAGAAAAATATTGGCTTACATCTGGAAGTTCTTATTTCTACAAGTCTGCATGATTCCCCCCTACCGAGTTTTTCCCACTTTGCGCTCGCTGAAAAACCTAAAATTATTAATCGCCCCTAGCCGCTTCAAATTGTAAGTAATGATGGCAAATGAGTAGGCAACAATTATTTTGTTTAAGTAAACAATAAGTGCAAAGATGGGTATTATACAGCTACATTTTCTTCTATAAAAAAGTGAAAGTCATTTTTAAAATCAGGTGATATTTATGGATAATGATCCTGCAATTCAGTTAAACAGACTGCGTTTAACTTTAGGAAAAATGGAAGTAGCACTGGGTGCTATTGATGATGCGATAGCCTGGACTGGTGAAGATACGAAAGTGCAATGGTGCAACACAGCCTTTGATAGGTTAGTTGATAAACCCCATATTACAATTGTGGGAAAACCACTAATTGAGCTACTACCACTGACACAACAGGGACAAGTAATAGTCAATGAAGCGCATCCCATACGAATGGCACTACAAGCTCATTTAAAACCTACTGGATACGAATTTCAAAAATATTCTCAAACGCTAATATTGGAAATTTCAGGTAACTGTATCGAATTCATTGAAGGAGAAAAATGTGCTGTTCTAGCGATTCGTGACGTTACATCTCGTAAACAAGCTCAAGCCGCACTCCAAGAGGCTAAAGAAGCAGCAGATGTAGCAAATATTGCCAAAAGTCAGTTTTTAGCAAACATGAGTCATGAACTGCGAACTCCCCTCAACATTATTCTGGGTTTTACTCAATTGCTAACTAGGTATGGTTCTCTCGATAGCCAACAGCAGGAGTATTTAGAAACTATCGCTCGCAGTGGCGAACATCTATTAAATTTAATTGATGATGTTCTAGAAATGTCCAAAATTGAAGCTGGCAAAACCACATTTAATGAAACTGGCTTTGACTTAACGAATCTTTTGGACACACTACACCAAATGTTGAGATTAAAAGCTCAGTCTAAAGGATTAAAGTTAATTTTTGAATTGGCTGCCGACTTACCGCAATATATTCGCACTGATGAAAGCAAACTGCGCCAGGTTTTGATTAATTTATTAGGCAATGCGATCAAGTTTACCCAAGCAGGTGTGGTGACTTTACGAGTCTGGCGAGACACAACAGAAATAAATAAAGGAATACGTCTATTATTTGAAGTTGAAGATACTGGTGCTGGTATTGAGCTGACAGAATTAGAGAGTTTATTTGAACCTTTTATGCAAACTCAGACAGGTAAAAACTCCCAAGAGGGAACTGGGTTAGGATTACCCATTAGCCGAAAATTTGTGCGCCTTATGGGAGGAGAAATAACTGTCAGCAGCAGAGTAGGCGTAGGAACAATTTTTAGGTTCGATATCCACACCAAAGAAGTTCGATCTGATGAAGTGCAGACGGCAAAATCTAGCCAGCAAGTGATTGCTTTGGCAGCCGGGCAGCCAAAATATCGGATTCTGGTAGCAGAAGATAAACCAGAAATTCGCCAGATCATGATTAAGTTGCTGCAACCAGTCGGCTTTGATGTGCGGGAAGCAAATAATGGAGAGGAAGCGATCGCTTTATGTAAAAGTTGGTCTCCTGATTTAGTTTGGATGGATATGCGAATGCCTGTCATGGATGGGTATGAGGCAACTAAACGCATTAAAACAGCTAGTAATTCGCCGCCATTTGTTATCGCTTTAACTGGCAGTGCTTTTGAAGAGGATCGGATTGTTGCTTTATCTACAGGCTGTGATGATTTTGTCCGCAAGCCATTTCGCGCCGAGGTAATTTTTGAAAAAATAGCTGAATACCTGGGTGTCAACTATATATATGCAACTGAAGAAACCAAACTGCTGACACAGCCACAATCTTCAGTGATGTCTGCAAAGGAATTAAGTGATGCGATCGCCCAAATGCCTGCTGAGTGGGTAGAACAATTGCACCAAGCAGCAATCCGAGTTAATGCTAAGGAAGTTCTCCAACTAATTGAGGAGATTCCCCCATCTCAGGTGGCTTTGCCTAAGACGCTGACTAATCTGGTTAATGATTTTTTGTTTGAAGAAATTATTGCTCTCACCCAGTCTGCCACTGATTCAGACTAGGAAAAGCTTTACCTAGTTTTAGCCTTCATCTCCATACCTAAGCTGAAGAATAACTATTCTTTAGTCAGTTCACATCGACACAATGACATTTGTCATGGTCGGATCGTGACATTTATTCGATGTTTGCAGAGGTGGGTTCCGATTAATCTCAAGTTATCAAGTCAAGAACAACTTTAAGTGGCTAACCGCAATCTTGTTACTTGACGTAACTTATTCAGACTAATTGGGATGGACAATACTATGAAAATTAAACTAATGCTCCTTAACGGACTATATACACTGGGATTAGGGGCACTCTTGTCAGTGTCCGCGCAGGCGCAAGCAACCGCCGCTAATAGTTCTAACCCAAAGTACCTGGCCAATGTCAATGGTACCGTATACTTTACTGCCTCTAAGCCAAGTACCGGAACAGAGCTATGGAAGAGTGATGGCACCAATGCTGGTACGGTTTTAGTTAAGGATATTAACCCTGGCTCGGGAAATTCTGACCCGAAGTACCTGGCGAACGTCAATGGCACCATATACTTTAGTGCCTCTAATCCAAGTAGTGGAAAAGAATTATGGAAGAGTGATGGCACCGCTGCTGGTACGGTTTTAGTTAAGGATATTAACCCTGGCTCTGGGAGTTCTAGCGTGGAGTCCGTGACAAATATCAATGGCACCCTGTACTTTACTGCCAATAACGGCAGTACTGGATTAGAGTTATGGAAGAGTAATGGCACCAATGCTGGTACGGTTTTAGTTAAGGATATTACTCCTGGCTCTGGGTGGTCTAACCCGTCTCGGCTAACGAATTTCAATGGCACCCTATACTTTAGTGCCTATAACCCAAGTACTGGATGGGAGTTGTGGAAGAGTAATGGCACCAATGCTGGTACGGTTTTAGTTAAGGATATTAACCCTGGCGCTGGGGATTCTAACCCGGATCAGCTGACAAATATTAATGGCTCTCTGTACTTTAGAGCCTCTAACGGCAGTACTGGATGGGAGTTATGGAAGAGTAATGGCACAACGGCTGGTACTGTTTTAGTCAAGGATATTAATCCTGGCTCTGGGGATTCTATCCCGAATAACCTGACAAATGTCAATGGCACCCTATACTTTAGTGCCTCTAACCCAAGTACTGGACACGAGTTATGGAAGAGTGATGGCACAACTGTTGGTACTGTTTCACTTCAGGATATTAATCCTGGCTCTGGGGCTTCTTTCCCAAATTACCTGACCAATGTCAATGGCACCCTATACTTTAGTGCCTATAACCCAATTCTTGGATACGAGTTATGGAAGAGTAATGGTACTAGTGCTAGTACTGTTTTAGTTAAGGATATTAATCCTGGCTCTGGGAATTCTCTCCCGTATAACCTGACAAATGTTAATGGCACCCTATACTTTAGTGCCTCTAACCCAAGTACTGGACGGGAGTTATGGAAGAGTAATGGTACTAGTGCTAGTACTGTTTTAGTTAAGGATATTAATCCTGGCTCTGGAAATTCTGAGCCGAATTACCTGACAAATGTCAATGGCACCCTATACTTTAGTGCCTCTAACCCAAGTACTGGATACGAGTTATGGAAGAGTAATGGCACAAGCGCTGGTACTGTTTTAGTTAAGGATATCTCTCCTTAGATATGGCTGTAGCGACAAATGTTATCCTCATTAATGTTGAGCTTTGGCAGCAGCAACCGTTTGAGGGTGAGCGTAGAGAAGAAGGCGTGCAAGTTGACGATGCTCACCCGACCAATGCTGTTGGCGTAGCGTCTCGAAAAGAAGACGAGGAAGGTTAAGCTCATTCCCCGCAGCCCAAAGTCGGGAAATTTTCAGCTAGTTGTTATTTCCTACCAAGATCAAGTTCAGATGATTAATTATAATTAAGCTGTCCTGGTTTTTTGTCACCAGTAGTAGCAAGTTAGATTAGAAATTTAATTATGTTGTTTCAGCAGTTATTGACAACGAAGCGCCAAAAGTGCCTCAGTTCTATATTAATCTAATTTAACGCTCGCTATCTGTACAGAAATGTAATTAGATAATTGTAAAAATATTACGCGTTGATAGCTAAAATTAATCTCTAAAATCATGTTTTATCTTATTGTTCGTAATAACGCCGATTGACTTGTAGAGGATAAATTTAATTAAAATATTTGTAAATAGCATATTTATTGTATTTACTCGCCTTTAGGCATATTGTGGTTGAGGAACCAGACATAATAGAACTTCTGATTTCGATAGAGCAAATGATAGTTATAAAATAACTACCGCTAACATGAGGCGACAGTTAGGCCGATAGTTGTGTACGATTAAAATAAAGAATTTGTGCGTGCTTACAGTTCTATATAGATCATAATTTGAACATATATTTAGAGCGACTGAGCGTTTCAAAATACTTCAGATGGCAAAGATAAACCTGGCTCACTATCCCTACCCCTCAGCGCGACGGGTGGTTCTGGGGAATCGCTGCGCTGTGGCAACAAGCCAATCCCTAGCGGCGATCGCAGGTATGGAGATGTTTTGGGCTGGGGGAAACGCAGTGGATGCGGCTATTGCCAGCGCGATCGCTCTCACAGTTGTTGAACCCACCTCCAACGGCATCGGTTCAGATGCCTTTGCCTTAGTATGGGACGGTAAATTGCACGGGCTAAATGCTTCCGGCAAAAGTCCTGAAAATCTTACCCTTAACCATTTTGCTGGGATGAATCAAGTTCCAACTCTCGGCTGGTTAACAGTGACAGTACCAGGAGCAGTTTCAGCTTGGCGAAGCTTGTGGGAGCGTTGGGGAAAGTTACCCTTTGAGCAGCTATTTGCACCAGCTATTCGCTACGCGGAGTCAGGCTTTCCCGTCTCACCCGTAACAGCACAAGCCTGGAAGCGTGCAGCAGATATCTACTTGCCTTTACCAGGTGCGGAGTTCCAGCCTATTAAGGAAGTGTTTTTTCCAAGAGATCAGGCACCAGCGGCAGGAGAAGTATGGGGGAGTCAGGTTCATGCCAAGACGCTGAGAGCGATCGCATCCACTGGCGGTGAAAGCTTTTATCGGGGAGAATTGGCAGAGCAAATTGCCGCCTTTGCTGCTGAGACTGGCGGACTGCTGACGCCTGCTGACTTGGCAGCACACCAAGCGGAATGGGTAGAACCGATCTCCACAAACTACCGCGACCTCACGGTTTGGGAACTGCCACCCAATACTCAAGGGATAGCAGCGCTGATGGCTCTGAATATTTTAGAAGGCTATGAACTTTCCCGTTATCCCCGCGAATCGGTGCAGAGTTATCACCTGCAAATTGAAGCCATGAAGCTGGCATTTGCTGATGTTCACCGACACGTCGCCGATTCTAGATTTCTAAATGTCTCTGTAGAGCAACTTTTAGACAAAGCTTATGCAGCACAGCGTCGGCAGCTGATTGGATCACAGGCAATTTCCTTAGCTCAACCAGGTCTTCCAAAAGGCGGAACCGTCTATCTAGCAGCAGCTGATGGGGAAATGATGGTTTCCTTTATTCAATCTAACTACATGGGTTTTGGTAGTGGTATTCTCATTCCCGGCACTGGTATTGCACTACAAAACCGGGGAGCAGGTTTCACCCTGGAAGCGGGACATCCCAATCAAGTGGAACCAGCTAAAAGACCTTTTCACACGATTATTCCGAGCTTTCTTACTCAAGATAACCAACCATTAGGGCCATTTGGGGTTATGGGAGGGCCGATGCAGCCGCAGGGACATCTCCAAGTAGTCGTTAATCTGGCGGATTATGGGATGAACCCTCAAGCCGCCCTAGATGCCCCCAGGTGGCAGTTTATCTCCGGAAATACAGTACTTGTAGAGCAGGCTGTGCCCCCGTCAGTGGTGTCAGCACTGGCTGAACATCGTCACGATGTCCAACTAAGTGCAGATGTAGGAAAATTTGGCAAAGGTCAGATCGTTCTGCGGCAAGAAGGCGTACTGGTGGCAGCGTCCGAACCTCGTGCAGACGGGTTGGCGCTGGCTCAGTAGAACCGGGCTGAAAATTGTATCAAGCGTACCTTCCACTCAGAAATGCTATGTCTAGTGCTGGAGCGAACCCTCGTTATCTTGCTTTGGAGCGCCGCATTAAGGCGGTATCCTCCTTTGGTCTGGCGGCATTGTTCGGATTGCTTCCATTTTTGATATCGAGTCTATCGCCGGTCAAGCTGGGAATTCCTGTATATATTCTCTTCATTCTTCTAGCGGGTATTTTTGTCTTTACTGGTCTTCATCTCTGGCAGTGGGCGGGTTTAGCTGACCAAGGTGCTAAGGCTGAAGAAATTATCGGTCTGCTACTTGAACAGCTAGAGCAGGAGGGCTGGCATATTGAGTATGGAATGCGGCTCCAACGTTTGGGAGATGTAGATGTATTTTTGCGATCGCCTAAGCACAATGCATACATCATTGATGTGAAGTCGCATCGCGGCGAGGTGGTGTTCGATGGTCATAAACTGAAGCGCCGGTTCGGTCGCCAAGAGAAACCATTTGAGAAGGACTTTCTCAAGCTGACGATGGACCAAGCATACGCAGTGAAGACCAAGAAAAACCTGCGTTTTGTAACTCCGATTCTGGCGTTTACCGATGCCACGCTCAACCTTAAACAAAAGGACAATAAACTTCGGGGTGTCTATGTTGTAGAGCGGGGGTTTTTAGTGCAGCGATTGAGGCAGCTAGATACTCATCAGAGACGAAAATAAAAATTAGATTTGTTTTGTGTAGCCGGTTCAGCTAAGTTTAAAATCAAGCCCCTAACGTAGCCATACTGTTGAGAGAGTACACAGCACTGCCTAAACAGGCATTTTCCACTATTACACTCCGCTAATTTAGCTAGGGTTAAATATGGTAGCTTCCTCCACTCAATTTTCTGATATTCAAAATCATTGGGCACGCTTATTCATTGAAGGTTTAGCCCAGCGCGGCATTGTCAGCGGGTTTCCTGATGGGACTTTTAAACCGAATAACTCAATGACTCGCGCTCAGTTTGCTGCCATCATCAGCAAAGCTTTTCCCAAACCAGGGAAGCGGCAGTATGTACCCTTTGTGGATGTTCCTTCTACGCACTGGGCAGCTGCGGCTATTAAAAAAGCTTACGAAACTGAGTTTTTATCTGGTTATCCGGATAATTACTTCTACCCTGAAGAGAGGATACTGAGAACCCATGCCCTACTTTCTCTGGTCAATGGCTTAGATATTACCTCTAATGCGATCGCCAACCTCAAAGCGGCACTGCCACAGATATATCTAGATGCGGCTCAGATTCTTGATTATGCTAAAGACGAAATCGCGATCGCAACTGGAACAGGACTTGTAGTTAACTACCCAAATTTAAAATTACTCAACCCCAATATTGCTGCAACCCGTGCTGATGTGGCGGCTTTTATATATCAAGCTTTAGTTTATTTGGGACAGGTTCCGAAGATTCAATCTAGTTATATAGTTGTTCCCTTTTCTACAGTCAACGTTAGCCATAAGCGTGAGTTCCGAGGCGTCTGGGTGGCAACGGTTTGGAACACGGACTGGCCCTCATCGCCTAAACTCTCGGTTGAACAACAGCAAGCTGAACTTATCCGCATCCTTGACCGGATGCAAGCCCTAAACTTCAATGCCTTGATCTTGCAAGTACGACCGGAAGGAGATGCTCTCTATGCTTCTCAACTAGAACCTTGGAGTGCTTGGCTGACCGGAACTCAAGGCAAACCGCCACAGCCATTTTATGACCCTTTGGAGTTTGCGATCGCACAAAGCCACAAGCGCAATATTGAACTTCATGCTTGGTTTAACCCCTATCGAGCCAAGGTAAGCACGCAAACAGCCCCCAATGTGCGCCCTCACATCTCCGTAACTAATCCAGAATACGTTTATAAATATGGCAATCAGCTTTGGATGGACCCAGGAGCTAAGTTTGTTCAGGACAGAGCTTACAACGTAATTCTTGATGTCGTGCGTCGCTATGACATAGATGGAATTCATTTAGATGACTATTTCTATCCCTATCCCATTGCCGGTCAACCGTTCCCTGATAGCAAAACCTATGCTGCTTATAAAGCTAGCGGAGGTAAACTCAGCCTAGCTGACTGGCGAAGAGAAAATGTCAATTCTTTAATTCAGCGTTTAGCAACAGGCATTAAAGCGGCAAAGCGATATGTCAAATTTGGCATTAGTCCCTTTGGAATTTACCGACCAGGACAACCCGCTCAGATTCAAGGGTTGGATGCCTACAACGAACTTTATGCCGACGCTAAAAAATGGCTAGAGCAGGGTTGGGTAGATTATTTAGCTCCGCAACTTTACTGGCAGATTGACCCACCAGCACAAAGTTATCCTGTATTGCTGAACTGGTGGACTCAGCAAAACCCCAAGCGCCGACACATTTACCCTGGTAACAATCTAGAGCGGCTAGACGGACAAAGTTGGAAGTTGTCAGAGATTGAGAGGCAAGTTGAAATTACTCGCCGCCTGAATGGTCAGCTGGCTCTAGGGAATATTTTCTTCAGCATGGGCGCTTTATCAGAAAATCGTCAGGGCATCTATGACGCCTTCAAAACCCGGACTTATGCCAAACCCGCACTGTTGCCCACGATGCAGTGGCTCGATGCTGTACCACCTACGCCCCCAACAGGAACAGCGGTGAAAGATGGCAAGCTGACTTGGAATGCTGCGCCTAATGCAGATATTCGTTCCTGGACGCTGTATAAGCAGAATGCTAATACTTGGGCGCTTCTGAAAGTTTTGGCAGCGGCAACAACGGTGGTAACTGTTGAGCCAGGAACGTATGCTGTGTGTGCAGTAGACAGGATGGCTAATGAAAGTGCGGGTGTGGTTGTTAGGGTTTAATTGATTAAGGAGAAAGAAATGGTGTCAAAGATATACTCAATCCAGTGCGCTTCTAAAAAAACTAGGAGTTGAGCAAGTATATGGTGACTCAACCACAACCAACAACTCAAACGTTATACGACCAAGATTATTACCTATGGCTGAAGACGACCATTAACCAACTTCGTGCTGGTCAGTTTTCATCTGTGGATTTAGATAACTTGATTGAAGAGTTGGAGAGTATGAGTAGAAGAGAGAAGCGAGCGGTAAAAAGTTTATTGATTAGGCTTCTAGAACATCTACTCAAGTTACAATTTTGGAATATAGAACGAGAGCGTAATGAAGGGCATTGGAAAGGCGAGATTAGAACATTTCGGAGGGAGATTAAGGATGAACTTAAAGATAGTCCTAGCCTTAAGCCTTACATACTAGAAATTTTTGACGAGTGCTACGAAAAAGCCAGGGCAGAAGCCAGCGATCGCTCCCAACTTCCCATTGACACATTTCCCGTTATGCTAATTGGTTCTTTGGAACAAATTTTAGACGAGAACTGGTTTCCTGACTATAAGTTGAATGTATAGGATAACCGAGAAATCAACCTCAACAACCAGGCGTTAGCATAGCTTTCAGAGGAATCCCATTTGACGCCTGGGGCTAAGCTTATGGAAGCGATCGCGGCTAAACTTCCAGATAGTGGTGGGGTGAACTACCTTATACTGCTGGCGCTGAAGTGAGGAAATCCCGTGATTCTGTTGAACTTATCTCGAAGCGGGTGTCGAGTGTTAGAACGCTGGCAAGTAGGAAATTTGAAAAAAAGAGTATAAAAGTACCCCCCTAAGGGCAGAATAGAAGCGACAATATCTCCAACTGGACTTGGAGATTTTCGTCGATGAAGCCGATTCGCACATTTTATGTCTCTCCCTCCCTGCCGCCACAACTCGAACCCCTGCGGAAGCTAGCTTACAACCTGCACTGGGATTGGAATGTTGAAACCAAGGAATTATTTCAACGCCTAGATCGCGATTTGTGGGAATCGAGCCGCCACAACCCTGTATGGATGCTGGGCACGATTAGCCAAGCGCGATTGCAGGAAGTGGCAGAAGACGAAGGATTTTTAGCACATATGGATCGAGCAGTCCGCCAGCTTGACGATTATCTGCAAGAGCGAACCTGGTATCGCAAAAACAGGCTCAAGACGGCAGCACTTAAGAGTCAGGATTCTCCTCAATCAATCCCAGATCCAAAATCTAAAATCCAAAATCCAGAGTGCTACGCCTACTTCTGCGCTGAATTTGGCTTGGTTGATTGCCTGCCCATCTACTCTGGTGGTTTGGGTGTCCTCGCTGGCGACCACCTGAAATCTGCTAGTGACCTGGGATTACCTCTTGTCGCCGTTGGCTTACTTTACCAAGAAGGCTACTTTGCCCAATATCTTAACGCCGAAGGCTGGCAGCAGGAACGCTACCCAACTAACGACTTCTACAATATGCCTCTGCACCTAGAGCGCAACCCTGACGGTTCAGAATTGCGGATTGAGGTGGATTACCCAGGTCGGACTGTCTATGCCCGTGTATGGCGCGTACAGGTCGGAACTGTACCCCTGTATCTGATGGATACCAACATTGAGCCAAACAATCCCTACGACCACGACATCACCGACGAACTCTACGGCGGCGACCTGGATATGCGGATTCACCAGGAAATGATGTTAGGGATTGGGGGCGTTCGGATGCTGAAGGCTTTGGGATACAAGCCGACGATGTATCACCTCAACGAGGGTCACTCTGGCTTTTTAATTCTGGAACGCATCCGCAGGTTAATGCAGGAAGATGGTCTTAGCTTTGCCCAAGCTAAACAGGTAGCCCAATCAACTCAGGTTTTCACAACGCATACGCCTGTTTCTGCTGGGTTCGATTTATTTCCGCCTGACAAAGCTATGTATTATGTCGGGCATTATGCAAAGATTTACGGGCTTTCTAGAGAGGAGTTTCTGGGTCTAGGACGAGAAAATACGGGGGATTTGTCCTCACCTTTTAGTATGGCGGCTCTGGCGCTTAAAACCTCAAGCTTTGTCAACGGTGTTGCCCAGTTACATGGTGTCGTATCGCGGGTAATGTTTCAAAGTCTCTGGAAAGGCTTGCCATTGCCAGAAGTGCCGATTACAGCGATTACGAATGGGGTACATGCTCGCAGTTGTGTCGCTAAGTCAACTCAGGAGTTATATGACCGTTACTTAGGTCCGAGTTGGTCGGAAAAAGGAGCAGACGATCCGCTGTGGGGGCGAGTGCAGTCGATTCCAGATGAGGAATTGTGGCGCAATCACGAGCGTTGCCGCTCAGAAATGGTTGTATTTGCACGGGAACGGTTGGTGAAGCACTTGCGCGATCGCGGTGCCTCCCCGACAGAAATTGGCCAGGCTCAGGAAGTCCTAGATCCAGGCGTTCTCACGATTGGCTTTGCGCGTCGGTTTGCCACTTATAAACGCGCTACTTTATTTCTACATAACATAGAAAGAATCAAGAAGATTTTGTTCGGTGATAAAAACAAGCGCGTGCAGTTTGTAATTGCTGGGAAAGCTCATCCCAAAGACATTCCTGGAAAAGAACTGATCCGGGAAATCAACCACTTATCGCGGGAAAGTGGCATAGCATCAAGTGTGGTGTTTCTCCCCGACTACGACATCCATGTGGCGCGGTTGATGGTGGCTGGTTGTGATGTTTGGCTGAACACACCCCGGCGTCCACGGGAAGCTTCTGGTACGAGTGGGATGAAGGCGGCGATGAATGGTTTGCCCAACTTGAGCGTGCTGGATGGTTGGTGGGACGAGGCGGACTATGTTCGCACTGGCTGGCCGATTGGTCACGGTGAAACTTATGAAGACGCTAAATATCAAGATGAAGTAGAAGCGAATGCTTTGTACGACTTGCTAGAACAGGAAGTTGTGCCATTATTCTACGATCGCGATGCTGAGGGAATTCCTCGTCGCTGGATTGCGAAGATGAAAGATGCGATTCGGTTAAACTGTCCGTTTTTCAATACGGCTCGGATGGTGCGAGATTATGCAGTGCGGGCATATTTCCCGGCGTGCGATCGCTACTATGCCATGACTGCCGATAACTACGCACCAGCTAAAGAGTTAGCCGCTTGGAAGGCGCGAATGTTTGAGCATTGGTACAACATCAAAATTGAATCGATTGATGTTTCTGAACCGGCTCAGATTAAGGTCAACCAAGTCGTGTCTGTCAAAGCCCGGATTAACTTGGCAGGACTCGCCCCAAAGGATGTGCAGGTGGAACTCTATCAAGGGCAAGTAAATGCTGATGGAGATATTGTCAATGGTACAACGGTAGTCATGGAACACCAAGGAGAGGATCAACAAAGTTGTAGCATTTACACCGCTGATATTATCTACACTGCTTCTGGTTCTCAAGGTTTGTCTCTGCGCGTGTTGCCCAAGCACGAAAATCTCAGCAGTCCTCACGAGCTGGGACTGATTAGCTGGGCGTAACGATTTTGGATTATTAGGTCTGTATCATGTCCGGTTGATTACGGTTAAAAATCACCCCGGCTCCTTCCCTTGCTAAGGGCTTGTCCTTAACCATATCTGCTGTAATCCATACAGGGTATATCAACAAATGTAGGCAATTAACAAGTAGAGGCACGGCAGTGCCGTGCCCCTACCCTTGTCCGGGGGGAAAGGGGGCTTGGGGGCAGCCCCCCAAATCCTGGTTTTGACACAAGTAAATGTGGGTATTCGTTTAATTCAGTTGACGACGTGAAATTTGGTTCAAGTAGAGACGCCCTGCCAGGGCGTCTCTACTATGCAGGGCGAGGTCAATCTAAAATCCTTTGACCCACATTCATCTACAGAAACCGCAAGGAAAGCGAACTTGATCTAACTGGCAACCCGAAGGTTATCCTTTACTGTTCCTGCATCAAGCGCAAATAGTTGCGTCGCAGATTTGACAGATTTTCCATCATCCGATCTGAGAGATCTTTCTCAACCTCGGACATCTGTTGCCAAAATGCTGCTGAACGCCGTCCGGCGATCGCATCTTGCCAAAGTAACTCCAAAAGTTCAGCCGCTAAGGGGTTTTCAACTTCCACGCTGGCACGTAATTGCTCAAATGCTTGATTCGCTTCGGCATGAGTCGCCGTATCTTGTGCAAGTGAGAGACATTTCTTGAGTTGGCTAGTCAGATTCTGAGATGAAGACTGAGTCATAATTATTGGAACGGATACACACCAAGTTGTTTATATAATTTTCTGGGTAGTCCAAGCACAGGTATTTAACCGAAAACGATGGCTAAGCAGCGAGTTCTCTCTCTAGTCCAACCAACTGGCAATCTCCACCTGGGTAACTATTTGGGAGCGATTCGCAATTGGGTAGAAGGGCAGAGTCAGTATGAAAATTTCTTTGGTGTAGCGGATTTACACGCGATTACAGTACCTCACAATCCAGCGACGCTGGCATCTGATACCTATACCATTGCTGCTCTTTATCTGGCTTGTGGTACAGATTTGGAATACACCAACATCTTCGTGCAATCCCATGTTTCTGCCCACAGCGAACTCACATGGCTATTCAACTGCATCACACCTCTGAACTGGCTAGAGGACATGATCCAGTTCAAGGAAAAGGCCCTTAAGCAGGGAGAAAACGTCAGCGCGGGTTTACTAGACTATCCTGTTCTGATGGCGTCAGATATTTTGCTTTACCAGGCGGATAAAGTCCCAGTGGGAGAAGATCAAAAGCAACATTTGGAACTCACCCGCGACATTGCCGCCCGGTTTAATCATCAATTTGCCCGTAAGAAGCCTGTTTTAAAGCTGCCAGAACCGCTAATTCGGGCTGAAGGTGCAAGAGTGATGAGTCTCACTGATGGCACTAGAAAAATGTCTAAGTCCGATCCATCGGAAATGAGCCGGATTAATTTGCTAGACTCGCCAGATGCGATCGCCAAAAAGATTAAGCGCTGTAAAACTGACTTAGTGCGGGGTTTGACGTTTGATGACTCAGAAAGACCTGAGTGCCACAACCTGCTGACTCTGTATATGCTGCTTTCCGGCAAGAAAAAGGAAGAAGTGGCAACAGAATGTCAGGATATGGGCTGGGGGCAGTTTAAACCCTTGCTCACAGAAACTGCGATCGCCTCCCTGAAGCCAATTCAGGAGAAGTACCAAGCAGTAATGGACGACAAGGGATATCTAGAGTCTGTGTTGCGTGACGGACGGGAAAAGGCAGAAGCGATCGCTAACGATACCCTTGCCAAAGTGAAAGCTGCACTCGGTTATTCGGTTCCCCTATAAAGCGAGTAACAGGCTTTGGACTGTAGACTGTTCAAAAGTCCCCTTTGATACTATGCAAGTCCAGAGTTGACAATGGCTAATTTTCGGGCAGCAGTTCAGGCTGGTGAATTTCTCGTTACCGCAGAGGTGACACCTCCCAAGGGAGGCGACCCAGCACAGATGGTACGAATGGCACAAACCCTAAAAGGAAGGGTTCATGCCGTCAATATTACAGATGGCAGCAGGGCGGTGCTGCGGATGTGTCCTCTGGCGGCTTCTGTTATTTTGTTGCAGCATGGGATTGAACCAATTTGTCAGATAGCCTGCCGCGATCGCAACCGTATTGGTCTTCAGGCTGACCTTATGGGGGCACACGCCCTTGGCATTCACAACATCCTCGCCCTTACCGGCGACCCAGTTAAAGCGGGTGACCATCCGGACGCTAAAAGTGTTTTCGATCTAGAATCAGTGCGACTACTACAACTGATTCACAAACTAAATCATGGCCTTGACTGCAACGAAAAACCCTTGACTGATGGAGCAACTGACTTATTTGTTGGTGCCGCCGTCGATCCCCAGTTGTCCAGTTGGTCAGGACTCCAGCGACGGTTTGAACGCAAGCTAGAGGCTGGTGCCCAATTTTTCCAAAGCCAGCTGATTTCCGATTTTGACCTGCTAGAAAAGTTTATGGACAAAATCGCCGCTGGTAGTGGTAAGCCGATTTTGGCTGGTATTTTTCTCCTGAAATCTGCCAAAAATGCTGAGTTTATCAATCGCTGTGTGCCAGGAGTACACATACCCCAGCACATTATCGATCGTTTGGCAAGTGCTTCAGACCCACTTCAAGAAGGAATGAAAATTGCCGCTGAACAAGTCCAACTGGCTCGGCAACTATGCCAAGGTGTCCACATGATGGCTGTGAAGCGAGAAGACTTGATTACTCAAATCTTGGATATGGCAGGAATTTAGCTCTTAAAGTTATGAGTGTTAAGTATAACGGAAGGTTCTGAATGCTAAGAGTTGAGTGTTGAATTAAGAATAAGTTTTTAACTCAAAACTCAAAACTCACGCACTCAAAACTCAAAACTGTTTATCCTGCCTTTATCCGTAATTTAGTGCTTCATAGTTGTTTAAAAAAATTGAGTGAGTTTAAAAAGCCCAAAATGAAATTACGTTTACTTCCCGTTATTTTTGCCTTAGTTGTTCCTCTTGCTGCTTGTAATTCAGGTGAGAAATCTAGCTCATCACCGAACTCGGTAGCATCGCCAACCAGCACATCTTCCCCTTCCGTTCAAGGTTCCCCCACAACTCCCACATCGCCCAACGCCTCCACCAGCCCAAGTTCCGGCAATGTTACTGGTAATTGGTATTCTTATTCCTCCTCAGAGGGAAACTATACCGTCAAGTTTCCAGGAAAACCAGAAGAACAGAAAAGAGCCGCTGATTCACAACAAGGGTCAGTTTCTGGAGTAGAAGTCAGATATGTCGATCCTGCTAGCCAGCGGCTTTACGTTACTGGTCACGTTAACATTCCTGTTCCTCCAGGACAAAAAAAGAGTAACTTAAATGTTGAACAAGCTCTGAATGGTGGTCGGGATAGTATAGCTAGAACATCCGGAGCAACTATAAAAAATGAAAAGAAGATTACCGAAAATGGATTATCGGGAAGAGAATTTACAATGACTTTACCGAATGGTTTGGCGGCCAAAGCGCGGATATTTATTAACCCTGATAATTTCAAAGCGTATCAAGCTATAGTCGCCGCCAAAGATGGCAAGGTAGATATTCCTGAAGCTAGTACTTTTTTGGAGTCTTTAAATATTAATAAATAAGTGAGAAAATTGTACCTGTGAACTCAGAAACGCCCAATCTAGATACCAGCAAGACAGTAGACGCCCCCATCTTGGCAGTAACGGTCTACACGGATCGGGCACGAGTGACGCGGCGCGGCACAGTGGCGCTGAATGGTCAGGAACAGGAACTGGTACTAGCGGGGCTGCCAGTGACTCTCCAAACCGAGTCTGTGCGGGCTAGCGGTGCTGGGACGGTAGGGGTGCGATTGTTGGCAGTAGGCACAGAACGCATCTATACTACTGAACCTGTAGCGGAGAGAGTAGCCCAGCTAAGTGAAGAAATACAGCAGTTAGAGTCGCAAAAACAAAGCATCCAAGATCGGCTGGCGTCTCTGCTGCTGCAACGCAATTTTGTACAAAGTTTAAGTGAAACATCTGTAGAACGTTTTTCACAAAGTTTAGCCCGCCAACAGGTTGGTCTAGATGAAACCAAAGCGTTACTCAATTTTGTCGGGCAGCAGTATAACGAATTGTCAGATGCGATCGCGCAGCACGAAAAACAACAGCATGATCTAGAAAAGCAGTTGCAGGCACGGCGTCGGCAGCTGCAACAAGTGCTTTCACCCCACGCTAAAGAAAGTTTCAGCATCGTTATTGCCATAGAACCCTCAGCAGCAGGTAATTTTGAGCTAGAGGTTGACTATGTGGTGGCTCAAGCCAGCTGGACTCCTCTTTACGATTTGCGGGTGAGTGGTACTGGGGACAGGGTGAATCTCAGCTATTTAGCGGAAGTTGAGCAAAACACTGGCGAGGATTGGACAGGCGTAGGACTAACGCTTTCTACTGCCAAACCAGGACTGGGAACACTGCCCCCCAAACTGACACCTTGGTATATAGATATAAATGCACCAGGCCGAATTGGCGGAGGAATGGTGAGAGCCAGAATGCCACGGCCTGCTGCTCCAGAGCAGTTTATATTAACAGCTGATTCTATGGCTTATGGTGGTGCTCCCCCCAGTGCTGCACCAGTGGAATATTTTGAGGCAGAAACTGTGGTAGCAGAAGTCTCCCAAGAAGGGGGTGTAGTCACGTTCCAGTTAGACGGAGGTAGCAATATTCCCAGTGATGGTGCGCCTCATAAAGTTACTATTTTCAATGACGAATATCCGTCTAGCAACGAGTACATTGCCATGCCGCGATTGGTCAGCTTTGCTTATTTGCAGGCATCTGTCACAAATCCGGCTACAGGTGCTACTTTGTTACCTGGTAAAGCAAATATCTTCCGCGACAATACATTTGTAGGCACAACCCAGCTGGAAAATGTGTCTCCAGGTCAAGAGTTCAAAGTTAACTTGGGCATTGACGAGGGGCTAAAAATCGAGCGTGACTTGGTTGAGCAAGAGGTAGACAAGCGCTTTCTTGGCGGTCAGCGTCGCACTACTTACGCCTATAGGCTGGGAATTACCAATTTACGGGATCGTCCAGTCAATCTGAAACTCACCGAGCAACTGCCAGTTAGCCGCAACGAGCAAATAAAGGTGCGTTTGACTCGCTCTAATCCTCAAATGCAGCTGGGCGAGATGGGGATGCTGGAATGGTCGCTGACCCTACCGCCTCAGTCTAAACAAGAGTTATATTACCAGTTCACAGTAGAGCATCCCCCTGAGCTAACTGTATTTGGGCTGGATATCTAATCGGAAGGCGATCGCACTTTACTGATGTTCTAATTAGCTCAACCGCGCTGTACATTCCAAAATCAACCTTTGATTTTCTATAGCATACGGCTGAATTTCCAAAGCGCGTCGAAAAGCTAAGATAGCAGCACTGTACTCTCCCAAAGCCGCATGGCACAAACCTAAACCGTGCAGTGCGCCAAAATGAGCTGGGTTGAGCCTTACAACGCTCTGACAATCTGCGATCGCTTTTCTGTATTGCTGACGTATGTAGTAGAGAACCGCTCGTCGATTCCAGGCTTCCGCGAAATCGGGTAAGTCTGCAATTAGTTTTGTTAGTATCTCTTCAGCTTGGTTAAATTCTCCAGCTTCGAGCATTGCCTGAGAGCGCTGAAGTAGTTCTAAACCTAATACTCCCTTTTGGTAAAACCATATGCGCCAAAGTTCTTCCGTAGCCTGATAGCGGACGGTTTCCTCAGGGTTTTTTAGGTCTTCGAGTAACTGAGCGATCGCGGATTCATTCATAAATTTGCGGTTGCTGCATCAAGCGTTGTACGAGCAAAGGCTCATAATTACCATTCTGTACTCTCGGCTTATTGAAACTCAGAGTGTGTTGGGATGCTACTTTTTTGTTAGTAATCGCTATTAATGAGTAGAGGGGGAAGATGGGTGCGATCGCATCTGTTGCCAATTCAACTGCCTCGCCAACTCCAGCAAGGCATAGAGATAATAGCAATTAAGCAAAAGACCGCCTTTCGCTCAACATAACGAAGCTAGTAGGGCATTTATGGATATCGGTAAATTAATTAGCGCAATTGCAGGTTCTTCCGCTCCTGTCCTCAAGGCTAAGCTTGAGCGCAGTGAGCCTATCATCAAGCTACTAAGAGAACATAACCTTGATCCTGAGCATCCGCCTGCTGACTTCCTTGGTGTTTATGCGTACACTCTTGTGTCCTACGGTGTTGGGAAACCAGAGCCAATCCTCAAATTCTTTCGAGAGGAACAAATTCAAAAGGCTTTCCGCCAGACGTTTGAGCAGAATGACTTTTCAATCCTCTTGAACGAAGCTGAAGATTTTCTCGATTGGAACATATTGGGAGATGAGCTACGAAAAGAAGGGCTTGACCCCCGGCGAGAGTTTGCTGAGTTTAGTGGAGTCTTTATCGAGATTGCGAAGCGCACGCGCACACCTGCTGAGGTGATGCGTGACCAGAATTTGGACAATGTACAACAGGATGTACGGGAAATCCTAGAACTGTTTAAGCGGCTCCCACTCAATGAAATGCGGACAGAGCTAGCTCGGCTAGCCCAGCGTTACCAGGCACTCCAACCCGCCATCACATCTACTGAGGATAAATTGGGGGCGTTCATCTTAGCCCAGCAGATGAGAGCTTGGTTTGAAACCCTAGGCTATAGCTTTGAGAACTACGCAGTAGAGAAAGACGAATATTTCGAGTGGATCATTAACATTCCAAAATGGCGGGGATACGACCGTATTCTGGTACGTGGTATTAAGGGCGAGACGCAAATTAGCGACGTTGTAGCCCTGCACCAAGTAGTAGAAGAGCAAAAGACTGATGAGGGATTGCTGGTAGCTGCTCGTCGGATTAGTCCCGCTGCTCGTGACGAAGTTGAAAAGCCGGAGTACCGCAACCTACTCTGCTGCACTTTTGACGAACTCCTGGACGGCGCGGCTGATTTTAGCCCCTACTTCGACTGGTTAGAGGCTGAGGTCAAGAGCAAAGGCATAGACAAGATGTATGTCTCTCTGAGTTGCATTAAAGATGAGTTCGATCCAGTTACAAAGCAAAAGATAGGAGAAAGTCATTATAACGAACGCGATGGCTGGATTGAAGGCTACATTGACAAGTGGCTAGATGACCCAGCTAAAGAGCATATCTCCATCGTGGGCGAGTTTGGCACTGGCAAGACTTGGTTCGCGTTGCACTACGCCTGGACTGTACTGCAAGAGTATCGCAAAGCTAAAGAACGAGGCATCAAACGACCTCGCCTGCCTTTGCTGATTCCTCTGCGTGATTATGCTAAGGCCCTCGATGTTAACAACGTTGTGGCTGGCTTCTTCTTCAACAAGCACAATATTCGCTTGAATAGTGCCGTCTTTGACCAACTCAACCGCATGGGTAAGCTACTGCTCATCTTCGACGGCTTCGACGAGATGGCAGACAAGGTAGACCGCCAAAAGATGATTGATAATTTTTGGGAACTATCCAGGGTGGTAGTGCCAGGATCTAAGGCGATTCTCACCTGTCGCACTGAGCATTTTCCAGAAGCCCAAGAAGGTCGCGCCCTGCTCAATGCAGAATTGAAGGCCTCCATTGCTAACCTGACTGGTGAGCCACCTCAGTTCGAGGTGTTGAAACTGGAATATTTCAATGATGACCAGATCCGCAAGGTTTTATCGTTCAAAACTAATCCTGGCACAGTAGACCAAGTTATGGGAAATCCTCAACTATTGGATCTAGCTCGTCGCCCAGTGATGACTGAGTTAATCCTAGAGGCACTGCCGGATATCGAAGCAGGAAAACCAGTAGATATGTCGCGCGTCTATCTCTACGCTGTACGCCACAAAATGGAGCGAGATATCAAAGCAGAACGCACCTTTACGTCGTTAGCCGATAAGCTCTACTTCCTGTGTGAACTGTCATGGGAAATGCTGTCTACTGACCAGATGAGCCTCAACTATCGGCTCTTTCCTGATAGGCTACGTCGCTTGTTCGGTCATGCTGTGCAGGAGCAAAAAGACTTAGATCACTGGCGCTACGATATGCTTGGTCAGACTATGCTGATCCGTAACGATGACGGTGACTACACGCCAGCGCATCGTTCGCTCTTAGAATTCTTCGTTGCCTACAAATTCGCTGCTGAATTAGGTATTCTAGCTCCAGATTTCACTGAACTTGCTCAGGCACAATTACCATCAAACTTAGATACAACTGCACCGCCTCAAAACTACACATGGTCTTCCTATTTTCGGCGTGAAGTAGATGAAAAAGGTGCTGTTAAGCTCATTCCACCTTTAGAGGATTTTGTTACTGATGAAATAAGCAGATTAGCGGAAACTGTAGGCAAACAACCGCTGACTAAAGCCATCAGAGACTTGCTCAAGAACATGCTCGTTCCTAATCGGGAAGAGGTTAAGACACAGCTATTAGCCATTATTGACAGAACGCGAGGTAAAACTACAGATGAAGTAGGTGTCACTGGTGGCAACGTTGCTACTATACTTGTCCGTTACAATCCTCTAGCTCTTAAAGGTCTTGATCTTTCTGGTACTAATCTAAGCCACGCTGATCTCAGCGGAGCTAACCTCACGGAATCCATTTTATCTAGTGCCAATCTGAGCCACATCAACCTCAGGAAAGCTAATCTCACAGAATGCCAATTACCTCATGCCGATTTAAGCCATGTCTGTTTTAAAAAGACTGTAATGGTTGGTGCCATGCTGCAAAAAAGTAATTTGCATGGCATTGATTTGGGTGTAATTGAAGGATGGATAGGGGGAATGCCAGTGTTGAATACTAAGTCATGGATTTACTTTTACTATTCAGAACTTGGTTCTACTCCCCAATCGCCTGAGTTACCTTTTAATGTTGAGAATAATGAGATTGTTATTGGTCTTAAAGACAATAATGTTGAAGTGGAAAAAAATACAATTTTAGAATGGATAAACGAAAGCAATAAGGGGAATTTAAAATGGACGCAACGAATTAAAAGTCCATTTATTGTTAGCTGCTGCGTAGACATAAAAAGAATCCAAATTCTAACAGTTGATGGGGAAGTTATCAACCTGGACGTTGAAAATGGTCAGCCAATATTTATTGAGGATATATGCCCGTTGCTGCAATGGCATGGTGCAGATCTGGCAGGAACGATAGGACTTGACGAACGTAACGCCTATTTCATTAAGATTCTTGGTGCTATTAATACACCTACGACTGCATATGACCCACGTCACGATCCAAAGGTCGTTCTTTCTTTAAGAGTAAAGAGTAAAGGTAGATCGGATGTGGATTAACACTTTTCAGGAAGTATAAATGTAAGAAAAGTTTGTCTATTTGCCCAGTGGTAGATAAGTTGAAGTAGAAGTAGCGATCGCATTTCTTTCCCCATTCGCAATCAGAAATGTGCGATCGCTCTCCCAGTTCAGCTGTATTAGCTAGGGGCTGTGCCAGTTTCCAGAGTTCTATGATGGAGAAAACCTCAGGATACATCTTTCCTGTTATCCATCAGAACCCACACCATGCCTACCTACACGGGAATTTCTAGCGAAGCCTTCAGACACCCCCTTGATCGCCAAGCCGAGCAAACCTTACGCAACTTACCAGGGTTCGATATCCTCGCCCGCAAGTTTGTAGAATTTCTCTACGAACGCCCTCAGTTCGTCTATCACATGGGTAACAGTATTCAGGTGGGACCGCGTCAGTATGCTAGCATCTACCAGATATTTCGGGAATCTCTCCGGGATTTAGACATTTCCCCAGACCCAGCTTTGTTCATCACTCAAGATCCAATTTCTAATGCCTATGCTATTGGACAAGAGCGCCCCTCCCTAATTTTCAACTCTGGATTGTTGGACTTAATGAATGAAGCCGAAACCCGGTCAGTTATCGCTCATGAATTAGGGCATATTAAATGTGGGCACGCCATCTTATCTCAGATGGCAATTTGGGCTATGGGTGCTGCTTCTTTCATCGGCCAAGCAACTTTTGGGTTAAGCAATTTACTCATTACCAGCGGCTTAATTATGGCGTTTTATGAATGGAAACGCAAATCAGAATTATCCGCGGATCGGGCAGCTTTATTGGTAATGGATGACTTGAATGCAGTGATGAGTTCTATGATGAAACTTGCTGGCGGCAGTCTCAAGCATGGTAACGAATGCAGTTTAGATGAATTTATTCGTCAATC
>JAESFH010000173.1_pt1 | contig 42963 bp, 39 predicted proteins | sample 9269381 | NCBI WGS metagenome assembly JAESFH01 (sample SAMN14504062, study PRJNA617094) | algae metagenome | isolation source: Aphanothece sp. CMT-3BRIN-NPC111 and co-occurring heterotrophs from well... | place: USA: Clark Mountains Wilderness, California | collected 2010-04-18
CAGCTGCTCTGCGCGGACCTCATCCTCCTCAACAAGACCGACCAGATGGAAGGCATCGAGCGCAGCCGCGTGCTGGACGAGATCCGCGGGCATCTGCCCCGGGCCGTGAAGGTGGTCGAGACCGCCCATGGCCGGGTCGATCCGGCTGCGCTCCTTGGGCTCGGCGCCGCGGCGGAAGCGGACCTTGCGTCCCGCCCCTCCCACCACGAGACGGAGGACGACCACGATCACGACGATTTCGAGAGCGTATCGATCCCGGTCGGGACCGTTGCCTCGCCCGAGGCGCTGACGCGCCGGGTCGAGCGCGCCGCCGAGGCCGAGGGCGTCCTGCGGATCAAGGGCTTCGCTCCCGTGGAAGGCAAGCCCCTGCGCCTCGTGGTGCAAGGGGTCGGCCGCCGGATCGCCCATCACTTCGACCGCCCCTGGAAGGCGGGCGAGGCCCGCGACGGACGCCTCGTCGTGATCGGCCTCAAGGGCTTCGACCGCGGCGCCGTGGAAGCGGCCCTGCGCGGCGGGTGAGATGCATCTCCTCCCGGCCACGACGGCGTCCCTCGACGAGGGCAGCGAGGCGGTCGATCTCCGCCAGCCCCCGGGCGACATCGTGGTGCTCTCGTTCGCGGACAGCGATCTCTCGGCGCTCGCGGCCGCCCGGGCGCGGGTGACCCGCGCGGCCCCGTCCCTGCGCCTGGCCTCCCTGCGCCGGCTGCGCCATCCGCTCTCGGTCGATCTCTACGTGGAATCCACCGCCGCGAAGGCCCGGTTCGTCCTCGTGCGCTGCCTCGGCGGGCTCGATTACTGGCGCTACGGCGTGGAGCGCCTGTCCGCCGCGTGCCGGGCCGAGGGCACCAAGCTCGCGATCCTGCCCGGGGACGACCGGCCGGACCCGCGTCTCGCCGCCTATTCGACGGTTCCGGCATCCCTCTGCGACGCGCTCGACGGCTATTTCCGCGCCGGCGGCGTCGAGAACATGGGGCTGCTGCTGGACCGGATCACGGCCGAGGTCGAGGAGGCGGACACGCCCGTCGCGCCGCCCCGGCCCCTCCCCCGGGCTTTCCCGTGGACGCCCGATGCAGGCCCCGAAGAGCCGGAGGCAGCCCTCGCCCGCCTCGGACCGGCGCGTCGCCTGGCTCTTATCCTGGTCTACCGGTCTGCCGTGCTCGCGGGCGATACGGCGGCCACGGAGGCTCTGGCCGCAGCCCTGCGCGCCCGGGACATTGATCCGCTGATCCTGGCCGTCTCCAGCCTCAAGGATCCGGACGCCGTGGCGGTGGTCCGCCGCGCGCTCGCGGCCCGGCGTCCGGATGCGATCCTGACCACGACGGCATTCAGCGCGCGGGACGAGGCCGGCTTCGTCCTCGACGCGGCGGACTGCCCGGTGCTCCAGGCGATCCCCGTCGGCAGCGCGCGCGAAAGCTGGGAATCTTCGCCCCGCGGCCTGTCCGCAGCCGACATGGCGATGCAGCTGGCGCTGCCGGAATTCGACGGGCGCATCTCCCTCGGTCCGGTCTCGTTCAAGGCCGAGGCCGATCCGGATCCGGCGCTCGCCTTCGCGCGCCGGGTTCAGGCGCCCGACCCCGCCGGCATCGCGGCCGTCGCCGATCAGGCCGCGTCCTGGATCCGCCTCGCCCGCACGCCCTGCGCCGAGCGGCGCCTGGCGCTCGTGCTCTCGGATTATCCGGCCCGCGGCGGCCGCGCCGGGTTCGCGGTCGGCCTCGACACGCCCGCGAGCGCCTGCGCGATCCTCGATCTCCTGGCCCGGGCCGGGTACGACGCGGCCCGGGACATTCCGCCTGAGGCCCTGATGCCCCGCCTCACCGCGGGCGAGCCGTCCTTCGCCGTGCCCCTGAGCGCCTACCGCACCTGGCTCGACACCCTGCCCCTCGAGTGCCGCGCCGAGCTCGACGCCCGCTGGGGGCTGCCGGAGGCCGACCCGGCGCTGTCGGGCGGAGCCTTCCGCTTCCGGGCCGTACGCGCCGGCCGCGTCGTCGTCGCGCTCCAACCGGATCGCGGCCGAGGCGACCGCAAGGCCGGCTATCACGATCCCGACCTGCCCCCGACCCACGCCTATCTCGCCTTCTATCTTGGCCTCCGGATCCTGGAGCGGATCGAAGCGCTCGTGCATCTCGGCACCCACGGCACCCTCGAATGGCTGCCCGGCAAGGCGGTCGCGCTCTCGGAAGCCTGCTGGCCGCGCCTCGCGCTCGGTGCCCTGCCCGTGATCTACCCCTTCATCGTCGACGATCCCGGCGAGGCCGCGCCGGCGAAGCGCCGCATTGGCGCCGTCACGATCGGGCACCTGACCCCTGTCGTGACCGAGGCGGGCCTGCACGGCGAGGCGGCGCTCGTGCGCGACCTCGTGGAGGAATACGCGACCGCCCAGGTCCTCGACCCGCGCCGGGCCGATCTCATCGCAGCCCACATCCTGGAGCGCGCCCGGCTCAGCGGCCTCGCAGAGACCTGCGGCGTGGACGATGCCACCCCGATGGGCGAGGCACTGACGCGGCTCGATGCGCATCTCTGCGATATCGGCGAGGTCGCGATCCGCGACGGGCTGCACGTGTTCGGCGAAGAGCGTCCGGGCTTCGAGGCCTGCGGCGCCGGCGAGCGGGCAGGCTTGCTTGCGGCCCTCGACGGCCGGTTCGTGGCGCCGGGACCTGCGGGCTCGCCGAGCCGGGGCCGGCGCGACGTGCTGCCCACCGGCCGCAACCTCGCAACCCTCGATCCCCGCGCGATCCCGACTCGCGCCGCGACGGAGCTCGGCTGGCGTGCCGCCGCGGAGGTGGTGCGCCGCCATCTCCAGGAGGAGGGCGACTGGCCGCGCCGGATCGTCATGGACCTCTGGGCCTCGCCGACCCTGCGCTCCGGCGGCGAAGACATCGCGCAGGCGCTCGCCTATATGGGCGTCCGCCCGACCTGGGACCACGCCTCCACCCGCGTGACCGGGTTCGAGATCGTTCCGCAGCCCCTCCTCGACCGCCCCCGCGCCGATGTCACGATGCGGGTCTCCGGCGCCTTCCGCGACACCTTCCCGGACCAGATCGCCCTCCTGGACCAGGCCGTCCGTACGGTCGCGGCGCTCTCGGAGGACGACGAGTGGAACGCGCTCGCCGCCGCCCGGCGCCGCGGCGGGGCGCTCGCCCGCGTTTTCGGCGCCGCCCCCGGCGCCTACGGGGTCGGCGTCGCGTCCCGCGCGCTCGACGGGGAATGGGAGACCCGGCGCGACCTCGGACGCACCTATCTCGAGGGCACCTCGCATACTTACGGGACCGAGGGCGGTGCCCGGGCCGATCCGAGCTTTCCGGAGCGGGTCGCGCATGCGGAAGCTTTCGTCCATGTCACGGACGTGGCGGAGCGCGACCTGCTCGACGGGGACTCCGTCGCCGATGCCTTCGGGGGCTTCGCCGCCGCCGCCGAGGCCCTCGGCGCATCGCCCGCCCTTTACAGCCTCGACACGAGCCGCGCGGCAGGACCGAAAGCGCGGACCCTGGCCGAGGATCTCGACCGCCTGGTGCGCGGCCGTCTGGCCCATCCCCGCTGGATCGAGGCTCAGCTCCGCCACGGCTGGCGCGGCGCGGCCGAGATCGCGCAGGGCGTCGACGCCCTGTTCGCCTTCGCGGCCACCACGGAGGTCCCGGCTGCGAGCTTCGACCTCGTCTTCGGGGCTCTCCTTGCCGACGAGGCGGTCCGGGCGCGCCTGGAATCAGCGAACCCGGCCGCCGCCCAGGCCATCCGCGACCGTCTGGCAGATGCGCGCCGCCGCGGCCTGTGGATCACGCGCCTCAACTCCGTCGCGCGGATCCTCGACGGCGGCGCCCTGCCGGAGGCCGCGGAATGACGCCCGCCGCGAACCCCCGCGGCTGGTGCCCGGGCGTGCGCCGCCCGATGGCGACCGGCGACGGATGGCTGGTGCGGGTGCACCCGCCCGGCGGCGTTCTCGCCGCGGATCAGGCCCGCCTCCTGGCCAGCCTGGCGCTGGAATGCGGCAACGGGCATCTCGACGTCACGGCTCGCGGCAACCTCCAGATCCGGGGCGTCTCCGAAGCCGCTTATCCCGGCCTCGCGGCGCGCCTCGATGCGGCCGGCCTCGTGGAGCCGGAGGGCGACGGCCCACCGCGGCTCACGCTGGTCTCCCCGCTGGCCGGCCTCGACCCCGCCGAGCGCTTCGACGCCTCCGCCCTCGCGGCAGCGGTCGAGACGGAGGCACGCGCTCTCCCGGGCCTGCCCCCCAAGGCCGTCGTGGCGGTCGATGGCGGCGGCACGCTCTCTCTCCACGGGATCGGGGCCGACCTGCACCTCGCAGCCGCGGAGGGCTCCCCGGCGTCGGGCATCGCGCTCGGTCTTGCGACGCCCGCCGGCCCGCGCTGGATCGGCAATGTAACGCCGGACCGCGCGCCGGGGGCTGTCCGCGCGATCCTGGCCCGCTACGGCGAGGCGCGGCGGAGCGGCCGGACCGCGGCCCGGCGCATCCGGGATCTCGATCCCGGCACGCTGGCGGATCTCGCGGCGGCAGCGGAGCTCGATCCCGCCGGCCGGCCGACCCGGCGCGCGCCCGCGATCCGGGCCGGCGTGATCCGGCTCGACGACGGCGCGTGTGCGGTCATGGCCGCCCTTCCCTTCGGGCGGTGCAGCGCCGCCCATCTCGAGCAAGCAGCCTCCTGGAGCGAGCGCTTCGGCTGCGGCGAGGTGCGCCTGTCCTTCACCCGCGGACTTCTGCTTCCGGGAATCGCGGCGACCGACTTCGATCCGCTGCTGGACGAGGTGCGGCGGGCCGGCCTCATCGTCGATCCCGACGATCCCCGCCTGCAGGTCATTGCCTGTCCCGGCGCTCCCGCCTGCTCGAGCGCCTCCGCGCCGACGCAGGAGCACGCGGCGGCTTTGGCTGAGGCGCTTCGCCCTCTCCTCGCGCGCGGCGCCGTCGTGCATGTCTCCGGCTGCCCCAAGGGCTGCGCCCATCCCGGCCGCGCCGACCTCACCCTCGTGGGCGGGAATCCCGTCTACGCCGTCGTGCCAGGCGGCGCTCCTGCCGACCCGGCCCCGATCCAGCTTCCCCTCGACGAGATCATGAAACGCCTCGCCACGATCGATTCGCCCCTCGACCTCGCCGATGCCCTCGCGGAGAAGGCATGATGAACGCGGAGATCGACTACATCCGCGACGGCGCCGAGATCTACCGCCGGTCCTTCGCGATCATCCGCGCCGAGGCCGACCTGTCGCGGTTCTCGCCCGGGGAGGAACGCGTGGTCGTGCGCATGATCCACGCCTGCGGCATGACGGACCTGCCGCGAGACGTCGAGCTCTCGCCCGATTTCTTCGATGCCGCCGAGAGCGCCCTGCGGGACGGCGCCCCGATCCTGTGCGATTCCAAGATGGTCGCGAACGGCATCACGCGCGCCCGCCTGCCGGCCGCCAACGAGGTGGTCTGCACCCTCGACGATCCCCGCGTCCCCGGGCTTGCGGCCGCCATCGGCAACACCCGCACGGCCGCCGCCATGGAGCTGTGGCGGGAGCGCCTCGCAGGCTCGCTCGTGGCGGTCGGCAATGCGCCGACGGCCCTGTTCCGGCTGCTGGAGATGTTCGACGCGGGAGCGCCGAAGCCGGCGGCGGTCATCGGGATTCCGGTCGGGTTCGTGGGCGCCGCGGAATCGAAGGCCGCGCTCGCCGCGGACCGCCGCGTCCCGTGTCTCGTCGTGCACGGCCGTCGCGGCGGCAGCGCCATGGCGGCCGCGGCCGTCAACGCGCTCGCGAGCCCTGCGGAATGAGCGCGATGGAACTCGGCAGCGCCCGCTTGTTCGGCGTCGGCCTCGGTCCCGGCCGCCCCGACTACATGACCGTGCGGGCCCTCAAGGTGCTGGAGCAGGCGGATCGGCTGGTGCATTTCTGCAAGTGCGGCCAGCGCGGCAACGCCCGCACCATCGCGGACGCGGTGGTGGGCGCCGACCCGCAGCGCGAGATCGCTCTCGTCTATCCCGTCACGACCGAGATCGCCGCCGATCACCCGGATTACGCCGCCCTCATCGGCGCTTTCTACGAGGAGGCGACCGGCAGGCTCATGGCCGAGATCGAGGCGGACCGGACGGTGGCGATCCTGTGCGAGGGCGATCCCTTCTTCTACGGCTCGTTCATGCATCTCTGGCGGCGCCTGAAGGACAGGGTCGCGACCGAGGTCGTGCCCGCCGTGACCGGCATGTCGGGCGCCTGGACCCATGCGGGCGCGCCGATCACCTGGGGCGACGACGTGCTCACCGTGCTGCCCGGCACGCTGCCTGAGGCCGATCTCGCCCGGCGCCTCGCCGCGACGGACGCCGCGGTCGTGATGAAGCTCGGGCGCAACCTCCCGAAGGTCCGTGCCGCGCTGGCGGCCGCCGGCCTTCTGGAGCGGGCGATCTACGTGGAGCGCGCCACCATGGCGGGGGAGCGGATCGTGCCGCTCCTGGATTTGCCCGAGGACGAGAAGGCCCCGTACTTCTCCCTCATCATCGTCCCAGGCCAGGGGCGGCGCCTGTGACCGCGCCCGGCTTTCTCACGGTGGTGGGCCTCGGCCCCGGCAAGGCCGACTGGCTGACGCCTGCGGCGGCGGCGGCGCTCGCGGCGGCGAGCGACCTCGTGGGCTATGGGCCCTATCTCGCCCGCGCCCCGGAGGTCCCGGGTCAGCGCCGCCACGCCTCCGACAACCGGGTCGAGCTCGACCGCGCCCGCTTCGCGCTCGATCTTGCGGCCGAGGGCCGGCAGGTCGCAGTCGTGTCCGGAGGCGATCCCGGCGTGTTCGCCATGGCGGCGGCGGTCTTCGAGGCGATCGAGAGCGGCCCCGCCGCCTGGCGCGACCTCGACATCCGGGTGGAGCCCGGAGTCACCGCGATGCTCGCGGCGGCGGCGCGGGTCGGTGCGCCCCTGGGCGGCGATTTCTGCGCCCTGTCGCTCTCCGACAACCTGAAGCCCTGGGAGGTCGTGGAAGCGCGCCTGCGCGCGGCGCTCGGGGCCGATTTCGTGGTGGCGCTCTACAACCCGATCTCGTCGGCCCGTCCCTGGCAGCTCGGCGCGGCGCTCGCCATCGCGGCGGAGCTGCGCGACCCCGACACGCCGGTGATTTTCGCGCGCGCGGTCGGCCGGACGGACGAGCGCATCGCGATCCTGCCTCTCTCGGAGGCGCGAGACGCAGCAGCCGACATGGCGACCCTCGTGCTCATCGGGGCGAGCACGACCCGCCGCATCGAGCGGAAAGCGGGAGCGGATCCCTTCGTCTACACGCCGCGCTCCTACGGGAAGCGTGCATGACCATCGGTGCGCGGGCCGCCGCTCTCGCAGTGCGACGCCTAGAGGCGCGAGAGCCAAGCCACGGCCTCGTCCGCGGTCTCCACGACGGGCACCTCCGCGGGCTTCCCGGGCCGCGCCACCATGACGACCGGAATGCCGAGCGCCCGGGCTGCGGCAATCTTCGGATAGGTGGCGGTCCCGCCGGAATTCTTCGTCACCACCACCTCGACACCCTCGCGCTCCATGAGCCGACGCTCCGCGTCCGGATCGAAGGGCGCACGGTCGCGGATCGCGCGGACGTGGGGCGCGGGAAGCGCGTCGCCGATGGGCTCGATCGTCCGCACCAGGTAGGAATGCTGCGGCGCCGCCGCGAAGGGGCGGAGTTCGAGGCGTCCGACCGTCAGGAAGACGCGCTGCGCCACGTCACCGAGGGCCCTCACGGCCTGCGCCATGGATTCGACCTCGACCCAGCGGTCGCCCGCCTGCCGCTCCCAGGGCGGGCGGCGCAGCGCCAGGAGCGGGATCCGTCGCCGCGTACAGGCTTCGGCCGCGTTGCGGGACATCACGGCCGCGAAAGGATGCGTGGCATCGAGGACGGCCGCGATGCCTGCCGCGGCGAGGAAATCGGCCAGGCCCTCCACCCCGCCGAAGCCGCCGACGCGCGTCGGGATCGGGGCCGGGCGCGGGTCGGAGGTGCGGCCGGCGAGCGACAGGAGCGGCGCGAGGCCCTCCCGGCCCGCCAGGCGCGCGGCCACGGCGGAAGCCTCGGTCGTGCCGCCCAGTATGAGAATGCGCATGCGTGCCTTGTCCTCGAAACCTGAGCCCGAGTCGAGGGACGCGGCGCGGCCCCGGCCCTGGCTCACGATTCTCGGGATCGGCGAGGACGGCCGGGCCGGGCTCTCGCCCGCAGCCCTGGCGGCGCTCGATGCGGCGGAGTTCGTCTTCGGCGGCGAGCGGCATCTGGCGCTCGCGGGACCGCTCCGGGCCGAGACGAGTTCGTGGCCGAGCCCTTTCGCGGACGCCTATCCCGCCATCCTGGCGCGGCGCGGTCGCCCGACCTGCATCCTCGCGACGGGCGACCCCTTCCACTACGGCATCGGCGCCGAGATCGCGCGGCTCGTACCCGCGGACGAGATCCGCTGCCTGCCGCAGCCGTCCGCCTTCAGCCTCGCGGCCGCGCGCCTCGGGTGGCCCCTCGCCGAGTGCGATTGCGTGAGCCTGCACGGGCGCGCCTTCGAGCGGATCATCCCGCTCCTCCAGCCCGGCGCACGGGTCCTGGCCCTCTCCTGGGACGGCACCACGCCGGAACGGCTGGCCGCGCTCCTGACCGAGCGCGGATTCGGGGACTCGACCCTGACGGTCCTGGAGGCCATGGGAGGCCCGCAGGAGCGCAGGAGGCGCGCGCAGGCGGCGGCCTTCGACCTCTCCGACGTCCATCCGCTCAACACGGTGGGAATCGAGGTCGCGGCTGCCCCGGACGCCCGGGTCGTGACCCTGGCACCCGGCCTCGACGATGCCTGGTTCGAGAACGACGGCCAGCTCACGAAATCCGAGATGCGCGCACTGACGCTCGCGGCCCTGGCTCCCCGCGCCGGCGAGAGGCTGTGGGACGTCGGAGCCGGCGCGGGCTCGATCGCCATCGAGTGGTGCCTGCGCCACCCGCGCAATTGCTGCCTGGCGATCGAGGAGCGGCCCGATCGGGCGGACCGCGCCCGCCGCAATGCCTCGCGGCTCGGCGCCACCGCGGTCGAGGTGGTGCTCGGGCGGGCACCCGAGGCACTGGCCGGGCTGCCCGCACCCGATGCCGCCTTCATCGGCGGGGGCGCCTCGGACGAGGGCGTGATCGAGGCGGTCTGGGAGGCGCTGAAGCCCGGCGGCCGCCTCGTCGTCAACGCCGTGACCCTCGAGACCGAGGCTCTCATCGCCGCACTCTACCGGCAGTATGGCGGCGCGATGCGGCGGCTGTCCGTCTCCCGCCTCGACAAGGTCGGCGGCATGCACGGCTGGAAGACCGCGATGCCGGTCACGCAGTGGGCGGCGCGCAAGCCATGATCGTCGCGGGAGTCGGGTTCCGGCGTAGGATCGAGGCGCAGGAGATCGTTGCGCTCGTCGCCAGGGCGCTGGAGCGCGCCGCCCTGCCTCCGGACGCCCTCAGCGGGCTCGCGACCGCCGAGCCCCTGGCGGGCGTCCCCGCGTTCCTGTCCGCGGCCGACCGCCTGTCGGTTCGGCCGCTCGCCGTCCCGAGGGCAAGCCTGGGGGAGGCCGCGCCGCGGGTCCGGACCCGCTCCGCGCGCGCGCTCGCGGCGTACGGCGTCGGCTCCGTCGCGGAAGCGGCGGCTCTCGCGGCGGCGGGACCTGGCGCGATGCTCGTCCTGGAGCGGATCGCCTCCCCGAGCGCGACCTGCGCCCTCGCACGAGGGGGTGACGCAGGGGAGCCATCGTCTCCAGATGCAACGCAGGCCGCCGACGCCGGCGACCGGGAGAGTGAATCGTGACCGTGCATTTCATTGGCGCCGGACCGGGCGCGGCCGATCTCGTCACCGTGCGCGGCCGGGCGCTGATCGAGCGCTGCCCCGTCTGCCTCTATGCGGGCTCGATCGTTCCGCCCGAGATGCTGTCCTGGTGCCCGCCCGGAGCGCGGCTCGTCGACACCGCACCTCTGGATCTCGACGCGATCACGGCGGAGTTCGTGCGGGCGCAGGAACGGGGCGAGGACGTGGCACGCCTCCATTCGGGCGACCTCTCGATCTGGAGCGCGCTCGGTGAACAGCTCCGGCGGCTGGAGGGGCTTGGCATCCCCTACACGATCACCCCCGGGGTGCCCGCCTTCGCGGCCGCCGCCGCGGCGCTCGGCCGGGAGCTGACGGTTCCCGAAGTCGCGCAGTCGGTGGTCCTGACCCGCACGTCGGGGCGTGCCTCCGCGATGCCCGAGACGGAGCGGCTGTCCGCCTTCGCGGCGACCGGCGCGACGCTCGCCATCCATCTATCGATCCACGTCATCGAGCGCGTCGTCGAGGAATTGCTGCCTCATTACGGGGCCGCATGCCCGGCAGCCGTCGTCTGGCGCGCCTCCTGGCCCGACGAGCGCGTCCTGAAGGGGACGCTCGGGACCATCGCCCCGCAGGTCCGGGCGGAGGCGCTGGAGCGGACGGCGCTCATCCTCGTCGGTCCGGCTCTCGATGCGTCCGGGTTCCGGGACAGCGCCCTCTATTCGGCCGGCTACGACCGCCGGTTCAGGCCGCGCGCGGCCGATCCCGAAGGATGAGACCTCCGGCGAACTCAGGACACGGGATGGAACGGGACCTGCCCGACCAGGCGACCGTCGCGGTCGAAGACCGCGATCTCGAGCGCGATCGCGGCGCCGCCGAGCGCCTGCGCCGCCGTGCGCCAGGCGTGCTGCGCCACCACGTCCGCGAGAGGGAGACCGAGCCCGGCCGCGATACCCAGCACCTCGAGCGCCGTGTTGGCATGCCTGCCGGCCTCGATCGCCTGAGGCGGCGCTCCCGCTTCGGCAAGCCGTTCGGCGAGCCAGGCGAAGTCGACCTCGCCCGCCCGGGAATGCAGGTCGAGCAGGCCCTGCCCGAGCTTCGTCATCTTCGCGATCCCGCCCGCGACCGTGACGCGGGGCACCGGGTGGCGCCGAAGATACTTCAGCATGCCGCCCGCGAAATCGCCCATGTCGATCAGCGCGAGGTCCGGAAGACCGTGCAGGCGCTGCACGGCAGCCTCCGAGGTCGAGCCCGTCGCGCCCGCAACGTGCTCGATCCCCTCCGCGCGGGCGACATCGATGCCGCGATGAATCGAATGGATCCAGGCGGCGCAGGAATACGGGATGACGATCCCCGTCGTTCCGAGCACCGACAGCCCCCCGACGATGCCGAGGCGTGGATTGAGGGTCTTTCGGGCGATCTCCTCCCCGCCCGGAATCGCGATCTCGACCTCCACGTCCTCAGGGCCGCCGACGCTCCGGGCAGCCTCGGCGAGGTTCGCCCGGATCATCTGCCGCGGCATCGGATTGATGGCCGGCTCGCCCGGCGGCAGCGGCAGCCCGGCGCGAGTGACCGTGCCGATTCCGGGACCGGCCCGGAACACGACGCCGCTGCCGGCCGCGCCGCGCCGAAGCGTCGCGAGCACCAGCACGCCATGCGTGACATCGGGATCGTCGCCCGCATCCTTGATGACGCCGGCCGTCGCGCCGTCCGGGCCGCGCTCCGTCCGCGCCAGCGCGAAGGCCGGGCGAATCCCGCCCGGAAGCTCGATATCGACAGGATCGGGGAACTCTCCGGTGCACCAGCCGAGATACGCCGCCTTGGCGGCCGCCGTCGCGCAGGCACCTGTGGTCCAGCCACGGCGCAGCTCGCCTGCGGGTTTGTCGTACTCCATGGGAAAACCTATACCCGACTCACCGTGCCGGGTCATCGTGGGACACGTTCTTGACCGCTCTCTCGCGTCTTTCGCCGCCGTTCGGACCGGGGACCGTCTGGCTCGTGGGAGCCGGTCCCGGCGACCCCGGCCTGCTGACGCTCCATGCCGTGAACGCCCTCGCGGCGGCCGATGCGGTCGTCTACGACGCCCTCGTGGACCCGCGCGTCCTAGCCTTGGCCCGCGAGGGCGCGCCCCTCGAATATGCGGGCAAGCGCGGCGGCAAGCCCTCGACGGTCCAGCGCGACATCTGCGAGCGCCTGATCGAGCTCGCGCGCGAGGGCCGGCGCGTCCTGCGGCTGAAGGGCGGGGATCCGTTCGTGTTCGGCCGCGGCGGCGAGGAGGCCCTGGCGCTGACCGAGGCCGGGATCCCGTTCCGGATCGTGCCGGGCGTCTCGAGCGGCCTGGCGGCGCTTGCGATCCACGGCGTGCCGGCGACGACCCGCTCGACCAACCATGCGGTGATCCTCGCCACGGGCCACCGCGCGGGGGACGCGTCCATGGATTGGGCTTCGCTCGCCCGCACGGGCGCGCCGCTCGTCCTCTACATGGCTGCCGCCAACCTGCCCGCGATCGTCGAGGGCCTGATCGCAGGCGGCCTGCCGGGTTCGACCCCGGCGCTCGCGGTCCATGCGGCGACGACGTCCCATGAGCAGGTCGTCGAGGGCACGCTCGAGCGCCTGCCGGGGCTCGTCGCCGAGGGGACGATCCGGTCTCCCGCCATCGTCGCGATCGGGGCTATCGCGGCCTATCGCGACGCGATCGCGGCCCAGCTCCTCGGGCTCCGCGCGGAGGCCTGACGATGACCACCGATCCGGCCGGGCTTTCCGGTCTCAACCTCAGGCTCTCCCGATGACCGATTGTCCCCCCGGCCTCCTCGTCGCGGCCCCACGCTCCGGCTCGGGCAAGACCACGGTCACGCTCGGCCTGCAGCGGGCGCTGGCGCGAAAGGGCCTGCGGGTCCGCGGCGTGAAGTGCGGCCCGGACTACATCGACCCGGCCTTCCACGCCGCCGCGACGGGCGCTCCGAGCTTCAATCTCGACAGCTTCGCGATGGAGCCGCCCCTGCTCGCCGCCATCCTGCGCCGCGCCGGAGCGGATGCCGATCTGGTAATCGGGGAAGGATCGATGGGCCTCTTCGACGGCATCAGGGGAGAGGCCGGCCGCACGGGTGCGAGCGCCGACGTCGCTGCGCTGTTCGGCTGGCCCGTCCTCCTCGTCCTGGACGTCTCGGGCCATGCCCAGTCGGCAGCCGCCGTGGCGCTCGGCTGCGCGCGCTTCGACCCCCGGATCCGTGTCGCGGGAGTGGTGCTCAACAAGGTCGCGAGCGACCGGCATCGCACCCTCGTCGAGGAGGGACTGGCCCGGATCGACATGCCGGTCCTGGGCGCGCTCACCCGGGACGGGAGCCTGACCCTGCCCGAACGCCATCTCGGCCTGGTCCAGGCCGGGGAGACCACGGAGCTGGACCGCCACCTCGATCGTCTGGCCGATGCGATCGAGCGGTCGCTCGACCTCGACCGCATCGTCGCCCTCGCGGGCGCCGCGAGGGCCGCACTGCCCGGCACCCCGAAGGTCTTGCCGCCTCCCGGACAGCGGATCGCCCTTGCCTTCGATACGGCGTTCTCGTTCGTCTATCCGCACGTCCTGGAGGGCTGGAGAGCGGCAGGCGCCGAGATCCGGACCTTCTCGCCCCTCGCGGACGAGCCTCCGCCGGCGGAGTGCGACACCTGCTGGCTGCCGGGCGGCTACCCCGAGCTTCATGCGGAGCGTCTCGCGAATGCCGGCCGGTTCCTGGAGGGGCTTCGGCGCTTTGCCCGGACGGGAACGATTCACGGGGAGTGCGGCGGGTACATGGTGCTGGGGCGATCCATCGAGGACGGCGCCGGGCGCACGCACCGCATGGCGGATCTCCTCCCCGTCGATACGAGCATCGCCAAGCGCAAGCTCCATCTCGGCTATCGGGTCGCGCGCCTTTTCAGCGACGGGCCTTTGGGAGCCGCGGGCGACATCGTCGTCGGCCACGAATTTCACTACTCGTCCGTCGTCGGCTCGGACCACGGTGATGCCACGTGCCTCGCGGCGATCAGCGACGCCGAAGGCAGGGACTTAGGCAGGGCCGGGCATCGATGCGGCCTGGTGAGCGGCAGCTTCTTCCACGTCATCGCGACGCGAGCGACGTCCCGAGCGACGTCGGCTGCGGAAATCGGGCCGAGAGGACGACGGACCGATGTGCCCGAGTGACAGCGTCGGGCCTGGCGATCGCGCGACAAGGCCTCTGCCTCACGTCGCAACGATCACGGTCTGCGGCATCAAGGAGATCGCGGATTGCAGGCCACCGCCTTCGCATGTCCTGTCGATCTTCGATCCGGGGCAGGCCCGCCCGGATGTGCCGATCCCGCTCCCTCCCGGCCGGCGAGAAGTGCTGGAATTCCACGACATCATCGGCCCTGCGCCGGGATGGGTCGTGCCCACCGAGGATCACATGGAGGCAATCCTGGAATTCGGCCGCTCATTCGCACAGGCACGATCCGGTTCCTGCGATGTCCTGATCCATTGCAACATGGGCCTGTCGCGCTCGACCGCGTCGCTGGCCGCCATGCTCGCGCAATCGGATCCCGCCGCGGATGGCGACGGGATCTTCGATGCGGTGTCCCGAATACGCCCGCAGGCCTGGCCGAACTCGCTGATGATCCGTCACGCCGACAATCTGCTCGGCCGAGGAGGAAAGCTGCTCATGGGGTTGGGTGAGTTCTACAGAAAGCAACTCATCAGGTTTCCGGCCTATCAGGCCCATCTCTGTCAAATCGGGCGCGGACAAGAAGTCGAGATGGCAGCCAAAGCCCAGATATCATAGGCAAGATCGGCCTTGGCTTTTCGTCCGGCGGTACCGGTCGGAGACGCTCGTCTTGCTATGACAAGGCTTGCTGGTACGTTCCGATCAGCTGACCTTGTCAGACCTGTCATCACGTCGAAGGGGATCATGATCAAGAGTTGCCTTGCCTCCGGGTCGGCGTTTTCACCTAGTGCGGGCAGCCGGAAGAGACCTCTCCTCACCCTCTCACCGCCAGGCTTGCTGCGCCTCGGACCCGGCCGAGCAGGACCGGCGGCGTGCACGGGGGCGGCCGCCCTCGTGGCTCTCCTGGGAATGATCGCCCCCGTCTCGGCCGCCATCACGATCCGAGGGGCACGCATCGCCGAGGGGGATCTGCTGATCATCGGGCAGGTCGACGAGCCCAACACAACCGTCAGCCTGGACGACAGCTACTTCGAGAAAAGCGACAGCCGGGGCCGGTTCGAGTTTCGGCTCGGCTACCATCCCGCGACCTGCACCGTGATCCTGAAGACGGAAAAGCAGGTCCGTGTCGTGGTCGTCGCCAATTGCGGCCAGCGCGGTCCGGCGGGGCCGGAAGGCCCGCCCGGAGCGCCGGCGCCGGTCGCCGCTCCAACGCTTCCCCAGAGGGAGGCGGCCCGCCCCGAAGTCCCTCGCCCTGAAGTCTCGTGCGGCCAGAAGGCCGCGCTCTACGAGGCCACCAATGGGTTCCGCATGTGGGTGACCCGCAAGGGTCTCCTGCGCCTGCCGGCCCTGCCGCAGCGCCAGGCTGCACAGCAGGATGTGGTTCTTCAGGTGTCGATCAACGGCGGCATTGCCAGCCTGCGCGGCCCCAGCTTTTCCGCCATGACGCGCGGCGGCCCACCCCAGGAGATCGAGCAGGCAGCCCGCCAACCCATCAACTGGGAGCGGCTGACGGATGCTCTGCCCGAGGCGATCGAGGTTGTGCCCGATGGCGGAGCCGGGGTTCTTGCGCGACTGACGTTCAAGGCGTGCGGGAGCCCACCACGAGCGGTTCAGCCCAAGCCCTCGGCGAAACCGGATGCCGAGCGTATGGATGCCCCACCCTCCCGTCCGCTTCCGCAGGGCGCGCTCTGACGCGGCCCGCGGGACGCAAGCCAGGGGCGCTCCAGGTCGAGGCCTGTCTCAGGGCACCTTGGCCCCGGAGCACACGGGGCGGGCCAGCGGCCAAGGCTCGTGCAGGCGATGTCCTGGCGAACTTTTGTGCCGGCAGGGAGGGCGGCCCTGACGCCTGAAAAGAGCATCCGTAACGCCCGTGCAGCGCCCATGGCCCCCGAACTCGTCACGCTGCGGTCAAACGGACGCTTGGCGACCTTCGTCCCTTGCCTTACGCAAGGGCAGCTTCCCACACCATCCTCCTGAAGCACGGCGGCCGAATCGACCATGACCTGTCCAAAGCGTTCACGCCGTGACCGCACCTCCCGACGGAGGTCCCTGGCCCACGTCGCGCGCCAGCCAAGCCATCTCCTCCCTGAGGCGGGCTCAGGGCATTGATCATGTCGAACGAGACTCTCATCGATCCAGAAAAACGGCAGGATGCTTTGACGTCATCGGAGTTCCTGCTGCATTTCAGCGACCGCCTGCGCGGCCTGACCGATCCCGAGGAGGTCGTCCTGCATGCGGCCGAGATGCTAGGGCGGCATCTGCGCGTCCCCCGGGCCGGCTACGGGGAGATCGATGAGGCCGAGGAGGTCGTCCGGGTCAGGCGTGACTGGACGGACGGGACGGTCGCCAGCCTCGCGGGCGAGGCCCGGATCCTCAACGCCTTCGGCCCTGCCGTCATCGCCGAACTCCGCGCCGGGCGTACGCTCATCGTCGAGGACTTCCTGACCGATCGGCGCGCCGGAGATGCATTTGCGGCGACCTGGGCCAGCATCGGGACGATGGCGCTCATCGTCGTCCCCCTCGTCAAGGCAGGACATCTTCGGGCGATCCTCTACCTCCATGAGCCGCAGCCCCGGTGCTGGACGGACGATGAAGCCCGGCTCGCGCAGGAGGTCGCGGAGCGGATCTGGGACGCGCTGGAGCGAGCACGTGCGGAAGCAGCCCTGCGGGAGAGCGAGGCGCGCCTGCGCCTCTTCTCCGATGCCAGCCGTGACGGAGTCATGATCCATGACGGACGGACCATCCTCGACTGCAACGACGTGTTCGCGTCGATGTACGGTTACGCGGGATCTGCGGACCTGATCGGCCGCGATGCCTACGTGACCTTGGCTCCCGAAAGTCTTCAGGCGATCGTCAGGAAGATCGAAGCCCGCGCGGAAGCCATCTCCGAGGTCGTCGCGCGACGAAAGGACGGCTCGACCTTTCCCGCCGAGGTCTGGGCGCGCGAGGCGGAGTGGCAGGGGCGGCGGGTACGGATTGTTCTCGCCCGCGATCTGACCGAGCAGCGTCGGGCCGACGCGCGTCTCATGGAGACGCAGCGCCGCCTGAACGCGGTTCTCAACAACGCATCGGTCTCGATCTTCCTCATGGATGAGCGGCAGCACTGCATCTACATGAATGCGGCGGCCGAAAAGCTGACCGGCTTCACGCTCGACGAGGTGCAGGGACGGCCCTTGCACGACGTCATCCACCACACCCGGCCCGACGGCCGTCACTTCCCGCTCGAGGAATGCGCGATCGACCGAGCCTTTCCCGAGAACAATCAGACGCAGGGCGAAGAAGTCTTCGTGCGTCCGGACGGCAGCTTCTACCCCATCGCATTCACGGCGAGCCCGATTCGGGATGAGGACGCGAAGACGGTCGGCACCATCATCGAGGTGCGCGACATCAGTTCCGAGAAGAAGGCGCAGGAGCACCAGCAGCTTCTGATCAATGAATTGAACCACCGGGTGAAGAACACCCTGACGACCGTGCAGTCCATTGCGGCGCAGACCCTTCGCAACGCGCCGACAATGGAGGCCGCCAAGGATGCGCTGGAGAGCCGCCTTCTGGCCTTGTCGCGCGCGCACGATGTCCTGACGCGGGAGAGCTGGGAAGGCGCGAACCTGCACGACATCGTCGCGCAGGCCGTTGCGCCCTATTCCAGCCTGGGAGAGAACCGGCTGCATCTGAGCGGGCCGATGGTTTGGCTGCCTCCCCGGATGGCCCTGGCCGTCGCGATGGCGCTTCAGGAACTCGCCACCAACGCCGTGAAGTATGGCGCCCTGTCGAACGCGACCGGCGAAATCCGCATCGAGTGGGGCCTGGAGCACATCGCTCGGGAGACCCGCCTCCGCCTCAGCTGGACGGAAAGCGGCGGGCCGCCCGTGCGCGAGCCCGACCGCCGCGGGTTCGGCACGCGGCTGATCGAGCGCAGCCTGGGGCAGGATCTCGGCGGCGACGTCGAGATCAGCTTTCCCCCAAAGGGGCTGGTCTGTGTGGTGAATGCCCCGCTGCTTACATCCTGAGGAGCGCCGGTTCCGGACTCCCGGATGATCGCCTCCGTGGACCATCCTCCCCGTCGCTACCGGCGGATGCGACGGGGCAGTGGTCCGGGCCCCGGACGGGTCAGAGGCGCGAGAAATCCGTCGCGGACGGGAGGCGTCCCTCGGGCGTGTATTTGTCCACCGCCTCGGGAAGGTTGCGCGAAAGCCTGCTCAGGAGCTCCTCGCGGGAGAGCCCCGTCTGCTGGCTCAGCTTCGCCAGAACGTCGGGTCCGATGGCCTGTTCGAGCTGGTGAGGCGCGATCTCCTTGTTGGGACCGTGGTTGACCCAGGAATCCGCAACCTCGCCCTGTCCGTTCTGCCTGAAGCTCTCCACCAGCTCACCCAGGCCGCCGCCGAGGAGACCACCCAACCCGCCGCCGCTGCCGAGGCCCGAGAGAAGGCCGCCCAGGCCCCCTCCCTGGGGCTGACCCTGGCCGAACGTCCCCGGACTGCCCTGCGGCTGACCAGAGCCAGGCATACCCGGACCGCCAGACCCTGAACTCCCCAGCATCTCTGCCAGCTTGTCCCGGTTCTGGTAGCCCGCGATGGCGAGAAGACCCAGCAGGGCCGTCATGGACGGAAAGCCGCGGCTCATGGTGCTGCTCCATTGTGAGACCTGGGGCAACAGAGAGGCCGGGCGGTTGGTTCCCGGCCCAGGTTATGGCCGATGGCCGCGCACCCATGCCCTGGGCTGCATGCGGCTAGCTCTGGCGGGCGATGATCTTGTCCTTGATGGTCTCGTAGACGCTCTCCGGGATGATGCCCTTGCGGTGGAGTTCGTCCTTCCCCTTGTAGGGTAGACCTTTCACGATGGCCTCGGCTCTGGCAGGGCCGATCCCGGTCAGAGCCTCAAGCTCATCCCGGGAGGCCGAGTTGATGTCGATCAGCGGCCCGTGGGTGGCAGCAGGCGTTGAAGCGGCTGGCGGGCTGGCGGACGGGCCCGGGCTGGTCTGGGGCGTCTGAGCCATTGCCGGCGGCCCTGCGACGAGTCCCAGAAGCAGCGCGAGTCCTAGGGCGATCTTCGTCATTGGATATCACTCCCTGACATTGCGCCGACCTTCAGAGTCGTTGCGGTCGGCGCAACGATGCCAACGAGATCCTGCCAGCCTCTACAGCCGTCCCATGACCAGCAGGATGATCAGCACGACAACGATCACACCGACGATCCCGCTCGGGCCGTAGCCCCAGGAGCGGCTGTGGCCCCAGGTCGGCAGCACGCCGATGAGAGCCAGGATCAGAATGATCAGGATAATGGTGCCGATACTCATCGTGGACCTCCAGATAGATGCCCGGGGCAGGCCCTAAGGCCAAGCTTCGCCGCGACACAACAACGAAGCTGCCGCACGCCAGTTCCCGAAGGTCGGAAACAGCCGGTATAATGGCTCGAACGATCCCGGGAGGAGCCCACGATGAAGAAGGTGAGAAAGCTCTACGAGAGCTCGAACGGGGACCGCTGGTATCTCATCCGCGAGCCGTCCGGCACGGTGTTCATCCGCCATGAAGCGAATGTCGCCTCCGGGGGCCATGTCGAACATATCGAGATCGGCACCTTCCTCGCGAGCGGACAGGGGCCGGAGCAACAGGAGCTCCAGCGCCTGATCGGCACCTTGGTGGACGAGCACCCGGCCCACGCCTGATCCCGTTCCGCTTCAGCTCCGGCGGGAGTTGAAGCGGCGATCGGTGCGGGCATATTCCGGCACGTCATCGTCCCGATCACGCCAACGCTCGTGGTGGATCATCCAGGCGATGCCGTATCCGGCGACTGCTCCTAGCAGCAGGGTCCAAAGCGGGTTCTCCGGCACGTATTCCCGGATGGCCCGAGTGCCCTCTCGGTAGTATCGCTCCGCCTCCGGGTAGCGCTCGCCGGCCTGCCGGACGTAGCGCTGGCCCTGTTCATAGGCTCCGCGCGCCATATCGGACGCGGATGCGGCTGCGCTGCCCAGGGTCTCTCTGGCTTGGTTCAGGAGTCCTGCATCCGAACCTCCGCCGCCCTGGGACTGGCTTCCCGTGATGGGTTGTCCGCTCTCGTCGTAATCGATCGCCCCGCCCTTGGTGATCGTCACCGAGACGGGATCGCTGGTCGGGAAGGTCTCCTTCACGGCGTGATCCAGCTTCCGATCCAGGTTTTCCTTCGAGTTCTCGGGAAGGGACTTGTCGCTCTCCGGCATCGTCTGATCTCCATGCAAACCGGAGGGATAACGCGGTGCTCGGCCTATCGGATGCACCGGAGCGAACTGCCCTGCGCTGATTACCGGGCCCTGTGATCCGGCTGACGTGCAACCGCTCCGACCGGACGAGCGCCGCCGCCGGGACATGCGACCGGGATCCTCATGAGCGCACATCACGGCTGGTGCCGGATCCTCGCCGACGCGCCTATGAATCCGCGTCCGAAGCCGGCGGCAGCTCGACCCGGACGAGCCGATGCAGGGTTGAGCGCCATGTCGTCCACGGCGATGAACGGGCCTCGGTTCAATCGCGAAAGGCGCTGCGCTGCAGCCTTAAGCGGGCTCCGTCTCGATCCCGGCTTCCGCCAGATCCTTGAACCCACCGATGTTGAACACCGCCGTGTAGCCCATGTCCTGAAGGGTTTTCCCCGCCAATGCCGAACGCCCTCCCGACGCACAGTGCAGAAGGATGGTCTTGTCCTTCTGGAAAGCGGGGTTGTGGTACGGGCTCTCGGGGTCGGCGCGGAATTCGAGCATGCCGCGCGAGACCGTCACCGCGCCTTTGATCTTTCCGCTCTGCTGAACCTCGGTCGGGTCACGCACGTCCACGACGAGCACGTCGCCGGCCTTCATCTTCTCGGAGGCTTCCGCCGGCGACAGTTTCGGAACAGAGGCGTTCGCTTGAGCCAGAAGATCCTTCACGCTCGTCGGCATGATCACTCCTCCCCATTGGGTGCGAAAGCGTAATCCGATTCAGGCGGATCAACAACTGAGAGCGAGTGCGGCTGCGGAGAAGGACAGCAGGCGGCGTGATCCCACCGTCATTTATACTTGCCGATATCCGCCGCTGGCGTCCATCGAGGAAGAACGCGCCCGGCCATCCGCTCGATTGTCCGCAGAACGTTTTCAACGGATGCTTTCCATAACGATCTTCTTGCCGTGTGGGACGTTTCCATCCTTCGCCGGGATCGGCCTCGCCCGAAGTCGGGATATCGCAGAGGGATCGCGGCGACGGGCTGCGAGACATGGCGAAGAATGCCCCTCATCGGAGACGGTGCCTCCCGTCCCGACAGCGAGCGCGGACGGCACGATGATGCGCCGCATGCCTGCGCGATCAGGGCCTCAAAAGGCTTTCTTTGTACAAAACCCGGGTGTTCGCCAATGTTTAGCTAGACAAGTATACAGTGTTGACGTAGATGTATCATGCTGAGCATGCCGCTCAGTCCTCTCAACATAAGTTTATAACGCAGATCAGATGAGATCACGCGACGTGCGACCGTTCACGGTCGAAATCAAGACTAAAAGGCGCCCGACCACCGCATCGTCCTCCTCCATCTGGGGTGATACAGCAAACCTCTTCAGATCGGCTCAGGATCGAGACGCCGTTCTACCGGCAAGCGCGAATCATAGCCCCCCAGTGACTGGGGCTGCAGAGACTCAGACGGCCCATGATGCACAGGCCAGACGTGTTCTTCCCGATCTGCGCGCCATTGATGGTGTCGCTGAGGAAGAGGCGGCCCTTGCGCCGGTGAAGCGCGCCCCACGCCGACAACCGGGAGCCGCAAAGCCGCGCCGGACGGAAGATCGAGCCCGGCCTCCGCTGCAGCCCGCCACACCCCCGGATGTCGGCTCTTCCGCGCCAAGCATCCACGTCGAGACGTCGGCGCTGTCGATTACTGCCGGAGAGAGCGGGGACCTGGCGGCCCCGAGCGCCGCGCTGCCAGAGCCCCTGCAGGACAGGATCCTGCCTTCGGTCAGCGCCCCCATTGTTGCCGCGCCGGGCATTGTTCGGGCAGGCCGCAAGTGGTCCCAGCCCGGGGCCGCGCTGCCGCGATGGGAAAAATGGAAGCGCCGGCTGCCGGAAGTCTGCCGGTAGAGCTCACCGGCCTCCTGTTTAGAAGGAGACGGATCAGAGCGACCGTCTCCTCTCCCGGACACCCTCCCGACCTCGCCGCGTGGGGCCGATTCTGTTAGCGATCGGGATTACACACCCGATCGCCCGGCAGCGATGCAGACCCCGGATGCGCCGATCTTGATCGGCGCATCCTCGTTCCGAGAGCCGCACGTCAACGTCTCGCCGACGATCCTGACCCCTCATCGATCTGCCGACCCAGCAGCGCGAGGGCGCGCTGATACACCGATGCGGCATTCCAGGCCTGGATGGCTGCAAAATTCGGCTCCCCAGGCTGGTATCCCGCGCCCGCACGCCAGCCATGGGCCTTCAGGAAATTGGCCGTCGAAGTAAGCGCGTTGGTGGTATTGTCGAGACTTCCGCCGACGCCGTAGTTGAGAATGCTCTTGGGCATGAACTGCGTCTGGCCGATCTCCCCGTGCATGGAGCCGCGGGCATCGGGCGAGAGGATCCCGCGATCGATCAGCTTGAGAGCCGAATAGAGCTGGTCGGTGAAGAACTCGGAGCGGCGGCAGTCGTAAGCGAGCGTCGCCACGGCGGACAGCGTATGCTGGTTGCCCCGTTGGCTGCCGAACGCCGTCTCCATGCCCCAGATCGCCAGGAGCGGCCCGGGCGGGACGCCGTAACGCTGCTCGAGGGAAGCGAAGAGGGCGGCGTGGGTGTTCTTGAGCGCACGCCCCCGCGCCACGATCGTAGAGCCGCCGCGCTTGGCGAGGAACTGATCAAGCGACAGGCGGAAGCTCCTTTGGCTGCGGTCGGCCGCGATGGTGGCCGTCGCGTAGTTCGTATCCATGAGAGCCGCGATGGCGGTGGCGCCGACGCCTTGGGCCTTCGCCTCCTGGGAGAATTCCCGCTTCCAGGATTCGAACCCCGCTGCGGTGTTGCCGCATTCGGCGGCTCCTGCTTCGGATGTGATCCATCCAAACGCCGCGAGGGCCGCGATAGTGATAGTCGTGAGCCGCCTGCCCTTGGCCATTCAGAACTCCTCCAACTTATTTCGCTGAAGGGAAGATAGTGCGGCCTCGCCCGGAGTCATCAGCCCGGGCACCCTGTCTCGCCTGTGCGCTTCCCTGCCGTGGACCAGCAGGATCCGACGCGCTCAGGCCGCGTGTGTACGCGGCGCATTCCCGCCCCCCTCACCGCCGCGTCCGCCCGGGACGGCCCTGATCACGCCATGGCGTCGAAATGGCGGAGCATGCGGGCGGCATCCGGCTCCCGCCCGGTGAACAGCCGGAAGGCCCCGACGGCCTGGAACACGGCCATGCCACCGCCGCCCATCGTGCGGCACCCACGCGCCCGCGCCTGCCGGAGAAGCTCGGTCTCGAGCGGGAAATACACCACGTCGGCGACCCAGAGGTCGGAGCGGAGGTGCTCGGCCGGGAACGCCATGCCGGGATACTTCGCCATGCCGAGCGGCGTGGTGTTGACGACGCCGTCGGCGCTCGCCAACGCGGCGGCCATGTCGGGATTGGCGGAGGCTCGGGTCTCGCCGAAGCGCCGGCGCAGAGCCGCCGCGAGCTCCGCGGCGCGGGCCTCGTCGGTATCGATCACGAGGACTTCGCCGGCTCCGAGCGTCAGCAGGGCATGGGCCACGGCCGCCCCTGCTCCTCCCGCGCCGAACTGGACGACCCAGTCGCGGCGCACGTCGGCGAGCTCGCGGCGGAAGCTCTCCGCGAATCCCCACCAATCCGTGTTGTGCCCCACGCGGCGTCCGCCGCTCAGCACCACCGTGTTGACCGCCCCGAGCGCCTCCGCGTCCGGCGACAATTCGTCGAGCAGAGGGATCACGGCCTGCTTGCAGGGATGGGTGACGTTGAGCCCGGCGAAGCCGAAGCGCTGGGCCGCGGTCAGGATCTCGGGAAGCGCGCCCGCGTCGAGGCCGAGCGCCTCGAGGTCGATGAGCTTGTAGACGTAGCGGAGGCCCTGTTCCGCGCCTTCCTGCTCGTGCAGGGCCGGCGTCCGGGAGGCCTGGATGCCGGCGCCGACGAGGCCCACGAGCACGGACGGTCCGAGCGGTGCCGGGCCGGGACCGGATTGTGCTGCTTTGGTCATCTCAGTCCCATGCCCGCGTCGCCGTGCACCTGAACCGCCCTTGTCATGTCGATGCGGCGTTAGCGACGAGTTCGCGCATGGCCCGGACCGTGATGGGATAGCCCTGCGGACCGAGGCCCGCGATGACCGCGGTCGCGACCGGGGAGACGTAAGACCGGTGGTAGATCGGCTCGCGCTTGTGGATGTTCGAGATGTGGAGCTCGATGATGGGGCCGGGGAACATCTTCAGGGCATCCATGATCGCCATGGAGGTGAAGGTGAAGGCCGCAGGATTGATGATGATCCCGCTGCCCCCGTCGATTGCCTCGTGCACCCATTCGATGAGCTCGTATTCCCGGTTCGACTGCCGGAACACGATGTCGAGATCGGGCGCGGCCTCGCGGCACATCTCCTCGATCTCGGCAAGCGTCGTGCGGCCGTAGATGTGCGGCTCGCGGGTCCCGAGGCGGTTCAGGTTCGGACCGTTGAGGATGAAGATCGGCTTTGTCATGGATGCGCTCTCGACTGGAGATCCCGTCAACCCTGGTAGCCGAACAGGCGCGGCAGCCACAGGACCGTCTCGGGCACAAAGGTGAGGATCGCGAGGGCAACCATCATCGCGCCGAGGAACGGCAGCGAGTCGCGGACGATGTCGCGCAGCGGCTCGCCCGAGATGTTCGCCATGATGAAGAGGAGGAGCCCGTAGGGCGGCGTGATCAGCCCGATCATGATGTTGACCACGACCACGACGCCGAAATGCACGAGGTCGATGCCGAGGGCCTGGGCGGTCGGGATGAAGACCGGCACCACGATCAGAAGGATCGCGGTCCCCTCGAGCACGCAGCCGAGCAGCAGCAGCAGGACGTTGACGAAGATCAGGAATCCGATGGGCGAAAGGCTCCAGCTCGCGAGGAGCGCCTTCACGGATTCCGGGATGTTCTCGACCGTGACGACATAGTTGAACACCAGCGCGCCCGCGATCAGCATGCCGATGGAGGCCGAGGTGCGGGCGCTGACCGCGACCGCACGGTAGAAGTCGCGCCAGCTCACACTTCGGTAGAGGCCCGCCGAGATCGCGAGGGCATAGGCTGCCGCAACCGCGGCGGCCTCCGTCGGGGTCATCACGCCGCTGTAGATGCCCCCGAGGAGAACGACGGGCATCATCAGCGAGGGGAAGGCCTGCCACGTGATCCGCGGCAGCTCGCGCAGCGGCACGGGATCCTCGACGGGAAAGTTCTTCCGCCGCGCCGTGATCGCCACGATGACCATCTGGGCGAAAGCCATGAGCAGGCCCGGGACCACGCCGCCGAGGAACAGGAAACCGATGGAGGCGTCGGAGACGAGCGCGTAGAGAACCATCGGGATCGAGGGCGGGATGATGGGCCCGATCACGGAAGAGACGGCGGTCACGGCGGCGGCATAACTGGCCGTGTAGCGGCCGCCGCGGGTCATCATGACCTGCATCATGCGGCCCGTGCCGGCGGCGTCCGCGATGGCCGAGCCCGACATGCCGGCGAAGATGATGCTCTGCGCAATGTTGACCTGCGCGAGCCCGCCGCGAAAGCGACCGACCAGCGCGTTGCAGAACGCCATCAGCCGGTCGGTCATGCTGCCGATGTTCATGAACTCGGCGGCCAGGATGAACAGCGGCACCGCCAGGATCACGTAGTTGGTGTACATGCCGTTGAGGAGCTGCTCGGCGGCCGTCCCCATGTCCTGCCCGGCCAGGAGCAGATACAGGATCGACCCTGCGATCATGGAATGGCCGATCGGCAGGCCGAGGAAGGCGAGCGCGGTGATCGCGACGAGCGCGATCGAGAAGGGGCTGGCGAGGTTCATACGCCCGAGCTTGCTTTGGTGGGATCGAACTCGACCGGAGCGACGCCGCGCAGAGCCTGCCACGCGATCCAGATGTAGCGGATCACGACGGCAATCACGAACACGACGTAGATCGAGAAGAGGAGGTCGAAGCGGATCTTCAGGTAGGCGGTCTTCTCCACCTTCATGAAGGTGACGTAGTCGACGACGGCGGGAAGCGACACAAGGTAGAGCGCAATGAGGGCGAGCGCCGAGATGAGCGCCATGATCCGGCGGGGGCCGGGACCCACGGTGCCGTAGATGATGTCGAACCGGATCTCCTCGCGCTCGCTGATCACGAACGCTGCTCCCCACAGCACGAGCCAGACCCACAGGATCACGCTCAGCTCGTGCGTCCAGCCGATGGGAAGCCCCACGAGGTAGCGGAAGACGATCTGCAGGATGAAGGCCGCGAACATGACCGCGAGCATGAGGGCGAGCACGTTCTCGGCCCGGCGCGCGAGCCAGGAACCGGTCTTCGCAAGGAACGCAGGCATCGGAAGGACCTCTGGCAGAGCGGGCCGCCCGCTTCGGCGCTGGCCGGAGCAGCCGGCGGGACGTCACCCGCCGGTGGCCGACAGGCCATGCGTCACATGGCGTTGATCTTGTCCAGCATGCCCGCGGGCCAGCTCTTGGCCAGGTCGGAGGCGAGGTATTTCTTCTGGGCGAACTCCCGGAAGGCCTTCACGTCCGGCGTATAGACCTCGAGCCCCTGCTTCTTGAAGAAGTCGGCCAGCTCCGCCTCCTTCTTGAGGTGCTCCTGCGTGCTCCATTCGATCGCCCTGTCGGCCGCGGCCTGGAAGGCGGCCTGCTTCTCCGGCGACATGGCGTTCCAGACCTTGTTGGACACCGACAGAAGATCGAAGCCGACCAGGTGCGAGGTCAGGACGATCTGCGAGCTGACCTCGTAGAACTTCATGTTCTGCACGTTCGGCAGCGGGTTGTCCTGGCCGTCGATGGCGCCGCTCTGCAGGCCGGTATAGACCTCGGCATACGCCATCGGGGTCGGGTTGGCGCCGAGCGACTGCCCCAGGAACTGCCAGGCGTCGCCACCCGGCATGCGCAGCTTGACGCCGGCCATGTCGGCGGGCGTGTTGATCTTCTTCTTCGGCTTGAGGCCGACATGCCGGGCGCCGAAATAGGTCGGGCCGAGGATATGGATGCCGAGCTGATCGGAGGCCATCTTCTTGAGCTGCTGCCCGACCTCGCCCGCGAACACCTTCTTGAGGTGATCCGCGTCGCGGAACAGGTAGGCGGAGGTCACGATCGACCAGGCCGGAATCTGGTTCGAGATGTCCTGCGGCGCGATGTTGCCCATCTCGAGGTTGCCGCGCTGCATCGCCACGAGCTCGGTGCCCTGCTTGAAGAGCGTCCCGCCGTAATAGGGCTGCAGCGTGAAGCCCTGCCCCTTAATGTCCTCGGCGAACCGCTTCATCATCTCCGCGCGGATGTCCTGCTCCGAGAACACGGCGGAGAAGCGCAGGTTCGCGGGCGCCTGTGCCAGGACGGGCGAACCCGCGCCCCAGGCGAGCGTGGCCCCGAGGGCGGCCATCAGGATGCGGCGGCTGATGCTGAACGGCATGGGTTCCTCTCCTTGGTACGATGCGCTCTGGTCCGCGTCTTGGCCTGCACTATCGTTTCAGAGAAAATCAGAATCAATAGCTGTTTCAGCGATCATATGATATTTTTCATTTGCTCATATGATACCGTTGCGAGAGGATGATGTCCGTAGGTGGGCTGCCTTGGGACGATGAATGCCCCACGTCGACCCAAGCCAGCAGCCGGCATGCGGGTCCAAAGGAGTCCGGTCGAAACGACCGGGATCGGGGAGGTCTCGCCGTGGCGAGGAAGGGACGAGCGGGCGCATGAGCATCGAGTTCCTCGCGACATCGATCGCGGACCGGGCCTATGACAGCATCCGCGCCGACATCATCTTCGGCCGGCTCGCGCCCGAGTCGCGGCTGCGGCTCGATCACCTCGCACGCCGCTATGGCGCGAGCGTCAGCACGCTCCGGGAAATCCTCCACCGGCTCTCCTCCGAGGGCCTCGTCCTCGCCGAGGGCCAGCGCGGCTTCCAGGTGACCCCGGTCTCGCCGGCGGGCTTCCAGGACGTCGCTGCCATGAGGCTGCTCCTCGAGACCTATGCCCTGCCCCTGTCCTTCGCGGCGGGCGACCTCGAATGGGAGGGCCGGGTCGTCGCCGCGCACCACAAGCTCGCCGTCATGGAGCGCCGGATCATGGCGGGAGACCGTGACAGCGCCGAGCTCTGGAAACGCTACGACCGCGAGTTCCACCAAGTGCTCATCGAGGCCTGCGGTTCGCAGACCCTCCTCGATCTCTATGGCGGGGTCTTCGACCAGTATCTCCGGTACCAGATGATTGCCGTGGTCTTCCGTGGCGGGATCGCCGCCGCGGAGCACAAAGACCTGCTCGATTGCGCCTTGGCGCGCGATGCGGAGCGGGCCTGCGCGGTTCTCACGCAGCATGTCGACGGCTGCGTCGCCCACACCCTGGAGAGCGGTGCCCTGCGATGAACGACGATCCGCACGGAAACCCGCCGCTCCCTTCCATCGGCGAGAGCGCCTACCGGCGCATCCGGGCCGACATCGTGTTCGGCCGCCTGCAGCCGGGACGGAAGCTGAAGCTCGAAAGCCTGAAGGGCGAGTACGGCGTGAGCGTCAGCACGCTGCGCGAGATCCTGAACCGGCTTCACTCCGAGCGCCTGGTGGTGGCCGAGGGCCAGAAGGGCTTCGAGGTCGCCCCGGTTTCCATCGCCAACCTGAAAGAGATCGCCGCCCTGCGGCAGCTCCTCGAATGCCGCGCGCTGGAGCAATCCTTCCGCGCCGGCGACATGGAATGGGAGAGCCGGGTCGTCGCAGCCCATCATCGCCTCGCCCGGATGGAGGAGCGCATGGCTCAAGGCGACCGGAGCGGCACCGAGGATTGGAAGCGCTACGACTGGCAGTTCCATCAGGCGCTCATCTCGGCCTCCGGCTCGAAGATGCTGATCGACACCCACGCGGCCGTGTTCGACAAGTATCTCCGCTACCAGATGATCGCGCTCAGCTACCGCGGCGAGATCGCGGCGCGGGAGCACGCGCTTCTCCTCGAATGCGCCCTGAACCGGGATGCCGCGCGGGCCTGCGAGGTGCTGACGCGGCACGTGGCCGGAGGCGTGGAGCACGCGCTCGCAACCGGCACCATCAGCGACACCAACGGATCCGGCTCCGCCGAGCGCCACGCGGACAGGCCGGCCCGGCTCCCCGCCTAGAGCCCCAGAACAGGTTGGACGAACATGCGCACCGCCATCGCGACAGTCTGCCTGAGCGGCACGCTGACTGAGAAGATCGAAGCCATCGCAGCGGCTCGCTTCAAGGGGGTCGAGATCTTCGAGAACGACCTCTTGTCCTTCAACGGCACGCCGGCCGAGGCGCGCCGCTTGATCGAGGGGCATGGGCTCGCGACCATCACCCTGCAGCCGTTCCGCGACTTCGAGGGCATGCCCGAGCCGCAGCGCTCCAAGGTCTTCGCCCGCGCGGAGCGCAAGTTCGACGTCATGCAGGAACTCGGGTGCGATCTCCTGATGGTCTGCAGCAACGTCTCCGAGGCCTCGCTCGGCGGCATCGACCGCGCGGCGGCCGACTTCCACGAGCTCGGCGAGCGCGCCGCCCGGCGCGGCATGCGGGTCGCCTTCGAGGCCCTGTCCTGGGGCCGCCATATCCACGACTACCGCGATGCCTGGGAGGTGGTGCGCCGGGCCGACCACCCGGCGGTCGGGCTCGTGCTCGATTCCTTCCACATCCTGGCCCGAGGCACGGACCTGTCGGCCATTCGCGCCATCCCGAAGGACCGCATCTTCCTGGTCCAGATGGCCGATGCCCCGAAGCTCGACATGGACTACCTGTCCTGGAGCCGGCACTACCGCTGCTTCCCGGGCCAGGGCGACCTCGCCATCGACGACTTCATGCTGGCGCTCCACGCCACCGGATTCGACGGACTCCTATCGCTCGAGATCTTCAACGACCGCTTCCGCGCCGGCTCCGCCCGCAGCGTCGCCGTCGACGGGCAGCGATCCCTCATCGTCATGCTCGACGAGCTCCGCCGGCGGACCGAACCGCAATCCTCTCTCGGGAGCGGGCTGCCCCCGAAGGCCGCGTGCTCCGGCATCGAGTTCGTGGAGTTCGCCATCGAGGAGCGCGGGGCCGCCGCGTTCGAGCGGACCTTGGCAGGCCTCGGGTTCCGGAAGGCGGGCCTGCACCGCTCCAAGGCCGTCACCCGCTGGCGGCAGGGCGACATCAACATCGTGGTGAATGCCGACAAGGAGGGCTTCGCCCATTCCTTCAACATCACGCACGGCACCTCGGTCTGCGCCCTGGCGCTGCGCGTCGACGACGCCCGCGGAGCCGTGGACCGGGCCCTCACCCTGCTGGATCAGCCCTTCCAGCAGCCGGTCGGGCCCGGCGAGATGGACATCCCAGCGGTGCGCGGCCTCGGCGGAAGCCTTCTCTACTTCGTCGATCACAGGAGCGGTCTCGACCGGCTCTGGGAGGTTGATTTCGAGCCGGTCGACGGAGACGATTCCGGCGAGGCCGGCCTGACGGTGATCGACCACGTCTCCCAGTCGATGCACTACGAGGAGATGCTGACCTGGCTCCTGTTCTACACGTCGCTCCTCGACGTGCGGAAGACGCCGACCCAGACCGTGCTCGACCCGGGCGGCGTCGTGCAGAGCCAGGTCGTCGAATCGCAGGACGGCGCCCTGCGCCTGGTGCTCAACGCCTCTCAGAGCCGGCAGACCCTGTCGTCGCGCTTCCTGAACGAGCTGTTCGGATCGGGCGTCCAGCACATCGCTCTCGCCACCGACGACATCTTCGCGACGGTCGAGCGCCTGAAGCGGAACGGTGTCGCGCTCCTGCCGATCCCGGAGAATTACTACGACGACCTGGAGGTCCGGGCGGACCTGGCACCCGAGGAGGTCGAGCGGCTGCGGGCCGGGAACATCCTGTACGACAACGAGGGCGAGGCCGCGTATTATCAGGTCTACACGAAGACCCTGGAGGGCGGGTTCTTCTTCGAGATCGTGCAGCGGCGAAAGTACAAGGGTTTCGGCGCCGCGAACGCCCCCATCCGCCTCGCCGCCCAGACGCGCCTCGCCGCAAGCCCGACGCTCCCGCGGCTCTGACGGCCGCATCAGGGACGCCGGCACGAACCCGCGCCCACGGACCTCCCTGGTCCGGCTTGACCGGCGCCGTCAACCGTGTTGATCGTCCGATCGGGCCCGTCCCCTGGCCGGCCCGGACGACCTCATCCAGCGGGCGCTGGACGCATCCCGACGCGACCGGACCGCATGACCGCCGCGCCGGACGGCGCGGTCATCGATGCATCGCCCCCGAGGCTGACGGCCTGAGAACCCCGGTCCTGTTTTGGCCCCTCACGGGACAATCCCTGATCAACCCGTCCTGCCGGCGCCGCACATCAACGGCTGTACCGCTCCCGGCCTGCATCGTGCTAGACAACGGCACGACTGGCGCAGATGGTGAGGCATGGAGGTCTCGTGAGCTTCGCCCCAACCCTGCCTCGCCTGCGGTCCACGCAGGGGTATCTACTCGGGTTCGTTGCGGCCGTCGTCATCCCCCTGCTGGTGTTCTCCGCGATCCTGTTCACCCGGTACGCGATGGCCGAACGCGAGCGCTACGAGCGGGACGCGATCCAGATCTCGCGGCAGGTCTCGCTCGTTCTCGACGGCGAGCTCTCCGGGCTCCTCGCCCTGCTCAAAGGGCTTGCCGCATCGGCAGCGCTGGCCGAGGGCGATCTCGCCCGCTTCTACGACGAGGCCAAACGCGTGGTGGGCGACACCGATGAGGTGATCCTGCTCCGCGATCTGGGCTCGCGTCAGCACCTCAACACGCAAATCCCGTTCGGCAATGCCCTGCCTCCGGCGGTTCCGATTCCGGAAGCGGACCGTGCGGTTCTCGCACAAGGGCAGCCCCTGGTAGGGGATGTCTACCGCAGCCCGATCTCGGGCGAGACGCGGGTTCCGGTCGTGCTCCCGGTTCTCCGGGAGGGCCAGCCTGTTCTGCTCCTGGCCGTGACGGTCCCCACCTCCCGATTTCGGGATGTGCTCCTCCCCGCGGTGCCGGACGGCTGGATCGTCGGTGTTGGCGACCGGCAAGGCATCTACGTGACGCGGTCGGCGCGGCACGACGATATCACCGGCCGACCCGGCGTCCCGGAATACCTCGCCCAGGCGACGGGGCGTTCGGGCACGTTCACGTCCGTCAACTTCGAAGATCAGGAGCTCCTTGCCGGCTATTATCGGTCCGGGTTCTCGAACTGGCTCGTGGGCGCCAACGTCCTGCGCGAACACGTCGAGAGGCCCCTCTGGAAATCGATTTCCCTTCTGGCCTTCGTCGGCCTGGCGGCCTTGGGGCTCTCGTTCCTCCTCGCCTATTTCCTGGGGAGTCGCTTCACGCAGGAGGCGGCCTCCCTCGCATCCCAGGCATGGGCCTTGGGCGAGGGCCGCTCCGTGCCCCCACGGGCCGCCACCTTCAACGAGTTCGCCGTCGTCAGCGACGCCCTCTCGGCGGCGGCCCTGGCCGTCGAGGAGCGCGCCCGGGAGCGGGAGCGGGCGCGCGAGCGCGAGGCGCTGCTGGCCAGCATCTTCGATGCGGCAGGGCTTTCCGTCGGTGTCGTTGAGGTGCTGGACGACGATTACAGGTTCATTGCCGCAAACCGCAGCGTGGCCGCGCGTTTCGGCCGGGGCGGGAGCCCTCTGGAGGGACATCGGGCAAGCGAGCTCGGAGCAGACCCGACCGAGATCCGGTCCTGGCTCGCGATGTGCGGACGCGCGCTGGCCGCGCGGGGCCCCGTCACCGAGGAGTATTCGATCGGCCGCGGAGACGAGCTCCGTTGGGAGCTCGGAACGGTCACGCCGTTCCCGAGCCCCGCGCCCGCACCGAAGCGCGTTGCTTTCACCGCCATCGACATCACGGACCGGCGACGCGCGGAGCAGGTGCTCCGGGAGCGCACGCACGAGCTCGAAGTCGTGCTGTCGACGGTCCCGGCCGCCGTCTGGTTCACCTACGATCCGGAGGTGCGGGAGGTGGTCCGCAACCGCTTCGCCGCCGATTTGATGCGTGTCCCCTACGATGACACGCAATCGTTCGGCTCGGGCGCCTCATCGCTATCGCACGTCCAGGTGCAGAAACACGGGCATCTGCTGACCCCGGACGACATGCTGCTGCAGCGGGCGATGCGCGGCGAGGTCGTTCGGGATGAGGAGTTCACGTTCCGCTTCTCCGACGGGGCAACCCGGACGCTGGTCGGAAGCGCTCAGGCTCTGCGGGACGACGCGCAGACCATCGTCGGGGCCGTGTCGGTGGCGGTGGACATCACGGACCGCAAGCGCGGCGAGGAGCAGCGCCAGCTCCTCATCAACGAGCTGAATCACCGGGTGAAGAACACGCTGGCGACCGTGCAATCCATCGCGCAGCAGACCCTGCGCGGCGCGGCCACGACCGCCGAGGCCAGCAGGGCGCTGACCGACCGGCTCCTCGCGCTCTCCAAGGCTCACGACGTGTTGACACGCGAGAGCTGGGAAGGCGCGGAGCTGAGGCACATCATCGCCGGTGCCTTGGGCGCCCACGATGGCGAGGACCGTATCGTGCTGAGGGGAGGCCCGGTGTGGCTTCCTCCCGCGCTGTCCCTGTCCCTGTCGCTCGCCTTCCATGAGCTTGCGACGAACGCCGTCAAGTACGGCGCCCTCTCGACCCCGAACGGTGTCGTTCAGATCAGCTGGGAGGCGCACGAGACGGCGAGCGGCGCACGGCTCCGGCTGGTCTGGATCGAGCGGGGCGGGCCCGAGGTCCATCCGCCGACGCGGCACGGTTTCGGATCGCGCCTGATCCAGAGGAGCCTCTCCGCGGAGGTCGCCGCGTCCGTCCGCCTGGATTATCCGCCCGCGGGGGTCACCTGCACGATCGAGGTCCCCCTCAGCAATCCGCCGGACGCTGGGGGGGTGGACGGGGGCTGCGCGCTCGGAGACATCCCGACACGGCCCCCAGGGGGTGGACGGGGACTGAGGCTTCCGAGCGGTTCCGCGGATCGTGTCCGCTGACACAGCTTTTCCGGCGCGCTCCAGGGGTCGAGCCGGAGCGGAACCATCCCGGACCTGCATGCCCGGCCCGAGACCGGGAAACGGCACCTGGATGGGCCACGTGGCCGAGCCCGTCGCGATCGAGCTGTGAGCCGGGGTCGTTGGCAGCTCCGGTGGGGACGATTCGGGCCGATCGAGCGGATCCACAATCCTCACCACGAATTGCAGGGGCATTGTCCCGGTCGCGGACTGCTGCGGCCAAGCTAAAGCCGGGCACCTATACCACTCCGGACCTGTGGAACAATTTCCAGCCTGCGATGTTTGGGACCCGTGCCAATAGTCGTGCTTTTTTCTGGCACTCGCATGCAGTCCGCGTCATCCGGGTCGAAGCCGGATCTCATCGCGTAACGCCGCCGGACTGATCCGGCAGATCAATAGTCATAAAGAACTGGAATGATCCTGCATGAATTTAGCACGTCCGACCTCGGGTTTTGGCAGTTTCTTTCTCGGGGGTTTTGAGTGCTCCTCCCATCGGCGTCATGATGGACAACGACTGGACCTGATCGCCGCGACCGGGCACGATCGGCATGTCCGGGAGGATTATGGACAACTCTCCCGCCATGGTATCCGCGCAGCCCGCGACGGTCTGCGCTGGCATCTCATCGAGACCGCCCCCAACCGCTACGATTGGTCGAGCCTCCTGCCCATGCTCCGCGCGGCCCGCGAGAGCGGCCTGCAGGTGACGTGGGATCTGTGCCACTACGGCTGGCCGGACGACATCGACATCTGGTCGGCGGCCTTTCCGGAGCGCTTCGCCCGCTTTGCCGCCGCCGCCGCACGGGTCATCCGGGACGAGACCGGCGCTCCGCCCTTCTGCTGCCCCATCAACGAGATGTCCTACTGGGCCTGGGCGGGCGGCGACACCGGCCGGTTCAACCCGCATGCCCACGGCCGCGGGGCCGAACTGAAGCGCCAGCTGGTGCGCGCCACGATCGCGGCGATCGTTGCCATCCGCCAGGTCGAACCGCGCACCCGCTTCATCACCGCGGAGCCTCTGATCCAGGTCGACCCGGGCGCCGGCGACGCCGAGCACGCCAACTGGGCCCGGGCCTACCACGATTACCAGTACGAGGCCCTCGACCTCCTCACCGGCCGGCTCGAGCCGGAGCTCGGCGGCCGGCCCGAATATCTCGACATCATGGGTGTCAACTACTACCCGGAAAACCAGTGGTACTATCACGGCCCCACGATCCCTCTGGGCCACCACGCCTACCGGCCGTTCCACGAGCTGCTCGCGGAGGCCCATGCCCGCTACGGCCGCCCGATCCTGATCGCCGAGACCGGGGCGGAAGGTTCGGCCAGGCCCTCTTGGCTGCACTACGTCTGCTCCGAGGTCGAGGCCGCGCTCCACAACGGCGTCCCCGTGGAGGGGATCTGCCTCTACCCGATCCTCGATTATCCGGGTTGGGATAACGATCGGACCTGCCACGTCGGCCTGTTCTCTACCCCCGACGAGCATGGCTACCGCAGGAGCTGCCGACCCTTCGCCCAGGAACTGCAACGACAGCTGGCGATCTTCCGGGAGCTCGGTGTCGATGGAGATGAGCAGGCCGGCGCGCTCCAGGCGGCCGAGTAGGATGGGGGAACAGGTTCGTGTGGACTGATCTGAGCCTGCCCGCGCTGGCGCGTCGCCCGGCCGAGGCACGGGCGCCATCGGAATCTCCGCCTCCGCCCTTCCTGCGCGGCCCTGGGGCCTTCATCCTGCATTACGTCCGGCTCCGGCCGCTCCCGTTCGTGGCGCTCCTCACCATGGTGATGGGCGCCGCCGGATGCGCGGTGGCGTCGCAATACGTCATGAAACTCCTCGTGGACGCCATGGCGGGGCCGCGCGAGGCCAATTCGGCGGCCTGGACGGCGCTCGCCATCCTGATCGCCCTCATCGCGATCGAGAGCGTGCTCTGGCGCTTGAGCGGATGGCTCGGCTGCCGCACCACGGTCGGCATCGGCGTCGACATGCGGCTCGATTTGTTCAACTACCTGAACGGCCAGCCGATGCGCTACTTCGCCGAGAACCTCGCGGGTTCGCTCGGCCAACGCATCACCTCCACGGCCGGCAATTTCGGTGCGCTGACCAATACGGTCGTGTGGCGTGCGCTGCCCCCGTTCACGGACTTCATCGGCGCGCTGATCGTGTTCAGCCTCGTGGACTGGCGCATGATGGCGGTGCTGGCGCTCTTCGTGGTGCTGGTCACGGGAGGCCTCATCGTGTTCGGCGAGCGGGGGCGCCATTACCACCGTACCTATGCGGGGCATTCCAACACGGTCAGCGGTGAGCTCACCGACGTGATCTCCAACATGTGGGCCGTGAAGGCCTTCTCGGCCCGCGGCCGCGAGCGGGACCGCCTCGCCCGGGACTTCCACGTCGAAGCCGCGGCCCAGCGCGCCAGCTGGATGTACACCGAGAAGGCACGGGTGATCCACGACGTCTCGCTCTGGCTCGTCGCCGGGGCGATGCTGTCCTGGAGCGTGCATCTGTGGAGCATCGGCCGGATCACGCCCGGCGACGTGGTGCTGGTGAGCGCCCTGACCTTCCGGATCCTGCACGGTTCGCGCGACATGGCCCTGTCCCTCGTCGATATGGTGCAGCAGTTCGGCTACATCGAGGACACCCTTCGGGTCATCGCTCAGCCGCAATCCGTGGTTGATGCTCCCGATGCGCCGGACCTGCAGCATCGCGGCGGCACGGTGGAGTTCCGGAACGTGAGCTTCACCTACAACGGCGGGCGCGACGCCGTGCACGAGATCGACCTCCACATTCCGGCGGGCCAGAAGGTCGGCATCGTCGGCCCGTCCGGCGCCGGCAAGTCCACCCTCGTCACCCTGCTCCAGCGCCTCTACGACGTGCAGAGCGGCGAGATCCTGATCGACGGGCAGCCGGTGCGGACCGTCACCCTGGACGGCATGCGCACGGCCGACGCGGACGTCCCGCAGGAGAACACGCTCTTCCACCGCAGCGTGATGGAGAACATCCGCTTCGGCCGCCCGGAGGCCTCGGACGAGGAGGTCTACGCGGCCGCCCGCGCGGCCTATTGCGACGGCTTCGTGCGGGCGCTGCCGCAGGGCTACGACACGATCGTGGGCGAGCGGGGCACCAAGCTCTCGGGCGGGCAGCGCCAGCGGATCGGCATCGCCCGCGCCTTCCTGAAGGATGCGCCGATCATCATCCTGGACGAGGCGACCTCCGCGCTCGACACCGAGTCCGAGATGGAGATCCAGCGGGCGCTCGTGCGCCTGATGCGCGACCGGACGGTGATCGCGGTGGCGCACCGGCTCTCGACGCTCACGGCCTTCGACCGCATCGTGGTGATGATGAACGGGCGGGTCGTCGAGGACGGCACGCCGGACCAGCTGCGCCGCCAGGGCGGCCTCTTCAACCGCATGTGGCGCCTGCAGGCGGAGGGTCTCTCCCTCGACGAGGTCGATGTCGAGGTGGAGGTCGAGAACGAGACCGTCCTGCGCGCCGGCTCGGGCCGGAGCGAGGTCGCGGCCGCCCGGCGGGGCCGATAGCTCCGCGGCGGCGCGGCCCGGGGGAGCCGGCTCGGTCTCGCGTCGCGGCAGGCCGCCCCCGGACCGGGACCGCGCAAGCCTGCCGCCGTGAGCTGGCCTCCTACCGAAGCCCCATGGCGCGATCGCGGGCGCTCATGATGTGCAGCCCCATGGCTTCCGAGGCTTTCGCCGGATCGCGGCTTGCGATGGCGTCGATCACGGTCAGATGCTCGCGGATCGTCGGGATCAGGACCGCGTTGTTCAGGCGCGTCTGCTCCTGCCGGATCAGCCTCACCTTCAGGAGATTGACCCGGTAGGCGTCGGTCACGATGGCATTGCCCAGGGAATCGATGATCGTCCGGTGGAAGCCCCAGTCGATCTCCTGGGCCCTGTCGACCAGGTCCGGCGTGATGCCGCCCTGCGACAGCGCTTTCTCGCAGCCCGCGATGATGCCCTCATGCTGGTCGCGCAACCGCTGCAGCGTGCCGTCCGGGGCCTCCATGGTGAAAACGGCCACGGCCCCCTTCTCCAGGAAGAGCCGGAACTGGAAGGCGTCGCGGATCAGGTTCAGATCGACATGCGCGATCTGCATGCCACGCTGGGGGACCGTCCTGACGAGGCCCTCGGCTTCGAGACGGGGGATCATCTCGCGGATCGCTCCGAGCGGAAGGCCTGTGATCTCCACGAGCTCCCGCTGGGAGATGAATTGCCCGGCCCGAAGCTCCCGCGACAGCAGATGCCGCGTGAAGCTGTCGTAGGCACGTTCGCGAAGGTTGAGCGGCTCGCGCTCGGACGGCGGGGGTTTCACGAACGTGCTCATGCTCACGCGGCCTTGGAGGCGAAGATCGAGTCGCAGGCGGCTCCCAGCCGCTTCGCCTCGGGCGCCGGCAGGGGGACGAGCGGAGCCCGAACCCGAAGCCAATCGGCATCGCCCGTACGGTGGGCCACTAGGGCCTTGACGGCGGGTGTCACCGGGTAGCGGAGGACCTCGTCGACGACGCGGGTGACCTGGCTGCTGTCCTGGCCGAGAGCGATCATGGGGCGGAGGCGATCGGGGCAGATATTGGCCATTCCCGATATAGCGCCCTGAGCGCCCAAGCGCACGCCCTGGGCGAGGTGACGCTCGTCGCCGATCAGAATGGCCAGATCCCGGTGCGCGGCGAGCAGCTGCTGCGTGTAGGCCCAATCGCCGGACGAGTCCTTCACGCCCATGATGACCTTCGGAAAGGCCGTGCGCAGGCGACCGACGAGGTCGACGGACAGCGGCACCGCCGTGACGGAGGGAATGTTGTAGAGGAGGACGTCGCGGGCGTCGCCCAGCTTCTCGAAGAAGGCGGAGAACCACGCGAAGAGCCCATCGTCGCTGACGCCCTTGAAGTAGAACGGCGGCGTCAGGAGGATGCCGCGGCATCCGGCGTCGAGCAGCAGCTTGGCCTGGTCGAGCGCATCGTGCAGCGAGGATGCCGCTACGGCGCCGAGGACGCGGAGGCGAAGATCGATCCCCTGGCCGGCCATCGCCTCGAGGACGCTACGGCGCGCGGGGAGCCCGAGCGACGCGCCCTCCCCCGTCGTGCCGAACGCGGTGACGCTGTTGCACCCTTGGTCGAGGCACCACTGCGCGTGAGCCGCGAGTTTCTTGGCCTCGACCTGCCCTTCGGCGTCGAAGGGGGTCGTCAGAGCGCAGGAAAGGCCGAAGCGTTGGTCAGGCTGAGCCACGATGTTGTCCTCTGGAAGAGCAGAATATCATTGCTGACATGTTAGCGTGCAGTTTTTGTGTTTACAAGCACGTCGGCTGGGATTAGTGGTGCCGAAGTTCACCGGCCGCCCCGCTCGGAGCTCGGCCCACGGTGGCGATCACGAAGGCATCACGGCGAGACAGTCTCGTCGAAAGACCCGGCCCGGACGAACGGAACGATGGAAGGGTGGAAGAATGGCTGACTTTCCGAATTTGAAACTGACGCGCCGCGGCTTTCTCGCCACGACCGCCGCGGCCGGCGGCCTGGGGCTCCTCGGCGCCCGTCCGGCCTGGGCCAATGTGAACTGGCGCAAATTCGCGGGCACGAAGATCGAGGTGAACCTCACCAAGAGCCCCCGCGGCGAGCTCCTCACGAAGTACCAGAAGGAGTTCGAGGAGCTGACCGGCATCACGGTCGTGTCCGAGATGACCCCCGAGCAGCAGCAGCGGCAGAAGGCCGTCATCGAGCTGACCTCCGGCAAGCCCAGCTTCGACGTCATCCATATCAGCTACCACGTGCAGAAGCGGCAGTTCGAGAAGGGCCAGTGGCTCGCCGATCTGTCGGGCTTCCTGAAGGATCCGTCCCTGACCGATCCCTCCATGACGGAAAGCGACTTCGCCGAGGCTGGCATGGCCTTCGCGAAGGATCAGAGCGGCGCAGTCCGCGCGCTTCCGTTTTCGGTCGATTACTGGATCGTCTACTGGAACAAGGAGCTCTTCGCGAAGAAGAACCTGTCCTACCCGAAGACCTTCGCCGAGATGGTCGAGACCGCGCAGGCTCTCACCGACCCGAAGACGCAGACCTACGGTTTCGTGGCGCGTGGCCAGAAGAACGCGAACACGCCCGTGTGGACGAGCTTCATGCTGGGCTACGGCGTCGACCCGGTCGACGCGTCCGGCAAGCTCCAGACCGATACGCCGGAAGCGGTCGAGGCCGCGAAGCTCTACCAGACGCTCCTGACCAAGGCCGCGCCTCCCGGGGTTGCCGGCTTCAACTGGGCGGAGTGCCAGTCGGCCTTCCTGCAGGGTCGGATCGGCATGTGGTTCGACGGCGTCGGCTTCGCGCCGCCGCTCGAGGACCCGGAGAAGTCCCGCGTCGTCGGCAAGGTCGGCTACGGCGTGATGCCCAAGGGCCCGAAGGCGCAGGCGGCGGCGACCACGGGCGACGGCATCGGCGTCACGCAGGCCAGCACGAAGAAAGAGGCCGCCTACCTTTACTGCCAGTGGGCGATCTCCAAGACCATGGGGGCCCGCCTCCTGCAATCCGGCTCGGGCGTGCCGTTCCGCAATTCGGTGCTCAACGATCCGGAAGTCCGCAAGGGCGTGAAGATGCCGGCCGAGTGGGTCAATGCGGTGGCCGAATCCGCGAAGATCAGCCGGCTTGCGCTGCCGGTCATCATCCCCGTCACCGAGTTCCGGGACACCATGGGCGTCGCGCTCACCAACCTCCTGTCCGGTGCCGATCCGGCGGCGGAGCTGCGTCGCGCGACGGAGGAGTTCAAGCCCGTTCTCGAGCGCAGCGAGCGGGCCTGATGGCCTCCACGTCCCTGCCCGCTGTTTCGGTCAGCGAAGACCAGACCCGCCCCCAGAGGGGCGGGTCACTCACGCCATCCTACACGCCCTTCATCGTTCCCGCGCTCGTGGTGGTCGGGAGCGTCATCGTCTTTCCCTGGGCGTTCACGCTCTGGATGAGCATGAACGAATGGAGGGTGGGCGAGACGCACCGCTTCGTCGGCCTTGCGAACTACGCGCGGCTGCTGACGGACATGCGATTCCTCGAATCGCTCTGGCATACCGTCCTCTACACCTTCCTGTCCGTGGCGGCCCCGCTCGTGCTGGGAACGGCCGCGGCCCTGGCCTTCAACACGAAGCTGCCGTTCCGCGGGATCCTGCGCGGCATCTTCGTGATGCCCATGATGGCGACGCCGGTCGCGATCGCGCTCGTCTGGACCATGATGTTCCACCCGCAGCTCGGCGTGCTGAACTACCTCCTGTCCCTCGTCGGCATCCCGCCACAGGCCTGGGTCTTCCATCCTGCCAGCGTCATCCCCTCGCTCGTGCTGGTCGAGACCTGGCAATGGACGCCGCTCGTCATGCTGATCGTGCTCGGCGGTCTCGCGGCAATTCCGACGGAACCTTATGAGAGCGCCCAGATCGACGGTGCGACGGCCTGGCAGCGCTTCCGCTACATCACCCTGCCGATGGTCGCTCCCTTCCTCATGGTGGCCGTGATCATCCGGACGATCGATGCGGTGAAGAGCTTCGACATCATCTACGCGATCACCCAGGGCGGCCCGGGAACAGCTTCGGAAACCATCAACCTCTATCTCTACAGCGTGGCTTTTGCCTACTACGACGTCGGTTACGGCTCCGCCATCGCGGTGGTGTTCTTCGGCCTGATCATCGCCCTGTCCTTCGTCCTTCTCTACCTGCGTCAGCGCGCATCCTGGTCGACGGGGGACGACCGATGAGCTTCGACAAGATCCTGCACCGGGTCGGCACCGCGATCTGCGTTTTCGTCCTGATCTCGCCGGCGCTCCTGTTCTTCCTCTGGATGCTGTCGCTGTCCCTGAAATACGAGATCGACAACGGCGCCTATCCACCCATCTTCATCCCCGAGCGGTTCGCCTGGAAGAACTACGCGAGCGTGTTCGAATCCAACAACTTCCTGCTCTATTTCAAGAACAGCGTGATCGTCACCGGTGGAGCGACGCTCCTGGCCCTGCTCGTCGGCGTGCCGGCCGGCTACGGGATCGCCCGGATGCGGGCCACGAAATCCGCGATGGTCATCATGATCGCGCGCATGACGCCGGGGCTGTCCTTCCTTCTCCCGCTCTTCCTCCTGTTCCAATGGCTGGGGCTTCTCGGCACGCTCGTGCCTCAGATCCTGATCCACCTCGTGGTCACGGTCCCGATCGTGATCTGGATCATGATCAGCTATTTCGAGACCACGCCGCTCGAACTCGAGGAGGCCGCGATGATCGACGGCGCGACGCGCTGGCAGGTTTTCCAGAAGGTCGCGCTCCCCATCGCCAAGCCCGGCATCGTCGTGGCCATGATCCTGTCCGTGATCTTCTCCTGGAACAACTTCGTCTTCGGCATCGTGCTCGCCAGCCGCGAGACCAGGACCCTGCCGGTCGCGGTCTACAACATGCTCTCCTTCGAGCAGGTAAGCTGGGGGCCGCTCGCGGCTGCTGCGCTGGTCGTGACCTTGCCGGTCCTCATCCTGACCGTCGTGGCGCAGCGTCAGATCGTGGCCGGCCTCACCGCCGGAGCCGTGAAGGGCGGCTGATCGCAGCCCATCCCGGCCGGCGGCCGGACGGAATTTGAAGCATCTGGAGCATTGCAATGGCGTCGGTGACATTACGGGACATCCGGAAGTCCTTCGGAACGGTTCAGATCATCAAGGGCGTGTCGCTCGACATTCACGACGGGGAGTTCGTGATCCTGGTGGGGCCGTCCGGCTGCGGGAAGTCCACGCTGCTGCGCATGATCGTGGGCCTGGAGAACATAACGTCCGGTGAATTGCGCATCGGCGAGCGCGTGGTCAACCACGTGCCGCCGAAGGAGCGGGACATCGCGATGGTGTTCCAGAACTACGCGCTCTACCCGCACATGACGGTGGCGGACAACATGGGCTTCTCGCTCAAGCTCAAGCGCGCGCCCAGGACCGAGATCGAGACGA